>Ga0207674_10000894_pt1 | contig 38957 bp, 37 predicted proteins | sample KBSCornC72_FD_184303 | JGI IMG/M metagenome (GOLD analysis project Ga0207674, IMG submission 184303) | Corn rhizosphere microbial communities from Kellogg Biological Station, Michigan, USA - KBS Corn C7-2 (SPAdes) (version 2) | ecosystem: Host-associated > Plants > Roots > Rhizosphere > Soil ... | reverse complement strand
TTCTTCCTATTTTTCAGACAAGTGGCTTAGAGCTAAAGTTTTTCTAAATGACGAGACCTGGTTTGATCGTCTTCAAGTCAAATTCGATCAATACAATAATAGCTTTATTATAAGCTGGCATGACACCGCGTTTCAAATCAGTTCTGCTGTAAAGCAGATAATTCTTTACCCGGCATCTGACACATTGAATGGAATGATGTTCAAAAACGGGTATTCGATAAATGAAAAAATAAATGCAAAGACTTATCTGCAGGAATTGACAGAGGGAAAGATAAGTTTTTTGAAATACCCTAAAAAAGAAATGAACGATTATACGGAATATGGGGATGCGACGAAGTATAAAAGATTTGAAGAAGTGAACAGATATTTTATTTTTGTCAACGGTGGATTTAAAGAGGCAATCTTAACTAAAAAGGGTTTACAGGATGTTTTGCCGGATAAGTGGACCCAGGTGTCTGAATACCTTGCAAAATACAAGATAGATGTAAAAACCCAGGATGGATGGAGGCTTGCGATCGGATATTACAATAGTTTGTGATCAAATAAAAATTGACTTTATATGAGAAAACTTGCTCTGTCATTGGCAATGTCTCTTGGCTTTGTGTTTCTAAATGCCCAGGAGGACACTACACTAAATGCATATGTCGGAACGTATACTTTTCCGGAAGGAGGACCTGTTACAAGCGTAGACGTAAAAATTGAGAACGGTTCACTTGTGGCCAATTCAACAGCTGGCTCCTCTCCGCTGGAGAAAATTTCAAAAGATACATTCAACCTTGTGACCTATAGCGGTAAAGTTTATTTTTCAAGAGATAGCACAAAGAAAGTGAGCGGGATAAAAATAGAAGTGGAAGACACGATCCTGGAGGGCAAAAAAGAAAGTGTGGGGCTTGCAATCCTCAATTATTACAAGGACGCTCCCTGGAAAAGAAAATATCAATTAATTACTTAAAAGAAAATTTGGAAAGCTGGTTTGCAGAAATTTCGTTCTGTTCGCCGGTAATTATATTTTTCATTTTACAGGTATTGTTCTTGATTTCTTCTTCACCGATAATGATGACGAAGGGGATCTTCTTCTTTTCGGCATATTTGAATTGCTTGTCAAACTTCGCAACTTCATGAAAGACCTCGCAACGAATGTTTCTAGCTCGCAGTTGTTGAGCGAGTTCAAATGCCCTCGTACTTTCTTTTTCTCCAAGGTTAAAAAATAACACCTGGCTTCCGACATATACATCTTTAGGAAAAAGATCCAGTTCTTCCATTACATCATAGATCCTGTCAACTCCAAATGAAATTCCAACACCGGGGATGTTGGGCACACCAAACAAACCAGTAAGATCATCATAGCGGCCGCCACCGCCTATGCTCCCGATCTGGACATTCTTAGCGCTGACTTCGAAAATAATTCCCGTGTAGTAGTTAAGACCGCGGGCTAATGTAAGATCAATAATGAGTGATGAGTGATGTGTAATTAGTGGATACTTTAAGATTGTTTCCAATTCTTCTATTCCTTTTTTTCCGGCGGAAGTGCTTCCTAAAAGTTGTTTTGCTTTTGAAATCTTTTCTTCATTGGTACCAGAAATGGAAAGATAGGTTTCAACAATTGAAATTTGCTCGAGATTTAAATCTCGCTGTACCAATTCTTCTTTCACCTTTTCCAGGCCCACTTTATCCAGTTTATCAATGGCCACAGTAATATCCACCATCTTTTCTGTTCCCGCACTTAACTCAGCGAGTGCCATCAGGATTTTCCGGCTGTTGATCTTTATGTCGACAGGAATTTTTAGTTGTTCGAAAACAGTCGCATAGATGTTCGCAAGTTCGATTTCATTTAACAAGGAATTACTTCCTACCACGTCCGCATCGCACTGATAAAACTCCCGGTAGCGGCCTTTTTGTGGTCGGTCTGCTCTCCATACAGGTTGTATTTGGTATCGCTTAAATGGGAAGGTAATCTGTCCCTGGTTCATAGCCACATACCGGGCAAAAGGAATAGTGAGATCGTACTTTAATGCCCTTTCTGTAATTCCATTGGTATTTTTCCCCTGCAATACTTTTTCAAATTCTTCTCTCACCTGTTTTTCTTTAGTCGGATTATCCAGGCCATTGTTCAGAATTTTAAAGATCAACTTATCGCCTTCCTCACCATATTTTCCCATCAATGTGTCGAGATTCTCCATTGCCGGTGTTTCCAAGGGCTGAAAACCGTACAGTTCAAACACATTTCTTATTGTATCAAAAATGTAATTTCTTTTTCGAACAGTTTCCGGTCCAAAATCTCTCGTGCCTTGTGGTATGCTCACATTAACCTTTGCCATTGTTGCTGGTCGCTTGTTGCTGGTTGCTTGTTGTATGTTCCTTGTACCTTGCCGCTTGAGCCTTCTGAATAATTCTTTCACAAGCCGCATCAATCAATTTGAACGCTTCATGATATTCTTGTTCCGGCCCTGACCACGGATCCGGCACGTCAAGATTTTGACCGGGATATAATTCATTCATGAGCAGGTCAACTTTTGATGCATTGAACTTTCTTCTTCCGATCCTTCTCATGTCAAACAAAACATCTTCAGCCAATGCATAAATTTTATCGAACCTCTCAAAATCTTCCGGCACGAGTCTCCTCGATTGCTGGTTACAAATTTCGATACCATTCATTCTTGCTACCTTTTGCGATAAAGGGTGCGGGGGCTCACCATCATGAAGGCCGTTGGTGCCGGCACTTTCAACACTCCAGTCTAAACCTGCTTTCAAAGCCTTGTACTGTAATATCGCTTCTGCAAGCGGGCTACGGCAAATGTTTCCAAGGCACACCATTAAAATTTTCATGGGGGCAAAGATAGTATCCAGTCGGCAGTCTGCAGTCGGCAGTCCGCAGTCGGCAGTCGGCAGTGTGCAGTCGACTCTACTAGCCCTTTACCCATTGCCAACTGCCGACTGCCAATCCTTTTGCTGTGGATTTTTTTTAGAAAGGCATCTCACTCCGAAAGTATAGCCATGACAAACAAAGAAATCCTCCATGCGGATATTCTCGACATTTTGTTTGAGAATCGAAATAAAGCTTATGGTGCTTATGCACTCAGGAAAAATTACAACTATCGCCTGCAATGGGCGCTGGGAATTTCATTGAGTATTGTTTTGCTTTTATCAATGATTGACATTACGAAAGGTCGATCAGGGAAGGTGGTTGATAAAAACGTGCCTGAGGTAGTCTTAAGTACAGTTGATCTTCCGGAACCAGCGAAGCCTGAACCCACTCTTCCAAAAAAACAATCCGAAGTTTCTCAAATAAAAGATGTAAGGATACGAATTGTTCCGGATGTAGACGTCAACGGTCCTGAAGTTCCGACAGTAAATGAATTGCAGACAGGAGTGATATCTACGATTACGCAACCAGGCACTGCACCCGGCGACCCGAACGGGACCGCAACGGCTGCCGCTGAAAATTCGGCGGGTACTAGTCAAAAAATTGATAAAGAAACTGGTTGTCTTCTTGCAAATTCCGGTGCTCGGTTCCCTGGCGGCAAAGAGGCCTTTGCTAAGTTTTTGACGAAATACCTCATCACTCCTGGCGCACTTGAAGCTGGCGAAAAGAAAACAGTATTGGTTCGTTTTATGGTTGACGCAGACGGAGCAATTTCAAAGACGGAAGTACTTCAAAGCGATGGTGAGGTTTACAGCAAGGAAGTAATAAGGGTACTTGGCAAAATGCCCAAATGGATACCGGCAATGCAAAACTGTACAAAAGTGACAACCTGGTTTACTCAGCCGGTAACTTTTATCGGGGTTGAATAGTAAATTTTTTTAAATTGCTGTTCCTGAAACAGGTTAAGGTATGCCAGATAACTATGAAGAAAAGAGAAGAAGGACAAATATTTTTTTGCATTCCATATACGACTATACCATGGGGGTTCTTTGGCTTTGCGCAGGAGGATTTTTTCTGTTGTATAAGAAATTTGACATTGAGTTGAACTTTGACCCGGTTCTCACTACTATTTTCGGGATAGCCGCCGTATTATACGGAGCGTTCAGGATATACAGAGGATACAGAAAAAATTATTGAAGCGATTATGATTCGATGGCCTTATAAGATCAGGAATGTCTTTTTTGTTATTGTCTTTTTTTTATTGAATGGATGTGAAAATCGTACGGCTGACGAGCAAAAAGACACCATTGATTCAGGAACCATTTATATTAGCGTTGACGAATCGTTCAAACCTGTGATCGATTCCGAGATCCAGGTTTTCGAAGCATTGCATCCCGGCGCAAAAATCATCCCCACTTACAAACCCGAAGCAGAGTGCATAAAAGATTTTGGCGTAGATAGTGTTAGGATGGTGATCATCACTCGGAGATTTACTCAGCAGGAAGAAAACTTTATTGTCGATTCCTTTAAGCTGGCTCCAAAAAGCCTTGAATTGGCAAAAGATGCCGTAGCCGTCATTGTAAACCCTTCCTCCACAGATACTTTATTTGATATGGGCCAGATATATCAAATACTCACCGGGAAATTTAGTAAAAATTTAATCCCCATATTTGACGGAACCCGTGCAACCAGTACGGTTCGTTTTGTCATCGATTCAGTGTTACGTGGAGACACGCTGACACCGAAAGCCATGGCCGCAAAAAGCAGCGAAGGAGTTATCGATTATGTCTCAAAAAACCCCGACGCGGTTGGGTTTATTGGTGTAAGCTGGATAGGAAATCACGATGATACAACGCAACTAAGTTTTTTAAAAAAAGTGAAAATGGCATGGTTGGAAAGCACTGATAAACCCGGAAGTTATGTATTACCCTGGCAGGCAAACATTTATTATCGTCGTTACCCCATGCTGCGGGATTTGGTTTACATTTTGAAAGAAAAGAAGACGGGGCTTGGCAAAGGCTTTGCAAATTTCCTAAGTGGGGAGCAAGGGCAGTTGATCTTCAGAAGGGCTTACTTATGGCCGGCTCAAATGAATTTTAATATCCGGCTTACTAAATTGAATGAATAAAATATATTTACAATTTAAACGGTTCAGCGTATGAAAATGGTGAAAATTACGATTGCAGTTTTACTTGCGGGTTTGTTGGAGATTGCTGGGGCCAGGGCGCAAAGCATACAGGAAGGTATTAATCACTTGTATGCCGAAAGAAATAAAAGTGCGAAGGATGTATTTGAAAAACTGGTGGCCACAAATCCGAATAATCTCGAGGCCGTGTATTGGTTGGGGCAGACCTACATTGCAATGGAAGATGTAAAATCGGCGAGAGATCTCTATTCGAAGACCTTACAGGCAAATGGGAATGCGCCGTTGATATTGGTGGGAATGGGACATGTGAATCTTATCGATGGAAAAAAGGATGAGGCGCGCCAAATGTTTGAAACTGCAATTAATTTGAGTACCGGCAAAAAAGGTGCTGATGTTGGCGTTTTGAACGCAATTGGACGTGCCAGCGTAGATGCAAAAGAGGGCGACGTGTCGTACGCCATTGACAAGTTAAAAACAGCTGCTCAAAAAGACCCCAAAAATGCTGATGTATTCCTGAACCTTGGTGATGCTTACCGTAAAGCACATGAAGGTGGGCAGGCTGTTACGAATTATGACATGGCAGTTTCAGCAAACCCAGCCATGGCTAGAGCTATTTACAGAAAAGCCATGGTTTACTACACACAAAAAAACTGGGAATTGTTTACAGATCTTTTGAATAAAGCAATAGCTGCTGACCCCAAATTTGCTCCCGCTTATTATGAATTATATTATTACTACCTGGGCAAGCTCGATTTTAATACAGCACAGGATTACGCAAATAAATACATTGCGAACACGGATCCTGATCCGCAAAATGACTATTTGGTGGCTTCGACCTGCCTGGTTAAAAAAGACTATGACTGCGCGATCAATACGTCAAAGGGAATTATTTCTAAGGCGGGAGAACAGACAAGACCCAGGACATACAAAGTGCTCGCCTACGCCTATGTCGGAAAGGGTGATACGGCCAGTGCAAAGCAATACATCGATCAATATTTCACTAAAGGAAAAGAAGAAGATATCATCCCGCAAGACTATGTTTTAAGAGGACAGATTTATGGCAGCTCAGATCCTAACATTGTGTATGAAAGCTATGTCAAGGCTGCCCAAATGGATTCCGTCTATGAATCCAAAATGAAAACCATCCAGGAAGGTGTGGATTGGGCCAAGGCAAAGAATAATAAGATACTGGAAGGCCAGTTAAGGTTATTGCAGTCTGCTAATAAAAAGACACCTAATCCCGCTGATGCGTTCTTCACTGGTTTGGCTTTTTACCAGGGTGCAGATTACAAAAAGGCAGATAGCCTGTTCAAACTTTATATCGCTTCTTTCCCGGATAGTTTGTATGGTCACTATTATGACGCAAGAGCTAACCTCGCATTGGATACTACATTGTCTGTGGAGCCCTACCTGACAAGCATGGTGAATGGATTCAGAAAAACCCTCGATATAGCTGCGAGCAATAAGGAAAAATTCAAAAACCAGGCGGTTGCATCCAGTCAATTTCTAGCGGCGATCTACAACAACACAAAAAAAGACAAGGATTCTGCAGTTTACTTTTTACAAAAAGGATTGGAGTTCGACCCTACCAATACTACACTGGCTGATTTTTTGAAAGAGCTGCAAAAACCTGCCGGCAAGCCCTCCAAAGGTAATTCGGGTGGGAAACCAACAGGTTTAACGAAACCCAATGCCGAAGCACTATCAAAGCAATGGCCATAAAGTAATCGTGATCTAATTCATACAACAGTCCTCTGCTGAAAAGTGCAGGATCTCCTTTGGCACGAGTAACACTAATTCGATTGGGTCAGTAAATCCTATATTCAAGGAATGCAATTAGTGATAATTCGTGTCATTCGTGTTCTATAATTCGTGTCGCTATCTTATTTTTGCGGACTGTGAATTCATTCATGAATTATTTACTGCAGGTGAATACCAATACCGCCACGTCATATCTGCCCGTGGTTATTCAAATAATTTTTGCGGCAGGTCTTGTCGGCTTCCTGATGCTTATTACCCATTTGCTTGGTCCAAAGAGAAGAACTGCCGATAAATTGGAAAATTTTGCCAGTGGAATTGAATCGCATGGTGATGCTCGTCAACCAATGGCTATTAAATATTTTTTAGTTGCTATATTATTTGTGGTGTTTGATGTAGAAGTGATCTTCTTTTATCCCTATGCTGTAAATTTTAAAAACCTTGGCTGGAGTGGTTTTTGGGCTGTCATGATATTTGTTGCCTTCTTCCTCTGCGGGTTCATTTATATTATAAAAAAGGGAGCATTGAAGTGGGAAGATTAAAGATTTATGATGTATGATTTCTGATTTAGCAGTAATGAAGAACAATCACGCCTTGGGAATGTTATAAATCCGAAATCATAAATGCGAAATCGAAAATTGAAATTTATGGATCGTCCTGTATCATATAACATAACCGAAAAACCTTTAGAAAGAGATATCAGCATGGCAGAAATGCCTGAAGGGTCAATGGGTGAAGGTTTTTTTGCTACCTCACTGGATAAGGTCATTGGCCTTGCAAGAAAAAATTCTCTCTGGCCCTTACCGTTTGCGACTTCCTGCTGCGGTATTGAGTTTATGGCGACGATGGGTTCGCATTATGATCTTGCGAGATTTGGAAGCGAAAGAGTCGGTTTTTCACCGCGCCAAACTGATCTGTTGATGGTAATGGGAACGATCGCAAAAAAAATGGGTCCTGTTGTCAAGCAGGTTTATTTGCAAATGGCAGAGCCTCGTTGGGTGATGGCGGTGGGAGCGTGTGCAAGTAGCGGAGGTATTTTCGATACATATAGTGTGCTGCAGGGGATCGACCAGGTTGTGCCTGTTGATGTATACGTGCCAGGCTGTCCCCCGAGGCCAGAAGCGATCATAGACGGTATTATACGAGTTCAGGATCTGGTTGGCAAAGAAAGTTTAAGAAGAAGAAACAGCCCTCAGTATAAGGGACTGCTGGAGAGTTATGGAATTCAGTGATGGTTAAATTGTTTGATGGTTAAATTGTTTAACGCAGTCAACAATCAAACACGTAAACAGTTTAATAATGTTGACTAACGAACATATAAAACAAAAACTTGTTGAAAAATTTGGAGAGCAGGTAAGCAATTTTTCAGAGCCTTATACTTTTTTTACGTTTGAGGCACCAAAGGAATTAAATCTCAAGGTGCTTAATTTTTTATATGACGATCCTGAACTGAAATTCAGATTTCTTACTACTTTATGCGCGGTGCATTACCCGGAACAAAAAGGCAGAGAACTGGCCATTGTTTATCACCTGCACAATCTTGAGGATAATGTTAGAATAAGATTTAAAATTTTCACTGATATCAGTCATCCCGATATTTATACGGCGACGGGTTTATTTTCTGCAGCGAACTGGCTTGAGCGCGAAACTTATGATTTTTATGGGGTGAACTTTGTAGGTCATCCGAATTTGAAAAGAATATTGAATGTTGACGAGATGGATTACTTCCCGATGAGAAAAGAATATCCGCTTGAAGATTCAACCCGTATTGATAAGGATGACGAGATGTTTGGAAGAGGCGGCACATTGGGCTATGGAACTGAAAAAACCACGGAAGGTACGATTGCCGAAGAAGAGAAACATGATGAAGGAAAGCCGGTGTTGTAGATGATAGTTGTAAAGATGATAGATGATGATCCATAAAAAATAACAGATAATAGTAATAGATAAAAGTTGAGTAGAGTTATTGAAAGTACAAGAGTGCGACGCAATGGAAGCCGAGCAGAACTAAAAAGCTCGTTACAAAAAAAATGTCAACTGTAGCAGAACCAAATATCCGGCTTCCGGAAGGAAGCATTGAAAAAACGACCACCACGTTGAACCTGGGTCCCACGCACCCCGCTACACATGGTGTATTTCAAAATATCATTGAGCTGGATGGAGAAAGAATTGTATCGGCGGAGCAAACCATCGGTTATATCCACCGTGCATTTGAAAAAATTGCCGAGCGAAGACCGCTCTATCAAATCACTCCTCTTACTGACCGGTTGAATTATTGTTCTGCGCCGATCAACAACATGGGCTGGCATACAACCTGTGAAAAATTGTTGGGCATCAAGACTCCAAAGCGTGTGGATTATCTCCGCATAATTATCATGGAGCTGGCAAGAATTGGAGACCATCTCATCTGCAACTCGATCGTTGGTGTGGATAGCGGCGCCTATACAGGTTTCTTATACCTGATGCAATACCGTGAACTGATCTATGAGATCTGGGAAGAAGTTTGCGGTTCTAGGCTGACCACAAACATCGGCCGCATCGGCGGCTTTGAAAGAAACTTTAATGACATCGCTTTCCAAAAGCTTGAAAAATTTTTGAGAGAGTATCCGCGAGTATTGAAGGAGTTTGAAAACCTTTTTGTGCGCAACCGTATTTTTATGGACCGAACAATGGGCATAGGTTCCATCAGTGCGGAAAGAGCGTTGAACTATGGATTCACCGGGCCAAATCTTCGCGCTGCCGGTGTTGATTATGATGTGCGCGTTCACAGTCCGTATTGCAGCTATGAGGATTTTGATTTTAACGTCCCGGTGGGAACTACAGGTGATTGCTATGATCGCTTTTTAGTTCGTGAAGAAGAAATGTGGCAATCGTTAAGTCTTATCGAACAGGCCTATCAAAAGGTGCAGGAATTCAAAGGTGCGGAAGCGGAGGTGTATCATGCCGACGTACCTGAATACTATTTGCCTCCAAAAGAAGATGTGTACACAAAGATGGAGGCTCTTATCTGGCATTTCAAGATCATCATGGGCGAAATTGATATGCCGGCGGGTGAAGTGTATCATTCTGTAGAAGGCGGAAATGGAGAGTTGGGTTTTTATTTGATCAGCGATGGAGGAAGATCACCGTATCGCTTGCATTTCCGAAGGCCCTGTTTTATTTATTACCAGGCATTCGAAGAAATGATTAAAGGTCAAATGCTGAGCGATGCTATTATACTGTTGAGTAGTTTGAATTTGATCGCGGGGGAAATGGATAGTTAATTGGGAAAAGTTCAATTGGGAAATTCAGAAATTTCCCAATTCCAAAATTTCAAAATTTTAATGGTCAAGTTTTCAGACGATAAATTAAAACAGGTAGACGAACTCATTTCGCATTATCCCGAGGGAAAGCAGAAGAGTGCGATCCTTCCTGTGCTTCATCTGGCGCAACAGGAATTTGGCGGTTGGCTGGATGTGCCGGTAATGGATTATGTGGCTTCTTTATTAAAGATCGAACCGATCGAAGTGTATGAAGTAGCGACTTTTTACAGCATGTACAATTTAAAACCGGTTGGCAGATATATGTTCGAGGTTTGTCAAACAGGACCGTGCATGATCAATGGCAGTGACACTATTATTAAATATATAGGAGAAAAACTTGGGATCAAACCCGGCGAAACAACAAAGGATGGAATGTTTACATTAAAGACGGTTGAGTGTTTAGGTGCCTGTGGATATGCTCCTATGATGCAATTGGGAAAGACTTACAGGGAGCATTTGACAAAGGAAAAGGTGGACCAGGTCATTGAAGAATGCCGGAACAATGCCGCAAAGAATAATTGAAAAATATGAAAAGAATTTCTTTATCACTCTTGATCTTATTTGGTTTTGTTTTTGCCGGTGCACAAACCGAAGAAGAAAAATTGACCTCGGCATTAAAAGAATTTCACCAGGCATTGGTGAATAAAAATACAGCTTCGATCAATCAGCAGACTGACAAAGCGTTGAGTTATGGGCATAGCAATGGATGGGTGCAAACAAAAGCCGATGTCATTAAAGACCTTGAAACAGGGAAGATTGTTTACAACAGTTTTAAGGAAGATAGTTTGGCAATAACGATCAATGAATCGATGGCTAATGCGAGGTTCATAGCTGATATAAATGCTACAATGAATGGCAATACGGCCACCACGCATTTGAAGGTGCTGGAAGTATGGGTAAAGAAAGGGAAGCGATGGATATTATTTGCAAGACAGGGAGTGAAGTGACGTGAGAAGTGAAACGTGAAACGTCAAAAGTTGGACATACTAAATGTTGTGTTAGGTAAAATGAGGCACAAAAGGATTAAAAGCCCAGGTGAACGGAAATGAATATTTCTTGATTACGAAACAAAAAATGGAATAAGCGCTAAATACATGGCGAGAAAACTTTTATTAGATAAAGTAAATGTTGAAGGCATCCGGTATTATGACAGATACAGGGAAGTCGGCGGATATGCAGCTGTGGAGAAGGCTTTTAAGATGAGTCCTGACCAGGTTACTGAGGAAGTGAAGAAGAGTGGATTGCGGGGTCGTGGTGGTGCTGGTTTTCCAACAGGGATGAAATGGGGTTTCCTGGCAAAACCCGAAGGCGTTCCCCGTTATCTTGTTTGTAATGCCGATGAATCTGAGCCGGGCACGTTCAAGGATCGTTACCTGATGGAGTTCATTCCTCATTTGCTGATCGAAGGATTGATTGTCTCTTCTTATGCGATTGGAAGTAATCGTACATATATATACATACGAGGCGAATTTGCATGGATTGTTGATATTTTGAACCAGGCCATCGCTGAAGCAAAAAATAATGGCTGGCTTGGAAAAAATATTTTGGGAACCGGCTTTGATTGCGAGATCTATGTTCATCGCGGCGCGGGCGCCTACATCTGCGGCGAGGAAACTTCATTGATTGAATCCCTGGAAGGCAAAAGAGGTTATCCGAGAATTAAACCGCCGTTCCCCGCAGTCAAAGGTTTATGGGATTGTCCAACGGTTGTGAACAATGTAGAAACACTTGCGGCGGTCGTGCCCATTATTAATATTGGGGGTGAAGAGTACGCAAAAATTGGCACTGGAAAATCTACGGGAACAAAGTTGATCTCAGCCTGCGGTAATATTAAAAAGCCTGGCGTGTACGAGATCGAAATGAATATTTCGGTTGAAGAATTTATCTACAGCGATGAATATTGCGGAGGCATGGCGAAAGGAAGAAGATTGAAGGCTTGTATTCCGGGAGGATCATCTGTTCCTATTCTGCCCGCTAATCTTTTATTGAAGACAACAAAGGGTGAAACGAGAATGATGACGTATGAAAGTCTGGCTGATGGTGGTTTTCAAAAAGGTTCGATGATGGGAAGCGGAGGATTTATTGTGCTGGATGAAGATCAGTGTATCGTTAGGAATACATTGACATTTGCAAGATTTTATCGTCATGAAAGTTGTGGACAGTGCTCACCCTGCCGGGAAGGCACAGGGTGGATGGAAAAAATATTGCACAATATTGAATATGGAAAAGGAAAGATGAGCGACATTGATCTGCTTTGGGATATTCAAAGCAAGATTGAAGGAAATACAATTTGCCCGTTGGGTGATGCAGCGGCATGGCCCGTTGCAGCAGCCATCAGGCATTTCAGAGACGAATTTGAATGGCACATCCATGATCCGCAGGAGGCACAAAGAAGAAATTATGGTTTGGCGAATTATGCGAAACCGCTAGAAATTGCAGTTTAATATATGCGGTAGAGACAAGGCATGCCTTGTCTCTACCGCATGAAAAAATTTGATGACAAATAGATAAAATGCCGGACGAAAAAAAATTATTCAAGGTAACGATCGATAACATCACTATTGAAGTGGAGCAGGGAACGACTATCCTGCAGGCTGCACGCAAGATTGGTGGTGATGTTGTGCCCCCTGCTATGTGCTATTATAGCAAATTGAAAGGCAGTGGCGGTAAATGTCGTACTTGTCTGGTTCGCGTTGCCGCAGGTTCAACTGCTGATCCGCGACCAATGCCGAAGCTGGTTGCGAGTTGCAGAACGAATGTGATGGATGGAATGGTGGTAGAAAGTATGACGAATAATGCAGTGCTTGATGCAAGAAAGGCAGTAGTTGAATTTTTACTAATTAATCATCCTCTCGATTGCCCGGTTTGTGACCAGGCCGGTGAATGTGATCTACAGGACCTGAGCTATGCCCACGGAGATGAAGGAACGAGATATGAATTCAAAAGAAGAACATTTGAAAGGCATAATCTTGGTCCGTACATACAACTGCACATGACGAGATGCATCCTTTGTTTCCGTTGTGTGTATGTGGCAGATCAATTAACCAATAAGAGAGTGCACGGAATTTTAGATCGCGGCGATCAATCCGAAATTGCCACCTACATCGAAAAATCTTTGGATAATGATTTTATTGGGAACGTGATCGATGTTTGCCCGGTAGGGGCGTTAACAGACAGGACATTCCGTTTCAAAAATCGCGTATGGTTTACAAAGCCGGTCGATGCACATCGCAATTGCCCGCAATGCAGTGGTAGGGTTCGATTGTGGATGAGGGGTGATGACGTTTTAAGGGTGACCGCGAGGAAAGATCAATGGGGCGAAGTGGAAGACCTGCCTACCGGACAGGCAGGCTTTATTTGCAATGAGTGCCGGTTTGAAAAAAAGAAGGTCAGCGATTGGGTCATTGAAGGACCGACGAAAGTGGCTCGTCATTCAGTAATATCTGCCGGCCATTATGTAGGAGTAAAGAAACCGCATGAGGCACTTCCGGAGGTAATGGGAGGACGAAAACCAAAATTGGTTTTTGACCTTCATAGTGTGAGCGACGTGAACGAACCACAAGTTGATCTAAGTCTTCTACCCGGTCCGGCAACAAGTGAAACGTTTGACGGCAATCCAAACGCATATGGAAACAATGTGACCGATAAAAAACTCGGGGAAGGATCAAACCCGAAAGGGACTGATTCCACGAATCCGAATGTGTGATTTGGAAAAGTGTAATTGGGAAATTTTGAAATTTCAATTTCCCAGTTTCAAAATTTCAAAATGCTGATAAAAGAAATGATTCAATTACTCGCAATCGACTGGTGGTTTATTTTAGAAAAATTCTTATTGGTAGGTTTTGTTGTTACACTCTCACTTTTGGTTGCCATGTATACAACATACGCCGAAAGAAAGATCGCTGCATTTTTGCAGGACCGCAGGGGACCAAACCGTGCGGGACCGTTCGGCATATTACAGCCACTTGCTGATGGGGGTAAATTATTTTTTAAAGAAGAGATCATTCCTCTTGCCTCGTCGAAATTCTTATTTATCCTCGGTCCCTCATTAGCAATGCTGACGGCCATGCTTACGAGTGCGGTCATTCCATGGGGAACACCACTTCAAATACGTGGACGTGATGTCCCTTTACAAATTGCCGATCTGAATATTGGCATACTTTACATTTTTGGCGTTGTGAGTTTGGGTGTTTATGGAATTATGATCGGTGGGTGGGCATCGAACAATAAATTCTCTTTACTTGCCGCGGTTCGCGGCGCTTCGCAGATGATCTCTTATGAACTGGCAATGGGTTTGGCATTGATCGCAGTTTTAATGATGACAGGCTCTTTGCAGATGAGCGTGATCGTGAACAACCAGCTTCAACACGGATGGCATGTCATCTATCAGCCGCTGGGATTTTTGATATTTTTTATTTGCGCATTAGCTGAATGCAATCGCACACCATTTGATCTCGCGGAAGCAGAGAATGAATTGAATTTTGGTTACCACCAGGAATATTCATCGATGAAACTTGGCCTTTACTTATTTGCAGAATATGTAAATATGTTCATCAGCGGAGCTGTAATGTCCACATTATTTTTTGGTGGCTATGATATTCCGTTCGTGAATGAGGCAAGCTGGGGTTTGTCGCCAAATCTTTTGGCCATTATCGGTTTTGTTGTACTACTTGCAAAATCATTTTTCTTTTTGTTTGTGTTTATATGGATACGGTGGACCATTCCACGTTTCCGGTATGATCAGCTGATGAATCTCGGTTGGAAAAAATTAATTCCGCTGGCATTGATCAATATGATCGCGACCGCGGTGGTGATGTTGCTCAGGAAATGAGTGATGAGTGCGAGCAGGCCGAATTGTATGGAGAAATTGCTCCGAAGGAGCAAATGTTAACAGCAACGGGTTTAACCCGTTGAATAAATTGTTTAGTTGGATACATATAAAATATATTTGCGAAATTTTTAAAAGGACATCGTAATCGAAATGCAATTAACACAAAGAGCAAAGCAGGTAGATCGGCGGCCGATGAATCAGTGGGAAAAGCTGTATTTGCCTGCGGTGTTGAAGGGGATGTTTATCACGCTAAGCCATTTGTTCAAAAAGAAGGTAACTATTCAATATCCCGAACAAAAAAGAAGCTTTCCGAAAGTGTTTCGTGGATTGCAGATATTGAACCGCGACGAAGAGGGACGTGAACGCTGTACCGCGTGTGGCTTGTGTGCAGTGGCTTGTCCCGCTGAAGCGATCACCATGGAGGCCGCCGAAAGACAACCCGGCGAGGAACATTTGTACCGTGAAGAGAAGTATGCGGCGAAATACGAGATCAATATGCTGCGTTGCATTTTTTGTGGATTTTGTGAGGAGGCATGTCCAAAGGATGCGATCTACCTATCCGAAACGTTTACACCGTCAAATTATTCCAGGGCAGGATTTATTTATAAAAAAGAAGACCTGTTGATACCGAATCCGAAAGAAGATCCCGAAGGTTATCAAAAAGCTTTGGGAAGCAGGGCTAAGAAAAATTAAGCCTCCTGTCCTCCGCCTAAGGCGGAGAACTTAGGTTGAGGCTTTTTGTTATGACGAGAATTGCGATAATTAATAAACTAAAATCAATTTCCCGAAAGGGAGGTTTCAGAGCTCCCCTTTAGGGGCTGGGGTATGACTATTACACAAATACTATTCTGGGCTTTGTCTGCATTGACTGTCTTCAGCGCACTAATGGTAATAGTGAGTAAGAATCCTGTTCATAGTGTGCTTTGGCTCATCTTCACTTTTTTTTGTATCTCCGGACATTATATTTTATTAAATGCCCAGTTTCTTTTCATTGTAAATATTATTGTCTATGCAGGAGCAATCATGGTGCTGTTTTTATTTGTAATCATGTTGATGAACCTGAATGAAAGTTCGGAGCCGAAAAAGAATCGCTGGCTAAGGATGGCTGGAGTGGTGGCCGGCGGATGCCTGCTGCTGGTGTTTGTTGCGGCCCTGAAAAATATTGATATAAAAAAACAAATAGCTGAAACAAATACTGGTGAGATTGGATTAATAGAAAATCTTGGGCAGGCCTTGTTCAACGAGTACGTCGTTCCGTTCGAAATTAGCAGTATTTTATTTTTAAGTGCAATGGTGGGAACAGTGGTGATTGGAAAGAAGGAATAGGACACCCCCTATCCCCCTAAAGGGGAGACCTGGGTCGAGTTTCACTATTCTTTTAGGTAGTTCTTTTTAATTGTTGGTTGAATGACTGTGATGTCAGCTGATGTAATTTCTATTCAACTTCTGTTGCGTCGCACTCTTCAAGTTTCTGTACTTTATTCAACATTTTTTCGAGCCTTCACCCGCTATCGGAGTGTCTAAAACGCCCCTTTAGGGGATGGGGGCAGGAGTTTGAGCCTATGCCTATAAATTATTACATATTTCTGTCGATTGCTTTGTTTGTCATTGGCATCACAGGAGTGCTTACGCGCCGCAATGCCATCATTATTTTTATGAGCATTGAATTAATGCTGAATGCAGTGAACCTGATGCTGGTTGCTTTCTCAAAGATGCATCACCTGGCAAATGCCGCCAAAGATGCAAGTGCGGGAATAGACGGCCAACTCTTTGTGTTCTTTATAATGGTTGTAGCGGCGGCAGAAGTAAGTGTGGGACTGGCGATCATTGTTATGATGTACAGGAATATTCATTCGGTCGATGTAAATTTTTTGAACAGGTTGAAACATTAGGTTGTCTATAAAAATGAAATTAATAATTACAACGAATTTGCCAAATCTCTCCCCTGCAGGAGGAATTGGAGGGGGCATATGAGGAGTGCTTTAGACATATCCTGGCTCATCCCAATTTTTCCCTTGCTTGGATTTTTGATCAATGGGTTGGCAAGAAAGGTCTTATCAAAATCGCTGATAAGCATTGTCGGTTGCGGTGTTGTACTTATTTCGTTCATATTAAGCATTTGGATCTTCTTACAGGTAAAAAATGGAAATACATTTGTCGCAAGCTATTTTGACTTTATTTCCGTTCGTTCTCTTCATATTCCTTTCGCCTTTCAGATCGATCAATTATCGGCAATATTTTTATTGATCGTTACTGGTGTCGGATTTCTTATTCATGTGTATTCCACTTCTTACATGCGCGAGGAAACAACAGACCATTTTGGAAGATATTTTTCCTATCTCAATCTTTTCATTTTTTCCATGTTGTTGCTGGTAATGGGAGCAAACTACGTCATCATGTTCATTGGTTGGGAGGGTGTAGGTCTTTGTTCCTATTTACTGATCGGATACTGGTTTAAGAATACCGAATATAATAAGGCAGCTAATAAGGCATTTATCATGAACCGCATCGGCGATCTTGGATTTTTGATCGCCATTTTCTGGATCATTTCAAAAGTTGGGAATACAAATTTTGCTGACGTATTTGCAAGTGCAAACAGTTTTAGTTCTTCTGATATAACAGTAATAACCTTATTACTTTTTATAGGTGCAACGGGCAAGAGTGCCCAGATCCCCTTATACACTTGGCTTCCGGATGCCATGGCAGGTCCCACTCCTGTGTCTGCGCTGATCCACGCAGCAACGATGGTAACAGCAGGTATATACATGATCGCAAGAAGTAATGCCTTGTATTCGCTCTCCGAATTGTCAATGAATGTTGTGGCGATCGTTGGTTTAGCAACATCCATCCTGGCAGCGACCATTGCCCTCAAACAAAATGATATCAAAAAAGTCCTGGCTTATTCCACGGTCAGCCAGCTTGGATATATGTTCCTTGCTCTTGGCGTTGGTGCGTATTCTACCGGCGTGTTTCATGTAATGACACATGCGTTTTTTAAAGCTCTTTTGTTTCTTGCTGCAGGCAGTGTGATCCATGCAACGGGTGGCGAACAGGACATCCGTAAGATGGGCGGATTGAACCGATTGAAAATTACGTCCATTACTTTTTTGATCGGATGTATTGCGATCGCCGGCGTTCCACCATTTTCTGGTTTCTTTTCAAAAGATGCGATATTGTTAGCAGCATTTGAGCACAATAAGATCTTGTATTATGTCGCGCTGTTTGGCGCCGTGCTAACTGCTTACTATATGTTCCGGTTATTTTTTCTCACGTTCACTGGTAAATTCAGAGGAACAGAAGAACAAGAACATCATTTACACGAAAGTCCGCCGGCAATTACGATTGTGCTTGTCGTCCTTGCTATACTTTCTATCGTGGGTGGTTTTGTTGGAATTCCTGAAGTGATCATGAAGGGTGGAGATAAGTTAACTGAATTCTTAGCCCCTGTTATACCGGTAAGAGTGACAGAACCGGTTGCATCATCCACTGAGCTTTCATTAATGGCGTTGTCGACAGCATTGGTTGTTGTTGCCATTATCGCAGCCTGGTTCCGGTTTCGTAAATACGAATTCAAACCTTCCAAAGGTCTTGGAAGATTCCTTGAAAATAAATGGTATGTGGACGAATTCTACGACGCAATTATTGTAAAGCCGTTGGATAAATTAGGTGAAATATTAAACGAAGGACTGGAAAAATCCGGTATTGATGCCTTGGTAAATGGTATCGGTAAAGCTGTTCAATATGGCGGGCGACAATTAAGATGGTTGCAAAGCGGCCAGGTGGGGAGTTATGTGTTGCTGATGGTGGTAAGCATTGTTTTATTTTTTGTGTTACAGTTCTTTTTAAGAAAGTGAGCACGGTGAGTGGTGAATGGCAAGTGGCGAGCGGGGTATCTATTCACGATTCACGATTGACGATTCACGACGAGCGTTAAAATAAATTTCATAAACAAATCATGATCCCGGTTTTCTTATTAGTGATTCCTTTAGTGAGCGGCTTAGGTGCATTCTTCTTTAAGGATGGGAAGACTGTTCGCGCATGGGCCTTATTTTCTTCATTGATAACATTAACCGGTTCTATTCTCGGCCTGACTATTTTTAAAGATGCTTCCTACCAGGAATTTCATGCCAGCTGGATCAGCAGTATCAACACTAGTTTTTCAGTTAAGCTTGACGGGATGGGGCAGATACTTTGCCTGCTAACTGCTGTTTCGTTTCCGTTAGTATTTCTTTCCACATGGAATAGCGTTTATAAAAAGCCCAATAATTTTTTTGGATTAATGTTACTGATGCAAGTTGGTTTGATAGGAGTGTTCCTTGCCATGGATGCATTGCTATTTTATTTCTTTTGGGAACTCGCATTGATACCCGCCTATTTTCTATGTTCGCAATGGGGTGGTGAGAGAAGGATCGCGGTTACATTTAAGTTTTTTATTTACACTTTTACCGGGTCCATACTAATGCTCGTGGCCATTATTTATATATACCTGCAGACACCCGATCATTCTTTTGACATCACGGCGTTTTACAATTCGGCGACGAACAGTCGCGCAGAGTCCTGGTTGTTTTGGATGATGTTTGTAGCCTTTGCAGTCAAAATGCCGATATGGCCCCTGCATACCTGGCAGCCCGATACGTATGAACAATCTCCGACGGCGGTCACAATGATACTAAGTGGCGTGATGGTAAAGATGGGAGTATTGGGAATGATCCGGTGGCTGATCCCCGTTCTACATATTTCATTTTATCAATGGGGTGATACCGTTACTACGTTAGCCGTAACAGGAATGCTTTATGCCTCATTGATCGCTATTCAGCAGGATGATCTGAAAAGGCTTGTCGCGTATTCATCCATTGCACATGTCGGCTTAATGTGTGCGAGCCTGTTTGCAGAGACGCACAGCGGAATGCAGGGAGTGATGATTCAAATGTTCAATCACGGAATTAATATTATTGGTTTGTGGATAGTCATTGAATTGATAGAACGGCAATTTGGAACCAGGAAGATATCTCAACTGGGAGGGTTAGCTCAACGCTCGCCTGCGATGGCTATTTTACTTGTAGTCGTTGCATTGGCCAACATAGGCTTACCACTTACCAATGGATTCATTGGAGAATTTTTGATGTTCAATGGCATTTTTGCTTCCACGGTAACAAAATATTACGTCGTGTTTACTGTATTGGCGGGCATCACCATCATACTGGCGGCGGTTTATACATTGAACATGATCCGCAAAGTTTTTTATGGGGAAACGAATACATTGACAGCGCCCGGGTATTCATTGCGATTCAATGAAACGGCAGCATTGACAATTATCGTTGTAATTGTGTTTGTGATCGGCGTGTATCCAAAATTGTTTTTAGACATAAGCAAGGAAACATCGGAGTTCATTTTGCAAAAAGCAGATGTGAGAACGATATTTAATAAATAAAAGTTTTTTAACCTCCCTTTTCCTTTGGAGAGGGGTGGGGGAGAGGTATGAATGCACTAATATTAACGGCGGTTTTTGGAGTGATCATGATGTTCAGCAGTTTCCTGCTGAAAAACAAGGCTGCTATTCGTGGATTGGCTATTGCGGGGTTGACAATCGTGTTGATCGCGAATGTTCTTGAAATGTCAGGAATGGTTTTCTTTAAGATCGACACAAAAGGTATGATCGGGTTCGACAGGTTTGCTCTTTTGTTCAATACAATTGTTTTTGTATGTAACCTTGTTTACTTCCTGTTGTCGGCAAGAGATATAGAAAAGGTCGGAATCAATTACAGTGAATATTTTTCACTGATATTCTTTGTTCTTTGCGGAATTACCCTGGCTTCTTCCTTTCATTCTTTATTAATGCTTTTCCTCGGGATTGAGATCATTTCTATCCCTCTCTATATTTTGACGGGTAGTGACAAAAGAAATTTAAAAAGCAATGAAGCCTCATTAAAATATCTTTTATTGGGGGCATTTTCTACGGGTCTCATGCTGATGGGAATTGCATTGATCTATGGAGCAACGGGAACGTTTAGTACGATGGTGGAAACGAAGGAAGCACCCACCTCCGCGTTATTCATTTCCGGCATGTTATTGCTGATGTTCTCGATGGCATTTAAAGTGTCGGCGGCACCTTTTCACTTCTGGACACCTGACGTATACGATGGGGCACCCACGGTTTTTACCTCCTTCATGGCTACGATCGTTAAAGTGGGAGCGTTTATCGCATTCATTCGTTTGTTCAATGATGCGTTTGGAAACTCGCAGCCGCAGTGGCAATTACTGATTGCGCTTATTACCGCCATCACTTTGTTTATTGGAAATATTACGGCAGTTTTTCAGCAAAGCGTGAAAAGAATGTTGGCTTACTCAAGTATTTCGCAGGCGGGGTTTATGATGTTGTCGATCTATGCAATGAACCAGGATGCAAAAGAAGGATTTTTATTATACACCGCTGCTTATTGCCTGGCTACGATCGGGATCTTTGCCGTGCTGATCAAGTTAAAGGATTATAGTTTTGACGGCTTCAACGCACTTGCCAAACAACAACCATTAGTGGCGGTGCTAACAACTATATTTTTATTGTCACTGGCAGGCATTCCATTAACAGCAGGATTCTTATCGAAGTTTTACATGCTAAAAGCCGCCACGGTAACCGGGAAATATTTGTGGCTGGTGATCTTTGCAGTGCTGATGGCGGTGGTCAGTGTGTATTATTATTTCAGGGTGATCCAGGCCATGTATTTTAAAGATGGCGATGGGCAGGCAATTGAAGTGAGCTCCGCGTTTAAACTCACACTAACATTAGTCGCGGCTCTCATTATTCTTCTCGGGATATTTCCAAATTTGATCATCAACTGGCTTTATTTTTAGCTGCGTTTCCGGAGTTTTATCTTGCCGCAGAAACACTAAAACACCTAAGGAGCCTCTGTATTTCAGTGGCATCAAAAAATAATAAAGCTCTTGGCTCAAAAGGGCTTTATTTCGGTAGTTGTAGTTAAATTGCAGGAGCAGATTATGAATACGGGTGATATTTTTTCCCTTGCTTACCGCACGGTTCGTAGTAATAAACTTCGTACAGGGTTAACTGTAGCGATCATTGCTTTTGGCATTATGGCACTTGTCGGGATCATTACGGCCATAAAAGCAATGAATCAAAAATTCATGGAGAGTTTTTCAACTATGGGAGCCAATGGGTTTACCATTCGTTTCAAGGAAAGGCAAATACATTTTGGCGGAGGAGGTCAGTCAGATCTGAAGGTTGCCAAGAAAGGAAAGAAAAAAGAAAAGACCTCGAGCCTTGGAAAGCCTATTACTATCGAGCAAGTTGACCTATTTAGAAATCATTTCACGTTTCCGGCAACGCTGGGGGTTTCTGTTTTTGTAAATCGAAATACAATAGTTTCTCATAATACAACAAAGACTTCTCCGAATGTTTTGTTGATAGGGGGTGACGAAAATTATCTTATCCTAAATGGTTTTAAACTTTCTGCGGGGAGAAATTTTAATCAAACCGATGTGCAAAGTGCACGAAATTTATGTTTGATCGGGCATGATATAGCTGTAAGATTTTTCAAAGACAATATTGACAGGGCCGTAAACTCCATCATTCGAATAAATGATGTTCCATACAGGGTTTTAGGTGTACTCGCGAGCAGAGGTTCGTCATTCGGATTCAGTCGTGATAATGTTGTTATCCTTGGGTATAAAAATATTGATCGAAACTATTCCAACAATGTAAGCAGTTATACTATCGCTGTAATGACGGATGATATCAGGAATCTCAATGAAGCGATGGGCGAAGCGGAAGGAAATTTCAGAGCCATTCGGAAATTGAATACAACCGAGGAAAATAATTTCGTCCTTGACAGAAATGATGCGATAGTGGAAAAAGCAATGAACAGTCTTGGATTTCTTACGATTTCAGCAACCGTCATTGGCCTTATTACGTTAATAGGCGCGGCCATCGGGCTCATGAATATTATGCTGGTTTCCGTAACAGAGCGAACAAAAGAGGTTGGATTGATAAAAGCCATTGGTGGCAAAAGCAAGCTTGTGCGTCGTCAATTTTTGTTAGAGGCAATTATCATCAGCTTATTAGGCGCATTGTTCGGCATTTTACTGGGAGTTGCAATAGGGAATCTTTTCTCTATTGTCTTGAACACAGGTTTTGTTGTGCCATGGAATTGGATCGTCTATGGCATCGTCATTTGCACGATTGTTGGACTCTTGGCTGGCTTATACCCTGCACTGAAAGCGGGAAGACTAAATCCTATTGAAGCCCTTCGATACGAGTAATTCATTTCAAATTTACAAATGAAAGACTTGCTGCATTTAAAAAAATCATTAACTTGACGTCCTTTCGCTAAAATTGGCGCTTGATTTTATTTATATAAAACAATTTTTCATTACAATTGTGACCCGTAAAATCTGGATGGTTATTTCTAAATTTAAAAAACACTAAAAAATTACGATCATGGCAGCAACACAACCGACTGCGACTGCATCCGTTAAGGCTACATCTGTTCAGGCAAAGAAAAGCAGCAATGCTATTTCGTGGCTCGCTCCTGTTATTTGCATTATTGCCGGTTATTGCATCTGGCGTTTTATTTTCGGAAACCCAGAGGGCTTTAAGACTCCTGCTCAAGGTGCGTTTTGGCCCAAACACACTCACCCGATAGGCGCCTTGAATGCCATTTACATGGGTGGTATTATCGTTCCATTATTATTAGGAATGTTATTGATGGTGATAGTTTTTTCAATTGAAAGATTCCTTACAGTAAGAAAGGCTTTGGGAAATGGAAGCGTTTCAGATTTCATTCGCAGAGTGCAATATCATCTTGCCAATCGTAATGTTGATTCCGCGTTGTCTGAATGCGACAAACAACGTGGTTCTGTTGCCAACGTGATGAAAGCAGGTCTTCGCCGTTATAAAGAAATGATCGGGAACACAGAATTGAACACAGACCAAAAAGTGCTTGCCATACAAAAAGAAGTTGAGGAAGCGACAGCTTTGGAACTCCCGATGCTTCAAAAAAACCTGGTATTCCTTTCCACCATTACTTCAGTGGGAACATTGATTGCTCTTCTTGGAACGGTAATGGGAATGATCCGTTCATTTAGCGCGTTGGGAGAAGAAGGAGGAGGAGGAAGTGCCGCCACCGAATTGGCTGTTGGTATCTCGGAAGCCTTGTACAATACCGCCTTCGGAATCGGTACTTCAGCATTGGCGCTGATAATGTACAATGTGTTTACTACTAAAATTGATGCAATTACATATGGTATTGATGAGTCCGGGTTTACCCTGACACAGAGTTTTGCTTCGCTATATAAATAGCAAGCCTGCCTGCAGAAAGCGTCCTTTGCGGACCCGGGCAGAGATTTGTGTGATATAATTTATGGAAAATGAATCGTTAAGCATCTAACCACTAAATTGTCAATTCATGCCGAGTGTCAAATTACCAAAGAAGAGTACGTTCGTAGATATGACTCCTTTCGTGGATGTGGCATTTCTCATTCTTACTTTCTTCATCATGGCTACTAAATTCAAGCCACCGGAACCAGTTGAAGTCACCACACCTAAATCGGTTTCCACCCAGGAACTTCCTGAGAGCAATGCCACGTTGATCACTATTGATAAAGAAGGAAAGGTTTATTTCACAGTGCTGTCTCAGAAAGACCAGGGAGTGTACACTGAAGTGATCAACAGTATTAATTCTTCAAGAAATTTAGGGTTGACCGATGCGGAAAGGGCTAATTACGCTAAAACCTATCTTGTTGGTGTTAGTTTTAGTCAACTTAAGCAGTTGCTAGCTATGCCCCCGGATCAGCAGAAGAACTTGAAACAGCCGGGAATTCCTGTTGATACCACAGGAGGTGATTTGACCTATTGGATCCAGGCCGCTAAATCGGCGTTTGCGGGCATGCGCTTGCAATACATGATCAAAGGGGACAATAATTCGAAATACCCGGTATTTAAAAATGTGATCGCAGCTTTAAAAAAGAATGATGTTTATAAGTATAATTTGATCACAGCTCCGGAGGACGCTCCTGCGGGTACCGACCTGTATAACGAGAGACTTAAGCGTAAATAATATTGTTTAACTTTAATAAAATTTCTTTATGGCACAGATTGAAGGTGGTGATGGCGGCAGTCATAAAAAAGGACCTGGTGTAAAAAAAGCAAAAAGGCTGTCAACCCGTGTAGATATGACGCCGATGGTTGACCTCGGATTCCTGCTCATTACGTTTTTTATTTTTACGACAACCATGAGCAGCCCCAAAGCATTGAATTTAAATATGCCTAAGGATACGAAAAATGAAGAGGAGCTCAATAAAGCAAAAGAATCCGGTGCCTTGACGATCATGCTTGGAAAGAACAATGGTGTATATTATTATGAGGGGCAGTTGCTCCCCGACGGCTCAAATTTTAAGACGGCTACTTTTGCATCGATCCGCGAGGAGATCATTAATAAGAAAAAGGATGTGATAAAAAATCACGTGCACGATGACAAGTGTCCTAAGATCTGGGCTGAAAATAAAGGCGACAAGAATTCTTGTTTAGACAGGGACTTTGTGGTTGTCATTAAACCCGACGAGGATGCGACGTATAGAAATACTGTGGATATGCTTGACGAAATGACGATCAATGGGGTCAAGCGGTATGCAATGGTCGATATAACACCACAGGAATTAGAAGTCATAAAGGCGACAGAAGGAAAGTAATTTGTAGGTGTGGAAATGTTTTTGTTTTTGCATCTCAGTTAAAACAAACTAAACCATGGAAGCGAACAAAATTTTAAACGCTGATATTCTTGATCTGATCTTTGAGGATCGTAACAAGGAATATGGTGCTTATAATCTTCGGAAAACATATAATCAGCGAATATTAAAGGCCCTCATCATTACTGCTTCTATTGCTTTACTGGCTTTGCTGGGCTCTCTTTTGGCAAAGGCCTTTAAAAGCAAGAGCAGCAATATTGTTCAGCACGAAATAACCTTGCAGGAAATTAAAGAAGAGGAAAAGAAACCCGATCTGCCTCCTCCGCCTCCTCCAAAACCACCACCACCCCCACAGGTGGAAATGGCAAAATTTACTCCTCCAAAAATTGTAAAGGATGAGGAAGTGAAAGAAGTGATCCAGGAAAATAAAGAACTTGAGGACAAAAAGATCGACGTAATTAACCAGGAAGGTATAAAGGATGATCAAATTGCTGCACCGAGCCAGATAGATGAAGGGAAGCAGGTCATCGAAGAAAAGAAGGAAGACGACGAAAACAAGATATTTGAAAAGGTAGAGGTAGAAGCTTCATTCCCCGGTGGTGATGGAGCCTGGCGCAAATTTCTTGAAAGAAACCTGCGCGGTGATGTAGCAACGGAAAATGGTGCGCCCGCCGGCACTTACACAGTAGTTGTACAGTTTGTGGTAGATAAAGAAGGAAATGTGAGTGACGTAAAGCCTCTCACGAGTCACGGTTATGGGATGGAAGACGAAGCTGTAAGAGTTATTAAGAAGGGACCACAGTGGAAACCTGCCATTCAAAATGGCCGCAACGTGAAGGCCTATCGCAGGCAGCCAATTACATTCCAGATCGAAGAACAATAGGCCACGAATTACAGAACGATAGGCCACGAATTACTGATAATAGATTGAAGGATTTCGCAGAAATGTGAGATCCTTTTTTTGTCACGAATTGCACGAATGTGATTCAGGTAATTCGTCTAATTTGCGAAAATTCGTGTAATTCGTCTAATTCGCGAAAATTCGTGTAATTCGTGATATGAAATCAGTGGTATGGGATGATACGATAGTGGCACTGGCAACCCCTCCGGGAGTCAGTGCAATTGGAGTAGTGCGCTTAAGCGGTACAAATGCTTTTTCTATCATCGATCAATTATTCCCTTCTAAAAAATTGATTGATCAACCTTCGCATTCGTTGCATGTTGGTTTTATTCATGACGATGGAAAAATACTGGATGAGGTAGTCGTATCAATCTATAAGAGCCCGCGGTCTTATACAGGCGAAGACCTGGCTGAGATCAGTGGCCACGGCTCTCCCTATGTTTTGCAGCAAATAATTGATGCATGTATAAAAAAAGGAGCAAGGCTGGCAAAGCCGGGAGAATTCACACAGCGGGCATTTTTAAATGGGAAAATGGATCTCACCCAGGCGGAAGCGGTCGCCGACCTGATCGCGAGTAATACAGCCTCGTCGCAAAAAGCAGCTCTTCACAACATCCGTGGTGGCTTCTCAAACCAGCTAAAAGAATTGCGTGAAAAACTTATCCGCTTCTCCGCATTGATCGAACTGGAACTGGATTTTTCACAGGAAGATGTTGAGTTTGCCGACCGGAAACAGTTGTACGAGCTGGTTGAGGAGGTTGATAAAGTAACAACTTCATTGATCAATTCATTTCAATTAGGGAATGTGATACGAAACGGGATCAGCGTTGCCATCGTTGGAAAACCGAACGCCGGAAAATCAACTATGCTGAATACATTATTGAATGAGGACAGGGCCATTGTCAGTGAAATTCCCGGAACAACAAGGGACACCATTGAAGAAGTGATCAATATAGATGGCATCTTGTTCCGGTTAATTGATACAGCGGGGATCAGGCAACACACGGCGGATGTGATCGAATCTGTTGGTGTAAAGCGAAGTCTTGAAAAAATGAAACAGGCCGATCTTGTCCTGTATGTGTTTGACGTAAACGAAGCGGTTTCAGAATTAAAAAATATAAGGGCCGGGCTCGAGTCAAACAAGATAAAATTTCTCCTTGTCGGCAATAAGATCGATGGTGGTAATGAAGTTGAATTAAAGCAAAAATTCAGAGATGTTGAAAACATTGTTTTCGTATCCGCAAAAAATGGGTTGCATCTCGAAACCTTAAAAGAGCGAATGGTAGATCTGGTATTGGAAGGACAGGTACAAACAGAAAGCACTATCGTTACAAATGCGCGGCATTTTCATTCTTTGCAACAATTGCATTCATCATTGCTTGATGTTCAAAAAGGATTAGCTGAAAAATTGCCGGGCGACCTGTTAGCGCTTGATATTCGGCGCAGTCTCCATTATCTCGGTGAGATCACAGGAGAGATAACTAATGAAGATCAGCTGGATTATATTTTTTCAAAGTTCTGTATCGGAAAGTAACTGTATCGCATATGATGCGCATTCTGCGCAGTCTCCGCATATTCTCATACAGTTATAGTTGGCTTTCTTTGCTTTTATTTGCCTTTAGTAGCCATTTTTTGGGTAGGATAGTGGTCATTACTTTGAAAAGTAATGGACCTTCCCATCACGAAGGGGGGAGATTACATTTCATTGAAATTACTAGCGGCCAAAACAAACACGGTTTGCTTTCCAAGCTTGTTGTTCCAATTTGCAGTGAATTGGTAATTTTAGCGTTTAATGATCGATCACTTAATACTTAAACAATAAATAAAATGAAAAAAGTAACAATAACAAGGGTTTTGTTTTTGACCCTTCTGGGAGTATCTATTTCTCCAATGATCATGTGCCAGAGCGATAAATCAAAACGGCCGAGTCCTCCAGCAACCGCTACCGGGAAAGTGAATGGCGCCACTATCACTATTGATTATAGTAGCCCTGCCGTTAAAGGAAGGAAAATCTGGGGCGGATTGGTTCCTTATAATAAAGTATGGAGAACAGGAGCGAACGCGGCCACTTTATTTAATACCGATAAGGATATCAGCGTAGAAGGTAAATCTTTGCCTGCCGGAAAATATAGTATATACACAATACCGGGCGAGAAGGAATGGGTATTTATTTTTAATTCACAAACTGGTCAGTCGGGAGTGAAAGAAAATGAAGAAACATCCGAAGATCCTGCTAAAGACGTACTACGGGTAACTGTCAAACCTGAAAAATCAGCTAATTTCAATGAACGTATGAAATTTGAAGTGGAAAACACTGGCTTCTCCCTATTGTGGGAGAATCTGAAAGTTCCTGTTTCTGTGAGATAATTTTCCACATAAATTGAATGTAAGCAGCAACTGAATTTGCAAGAAATGCAGGTGTCGCATCAATTTCCGATCCCTTAAACGGAGACGAATTCTTCTATTAATTTCGCTAAAAACACTGTATGGTCCACGCAGGCGTGGAGGAATCTACCAATTCGATAACAATGAAAATAATAAGAATTATTAACCTATCTTATTTCAAAACACTTTATGAGTAAAATTGAAATCAAGCATCCCGACAAATCAGTCAGCACCGGGGCTTATTCCGCAGGAATATTGATGGACGGATGGTTATTCATCAGTGGGCAAGGCCCCCTGAATTTATCAACAGGCGAAGTGGTACGTGGAACTATCGAAGAAGAAACGCTGCTCACGTTATCGCACATAAAAAAGATAATACAGGCGGCAGGCGGCAACATTGAGGACATAGTAAAATGCACGGTTCATTTAAGTGATATAAATGATTTTAAAAAATACAACGATGCTTATGCATCTTTTTTTCCGGGTATCAAGCCGGCAAGAACCACTGTCCAATCCGTTTTGTTCGACGGTATAAAGATTGAAATAGATGCCATTGCAAAAATTGAAAACAAGTAATTTAAAAAGAGGAGCTGTTTAAAAGCGGAGTGATTAATTTTTGCGGGAGTAAAACAAGAATTCATGAGTGAAAAGATCCCGATAGGCGTTGTTGGTCTTGGATTAATGGGCAGCAGTATCGTCACCTGCCTTTTAGCAGCAGGACATGAGGTAACCGCTTTAACAAGAAACATTGAAAAATCAGGCGAAGCAAGAGAAAGCATATTGCACTTTCTTGTGCAATTGCAGGATGAGGGAATGTTAAAAGAGCCTCCTGGCGCGATTCTTACAAGGCTTACAGTCACTGGTGAGTATTCTTTGTTTGCGCATCATGAAATAGTAATTGAATCGATCATTGAAAATACTGAAGAGAAAAAACGAGTATTTCAGCAACTGGAAAATGTACTGTCTCCGACTGCTATTATTGGCACCAATACCTCGGCAATACCGGTTACACTCTTACAAAACGATTTAAAGTATCCTGAACGCTTGCTTGGAATTCATTGGGGCGAACCCGCACATGTCCTGCGCTTTCTTGAAGTGATATGCGGAGAAAAAACCGATATTAAAAACGCAGAGAAAATAGTAATGCTTGCGGAGGAGTGGGGGAAAGAACCTTCATTGGTAAGGAAAGATATCAGGGGGTTTATCACCAACCGCCTGATGTATGCAATGCTGAGAGAAGCAATTTATCTTGTAGAGAATAATTATGCAACGCTCGAAGATATCGACCGCGCTTGCAGAAATGATATGGGGTATTGGATAACATTTGCGGGACTTTTTCGATTCATGGACCTGACGGGAATACCGGCTTATCTGTCGGTGATGAAAGATTTATTTCCCGAATTGAACAATTCAACAAAAGCACCACAATTTATCGAGGAGCTCGTAACATCAGGGGCAAAAGGAGTCAGCAATGCTCACGGCTTTTATCCGTACACAAAAGAATCTGCGGAGGAGTGGGAAAAACAGTTTATCAAGTTTACATATGAGATTAGAAAACTCGCAGAAAAATTTCCAAAAAATGCCGGGGACTTATAGGCCTTCTTAACAGACATGAAAAAAACATTCGTATCATGGATATTACTGATCGCGTGCAACCTGATGTGGGCCTTGCAGTTTACCTGTATTAAGCTCACGCAGGGCCAGGCTGGCCCTTACTTTACAGTCTGGGGTCCTATGCTTTTGTCAACCATTTTTTTATTACCATTTGTCTGGAAAAACTTTAAAAAAGGGAGGAAAGTTTTTAAAGATATCCTTGTATTTATACCGCTGGCTTTGTTCGGTGCTTTTGTCGCGCAGGTGTTTATGACGTGGGGAACTCAATATTCATTGGCAAGTAATGCAGCCATTCTGACGCTTTCATTACCGGTTATTACAGCGCTTTTTGCGTTCCTGGTTTTAAAGGAAAAGATGAATAAGATACGGTGGATCAGTTTTATTATTGCTATTATTGGCGTTGTGCTTTGCTCTGCGGGTGATATAAGGCAAATGGATTTCAGTTCAAAATATGCCGTTGGAAATCTCATGATTTTTTTCGCCATATTGGGCAATTCGTATTACAATGTCGGTATCAAAAAGATTGCAAAACGGTATACAGAAATGGAACTGGTATTTTTTACTTACGTGATCATGGTTATCTTACTTACACCTCTTGTGTTATACTACGAGCCAGATGTTTTTGCACGAATATCTTCATTCACACAACAGACATGGATCGGGTTGAGCCTGCTTACAATCTTTCACAACTTTCTTTCGATGGTTTTATTTTTTAAAGCATTAAAAGTTCTGGATGCGATACAAGTAGCGTTATCAAATTACCTGATCACATTAATCGGGTTGCCGGTTGCCGCCATATGGCTTGGGGAGAAGTTGAACACATCCGCCATCATAGGAGGTATCCTTGTTCTTGTTTCTACGCTCATTATAACGATAGTAGATTACAGAGTGGATCACACGGTTAATATAAAACCCGTTACACAATAAGACAGAGATAATGAATAAAAAAGAATTATTTGGGGTAGTGCCTATTGTTCCAACACCGTTTACTGAAAACGAAGAAATTGATGAAAACGCCCTGCGAAGATTGATAGATTTTGCTGTAAGAGCTGGAGTGCCAGCTGTATGCTTGCCTGCTTATGCAAGCGAGTTTTATAAACTAACTGATCAGGAAAAACTAAGTGTTGTAAAAATTGCTATAGATCATGCTGGTGGGCGACTACAAATTATTGCGCAATCGAATCATCCTTCTTTAAAAGTTGCCATCAAATTGGCGCAGGCAAATGTTGAAGCTGGTGCTGACATCATTTCGCTGGCTGTGCCGCGTAGTTTCAGTTTACCTGAAGATTCTTTGAAAGAATATTTGATCAGATTCATGCAATCTGTGCCACACACCCCTGTATTGGTACAGGATTTTAATCCATCAGGTCAATCAATCAGTGTTAGGTTGATCAAAGAATTAGTCGATCAGCATTCCAACTTCAAATATCTAAAACTGGAAGAGCCACTGGGTGCTCCTAAGTTTGCGGACATTATCAAATCAACAGGGGGTAAAGTTGGATTGCTCGAAGGATGGGGCGGACTTTACATGATGGAATTAATTCCAATTGGTATTACTGGCGTAATGCCGGGCTTAGGGGTTTCGGATATTCTGCAAAAAATATATATGTTACGAAGGAACGGAGAAAATGAAAGAGCTTTTGATCTGTTTGAGAAGGTAATGCCGCAAATATTTTTTTCACTGCAGAATATGGAACTGTTTCACTATGTAGAGAAAGAATTGTTAATGGCAAGAGGAGTATTAACAAACAGTGTGGTGCGGAAGGCAACATGTAAACCTGATAAATCTACAAGGGCATACGTGAAAGAATTAAATGACAGGATTGTTCGTTTGGTGAATGAAACACATGATCATAAAAGTTGAAAATATCATTATGAAAAAAATAGAATCAAAAAAGCTTTGCAGGTTTACCAAAACAATGTTCATTGTATACTACTTGTGCATCGGTTCAATGAAAGTGTTTGCGAGTGAAACGCCTTTGATATTTCCTATTCCGCAGCTGAGTGAAGTCACGAATGATAATTTTATTTTGGATGAGGCAGTAACAATTATTATCCCTCCAAATGCAGGTAAGAAAGATATTTCACTCGCCAATTTTCTTGTAAGCGAGTTGAGTGATAAATACGGTTTGGTCGTAAAAATCGAAACTGTTTCAGATATTCCTGTGAGCAGGAAGGTGGTGGTCATGGGAACGCTAAATAATCCTATCATAAAAAAATATTGTAAAGAAAATCAACTTGAACTGACTGCAAAAAATCCTGGTATTGAAGGTTATGTATTGCGAGTCAGCAACCACCTGGTCTTTATCGGAGGATGCGACGACTCAGGAGCCTTTTTCGGACTGCAGTCGCTACGTCAATTAATAGATGCTGGTGAAGGAAAGAAAATCCAGGGAATAAAAGTGAGAGACTGGCCGATTTTTTCGTTCAGGGCAGTAAAGGTTTATGTGCCGGGCCCGGATAACATCGCTTTTTTCAAACGCTTTTTGCGAGATTTTATGGCCCTATACAAGTACAATAAAGTGATGATTGAATTTAATTGCATGAGGCTTGATAAGCATCCCGAAGTAAATGCCGGTTGGGTAGAGTTTGCAAAGTATATGCAGTACACACGTTTAAATGAAACTCTGGGAATTCATGGGGAAACAAAAAACTCAACACACTATGATGCGGGGGAAGGATTTATCATTGAAAAAAATGAAGTTAAAGACCTGGTGGATTTTGCACGAGAGAATTTTATCGAAGTCATTCCTGAAATCCCATCTCTAACACATGCGTATTCTCTATTGACAAGACATCCTGAACTAGCCGAATACCCGGACGATAAATGGCCGGACACTTATTGTCCATCAAACCCCGCATCTTATAAACTCATGTTTGATGTGTATGACGAGTACATTGATGTTATTCACCCAAAAATGATCCACATCGGACATGATGAATGGTGGGGTGCACCTTTGGATGTTTGTCCTCGATGTAAAGGAAAGGATTATTCCGGGTTATACGCGGGTGATGTAAAAAAGATCCATGACTACTTAGCGGCTAAAGGAATCAAGACTGCGATGTGGGGAGATTTTTTATTAGAAAGTGTCAGGGGAGTAGGACCGGTTGAAAGAACTTCGTCTACCGGAAGAAAATATAGAACGCCTGGTGGATTGCGCCCGGAAGTGGTGCAGAAAACGATTCCAAAAGACATTTTGATTTTCAACTGGTTTTACTCAGATGAAAAGAAAGAATTGGAACTTCAAAAATTTGGATTTAAACAAGTCTATGGCAATTTTGAGCCGAACATCGGCAACTGGAATGAGCGCACTAAAAAATTTGACCTGGTAGGCGGCGCTCCCTCGTCATGGGCTTCAACGAATGAATTCAACTTCGGAAAAGATTTGTTATCAGATTTTCTTGGCTGCGTCAACTTATTATGGTCTTCTCATACAATCAGGCAGGAAGATTTGGCTCCCATTGTGTGGCAGTTGGTGCCCTCAATCAGGAAAGCTTTTAAAGCTAAAAGAGTTCCCAGCGAAGACGGAGATGCTGTTGTGCCTATTGATATATCTTCTCATTTCAACATGTCAAAAGATTCAAAAGTTTTTGGCGTTGATTTGACTTCTTTAAAGGAAGGACAAGTGAGCAATAGGTTCAGGTCTTTTAATTTGAGTAATACTTCTGCGAATTGCGCAATTGCCGTGGGCTCTGTAGGCAGTGATAAAAATGCTTTACCTAATGAGGTCTCGGGTATTCAAATAAATGAAGACGTGAGCAGCCTGATATTTTTACAAGCATCCGCGCTTCCTGCGGGAAATCAGAAGGCTTACTTTAATATTCCGGATAATTTTGATGCAGCAGATGTTTTGGGATGGTATGAAATAGTGTATGAAGATGGATATAGGGAAATTGTTCCTGTACAATATGGTGTGAATATTTTGGAGTGGAATCCAGGTGGGGAGAAGAGTCTTAATAAAAATGAAGGAGAGACAGGGTCAGCCCAGAAAATTTATAGTTATGAAGCCGATGCAGTTAATTGTTCTTCGAATGAAGGAAAAAATCCAATTACTTTCTTTGCCTTTGAATGGGTGAACAAACGTTTTGGTAAAAAGATCAAAGAGGTGAATTTACTCGGAACCAAAAATTACCAGGCGCTTCAACAAGAGTATTCCAAACCTGTTACACAACCTGCGCCGTCAAATGCTATTTTATTAATTGGATTAAGCAAAGTAGTAAAAAGAGAACCTTTACAACCTCAATAAAAAATGAACCTTGTTCCTAAAGCTCAACTCTTTCCATGTGTGGTACAAGGAAATGTATGATCAACCATGCAACCAGGAATGAAATACTACAAATAATAAAAATAATGTTGTAGCCCGCTATTATGTTGCCGGAGTTTTTATAAAACTCTAAAATGTAACCGATAAAAAGTGGAAACAAGACACTGCCTATTGCACCGAACATTCCACCCAATCCAACAACTGAACTCGTTACCCTTTTTGGAAACATATCAGGAACAATTGAAAAAATGTTTGCACTCCATGCCTGGTTGGCTGCAGCACTAAGTGTGATCATTGCAACCACTACCCACATATCACCCGTGTATCTCGTAATAAAAATGGGAACGACACAAATAGCAGAAATGAGAAGGGCTGTTTTTCTTGCCTTATAGACATGCCATCCTTTTTTCATAAGCCGTGAGGAAAGATAGCCACCCCCAATACTTCCGATCATTGTACCAGAATAAATGATCACCAGGGGAAGCCCAGGCTTTTTTACATCAAGATTAAAATGCGTGTTGAAGTAAGATGGCAGCCAAAAGAGAAAGAAAAACCAAATCGGGTCTGTAAAGAATTTGCCAGCTATAAATGCCCATGTTTGTTTTAGTCGCAACAAATGTCCCCAACTTACGTCGCTTGCTTTCTCTTTGTCCACTGTTCTTTCTTCCTCAATATCACTTTGTATGTAGGCAAATTCATTTGCACTCAAGCGTTTTTGTTTATATGGCACTGCATAGAAAATTCTCCATAAGATGAGCCAGAGAAATCCCAATGAACCCGTAATAATAAAAGCCGCATGCCATCCATACAAAGCCAGCAACCAGGGCACCAAAATGGGGCCAACACACGCACCAATGTTCGAGCCAGAATCCAATATGCCTATTGCAAGTGATCGTTCTTTTCTTGGGAACCATTCTCCGACTGTTTTAACACCGCCAGGATAATTTCCAGATTCTCCTAAGCCAAGAAACGATCTTACGGCACCAAAGCCAAACGTGCTTCTTACCGCAGCATGAAGCATAGCGGCAATGCTCCACACTGTTACTGAAATGGTATAGCCAAGTCTTGTTCCTATTTTATCAATCACTTTACTGTAAAACAACATTCCTAATGCATAGCAGGTTGTAAACGCCATAACGATTCTGCTATAGTCAATCTCACTCCAGTGGAAAGTCTTTGCCAGCAAAGGTTGCAGCAGACCCAATATTTGTCGGTCAATATAATTTATTGTGGTAATTATAAAAAGGAGAAAGACAATGAACCAGCGATAATTTCCGATTTTATTTTTTTGCACGGTATTCAATTAGGTCGCTGTTATTGTTAGTTTTAAAGCACAACCGGGTTTCGACGGTGAGCGGCCAGTTGAAACTACGAGCCTTCTCACCATTCGTTTTTATCACTTTCCGTTGGAGATTTTCTGATCGATACCTGTAATGCTACCGTTCAATTATCTCTTCCCTCTCACGGTTCCAGTATAATTTTTTTCCTTCTCTGTATGAATGCGTTGCCATTATTTGTCCTATAGAATGTGCGAAACCGGTATGAATATTTCCATTCGTTTTCTGATTTCTTGCTCGCATACAATCAACCCAATTATCAAGATGATATTTACTGTCATCGCTCAAGATAACAGGTGGAAGTGGACCTTTGAATTCTTCTGTATCTGCAATTAGCTGCGCTTTACCGTTTTTGATTTCTTCACCGAAACCTTTGTACATATCAAACTCTGCCGGCTGATGTTCGGGGATAAAAAACCATCGCGGACTACCTTCACCACCTTGGGCAAACAAAGTTCCGTCTGTACCACGAATACAAGTGTAATCACCAAACTTATTTGCGTAGCTTGAAGAGTATGAATACAAAAATCCGGCTTCATCATACGTTGCAAGTGCCTGAAATGTGTCAGGGTTTTGGCGTATATCTTTCCATTGAAATATTCCGCCGTTCGAAACGATAGAATCGGGAATGTTTGTGTCGGTGTAAAAATGTACCAGGCCAATTGCATGACTCATCCACTGCGAGGTAATACCTCCGGAAAACTCTTTAAAAATTCTAAATTCAAAATATTTCCATGGATCAAAAGGACACCATGGTTTTCCTAAAAGCCACCTGTTCCAATCGGTATCTTCTTCTTTTATTGCTGCAACATCAGGATCATTTGGATCATGCCAGCGATGGTTGTTATCATTCCACACCTGTTCAATCTTTGTAATTTTTCCAAGCTTAGCTGAGCGAATGAAGTCACGCACTTTTATCTGTGTGGGATCGCTCAACCATTGAGAACCCATCTGTACGACTTGTTTTGAGGTAAGGACAACCTCTCTTGCCATCTTGGCTTCTGCAACATCTTCTGACATTGGTTTTTCGCAATAGCAATCTTTGCCGGCTTTCACTACTTCAGTTAAAAGTTTTGCATGCTGAAAATCTCCCGTGGCGATCATCACTGCATCAAGCTCTGGCATTTTGAGCAGCTCTTCTGAATACTGAAATTGCTTTACATCATTACCAAACAGCTTCTTGCAATTGGCAGCAGTTTTTTCTCGATTCCCTTTCCACAGATCACACACAGCTACTACACCAAGATTCTTTTCAGTTGCGGACATCTTTACCATGTGCTGGTGTCCCTCGCTTCTTGAACCGCATCCAAGAAATGCTATGTTAATGCGATCATTCGCACCTATGATTCGGTTGTACGAACCCGCCTTCATTGCATTTGAACTTGCGGTTAAGACATCGGCTCCTGCCACTGCTGATATCGCAGTACCTGTTATGCCAAGCGCTGCCTGGTTTATAAAATTTCTTCTGGATAAGTTCCTTTTACTCATAGCTAAATTTGTTTGGTTTTAAAATTGGACGAGAACTTGAGTTGTTACTTTATCCATTTTCCATAAAGAGCTTCCTTGCTCTCGAAAACTTCTCCTTGGTAAATTTCCAAATTTCCATCTGCATTTTTATAATGATAAGCTGCTTTAATTATTGAAAGGTCTTCATTGATAATTGAGGAATCTTTTTTGTTACCTGCTCCATCTGTTGCACCTGCAATCACCAGTTTTCTTGGAGCAAGTGACGCTGCAAGATCCGGAAGATCATAAGCGGTAAGCGCAGCAGGAACAGAACTGTGAACGTAATCTGTATTGTAATGGTGACTCAATGCAAGACTACGGTAAGATGAATAGGGTTCAATAAGAGCAATATGTTTTATCACTGTGTCAAATGAGGCGGCATGTAATAATGCAGGCGACAATTCTTTTATGGCGATTGCATAAACTTCGTTTGTTTCTTTCCTTAACAACGAAGTAAGCCTTACAACATCTGCAGCTTGTATGCCCACTATACTTCTGTTAATCAGCATTGAGAGAAACCAAACGTTGTACGAAACACCATTGATGTACGAATCTCCACGAAAGTCACCGGGGCCTATTTCGCCATAACCTAAAAGGTCGGGCGCAAGCACCGTGAACCCGTTGCCCACAAACCATTCTATTTCCTTGCCCGGGAAAGCTTCTGCTGATTTGCCGGAAGGATTTAAATAAAGTAATCCTTTATGATTGGGATGGTTCGGTTTTATCAACAGGTAGGGGATTACATACTCACCTTCACTCTTCAGAAAATATTTTTCGATTGCATAATTTTCCTTTGGAAGACGTCCAGTAAAAACAGGCTCGTTTATTTTTAACGGGGCCTGGTAACCTGATAATTTTTTTGCAGATTCAATTACACCTGACAAATATTGAGGAGAATGTTTTCTAATGGCCTGCAATCTGTCATTCAAAGTTTCAAGCGCCTTTTGATTCAGGCTGAAAACAGTTTCACTCCTGAGAGATGTGGTTACTTGCCCTGTTTTTGTCACCTGCAATTCTTGCGGAGATAAAGGCTTCACTTCCGTGTCCGTTGAATCCCTGGCATCCATAAGATATTTTTGAAAGAATGCATACATGGCTTCACGGTCTTTTTTGGTCGATGCATGTGGCGCGTCATCTATTACCATTCTAAAATCATTTTGCTTATTGTAGGCTTCATAGATCCGTAATACTTCTTCTGCAGTTTCTATTGCTCCCTCGATGCTGAATGTTGCGTCTCGTGTGGTACTTATCATCATGGTTGGTAGCGGGGCACGCACCTCCAAAAGATCCGCCATATCGACTCCGCTTTCAATTGCATGAAACATATCCTGCTCCGCGCACTGTGGTCCTG
>Ga0207674_10000891_pt1 | contig 39029 bp, 47 predicted proteins | sample KBSCornC72_FD_184303 | JGI IMG/M metagenome (GOLD analysis project Ga0207674, IMG submission 184303) | Corn rhizosphere microbial communities from Kellogg Biological Station, Michigan, USA - KBS Corn C7-2 (SPAdes) (version 2) | ecosystem: Host-associated > Plants > Roots > Rhizosphere > Soil ... | reverse complement strand
ATTACCGCTGGATTGAGCCGGGAACCGTCGGCGCTGGAAATTGCGCCACCTTCGCTTTCACGGTGACGGTGGACGCCATCGCGGCGGGAATGAGCCCCGAGCCGGTGACACTCTGCCGCCTGCCGGATGGAACCGGGCACGCCTTCGCCCGGGTTGGGGATTGGGTGAGCGATGTGCGCTTCTCCCACCTCATCCGCGCCGGGGAGGAAGACTGTAAGTAAGCCGAAACGCCCGCAAGGGCGTCGCGGGAGAGCTGGCCGCCCCCGCCCGATGATGGCAGGCCCCGCCCTTTGCAGGCGGCAACAATGAAAGGGTAAACCGATGAATAAGAGAATTGAAAACATGGATAAGCGGCGCGTTGCCGCCTTGCGCGGGCTCACCATTTACGGGGTGACGAAGCTGGACAATGCCGACGATGCGCCCGCCCGGGTGTGGATGGTGGCGAGTGTGGTGGTGAAGGAATGGCGCGACCGCAACGGCAACACCCGCGCCCGCTGCTGGTTAAAGCCCGACGGCTTCCCCACCATCGAGGGGCATGCTTGGAAGGGTGACGGCCCCGACCTGCACACCTCCGCCGTGCTGGACGCATGCACCAAGTTTCAGAAATACTTGGACGAGGAGCCGGTGACGGATGAAGAGGACGACACCGCGCTCGCGCACGCCCAGCAAATCACGGCCGCCATTTTCGCGGGGAGCCAGAACGACCGCGCGGGCACTTGGCCGCGCTGGCTCGGGGCTCACGGTGCCGCCCTTGAAGTGCATGAGATTTAAGGGGAGGCAAAGCCATGTATCACCACAACATAATCAGCGGGTACGAGTTCAAGCGCGAAGCCGTGAAGCTGCTCGACAAGGCGGCAACGGCGGCGGGTTGGAAGCGCGGGGATTGGTTGACCCGCGCCCAAGCTGCCACCCGGGGCCTCACCATCCAGCGCGGGGCCGAGCCGGTGAAGCTCATGATGGGGGAGCGCCTGTGTTCCTTCTACAACGTCGCCCAGCTCGAGGGGCAACAGCCGGAACCCAAGCAGGCCCAGCAAATCCCACCGCAACCCATGCCTGCCCAGCTCACCCTTTTCAGGGAGGGGCCGGTTGAAATCGATCAACGCGCCGCTTGACTCTAACGCCTGCCCCCCTTCACCGTGGGGCAGTAGTGAGCGCCAAGCTCTAGCCACGCTGCATGGTGCGGTGTGGTGCAACAAATGAAGGGTAAAACTATGGTTAGAACCGTTACACTCACGCGCAGCCAGTTGCGCGTGCTGGTTGAGGATATGGGCTGGGAACGCGCGGACGTGGACACGTTTTGGCGCATGGCATTGAAGGAGCAGGAGAGCCCGGGCTACCACGCCCGCGCACGCATCCGCTACTGGCGGCGGCTACTGGAACAGTCCACCGGCGTCAAAACCGGCGAGGTCAAGAAGTTCGAGCCCCGGCTGATGGGCACCACCTATTCCGTGCTCGAGCTCGACGGCGATGGCAAGATGAAGGGTGTACGCGGCACCCATCAGAGCTACGAGCTGGCGGACGGGGAAGCCCGGAAGCTGCAAGCCGAAGCCTACAACCGCGAGGTTATTGCACCGCCATCCGACGACTAGGAGGCGGTGCCTTTTGAGGGAGGGGCGCTTAAACAATAATCAATGGACTGTATCATGCAAAACACAACCGAAATCATCTACACAACGAGCCTGATTTGCTGGCTTTTGGCAGCATTCTTCCTCTTCCTCATCCTGCTCGAGCTCTTTTTTCCCGACTTGCCAAACGTGCTAGAGCGATGGCAAGCTGCTCGCGTGCAGGAACGGATGGAGCGACGAGCCTATCGCCTGCCGGAACAACCATAATCACAGGAGAAAACCATGACCGAAAACCCCAACAAAGCCCTGCTCGAGAGTGCTTACAAGCGCACCGGCGAAGGCATTTCTAAGCTGCTGCTTGCCACCACCGACCTGAATAACGCATCGATGCACGGCCAATGCGCCCAGCTCGCCCACCTGGTTAGCCAGTTGAGCACGGAACAGTCCTACATGAAGCAGAAGATTGAGGGCCGCCCTAACTTCGCGGGCATCATCCTCACCGGGGCAGGAGCCAACACCACCGACGCCCCAAAGGGTGCGGGGGAGGATGCTGGTTCGGCCTCTTCGACGGATGCCGAAACCTCCCAGCCTACGCCATCAGCGAGCGATACCGCGAGCTCGAGCGAGCCGTCACCCGAGCCTTCAAGTGCGACCGCTTCGTCTGATGCGGGAGGGGCCGATGCAACCCCGGCTGCAGAAGCCACACCTGAACCTGCCGCCGAAGCACCGGCTGCTGCCTAACCCACTACCCCCGCCACGGCGGGGGCTGATTGCTGCGCCGCACCCTCCCCCGCGACGCAGCAACCAGCCCCTACACGGAAGCTGGATTAACCAAAAAAGGAGATCGCCATGAGCGAGAACAAAGCCCAGGTGCGGATTGACGCCCTGGAAAAGAGCGACAAGCACATCAACAAGGCCGTCGATGCCATCGCCAAGGCGCAAGAAGCCTTGCGTGCGGTCGGTGAATACGGCCTGGCATTCCGTCTGAACAACGCCAATGCCGAGTGCATCTACACCCTCACCCAGGCCGAGCGTCGGCGCGAGCTGCTCGCCAAGGGCGAAGCGGTGTCTGCCTCCGTGCAGATTAACAACGAGGCCGAGGATGGTGCGACCGACGCATCCGCCGAAGGTGCCAACGCTGCAGAAGCTCCGGCTGCTGACGCTGCTGCCACCGAAACCGCCGCTGGTGAAGGTGAACCGGCCGAAGCTCCGGCCGCTGTCTAAATGGGGCAGGTTGACCACACAAAGGTCACGGAACGTCAATGGGAGGCGGCGAGTCTTGCCGCCTTTCGTTTACGTCGGTGGGCTGCAGGGTTTACCGCCCTGGTGCCGGTGTCCGTGTATTGGGAGGCGACCCTTGATGTCGCCGCGATTTTAACCCACGAAAAAGCCACCCCAACGGCTGAATGCGGGAGTGGCTTACCTTCCTGACGACGAAAGGGTAAGTAGAGTGATAGAACAAAAAGAGCTCGGAGTCACCATCCCATCGCGCGAGGTGACGCCCGACCAGGTTGTGCAAACCAGCCCCGGCGTGCTCACCGCAACTGATGTGGTGCGAATGCAGGAGGGGCGCGAGATTATCGACGTGAGCCCCTCGCATACCTGCCGCTTGTGCGGTGCTGATGCCGCTTCCCCATGCGCTGCACGGATTGACGGTTGCCCACGTTGGAACCCGGGAGGGGCCGATGCAACCAGCTGATCTCCCCATGACGCCGAACGAGTGGCTGCTGCGCGGCCTCCACCATGACCTTTACGAGGCTTACGCTGCGTGGTTACTCGAGCGTGCAACCACCCCGTTTATGCGGGCGGTGATGGCGCGGGATTGGGAAGAGGCGGAGAAGCGGTGCGAGGTGAAGCTGGGCGAGCTCGATTGGCGGGCCCTAAAAATCTTCATCGAGTCCGACATGCCGCGCTGGTGCTCCGGCACCTGGCGCATCGTGAAAATGTGGATGCACCAATCCCGGCTACCCCACTACCAGCTCGCCATCGACTCCCTCATCACCGGCCGGGCGGCTCCGCTGGCGCAATGGAACGAGGCGCTGCGCGGTATGCCTTACGCCGACCGCGACCCGTTCGTCCGTATATTTGGCTGGGCCATTCCCTGCCATGAGGTGCTGACGGTGCTGTCCGCCTACCCCACCATCCACGACGCCTTCGCCGGCACCGGCTGGTTCGCCTTCCTGCTCGCCCGCTACAAAAACGTGAGGCCGAAGCAGCAGCTGGTGATTGCCACCGATGGCTATGCCGACCAGCACAAGCACAACGGCATGGCCTTCGGCCGCTGGTTCCCCGTCCGCAAATTGAGCGCACAGATGGCGGGCAAGCGGATCTCCGCCACCCTCACCCTCGCCGCCTGGCCGGACGACAACAGCCCCAGCGACGAACAGCTCTACCGCGCCATCCATCACGGCAAGTTCGTCGCCTACATCGGGGAGAATACCCCGCCACCGCAAGGCGCGATGGGTAGCGAGCGCGGGTTTGAGGTTCTCCGCAAGGGCTTCGACGTGGTGCAACAGCTGCAGGTTCCAAATTGGGGCGGCTTTACCGACCAACTCACCATTTACAGGAGGCACCATGACCCAATCCGTTGAGTTCACGCACGAGGTTGAAGAGCTGGGGCTGACGCTCACCATCACGGCCGAGTATGAACCGGGCGAGGCGGCCAGCTATGGCAACCCCGACACCGCGCACCCGGGCTCCGGCCCCGAGCTGCGCTCCGCCACCTTTAACGCCGGCGACGGCGAGGTGGATCTCGATGCGCTCGATGATGTGTATGTGTCGCGCCTCGACCGGCAGCTGGTTTGGATTGATAATATAATTCACACAGTTAAGCATGGGGTGCCGGCGGTGTTCCTGGCGGACGTGAAGGTGCCGGGCATCACCATTCCCCCGCGCCACCGCCTCGCCCTCAAGCCGGCGATGTGCGACCAGTTCGGCCACGAGTTTGTTCGCCACCTAGTTCCCCTCTCGGCCGAGCTGCAAAAACGGATTGAGGAAAAAATCTCCGAGGCGGATTTTGAACATGACCCGGCTGCAGATGCGGCCGATGATTATGTGGATATGGTAAAGGAGCTCACCTATGAAGGTTAAAATCGTCCGGGCCTCAAGCCTCGGCCACCCCTGCGTGCTCCGCACCTGGTATCAGGTGAACGGTGGCGAGGGCACATTCCCCTCCCGCCTCAAGCACCTCTTCGACCTTGGCCACGCCATCGAACCCGTCGCGGTGAAGTGGTTGGAAGAGCTGGGGTGGACGGTGATTTACAACCCGGGAAGCCAGCAGGCGGCCGACGTTATCCGCACCATCATCCCGGGCGGGGAGATCGAGGGCCACCATGACTTGATTGCCTATCATCCCGAGCACGGCTGGGTGGTGATCGATATTAAAACCATGGGTTCCCACGTCTACGCCATCTGGAAAACGGATGGCACGGCGAAGGCGATGCCTCAATATGTGGGCCAGCTGATGATCTACACCGACGGGCTATGCCGCGCCGGCACCTTCCCGATCGACCCGGGCACCGACCCGCGCACGATGAAGATGGCGATTGCCGGGGTGAACCGCGACACCGGGGAAATGGAGCTCGACTTTGTGGCATGGGATGATGGCCTCTACCGCGAAATGCTCATCCGCGCGGAGGTGGCATGCACATCGGAGGAACCACCCTACCCCGACCAGGCACCGGGCGGCCACGTCTGCAACTTCTGCCCCTTCAACGACCGCTGCCCCATCTACGAATACCTGCCGGCCAACGATGCGGCCACCAACCTCACGCTCAACGTCGACGACGAGCACCTCGAGGCGGCCGCCATCGCCCTCGAGATTGCCCGGGTGGACAAGAAGGATGCCGAGCTGCGGGAGGAAACAGCCAAGGCCATCATCGATAAGCAGATCGGTATTCACCAGGTCGCGGCGGTGGTGACGGAGAAAAGATTTGTCGAGCGCAAGGTGAGCAAGCAGCGGCGGTTCAATGCCGATAAGCTCAAGGCCGAGCGCCCCGACATTTACGCCAAGTTCCTCGTCGAGGGATCGACGGTGAGATACACAACAAAAGATATGGAGTTACCCTGGAATGCCTAAGCGAACCAACATCACCGTGCGCGGCACCGTCAAGATTGGCGTGCTGCGCGGCCACCTCAATAACCTATGGGAGCTGGCCGACCGGCTGCGCGAACCCGAGCTGCAGAAGTATGTGCGCGGAGAAGTGGCGGTGATCCGTCGCATCCTCGGCCTGCGTAAGGACGGGCAGCGGGAGCCTGACGCCCCGTTAAAAGCGTTCCGCATCATTGCCGAGGGATACCAGCCCGGCATCTGCGCGGCTGAACACAGGGGGCAGGCAAGCTACCAGGCGATCCTCTGGTTCAAGGGGCTGTCCACCGACCCGGAGTGGGGCAGCTTCACGAAGGAGAAGATGGGCGACGTTCCTGCATTCCGCATCCAGCGTGCGCCCGAACACGACAACCTCGCCCAGGCCCAGCAGGCCAAGGGCGTATTCATGATGGAGGGTTAGACGATGAGAACGTGTAAGCATTGCGGCTGCACCGATAACAACTGCAACCAATGTGTCGAACGCACCGGCGCTCCGTGCTGGTGGGTGTGCGAAGATGTGTGCAGCGCCTGCGACGCGGCCGGTGGGAAGAAGGCGAAGCATGCCCCCATCACCCCGGAACAATCGATTAAGATTGTCGACATGCGGGTGGATAAAAAGATGAGCTGCCAGAACATCGCCAACCGCCTCGGCCTTAGCAAGGGCGCGGTGTCCTGGCACCTGCTCAAGCTCGGCATCGAGAAGGGCGGGGAGCCGCCCAAAAACTACAAGCCACAATCGCCGGAGCACTACACCTTCATGCGTAACGGGCACCAGGTTCGAGGCTTCACCCCGGAGGAAGATCGCCGGCTGCTCGAGCTCGAGGCTCAAGGCATGAAGGTTCACAAAATAGCGGAGGCGATCGGCCGGAAAAATAACTCGGTGCGCGGCCGGCTGCACACCCTTGCCCGCCGCGATGAGAGGCTCGAGGCCAAGGCCTTAACGGCGGAACGTGTCGCCGGCAACGGGCGGGTAGCCGAAGTGTTTAATCCATCCGTAGTAGCAGAGCAGCGCCGCGTCTGATTGGTTGTCGGTGTGAATGGTTAAACCCAGCCGCTCCCGGGCGGCTGCTTTCATTTGTTCCTTGTCCGCCTTGCCCTTGCCGGTGGCGAATACCTTGAGGGTGGTGGTGGGCACCTCGAGGAAGCTGACACCGTGGTCGAGGCAGGTGAGCACGTTGATTGTGCGGAGGCCGGCGAGGAAGTAGGTGCCGGCACCGCGTAGGTGTGGCTTCTCGAACAACACAAAGGTCGGCTTCACCCGGGCGAAGATACCCTGCAGCTCGTCGCGGTAACGCATCATCCGCTTGGCTGGATCCTTCTCGTGCTTGAAGTCCAGGTCGTCGCGCACCTGGCAGCGTGAGCTCCCATCGGGCAGGCGATCCATGCGGGCGATGCCGCTGCAGCCGGCGCTATCGAGGCCGAGGATAACGGTCATAGGGGGATCCACTCTTTCATCAGGAGCTCATCATACACTTCCTGTTTCACCTCCCTGCAGGAAAAAATCTCGTGGCACTCCATCACCAGCCTCGTCACCCGCCACCGCGTCGGGGTTTCAGGGCTGGCCCGCACCACTTCCCGGGCCAGCCACCCCTTCACCGGCGCTCGGCATAACAGCTCGAGGGTGTGTGGCGTTTGGAACAAATCATCCCCCACCTCCCACTCGAGGGTGACGCGGAAGCTGCCGATGCAGCAGGACAAACCCATCATGGCCTCGGCGTAATCGGTGAAGGTGCGGGCGGCCGCCTCGCGTGCGCGGTCGAGGATGGCGTTGACGTGTGCCTTGCTGGCATCCGACATGCGGAAGCCGACCAGGCCGTTACTCAAATACAGTGTCACCGAAGGGGCTCCTATCGCGGCTGTCGTGGAGGGCCATGCGGTCGGTGTTGAAGGTGAGCTTCGCCTGCTCACCTTCGGGGCCGTGGCGGTTCTTCACCAGCGTTGCCTCGATGATGTGGTTGGGGCTGTCGTCCTCCTTGTCCTTCTTCTTTTTGCGGAGCTCGATCATGATGCTTGGTGCCTGCGCCCCGCCCGGGCCGTCGCGCATGTTGCTCTGGCTGGGCGAGCTGTCCTTGGCGAGGGCCGCCTGGTTCACCTGGCTCACCCCGATAACGTGGCAATCTAAATCCTTCGCCATCGCCTTGAAGGCGTAGCCTTTCTTCTCCGCCTCCTTCCCGATGTGCGTGGTGTCGGGCACGGAAATGTTGGAGAGGTGATCAACGATGATCAGGTCGAGCCCCTCCGTCTGCTTCTGCCTGGCGCACGATGCGTAGATGTCGTCGATGGAGAGGAAGCTGCGGTCGTCGATCACCAGCGGCAGCTTGCCCAGGTGTTTGCCGGCAGCGTTGAGCTCGCGGATCCTCACCTCGTTCATGTCGCGGCGGTAGATGGCAGCATAGGGCACGCCACTTTCCCGGGCGAAGAAGCGCATCATCAGTTCTTCCACCCCCATTTCGAGGGTGATGAACCGCACGCGCCCCCCCTGCTTGAGCACGTTGTAGGCAACCGAGAGGGCAAAGGCTGTCTTGGCACCGCCGCTCTTCGCCAGCACCACCGAGTATTCCTTCCGGCGGATGAGGCCGGTGAGATCTTCGATGCACTTCATACCCCAATGGAAGCCGTCGGTTTGTTTCTCCGTAAGCATTTCCATCGTGCGCCGCGCGGCTTCGGTGGCGTTCACATCTGCGTTGCCGGTGGAAGTCTGCGCCCCCTCCATCACCCCGCGCAACCCTGCCTCCACCATGGCAAGCGGCGTGCCCTCGCGGATGCTGGCCTGCAGCTTATCCAACCTGGTCGAGATAAGGTGGCGGCTGTGCCCCTCCCGCATTTCGGTCGCCAGCTGCATCGGGTCGTGGGCCTTCATGCCCACCTCTTCCCGTTCCATCTGCTCGGTCACGGCGAGGAAGTTCAGGTAGGTGGCGGCGTCCACCGGCCGGGCCTCGAGATCCTGCGGCATATAGTTATCAATGAACGTCTGCAGCTGTGGCACAATGGACGCTATGCTCACCGGCTTCTGACTCTTCACGGCCAGGTGAACCGACTTCCATATAGTTGCGTGGATGCGGATGGTGAAGGCGTCCTCGGGGAGCATCGCCTTGAGCTGCCCGTAAAGCTCCGGCCGGTTGAGCAGCGCACCTAGAAGGCGCTGCTCAATCCATAGCCAGCTTTGTTCAGGCGAACCGGGTTCGGCAAACTTATACATGGGCCGGTGCCACACGCTCGAGGTCGCGCAGCAGCTCTACGATTTTAACGTAGGTTGAGGCGAGAGGTTCGGATTTACCATTCAGGTAATTCCGAAGCGAGCGGTATGGCACATCGGCCTTCACCGCAAACTCGGGCGGCGTGAGGCCAAGGGCTTTTATCCTGGCTTCCCAGCTCTTAACTTCGAGCCGAGTGTCTGTATTATCAGGGATATTTAGCATCGGGGGTTTCCTGTTTTTATGGGTCGCTCATAGGTTAGCCGCAACACTCCCCCCCTCGTCAACAGAAAAATGTGCCAAGTTTGGCATTGACCGTTTAAGGCGTGGCGGGGTAGCTTAGGTCGTCAATCAAAAAAGGAAAGACACCATGACAACTACCCCCACTCCCGAGGCAACACCTGCTGCCCAACCCACCCCAACCCCCACTCCCGCGCCGGCACCAGCTGCCGGCGTTGCTGCACCCCTAACACCTGCAGCTCCCGTTGAAACTAAACCCGAGGCTGATGTCACCATCAAGAAGGGTGAGGACGGCAAGTGGCCCACCCTCGAGCAAGCCATGCTCGCGGTGCAGCGGGCTTGCGGTGATGCCGTCGCCATGTCCGGCGAGAATACCCACGCCAAATATAACTACTCGAAGGACACGGACTACATTAAGCACGTCCGCAAATACCTCAACCAGGCTGGCATCCGCATCCACCTGCAGGATTATGAGATCATCCAGCAGCCCGACGCCAACAAGGTTATTGGTTATGTGATCTTCCGCATCAGCCACCCCGACTCCGCGCAAACCCTCGACCGCAAAATCATGGCCGAGGCAAACGATAAACAGGATAAGGCCGTCGGCAAGTTCCTCACCCAAGCCCGGAAGCAGCTGCTCAAATCCGAGTTCCTCCTGGCGAGCGATGAGTCCGAAGATACCGAACACACCACGGCGAACCGACAAACCGCCGGTGCCTTCGAGCCCAAGGAGTTCATGCAGGAGATCCGCGATAGCGTCGCGCACGCCTCTTCGGTGCCGGAGATCAACACCATCTGGACGTTGAACAGCACCAAGTTCAAGCGCCTGCAGGAAATGGATAAGCCCGGATACGATACGCTGATTGCCGAGCTTTCGGAGGCGAAGAAGAAGGCGGCTGACGCAGCGAAAACCGCCACGGTTGCCGCTGCCCCGGTGCAAGCCACCGTCGCCCCCACTCCGGCCGCTGCACCTGCAGCCGCGCCAGCTCCGGCCCCCGCGCCCGAGCCCACCCCCACTTCTCCGGCACCCTCGCCGGTTGAGGAACAACCCGTCGCCGCTCCGGCCGCTGCACCTGCAGCTGGCTCCCCGGCCGACGAGCTGTTTTAACCCCACCAAAAGGAGCACCTAACCATGGATGCAAAACAAGCTAACCAGCTGGTGAGCGTTGAGCTCGAGCTGGACAGCGGCAAAACGCAGGTCGTTAAGATGGCCGCGAAGGATGCCATGAACCTCATCCGGCAATGCAGCCGGCAGAAGGTTACTGGTCATGAATACCGCAACGAGAAGGGCCAGGTTACAACCCTGATGTTGGCGCACGTTATCACCGCCACCGTCATTGAGGGCGACCCGGGTGCCAAGGCTCCCAAGCCGACGACCGCCCCCGCTGCCGCGCCCGCCCCTGCTGGCGGTGCCGGCAAGGTGACGCCTGCGCCTAAGCCTACCCCGGCCCCGGCTCCCAAGCCGACGCCGGCACCGACCCCTGCCCCAACGCCTACCGCAGCGGCCACCACCGCGCCCGCGCCCGCTCCTGCAGCCGCAGGTGCCGAGGCTGGTGCTACCACCGCCCAGGGTGAAGAAACGACCGGGGGCGCTGCATAATGAGCGCCATCAACCGCGTTGTTCTTCTCGGGAACATCGGTAAGGATCCCGAAGTACGATCCACCACCGGCGGCTCCAAGATAGCGACCCTCTCGGTCGCTACTACGGAGCGCTGGAAAGATAAACAATCCGGCGAAAACAAGGAAAAAACCGAATGGCACAAGGTCGTGATGTTCGGCACCCTGGCGGAGGTAGCGGAAAAATACCTCAACAAGGGCAGTCGAGTTTACGTCGAGGGCAAGCTCCAAACCCGCAAGTGGACGGACAAGGACGGCAGCGAGCGGTACACCACGGAAGTCGTGGTGGAAACCCCGCGCGGCCAGCTGGTGATGCTCGACCGCAAGGACGGATCTTCCGACCGCAGCGGCGAGGGTGATCCAACCCCGCGCTCCAAGCCCGCCACCGCCGCCAAGCAGGCATCGCCAACCGATGCTCCGTTTGACGACGAGATCCCGTTCTAGTTGACAAACCCCCGGGGATTACCTCAAATGAAAAGCGTGAATGCAGGAGTGGTTGAAGCGAAAGCCCAGCCGCCACTTATTACCCTTCGTGGTGCAAAGCTCCGCCGCTTCACTTCCCGGGAAGTATCGCGGGGTCATGGGTCGAGGTAGCCGCAATTGGGTGGCTACCTCATTTTTATAACCATAACCTACTGAAACAAAATCAAAACCAAAGGAATAAATCATGACGACGAATGACCAAACCATCACCGAAGCCACCCTAATCGAGGTCGACGGATCCATCCGCCAGCTGCTGCAGGATAACATGGCCGACCTGCTCAAGAATGTGCCGGGTTGGGATAAGCTCTCCGAGCAAGAGCAGCGCATCCAGTTCAGCAAACTCGACCAGATCACGAAACTGGTTGTCACCCGCATGCTGGATGAGCTTGCCACCGAAGGCCGCAAATCCATCCGCGTGAGCATCGGTGAAGTGAAGATCGGCAAGACTTTGAAGATCGCTGTGTCCGCCCCGCGCAACCTCGAGAACGTCCACGACATCAGCGCCCTCCCCGACACCGACGCCTACCTGATCCCGGTGGATGAGATCGGCCACCTGGCCCGCTCGATGCCGGCGGCCGAGCCCGACCAACCTGAGCTGCTCGATGCCGATGCCGGCGAAGCCACGGCCGAAGGTGAAGCTGGTGCCGAAGAGGATGAAGCCGAAGGAGCCGAAGCTGCAGGCGAAGAAGCGGCCGAAGGCAATGAGGCCACCGCTGGTGTTGGCACCACGGCCGAGTTCGACCCGGGCAAGGAAACGCCGGCGTCCGATGCTCCCGCCAACGGTGGCAGCTTCTAAGCTACCGCCCACGAAAAAGCCCCCGGTTAAGGGGGCTTTCTTTATTGCTGCTCTCGGCTGTTCACCATCGAGCGGCAGGCCTGGGCGCTCTCGACGCTGGTGTGCAGGCATCGGCACTTGGGGCAGGCATCGGCCAGCATCCGGCGCGTCTTAACGCCAGGGCGCGGGGGGAACGGGAGCTCGAGCTGCGTTTGGTGGACAAGCACCGGCGGCAACCAGTTCGGATCGCGGGGCATTGGGATCTCCGTGGGTAAGAGGTGAGGTGTTACGCTTAACCCTTCAACCCTACGCCCAAACAAAAGCCCCCGGGTAGGGGGGCTTGAGGTAGAGGCCGGCCTATTTGCCGGATTTAATCGTGGCCTGTCCTGATTGTGCAACGGCCTGGGCAACACCTGTCACCACCGCGAGCGTGCCCGGGGTTGCGACGAGGGAGCGCATCAGGCTCGAGAGAAGGTTGCCGCCGAGGGCCACGCCAAGGCCGATGCCCACTTGCTGCCAGTTCGCGCCGGAGAGTTCGGAGCCGAGCTGGGCCGCTTGTTGGGCGGTGGTCACGCCGTTCATGGCGATGTCGGTGATGGTTTGGGGGTCGACGTTCAAGCCGGAGGCGACGAGCAGGGTGCCGGCCGCACTCGAGATATTGGCAACGTGGGTTTTGTAACCGGCCAGGGCGGCAGCGGCACGAGCAAAGATATTCATGAGGGGTTCTCCTTTTGGTTAATTCTACACCAGCTCGAAATGAAACGCATCAAGCATGGTGTGGTCGCGCATGTCCAGGTCGCTATCCCAATCCCCACCCCAACGGAGGGTGAGGCCCTGCTCGGCGGCCGCGAGCATCATCAGGGCGCGTAGTGTCCACCACCGGCCGAGCACTTCGGGTTGGGTGGCCCAGCCTGCCATATCGACCTGCAGGCCATTTTGAACCTTGGGGTAGGGGCACAGGTCAACCGCCCGGGCCAAACCATCGGGAGGGCTGGGTAGGTGCTTGCTGTGGGTGGTTTGGCTGGTGCCCTTGGCGGTGTTGGCTTTCGCCTCGGCCGGGGTGCGGAGGCCGTCAATCACGGAGAAGTCGAAGCCGATGGAGCTGCCGAGCTCGAGGGCCCTGACACAAATGCCCCGAAGGGCAGGAGTGACGCCGGCGAGGTGCGCCTGGCTGACGGAACCAAAGGTGAGGCTTACCATACTGCAGCCGTGCCGTCGGATTTAACCCAGCTCGAACCGTTGCAGAAGTTGGGCAGGGAATTGCTGGCGAGCTGCATGCTGTTCTTCGTGCCGGCCGCGCAAGTGAACGGGGCCGAGCCGGTGTTGTTCTGCGCGAATTGGATGGTGGTGAGGGAAGCGGTGGTGGCGCTGACTTGCGACGCGCTCACGGTGCCGCCGAAGTTGCCGGTGGTGGCGCTGACGACCGCAACGCTGATGCCGGTGGACATCAGGTTCACAATGCAGCTGGCCCCGCGATACCAGCACGGCACCGAAGAGGTATCCATGCCGACGCCGGTAAACTGGCTCTGGCTCTGGTTGTAGATCCGCATGGCAAGGCCCGCGCCGTCGGAGGTTTGGCGGATGAGCAGCTTGCCGGAGAGGCTGGGAACGCTGGCGCTATTGCCGATGATCAGGTTATTCACCGCATAAATGGTGGTCATGCTGGCGGTGTTGGTGCTGCCGGCAACGAGGGTGCCGGAGATCCCGCCGACGAGGATGGTGGAGCTGGTGGCGGGGTTCGTCGAGCTGACTTGCGCCAGGTTGAGGTTGAAGAGCCCAGATCCGTCGCCGGTGAAAATACCGCTGGCTGTCACATTACCGGGGGTGATGTCCTGCCCGCTGACAAGGCCGCCGCTGGCGAAGGAGAGGTAGGGGCCCCACATGCCGAGGGTGCCGTCCGCCTTGGCGGTAAAGGGTAGGGCAACGAGAAGCGCCGCCAGGACAAGTTGACGGAGGATCTTCATGTTACGGCTTCTTGTAGTATTTGGGGGCAAGGCCGGTGCCGCTCACGTCGTAAGCGGTGGCGTAGAAGCGATCCCATACGATGCTGCCGCTGATGGGGCCGACCTTGAGGATGCCCGGGTTGAGCGTCCAGGCGGAGGTGCCATCGAGCACTTCGGTATTCTGCGTGGGGGTCGCGCCGCAGGGGTCGGCCTGCAGGGAGAAGGGGCACACCAGGTAATTGCCGGTCGCGGGCAAGCCGACGATCTGCGTGCCGCTGGTGAGCACGAAAGTCTTGGAGGTGGTGGTGGGCAGGCGCGTCATGCCGCCCTTGGGGGTGTTTACCGGCACACCGAGAACTTCGCCCTGGCTGTTGGTTTGCACTTCAAAGGGCTGCAGGTCGGCCGCGAAGGCGGAAGCAGACAAAAGCGCCGCGCCCAGGATACCCCAGGCGCTGCGCTTAATGGCGGTGACGTTGAACATTAGCGGGCGGGCCAGCGGCTGTTAGCCTTGGCGACGTTCCAGGTGATGAACACCTTGACGCGCTCGGCAGCAGCCAGGTTGGGGGCGCTCGGCTTCACGCGCACCGCATCGCCCCGCAGCTGGGCGGTGACAACGGTGGTGGTGGTAACGAGATCCCCGACTTGGGTGGTGATGGATACCGGGTCGGTGTAGGTGACACCACCGATGATGAAGCTAGCCGGGTACGGTGCCTGGGTGATGGTGCCGGAGATCCCGTCGACCAAGGTGCCCGAGGTTTGCATGATCGCCTGCGCGGTGCCGAGGCGGTCGGTCGGCAGGGTGATCTCGGTTGCGCTCGGCTGGGCGGCGGTGAGCAGGGTGGCCGCCACATAGCGGGTCACGTCGCCATCGTTAATGACCGAGGTTTTCCACGCACCGGCGACGAGGCCATCGTCGAGGTTGGCCGCTTTTACGGCCGGTGAGAGGGTGATGAGGGCCGCTACAATGGCGAACCCCAGGGCTTTGAGTGAGAGTTTACGCATTGTGTATGCCTTTCTGGTTGGTAAAAAACAATTACGGCCCCACTCGGGAGCCGTCAAGCCTATGCTGCACGCTTCATTGGGATGGTTCGTGGCTTATGTGCCACGTTTCCCCGACGGGAAAGGTCGTTAATCAGGCCCAGCATTTCCTTCCGTTCCTCCTGCTGGTTCTTCTGCAGGCCCTCGAGCGCGGTGACAAAGGTGTCGGCCGTGTCGCGGATGGAGGCGGCAATATCCTTGCCCTGGCCGGCGATTGTGGCGGCCAGCTCTTCCATCCGCTTGTGCGTGGCGACGCTGTTCCACCGCTGCAGGAAGAAGCCAATCACGCTGCCGGCGAGGATGAGCAGGAAGAGCATGCCAATAATCACACCAATCAGGCCGCCATATTGGCCGAAGAGATCGAGGGTGTGATCCGGGGAGGGGAGCGGGATCGAGTTCATAAACATCTCCTTTGCTTAGAGGAAGAGTCGCCAAGCGATCGTAGCATCAGCGCCTGGTGCGTTGTTGAAAGTGATGGTGAGGTTGCGGGTGCCGCTGTTATAGCCCACCCACCATGCCGTTGCGTTGCCCGGGGAGCTGGTGAATACGAACGAGAAGTTCAGCGGCTTCGGGTCGCCCTGGTTAAAGCCCTGCGTCCAGCCAAGGGTCGCGTCGTCGGATGCAGCGTTTGTGCCAGACGGGCCGGTGGTGGAGTCGGGAATGTTTATAACGATGGTGGTGGCGGCCGCGAGCAGGGTGGCGGTGCCGGTCACAACGTCGGCATTGCTGCCCATATTGCGCTGGTGGCGGCTGGTTGCCTTCGCCATTTGGAAGCTCGCAACGGTGCGCTGGTTGCCATATTCCTCGTTGTCGAGGAACACGTTGTTGCCGGTCGCGCCGGAGCCCTCGAGCAGCCAGACGGTCGCGGTGTTTTTGCACGCCTTGTTGCCGTCGACCATGATGTATTGCCCGTTTTGCAGGAACACGATGCCGCTGGTGACAAACTTCTCGAAGTGGTTGTCGTTGATGCGAATGTTCACCGGCTCTTGGCTGGTGGCGGAGTTGGTTTTGAGCACGATGGCATTGATGGCGGTGACGAGTTTGCCGCCGGCGTCGGTGTAGGAACCGATGAAATCGTTGCCGGAGATCTTGTGGCAATCCCCGCCCGCGAGGGAGATAAGCTCACCAGCCTGCTTCCGCACGGTGCCGGTGGCGGTGAGTCCGGTTTCGTTAAAGGAAGCCCCGGCCACCTTGGCGTGCTTGGTGTAGCTCACCGTTTTCAGGGTGTTGTCGGAGGTGGTGACGATGAACGTGCCGTTGTTGGAAGGCAGCGCCGCGCCGGTGATGGTGATGGTGGTGAAGGTCGCTCCGACGGTGGAGAAGTCCGGGGAGCCGGAGAAGGTCGCCTTCATGGTGGTGCCAGATACCGAGGCAATGTCGGTGATGGTGCCGGTAACGTCGGTCACGGAGGCCTGCGTCGCCGGCATGCCGATGAGGTTATCCTTGATCACGTTGTCATAGCCGCCATTCATGATGATGGCGTTGCGGACGCAGCCGGTGATGGAGCTGTCGGAGAGCTGGCAACGGGCGGTGTAATCGAAGCGGATGCTGGTGCTGGCGAGGAAGCCTACGCCGCCCGCCTGGTTATCCATCGTGCAATCGCTAAGGATCACATCGCAGAGGCTTTCCTCGAAGCCGGTGATGGTGGTGAGGCGGACGAGGGAACCCGCGCCGGTGTTGTTTTGAACGCCGAAGTGGCAACCGTTGACGGTGATGTCGCGGATGCGTGCGCCGGCATTCACGCTCACGGAGTCCAGCAGGCACTTGAAGGAGCTATTGTTCTTGGTGCGGAGGATACAGTTGGAGATCTGAATGCGCTCCATCAGGTAGGCGGCCGCGTCGTTCTCCTGGGTAAGGCTGATGCAGTCGTCACCCCCGAAGATGATCATGTCGGCAATGATAATATCCCAGCAGTTGCGGGTGTGGTGCCATCCATCCTCGCCCACGGTGTCGCCGCTGAAAATACCAGCGCCGGTGATAACACCGTAGCGAGAGTTGCGGCCCTGCCCGGTAAAGCTGTTTTCCATGTATCCGACGGTGCGATAGCCCTTCACACCGAAGTATTCCACGTTGGTCATGCCGAGCCCTTTTTGGCTCTGCGTGAAGTTTCTCACATCGGGGAAGCGAAGGAAGCCGCCCTGAAAATCCCAAAACACCTGAACGGTGAGGATGCCGGCATCGTTATCCGGGTTATAGCTGCTGATGCAGAAGTTTTTGCCGGTGTTGATATAGTCGATGAGCTCCGCGTGGCAGATGATGGTGCAGTTGTCGCGGTAGTAGAGTGACTCCATGCCCGCGATGCGGATGCGGTTGGTGTTGCTGGTGAGGTTGAGGCTGGTTTCGTCCAGGCTGGCGTCGGAGCGGGTGGTGCTGATGAGCACATACTTCTGCCCCTGCAGCGCGACGGTGGTGGCGTTGGCGGGTACGTTGCCGGAGGTGAAGGTAATCATGCCGCCGGTGAGGTTCTGCAGGCCGCCGGTGTTGATGTTGTAGTGGACACCGTTCACCTTTGTTGCGGTGAGCACAATCGCCGCCAGGTTGGCCGGGGTGTTGCCACCGGTGAAGGTGATGGTGCCGCCGGCAGGGTTGCCTACGCCGCCAGTATCGATGTTGTAATGCACGCCGTTCGTTTTGAGCACGCCAGCCACGGTAACGGCCAGCTCGCCGGCAGCGGAGATTTGCGGGGGGAAGGCATAGGTGACGGTGGATCCATCGCCGGTGTAGCTCTTGGCGACGGTGACGGTGAGCTCGCCGGCATTCTCGAGGTAGGAGGGGAAGGAGAAGGTATCGGTGCTGCCGTTGGCCGTAGAAGATGCCGAGGCGTTCTTCATGTCGGTAATCGTGAAGCGGCCGTTGTTATCGTCGTTCGCCGCGCCCTCGATGGTGAGGAAGGAGCTGCCGGTGGCAATGGCGTTGATAACGGTAGAGCTGGTGAGTGCGCTACCCAAGGACATATTAACCTTCACCACGTTGGTCGAGAGGTATTTGATGGCGTTGATGGTGAGGTTGCCCAGGATGGCGCTCATCGCGGCCACGTCGTTCCCGAGCTTGATCTTGCCGGAGTCGATGATGAGGATGGTGTGGCTGTTGAGGTCGCCCGCCTTGTTGAAGAACTTTTGCATCCCCGAGAGGCTGTCGGTGACGCCGGTGTGGTCGATACCGCTAAAATCCTTGGAGTGAAAAACCTTGGCACCCTGGCTCAAATGGTCGGAGAGGGAGCGGAAAAGAATGGCCCCGGACGGGCGAACCAGGCTGTTGCCGGGAACACCGACCGCCTGGTCAACCGCTGCTTGCGCGGCGGCGGCATAGTTTTGTGCGAGGGCGGCGCTGCCGGCGGAGGCGATGGCGGAGGCGGATGCTGCAGCTGCGAAGCCGGAGGCGGCGGAAATGCTGGCGGTGCTCGGGCCGTTCTTCATTTTGCCGAGGTTGCCATCCCACGCGATCACCAGGTCGTTCGAGGGGGGGGGAGGCCGACGACCGTTGCGTCAATCACGCTATCGATGGGGAAGCCGATGCGGCGGTCGATGTCGCGGCGCTGATCCTGCAGCACCATCCAAATCGTATCCAAATCAGACTCAAGGGCTTCGGAGGAAATATCGCTGCCGGCGCTGTAGCGGTTATCGCGGGAGAGCACGACGTTACGGCTCAAGCTCACGACTTCCCCGCCATCGAGCGGGGTGAAGAGGTGAACGGTGCCGCCATCAGGATCCTCGAGGCCGCCAGTTACGATCTCATAATCGATGCCATCGATCATCACAACGCTGTCGACGGTGAAGTTAAGCCATTCTTCCTTGTCAACGCGGAACTGGAAATCGAAATCATCCTGACCCACCGTTGCGGTGTAGATGTTGAGCGGCTGCTGCTCTAAAACGACTTCATCGGCCATGTTTTAATACCTCGTTACCTTTTCGGTATCATGTTTAACACCGGCTGTTCAACGGGGATTGTCGACATCGCGTTGTTTATGTCGATGTCCAGCGTGCCTAATTCATCACGCGCCATGCGGTCGCGGAGATTCGCGCCGGCGGGGGAGGAAAGGAACACCGCGCGTGCGCCCCTGATGGCGGTTTGCCGGATCTGCGAGAGCATATTTGCACGCAGGGCATCGGCCGCGCTGTCGGGCAGCTCGGGGTGTTGGGCATACATCTTATCGAAATACGCCTCAAAATCCTTGTTATATTGGTCACTATTGAGCAGTTTCTCGACGTATTGGTGGTGAGTGAGCATCTTACCATCCGCCCCGGGGAAGATTTTGCCGTCCGCCATGATGCCGAGGAAGGTGCTGTATTCCTCGTTGTTCATGCGGGTGCCGTTCCCGACCGAGCGCGGCGGCATTTCCATGCTCATGTTGAGGCGGTAATACTCCTGGTAAACCGGGTCGGTGGAGATCTTGGTGCGGCTCACCGGCAGGACGCCCCAGCTCACCGCGTCGGTATGCTTAACCGGGTAGCCGTCAAAGTCACGGCGCTCGGGCAGGCCTTCGGAGAGGCCGGGGATCATTGCCCGGGCCTGCTGCCAAACGGAGGTTGCTTCGCGCATATAGGGATCAACCTCGCGCGTCGTCTGCTTCATGAGCCCGGAAAGCGGCACGGCGGCCGAGGAAATCTGGCGGGAGAGGAAATCGCCAATCGTGCGGCCGTCATTCTGTGTGCCGGAGAGAATGCCGAAGAACTGCGCGAAGCTCTCCATCCAGGTACTGTTGCCCACGCTGGCGGCGATGGCGTTCACGCCGGCACCAACCATCCGCATCATCGCATTGTCCTCGTCCGGGTCGGCCGGGTTGTAAACCTTGAGGGCATTGGAAATATCGGTAGCCATGCAGGCGGTGAGGGCCATCGGCTGTATCTTTTGGAAGCTGTAGTTTTGGCCGTTGATGGATACGGAGTCCGGCTGCAACCCTACACCACGCTGCACGTTGCGCTTGCCCGGGTCGTAGGAGAGGGAACATTGCACCCGGCCGTCCATCGCAAGGCCGGTCATGGCCGCCATCAGGCTTGTGCCCACCGCTACCCGCGCCATTGCCAGGTCGGCTTCGGGGCCGCCGCGCTGGATGGCTTCGCGGATCTGGCCGTTGAAGCGGGTGAGCATCGGGGCATCGGCCAGCGGAGAATACTGAATAATTCCCTTGTAGATGAGGTTTGTGGGGGTGCGGACGAAGGGCAGCACGAACTTCGCGGTAGGCAGGTTGCTCACCAGGTTCTGCACGGCCTCGCCGGTTTTCCCCATTTCGCTTTGGAAAGTCCAGTCTTTTGCCAGATCGGAGGCATACCGGCGCACCAGATCCTGCTTCAAGATGTCCTCGGCCGAGAAACGGTTGGGGTCGGATTGGCTCATCAGATCCTGGGCACGCTGCCAGATGGCCTCTTTATTGGCCTTGGCGAAGGCATCCGGGTCGAGGATGGCTTTGCCGGAACGCAGCGTCTGGTCGACCATTTCAGTTTGCGCCGCCTGCATGGCGTTATAGGTGAGGCCGGAGCGATACCATGCGGCCTTGAAGATGTCGTCGGTGCCCTTGATTACGGCGGTGGGGCGGCGGAGCGTCCAGCCCAGCCAATCCAAACCCACGTCGGTCATGCGGGCGAAAGCGCCAATGTGGTCGTCGCGGTCGCGCATGCTGGCGAAGGGATTGAGCAGGTCGCCGCTGATGGCACCGGGGCCGCTCTCAAACTTGGAACCTTGTGCGCCGGAGGGGGTGAGCTTCTCCACCGCGTCGGCTGCTGTCGAGAAGCCCTTGGCAGCTCCTACAAAGTCGCCCTCGAGCGCGGGGGCAACGACGTGCTTGCCGTAAAGGGAAATCGCATCAGAGAAGCCCTGCAGGCTCGAGGTGAGCATTGCCCGGGTTTCATCGAAGGTGTTGATGTTGGCCTGGCCGGCAGGGCCGAGGTTCGCGCCCCGGAAGTTTTGGTAACGACGAAAGGCCTTGCGGGCCCCGGGGATGGCGGATACCGCGTGGGCGGTGAGCTCTTGCGCCCCGTAGGCCAGGTTGCTCACGATGTTGGTGAGGTGGGTGGCGGGGCCGGAGAGGATATTGTTCACGAAGGCTTCATAAACCGCATCGCCGGCACGCTGGGCATAACTCCGGCGGCCGAGCTCGACGAGGAAATCGCCAGCCTGGTCGTTGTTCATGTTCTTCATGATCTCACCAATCCGCACGGTGTTCACGTTCCGCACGTCGGATAAGGCCTTCTGCAGGCCGACGGCCAGCTGGTTTTCCTCGGTGAAGAAACGCTCCATCCGCAAGCTGCGGGCGGAGGCGGCGGCAACGCGGGCCTTGGCGGTGAGGGCGCGGAGGCCGAAACGGTACGCATCGGTGAGCTTCTCGTATGCCTCGGGGGAACCGCCGCTGGTGTAAACCTCGTCGGTCGCCGCCTTGAGGTTTTTGGCGGACGCGCGGGCGATGTAGCGGGTGAGGTTGGCGTTCACCTCGAAGTTGGAGAGCTGATCCTCGGTGAAGGAAAGCACATCGTCGGCGGTGAGGCCGGATTTGGCGGTGAGATCTGCCAGCTCGGCATCGCTCATCACGCGGCGGCCGGTGGCGTCAACCTTTGCCCCACCACGTCCAGCCTCAACGGCGGCCTTCTCGGTGTTGTAGAGCTCACCCACGACCTTCGCCAGCTCGTTATCGTCCATGTTTTTGATGGGGTGAATATCATCCCATGCCTTATCCCATAGGCCATCGCGGGCATTCTTGACGAACTGCGCCATCTTCGCCTGCTTCGCCTGCGGGGTGACGGGGGGAACGGCTTGTTCGGCCGCCAGGCGCTCGGCGCTGGTTCCCGGGGCGGCGGAGTTTACTACCAGCGTTTCCGCTCCGGCCGGAGCCTTAGATGCGCTAACGCCCCTGATTACCGGGGCTCCGTCGGGGGAGAGGAATGTGTGGTCGCCAACCTGGGCAAGCACCTTGCCCTTCGACCACTTCGGTTGATCGCGCCCTTCGGCGGCCTGCAGGTTGCGGTTGAGGTAGTGGGTAGCCCCGCCGGTGTTGTCCGGCCGGGTGCCATTGGAAACCTCATCGAAGATCTGCGCGGCTTTTTTATATTCCTCGCTGTTGGGGTCAATCGCCATCAGCTTTGCCCGGGCGGTGGGGTCGCCGTAGGCCTCGAAGGCACCTTTCTTTTTCAGGATGCCGCCGAGATCTTTGCCGTATTTCCCGGCCGTTGCTCGGTTCGCATAAACATTTGCGACGGCAGCGAGGCCCTCATCGCCTTGGTTGCTGGCTTCTCCCAGCATTACGCGAATAGCCAGGTCGCGGGCAGCGGGGTCGGCTTGGGCGAAGATAGGAGCAGCTGGTGCGGCCGGAGCTTCTGCAGCTGCAGCCGGGGTTGGTTGCTTCTCGCCGGCGTTGATCAGGGGGTCGGTGGCGTGGGTAGCGCCGGCACCCGTTTCAGCCTTTACCTCGGCCCCGGGGGATAGGGTGGCTTGCGCGGCAGCTTGCGGGGTAGTACCGGGGGCGGCATCAGCGCCGGCGGCGGTGGCACGGCCGGCAGCACCTTCCACCTGGCGCATCGCACCGCTGGCTTTGGTCGCTTTAATGCCGAGGATAAGCTCGTTTACCAAGCCGCCGAGGCCGGCACCTTCGATCGCATTTTTCAGGCGGCCTTCGAGCGGGGTGTCGTCGCCATGGTGGGCAAGGTATTGCGTTACGGTGTTGTTGAGCACCGGGTTGTCCACGCTGGTAAGCAGATCGGAAAGCCGTTTTTGGTCGGGCTCGAAGGCGGTGAAGTCTGCGGCCGCGCCCGGAACGATACCCTTGGCTGCAGCGCCGGCGACCTTTTCCACAACCTTACTGCCGGTTTTGGATGCGAGGATTTGCACACCGCTCTCGAGTGCGTCGCCAGCCTTGGCGATCATGCCTACCTTGCCAATGGCAGCGAAGGGGGCGAGGAACTGCACTACCGGCCGCGCGTAACCGAGAATAGCCCGGTCGGGCTCGGGAACGTCGGGGAGGGAAAAGCGCGACTTGAGGTTTTCCGCCAGCGCGTCGTAATACTCGGGGGATCCGGGCTTGGTGTTGGCGAGGTAGGAGGCGGCGGGGTCGAGCACATTTTTAGCAACCAGGTTGCCGAGGTCGACGGTGAGGTTCTTCACGCTCTCGGCCGCATCACGCGCACCACCAATCACGGTGCGGTAGCCGATGTCCTCTTCCCAGCTGGGGGAAGGTTCAAACGCGATTTTGCCACCGTTGAAGGTGGCGGTGTCGGCCTGCAGGTGGGTTTGTACGCGCTCGGGTGTGATTACCGGGCCGGTGGGCTTGATGGGCGCGGTGGCGGGGGCGAGCTCGGCATTCACGGCCGGGGTGGTGGGGGAGGATCCTTCGGCCGGACGCCCGGGGCCGGTGGGAGTGCCGGCGATGCGGGCCTTAATCTGCTGCACCTGGTCAAGGTAAGGGTCAACCTGTTTGGCCTGTTGCCCCTGCAGGTAAAGCTGGTCGTTATTTTGCTGCAGGTTTGCCATTTTGCACCTTTGCTGTTGAGTCTAGGAGCTGGTTATAACGGTTCGTGATGAGCTCCATTTCACGAAGTTTTTGCGCTGCCTGGCGGTCGTCGCTGGCATATCTTTTCACAATCATCTCCTGAACGGTAGGCCAATCGTAGCGGCTGTTGAACACGTCCACCCCGCCGAGGATGCCGGTGGCCTGCGAACGGAGGGCCATCATCTGCTGCTGGGTGTAGCGCGGGCCAGCAACGCGGGTAATGATTTCGTTGCCCCATTCTCCGATCGAGGAAATGTCGTCGGGCTTATCAAGCAGCCGGCGTTGAGCCTCGAGCTCTGCGGTTTTGCGGAGCTGTGTTGCCTGTTCGTCGACGTTTTGCATCCACTTCGGCATGCCGGGTATGGCTGCGCCATCGGTGGCGGGGAACACGGTGGAGAGCTGCTGCTGGAAAGTTTTATATTGCTGGCTGTTGATCACGTTATTCTTATCGGAGTTAGCAACCATTTCTACGAGATCCCGGCTATCCTGCGTAGAAAGGAGGCCAGCCTTGTGTTTTGTGATGATGGAATCCACAGTTTCGGATCGGTCGCTGACGCCCTTATAGGTTTGGGCGAGGGTCGCCAGGTCGCTAGATTGAGCAGCTTCTTTTTTAGATGAGAAAAGCTGGGTGATGTCGGAGCTAACATCGAAGGAGCTTTTGTATTTATCCCCATAGGCGCGAATATCGTCGCTGGTGAGCTGGTGTGCATCGGCTTTCACTTTCAGGTCAAGGTAATCAGACGCCGCTTGGAGCTTAGTTGCACGCTCATTTTTAACGCGTGCCTGTTCTTCCATCGTATTTTTTTGGCTGGCGTAGCTGATGGTTTTGTTGGTGATCTCCACCACGTCGTCGGCCTCGAGCCCGTTCTTCACGGCAACCTCCGGCAGGCTGCTCACGAACTTTACCGGGTCGCCGGCACGGAGGCCCTGCAGGGTGAGCGCCTGGTTGCGGATCTTCCGCTCGGCCACGATCGCCTTCTCGGCGGCTTCGGCAGGGAGAAGCGCGTTCACACTCACCGCGTCGGAGTAGACGGTGTGCATCTTCGACATGGTTTCCTGAAAGAGCTCGTGATCGCCCCGGGCCAGCGCGTCGGCCGCCATTGGTGCGTAGGCTTGCTCTGCCGTGTTCACGCGGGCCTTTGCTTCGTCGCGCTGCTTCTGCACCAGGTTGCCTTGAGCGGTGGCGAGCATTTTGCCGCGCATCGATCCGGCCGAAGTGGTGAAGCGTTCCAGCAGGTCGGGGGCTTTTTGCACCAAAACGTCCTGCTTACCCTGCACATAGGCTTGGGTTTGCTTGGCGATGGTTTCCGGGTCATTGGGATTTTCCGCCAGGATCTTCCCGAAATTGCTCTGCATGTCCACGTCGAGATCCACGGAGGCACCATTCAGGGCGGCGCTGCGGTAAGCCTGGTTGCGGATGGTGTCGTCGGGTGGCAGATTATCAAGCGTGGCTTTGCCTTCCACATAGTCAGTAATGCCTTGCTTACTGGCCTCGAGCTTCACCCGTTCGGCTTCATTCTGCTGCACCTTGTTGGCGGTTTGGAAGGCCAGCTGCGACACCCCGCTCCATACCTGCGCGGCATCGCGCGAAACGCGGACGGTGGACGCACCACCCAGCCCTTGCGGAATGTCGAAGTTTAGGCGAACGACGTTGTTAAAATCGACCATTATCCGATCCTATTCCTGTTCATGTACCAGGTCATAAGCCCGCTCGCCGCATCGGTGCCCCCCTTGATGAGGGCGTTGCTGGCTTCGGAGCCGGAGGCAGCGGAGTCGGCGCGGAGGGAGCTGATGGTGGAAGCTGATGCCAGGTTCTGCAGGTCGCCGGTGATGCGGCTCTGGTTGATGGTGTCCTGGTTAATCGTCTGCACGCTGGGGCTGTTGAGCTGGATGCCACGGCCGGCGAAGGTGGCATCTTGCGCGGCCTGCGTGCGGAGCAGTTTATCGAGGCGCTCATTTTCCATGGCAGCGGCTTTCACCTTCTCATTGCCCACGGCGAAATCCTTGTATTGCTGCTCGATCTTCGCGGCCTTGGAAGCCTGCATGCCGGAGAAGAGGGAACCACCGGCGCTCAATGCGGAGAGGCCAAACGAAGTCCAGGGGGAAGCCATGATGGTTGCGAAGAAGCCAGAGCTGGCGGCGGTGGTGGCGGCCGTGCCGGCAGCTGCGGCACCTCCTGCAGCTGCCGCTCCGCCAGCTCCGGCGATGGCGGGCATCGCGGCGAAGCCCAAACCGCCAGTTGCAAAGCCAATGCCCCCAGCGAGGGCCATGAGTCCGATCGTGCGTGCGGTGCCGCTCATTAGAAGTTTACCTCCAACGCTACCCCGAGGATGCCGAGGGGGAGCGGTTTTTCTTGGGTTATTGTCAGCTGAGCGGTCACGTCGACCACACCAAGCCATACAGGAACTTTGCCAGAAAATGACTCGGCTGGCGCGTCGAATAAGGCCCCGTCGAACTTTTTGAGAGGGGGGCGGTAAATCACCGTGTCATTTTTACACTTCACGACAAACTCGCGGGTGTTGAAGGTTTCGATGTCCACACGCACCAGCTGCCGGGGTTTGCCGAAGGTATCGTAGAGCCCGAGCTTCACGTCGTAAGGCATCGTGGTTGTGACGGCGAGGAAGGGCAGGCCGGCTTCCACCGAGGTCGCCGCCTTAGCCAGAGTGATGTTTCCGCTGGCGGGGGCCTGGTCGGCCACGATGAAGTCGTCGGCGCGGATGGAGCTGTTCTGGCCGTTGAGGTGGGAGAAGCCGCTCCATACCGTTGCGGATGCCCCGCTTTTTACCACGCTGCAATCAAGCCAGTTGGCATAATTCCAGCGTTCGATGAAGGTTTGGGTAACGCCGTTGATGGTGCGGCTCACCGTGAAGTAGGCCCGGTTGTCCATTTCCGCGACGGAGAGGTGGCGGCCGGTGGTGGTTTGCAACGTCCAACCGTTGATCTCTTCTGCCCGGAGGGTGTTGAGGGTGGCGAGTGTGCCGTCGCCGTTCACCACCAGAATGTAGTTTGCCGTGGAGTCGTCGCTTGGCCGGAGGTAGGCCATATCCTGCGGGTCGCGGATGAGGTGGGCGGAGAGCGTGGTGACGGAGGCGCTTTCGTAAGCCTGCTTCACGTCGTTATAAACCGCCGCATAAATCGTTTTACCGCCATCCCCGACGAAGTAGATGGCCCCCTCGACGGAAACCGGCTTAATGGCGCGGGTGCCGTTCTCGGAGGCGTTGATGATGGAGAAGCTGCCCGGGGTGAATGTCGGGGTGCTGCCGTTGGCATAGGGCACGAACATTTCGCGGCTTTGGGAAAAGAACATCAGGTGAGCGCCGGCATAGGTGCCGACAATCGGATCCGGCTCGCCGTCGGTGATGTAGGCGATCCCTTCGTTGTCCAGGCCACGGCCAATGTCGAAGTCGAAGGGAATGCCGATCCGGCTCCCCCACACCCCGTTCGGGATCTGTGTGGATCCACCGACGAAGAGGCGCTGGCGGATGAGGGCTCCGCTGCTGGGCCAGCCGCGCGTGTTCGACCAGCTTGCTTCATACCCGCTCTCGATGTTCCAGCTGCCCGAGGCGATGGCGGTGGTGTCGTAGAATGTGGTGTCCATAACCCCACGAACGACGGTGCCGGAATTGTATTGCACAACCCGGGCGCGGCCACCGTTGCCGTTGATATACTGGCCGACGGTCGCGGCGGAGAAGGGGGTGCCGGTGCTGGCGGTGAGGGTGACGGTGCCGGTGGTGCCGGAGGGGGTGAGCGTGCCGGCAGGAGCGGTGACGGTGGTGCCGGCAAAGGGGAAGAACGGAATGTTGGCCGCGCCCCAGGCGGTGAGCGTCCAGCTGGTGTGAGATCCACCGCGTTTCAGCTTCACCGGCTCAACGTCATTGTGGAAAATGATCATGGTGTCGGTGTATTGCGTCACCCAAATCTTCTTCACCTGGTCGGCCGTCCACACCGCACCGTCGCCGGAGTTGAGGGTTGCCACCAGGAGCAGAGAGTCGTCGGTGTCGACGCGGAAGATGCGGAGCTGGGTGTCCTTGAAGCACAGGAGGTATTGCTGATCCTTGTTAAAGCGGAAGCGGATCACGCGGGCGTAGCCGTCGAAGCCGAGGGCCACCAGCTTCTCGAGCCCCGGCCGGCGGACGAAGCCACCCTGGGTGAGCAGCAGCACGTCACGCATTTTTGCCGCCCCTTCCTCGAGGTGGCGGGTATCGTTACGCGCAATCAGGCGGGGGTCGAGCTCGCCGCTGGTATATTTAACTTTGAGGGTGCGGACGGTAGCCATTAAATGAGGATGCCCCCGCCGGCGCTACGCATCCGGGTCAATTCATTCATGCGCGGGGCATCTGGCGGATCCATGCTGTCGTCGAGAAACTCCGCTTCGAGAAGGTGGCCGGCGGCTTCGTTGTTCCAGTAGCGGGCGATGTCGGGCTTGCCGAGCACCCCCACGCCGAACACGCCAGCCATGCGCTCTACCAGCACCGTTTCAAAAAAGGCGGGGAAGTAAGCCTCCACCACATTCATCAGACACAGGCCCATCACTTCCGGCTCGTCGCAATGCAGCTGCTTGCCGCCCTCGAGGATCTCATAATCAAAATCACCATCCACTTCGTAGACGCGGAACGCACCCGGGGGAACGGCGAAGGCGTAGGCCCAGCGGGCTTTAGGCGGGGTGGTGAGGCGGTTGAGCGGCCGCCAGAAAGAGGCGAACTTCCAGTTGCGCTTCGAGAGCAGAGTTTCCTTGATGCGCCGGTATTGCGCGGCGGCGACCTGGGCAGGCCGCGAAGCCTCCGCGAAGGAGGTTATGCTGCCGGCGTCGCCAATGAGGATCACGCCCTGGTTGCAAATATCGACGCTGCTGGTAGCCATTTCTTAAATCCTTTATGAAAAAAGCGGGGCGAGGCTACGGCCACACCCCGCTTTTCGGTTACTTCAACACCGATTAGGTGTTTGCCACGCTGATGGTCGTGCCGTCGGAAACCACGAGGGTTCCGTTGACGGTATCGACGCTCAAGACGACGTGGAGGCTGACGGTGGTTGCCACGCCATTCACAATTCCGCCATACACCAGAATGGTGTCGAGGGCTTTAACCTCTTTCAGGCGGGGATTTGTGGCGTAATTCCAGTAGCCATCCACCTTGACTTGCGCCTGGGTGTCGGCCGTTTTGTAAACCCACTCGATCGGCATATTGCTGTCGTAGCGGGGATACTTCGGCCAGAAGGTTGCAACGGTAAAAGCGTTTGCCATCTTCTTATCTCCTGTTGTTGCAGTTTCACGGAACTAGGGGTGGGGGCCGAAGCCCCCAAACCTTAAACCGTGTCGTCCTCGTCGCAGTAAATGACGAACACACCGGCGGGGTCAATGACCACGGCGGAGCACATCATGATCGTGCTGTATTGATAGGCCAGCACGTTCAGGTTGTCACCCGCCTTGACGGTCGGCTCCATAACGGACGTGAAGCCAACAGCACCCTTAGAGTAGCTGTAGCAGGTACGCACGTTGTTGGCGTCGATCGGCAGGCCACCTTCGTCCATGTCGGGCACGACGTAGAAGCCGAAGCCGTTGTGGCTCATCATGAGGCCACCGCCGGCGAGCGGTTTCTGGTCGTTGAAGTCGACGGACGCAACCTTGGTTTGCTCGCGGTAGAAGCTCTCCTGGCTGGAACCGACCACCAACGCACGATCATTCATCGGAATGCTCGTTTTGTTCATGATGCGGCGCAGCTCGGAAGTCTTATCCAAGAGCAGGTTGCTGCCGGTGCCACCAAAATCAACGCTGATAATGTTGGCGGCCGGGATGATGCCATCGGTGAGGGCTTGGGCCAGGGCGTCCAGAATAACCTGGTCACGCATCCGGCGGGCGGCCTTACCGTGGGCTTCACCGATCAGGGGGATTTCATCAAAATCCACCGTTTCGCGATCCATTTCATCACTGAAAGTGGTGAGGTGGAACTTGCGGATCGGGCAAGGGATCAGGCTGTGCAGCAGGCCATCGTTGGTGACGGGCTGGAAGCTCGAGCCGGTGCGCTCTTGCATGCGCTTTTTGTTGTTGGTGCGGCGGAAGTAGACTTTCTTGCCCTTGTAAGGCTTGAACATCACGCTACGAACCAGCATGTCGCCTTCGGCCTGGTAGGCCTGCTTCACGTTGGAGTCGTATTCCTCACGACCTACACCAGACAGGTAATCGGTGACGGTGTTATCGGCCATCGAAGTATCTCCTAGTTGGTTTCAATTCTTTTTTGCCTTCGCCTCGATTATCCGCTCGTTGCCGTCGGGTCGGTGCTTGTAGGGCCTTCCCCCTACCGGGAGGCAGCTGGTGCCGGGTCGCTTGGCTAGATTATCCGCTCGTTGCCGTCGGGTCTGCCGTGATGCGATTATCCATTCACGCCGTCACATCACACATCGCAAAAAGCAAAAGCCCCCGCAAGGGGGCTCATGCACGATTTCGCTCCTATGCGACGGATTGGAACTGCTGGTCGCGCTGCTTTTTGAGGTCGGGATAGCGGTTCAAAAGATCCGCGATTTCCTTCCGCACTTGCTCGGCCTTGGCGGGGTTCGCCTTGGTGGAGTGGCTGGTGAGCTCGGGCAGCTGGGCCTTGAGCTCGTTCAGCTGGTCGAGAGGCGTTTTTCCTACGCCATCCGTCTGTGTGGTGGGGATGGCCTTATCGATGCCGACCGCCTGGCGAAGAGCTGCTATGGCGAGCACTTCGTCGGCCGTGCGCGGCATGTTGATGAGCACGTCGGCCAGCTTCGGGGAGCCCTGTTTATCGGACACGGTTTTGTCACCGACAACCTTCTTGAGCCATGCGACGTTATGGCCGATGGTCTGTGTTCCATTTGCACCAAGTTTGGTCATTTCAGCGCCACGATCGGGGTTAATCGCCACCATCAAGCGGGCGTGCAGGTTCGCCAGGTCGTTCATCGCCTCACCCGAGATCTTGTGCTTCTTGCCGATCTCGAGCACTTCCTTCATCGCGGGGTCGTCCGCCTCAATCTTGAAGCCCGATTTCGTGATGTCGTCCGCGAGCTTGATTTCGTAGGTGTCCGGGGCTTTAGGCATCCCCTTCTCGAGGGAGGTGTAGGCTTCGACGATGGCCTTGACGGGATCCTCTGCGTTGGCGAACTTTTCAGGCAGGCCATAGTGTTTCGAGAGGCCGGGCTTGTCGTAGGCGAAAGAGCCGGTAGCGCCTGCAGCGCCTTTATCGCCGCCAGCACCAGCGCCTGCAGCGCCATCCTTGTTTCCGCCCGCATTACCACCGGCAGCGTCGCTTCCGCTCGCACCCCCGGCAGCTGCAGCAGCACCACCCGCCGCTGCTTCATCGATGCCCTCGGCACCAGCCTGTAATCCTGTATCAGCCATGATTTTACTCCTTGATTAGTTTTCGATTGCTATGATGTCAGCTTCGCGGATGCGTCGCAACAGCCTCACCACGTCTGCCTGCCCGTCACGTTTATGCGGGTAGCCGGCGTCGCAGCCTGGCGCGGTGAAGGGGTTTTGCTCGTAGAGCTGGCGCAGGGCCACGAAGAGGGCGATGCCGTCGGCGCTGGCGAGTAGGCGCTTGCCGGCGCGGAGGGCGGCGAAAGAGAGGCCGGTTTCCCCCGCGAGATCTCGCAGCGTTTTTTGCTGCATTTCCATCTTCTCGGCGGGGTCGTTCTCGTCACGCGGGCGGATGCCGGCGGCTTCGAGCTCGGGGGTAAAGCTGGTCGCAGGTGCGGGCTCCGCCGACGTGTCGGGGAGCCCGCTGATCTGGCCTTCTCCTTCTGGTATTTCGTGCATGCGTCCTGTCATGCCGGGAGATTAACTCCCGACGCCCGCCGTTGCAACCTTCGTCAACGCGGCCGGGTCGATCCCGCCGCCCCCGGGTTGCCCCGGAGCACCACCGGCCATCATGCCGGCAGCGAGATCCTGCTGCATCTGGTCGCGCTCGCTCTTCGGGCGAACCAGACGCGGCGTGACCTTGAACAGCTCGGCCATGATTTCCGGGTAATCCTCGAGCTTGGTGCCGAGGGTGAGGCCCTGCATGCCGGCCGTGCCCAGGATGGTTTTCATGAAGCGGTCGATACGCATGGCTTCTTCCATGTTTTGAGCTTCGGCAATCGGGCTTTCCACGCTGACTTTCAGCTCCTGCCCGTTCACCTTGAGGCCGCCCAGGTCGATCACGCCCAGCTGATCCATGATGTCGAGCATCCGCGCGACGAGTGGCTGGATGAGCTCGAAGTGCAGGCGGCCGAAGCTGGAACCAATGCGGTCGGCAAACTCTTGCTGGCGGTAGGAAATCTCGGTGGCACTCCGCACCGGGTCGTTGATGGATCCAAGAGGGTTGTTGAAGAGGTGGTTGTTCACCGCCTCGCGCATGTCCTTCACGATCATCTGGCCGACATCGAAGTTGCCGTTGTTGTCGACGCGCTCGATGGGCTTGTGGTTGCCGCCGGTGGGGAGCACCGGGATCATCATACCAGGCTGGAACTTGAGCTTCTTCGGGTTCATCACCGTGCCGCTCTGCACCATGTAGACGCCGGCAATCGCCATCGCCGCATTCTGCAGAATATACTCGAGCACCTTGTTCATCACCTTCACGTCGGCCAAGGCGGTCATGAAGGGGCCGCGACCGTAAACCTCACCGGGCATCCGCATCCAGCGGAACACGATGAGTGGATCGGTGCGGTAGCGGCGCTTTACGATAAACTTTTTCTCGGTCGGCTCGAGGACGTAGTAGCAATACGGCCGCTTTTCGTCGAGGTGCGGCTGGTAGCGGATACCCTCGATGAGCTCAATCTGCTGGTTGGGCGTCGCATCGATGATTTTGGTGAGCTTTTCCGGCAGCTCGGCATCATCCCACGTCGGCTTGATGTTGCGCGCGGCCATTTTGTAGCGGCGGAACTTGGTGCCCACAGAACCATAAGGCCCCTCCTGCAGGAAGAGCTCGGCTTGGGGAACGGATTGAAACTGGAAGATGTTGGTTTCGAGAGATCCCGGCTGCAGCAGCAATGCGCCGGTGCCGACGCCCAGGTCGAGTAGGCTGGGGGTGACTTCGCTGTCGAAGTTGCTCTGGTGCAGGTGAGCGAACATCAGCTGGGTTACGGTTTCGGTTTGGATCTGCGCCTGCAGCCGCGCCTCGTAGGGCATCGAGAGGAACTTGGTGCCCGGGCTCAACCCCGCCCAGTTGCGGAACTGCGGAAGCATGATGGATTGGATGCGGTTGGCGAAATTGATGGCGGCCGCTTGGGTGCCGCTCTCGAAAAGGTGCTCATCGCGGCGCTGGCCTTCGGTCGGCTGGTAGAAGTTTTCTCGGGTGGGGATCAACCAGCGGTAGGTGTCATACATCGTCGGCTCATACAGCTGCCGGCGTGCCACCGCGTCCACGAAATCGCGGAGGAAGGTTACTTCATCGTCGCCCTTCCCGGCGCTCGGCATTGTTGCGACGTATTCGGCCATTATCCGAGGTTTTTCTGCTTGCGGTCGGGAACGCCTACCGCGCCGGTGTCCTGGTTCATCAGGCCCGCCAGCCCGAACATGCGCGAGCGGCGGATGGCGGCGGCGGAGTCAGCCTGATCCTTGAGATCGCGCTTCTGCTGATCCATTTGATCCTGCTGCTGGCGCTGCAGGTCGAGCTCCGCTTGGCTGGGGCCTTTTTGTTTGGGGCCGGACATTTCACAACACTCCCGTTAGAATGGATTTACCTGGGTGGCGGCGTATTTCCTGCAGAGAAGCCGGTAAAGGCCGTGCGGGGTGAGCGTCAAACCACTTTCAATACCCATAATACGCTTTACCACCCCAACACAATGACTCTCTAGCTGGAAAAGCTTTCTCGGCTCCCCGGGTAGCGTCACTTTCAGCACGGTATGGTCGGGGTAAGAGGCGTAGCAGCGGGCCACAATCTCGGCTTCATCGTTCCAATGGATGATGTTACAGCCGTGCAACACCGGGTCGATCGCAACGGAGAGCTTCTCGGTGATTTCGCCAATGACGAAGGCATGGGAGAAGCCGGGCTGCAGGTATTTCGACCACCACCACCGGCGGCCGCCGGCGTTAAAAACCACATACCAATCTCGCGGCGGGTTCTCCACGTCATTCATCGGAGTTGTCCATTTTCCACTGATTACTGCGGCCGGAAAGTGGGTTGAAGCCCACGTCCATCACCATCGGCTCCGTCACCAGCTCGGTCGCGCCCTCTTCCTCGTCCAGGCGGATATTCAGAAACTCGCCGCCGCCGGAAAGGGCATACTCGTTCCCGTTCATGATGTGCGATGCGTCGTTCTTTTCCGGCACATCGGAGAGTTTCACCACCCCCATAATGCGGGTTTTGCGGTAGTGGTAATCGCCGCCGAAGCCCGCGATGGATCTCTCGCACCGGGGGTCAATCAGCAACCCGGGCTGGCCGTCGACCAGGCGACGCAGCGGGTTACGCACGCACATCAGGCGGGCCTTGAGGTCGTTGGTGGGGGCGGGGTGGATATTCAGCCCCTTTTTCCAAAATACCGTCATGGGAGTAACGGTGCTGTCGGTTTCGCTGCGGTGGTTGCCGGCAGGGTCGCCGTGCATCATGTAGGGGTAGCCGACGCCGAACCGCTCGCCCAGGAAGGTTTTGAGCGCCGGCGCAAACTGCTCGGCCCCCATGACGATGAGGTCGCCCTTGCTGTCCACCGGCACAAACTCGGCCAGCATCACCCATTGCCCGTTCGGCCGCTTCTGCCAGACGCCGGCGGCGGGGGTGAGGCCAAAGTCGACGCCGATGTGGAGCGGCACGTTCATTTCCTTCGGCAGCGCATCGAGGTTTTCGTTGGCGACGTGGATGCTCGAGTTGAAAAACTTGCCATAAACCGGCTCGCCACGCTTTATCGAGCCGAAATTGCCCTTAACCAGTACCTCAATTTCATCTTCATCGAGGTTTTTCATCATTTCGATGTAGTAATTAACTGGCAGGTTTTCAATGTTTTCGGCATTGGGAGCCAGGCCGGAGGGCTGCTTATAAATCGGATATAGCTTTTTCTTCTCGAAAACGTCGTGGATCCAATGCTTTTTGTCCGGGGGGTTGGTATCAATCAGCACACAACGCTGCGGAGCCCCACCATGGCGCATCGCCGGGTAGCGGCCGACGCGGGTGGTGAGGTGTTTGTAGATCACATAAACGACTTCGGAGCCTTCGTTGATCCAGGCGTTCGTCATTTCCAGCGACTTCAGCTTGCGGACGTGCTCTTCGCGGTCGAGCGCGATAAACCAAAACTCCATGTGGTAGTGCCGGCCGTTCTTCCGCTCCGCCTCAAACTCGCTGGTCGGGTCGGGGTCGGTGTGAAACTCAATCAGGCGCTTTGGCGGGCGCGTCCGCATGTAGTATCCCGGGAAGATCTCGGGGGGAAACCAATCGTTGAACGTCTGCAGAGTGGTGGCTTCGAGGTCGTTGTAGGTGTTGCGGATGATCACGGTGCGTGCGCGGCGGATCCCGTCGATCGGAGAAGGCGGCTGCTCAAGGTTCAGCTGCAGCAGCTTAAAACACACTCCCGAGCTCTTGCCGGATCCAACCGGCCCCATGATGCACGCGACAAAGGCCCGGCTGTCCATAAACCGGGCCACCGTCGGCGGCGCATTGTAGGTGAGCTGGAAGTCCTGCGTCACTACTTGATCTTCGCGTAGAGCTCGGTGGTGGAGAGCAGGATGCCTTCGAGCATTTGGTCGCACACGCGGATTGCGTCGGCCTTGCGGAACATACCGTTCTTGGCGTCGCAGGCTTCATCGACCCGGGCGGCCACGCTCATGTGCCGTTTTTGGATCTCGCTCGCCAGGGCGCAACCGAAGCGCGATGCAGCTTCCCGCTCCACGTCGCGGCGCACCGCCTTCCATACTTCCCGCGCGGCGCGGATGCCGAGGCGGATTACTATTCCGGCGATCACGAGGCCGCCGACTAAACCGGCCGCACTAAGCGCCAGTTGTGCCGTTGTTGGTTCCATTTGGGGTTTTCCCTTCCTTCGTCAGTTTTCTAACCAGCTGGTTCAGCGTTTCCTTCGCCGCTCTTTCGAGATCGTCGATGTCAACCGCCAGCTCTCTTACTTCCAGGGGTTCTTTTTCCCCGGGAAACTCTATCCGCGCTGTCAGCCACGAGGCCCACATGCCCGAGCTGCTCAACGCCGGCCACACTATCACCGATACCACAGCCTTCGGCCGATCGGAGTAGCGTTCCAGCAGCTTGTTCATCGCCTTCCCCAGCCGCATCCCCGTTTCGTTGAAGGCGAACCCCGCGTCCAGCGCGAGCTCCTGCAGGGTTTTGCCCTGGGGAACCGAAGGTTCGGGGGGTGTAATTTTCTGTTCCGTATCCGCTAGGAATGTATCCACGTTCGATTGCTTTCGCTACGCGCCCGACGAGCGCAGTTAAAAATATGCCAGGCCCTTCGCCTGGCGAAAAAAAAGTGAGGTCGTAAACGGTGTAAGGGCCGCATCGCCAGCTGCAGTAAAGCACCAGCAACCCGTCACGCACACGCGAGCTCACCTTCACTTTGCCGGCAGCGACGCCGGCGGCTTCGATTTCCCGAAGCAGCTGGGCGGCGAAGGGGGATACGCCGCCAACCATTTATTCAGCCGGCTCGCTGTCCGGGCCAGGGGTCGCCTCATCGGAATTATCCGATGGCTCGGGGTTCTTGGCCGCCGCCTGATCCTGCAGCTCATACTCGCGCCGGGCTGCAGCGCCGCCGTCGTCAACCTCGCTGGTGGTGATCTCGCGGATATTCACCTTCACATCACCGATGGTGCGCTGGCGCACCGCCGGGATCTCACTCGGCAGGCTCGGGAGAGCCGGCTTCGGTTCCTTGTTCATGTTCTAATGCTCCTGTTTCGTCGTCATTCACCGGCACATCGGTAATCTGGCCCTTCTGCCCGTTCACCGAGGTTACGATGGATTTGCCGTTCCCCAGCTGGACGTTGAGCAGGATGCGGACACCCTGGTTCTTGTCGTTGCTAAAGCCCATCAGATCCTTCACTTCCTTTGCCGATGCGTCTTTACTGGCCTGCGGGGTTCGCGGATCCAGCATCCGACGCCAGTGGTAGGTTATCAGGGCCGACTTCTTGATGGAAGTGCCATCACCCGTCGTCGCCAACAGCCGGTCGATGAGGTCGAGAATGTCCAAACGGCCCAATAACACCGCCGCCTCCACCGGCGCGTTATCGGCCTCCACGCCCCGCTGCACAAAGAAATCTGCAGGCGAGCCCCCTATGACAATGTGCTTGCAGAAGGCGATGTCGTCCTGGCTATACTGTGTCGAGCCCACCACACCCCCCTTCTTCTTTTCCGCTAAAGTTTTAGGCGGCCGCCCCCTGCCACGCTTTTTCTCCTTAACCGGCTGGTTTCCCGCCGAAATTACGTCCGCCATCTGCATAATCTCCTTTACCTTAAAAACCTACACTTTCCTCCGGGTTTACACAACGGGAGTGCCCAGCCCCGGCCCAAAGCCGGGTAGCTGGGCACCTCACTATAATGAATATCGATCTCCATAATTCCAAACAGTCCTCTATCTTGACTTTGAGGGGGGGTGGACGGTAAGCTCCCTTCCGAGCGCGGGACGCCGGGGGGCTTACCGGACATCCTGGGGGGGCCTTAACTGGCGGATTTCTGCCACTTCCAATCCAAGTATCTGATGTAAAACCCAAAATGGAAAATGTAGCGGGGGTGCTACCTCACGGGGGTTGACGGGCCGCGTTTCGGAGGCCGGGGGTCGTTTTTGGCGGATTTCCGCCCCCCGCCCCCCTATTTGTTCCCCTCGCTTGTGTGCTTTCTGTGCCGATTTGGGTGGAAGTGCTGCTATTGTTTCACCATTCCCATTGTTTGTTGGCTCTCACCTTGAAGAGAAGCGTGGAACCATGTTTAACATAATGACTATTATGCGTACCTTCTGGCTGGGTGGGGGAGGTCGGCGGCTGGCGCTTGGAATTGACTATGCCCGACGACCACCACCGCGTCCACCCGTATCGTGTGTGCGTGCGCTCGTGCGTGTGCGTGGTGGGTGTGTATGTGGGGGCGACGGTAGGGGCTTGACGTGAGGCGGTGGGGTGGTGTAGCTTGGGGGCGTTGGTAGGGCTTTGCATCCCTGCTTACGTTCAAACAATGAAGGGTAATCCTATGAAAGACACCACAATCGCGAAGGCCGTGCGCTGGTTCCCCGGCAAGTTATGGCAGGGTGAGCGCGTGAGCTTTGAGGTCACACTTGAGCTCCACCAGCTCGCGGGCAATGAGCGCCCGCACTTCTCCGCCACCGTCAACGGCTGGAACCGGCCATATACCACTCGCCCCGTAAGCCGCGATATTGATTTCGGCGGCTGCTGCCACGAGCTTATCGTCAAGTATTGGAAGGCGGCGGCGCTGGTTGTCGCGGTGCATTTGTCCGATGATAATGGCGTTCCCATGTACGCGGTCGAGAATGGTTGGTATCACGCGGGCGGCTGCATCAAGCACGGAGCCAACCCCAACGCCACAAACCCCGAGCGCTACCCCGCCAACGTCGACCACCTCGCCTCCCACCTCCGCATCGAGAAGGACAAGGCGGCGGCCATCATTAAATCGGTGGCCGATGGCACGGTCAACAAGCTGGCTTTTACGCTGTTTTGTGACTCCCAGCTCCCGCGCTGGAAGCGTGAAGCCGATAACGCGCTCACCTTCATCCAAATCCAATCCGACATCTTGAAAGGCTAAAGACATGACACAAACCGCCAAAACCCCCGGGCAGCTGGCCTATGAGGCCGACCTGCTCAAACTCCCGACCTACCACACCGGCGAAGCTCGCCGGTCATGGGCTGCGCTCTCCGACTTCGTGAAGGCTTCATGGGAAAAGAACCCCACCGCACGCCACGAGCAGCAGCAGGTGGACGTGGTGGCGACAATCACCCTTTGCCTCCCGATGGGGTGGGATGCTGATGAAATCAGCGTTTACCTCCGCAGCGGCCTCATGGGCACCTTTTCCGACGATTTGCCCCCGAGTATCCCCGACGAGAACGGCAACGCACAAAGCCCGGTAAACTTTACTTTCATGGAAGAGCGCGAGATCTACGACAGCGACAGCGACGAGGAAACCCGCAAGGGCTATTTTGTGCGCCATGCCAACCTCCCCGAGGCTTTTTATATTGAAGCAAACACCGAGGTCGGCGCTGCTGAAGTAGGGGCAGGGGCGGCTTGTGACCTGCTGCCCTATGGGGAAGCGGCGGGCGAGTATCACGTCCACGCATTCGACCCGCTCGGCGGCATCGGGCGGCTGCTGGGCACCTACAAGGCCAACGAAGAGGGCGAGCTGGTCGACTAGCGCCGAAACCGGGGCAACCCGGTCGCGGGAGTGGTGGCACCCTCCCCCCTGATGAAGGCAAGCCAAACCGAAAGGAAAGACGACGACCCATGAAACGAGAACCCACAAAACGGGAACGCGCACACATCGCGCGGATGCACGCGGAGGAAGGCGAGCCCGCCACCTGCCCCACCTGGCTAAAGGTGGCCGGCGGTGTCGCCCTGGCTGCTGCTGCCATCGCCGGCGCGTGCGCCCTTAGCGGCTGCGCGTCGGTTGACTTCGCACAACCCCCCGCCGAGCTGGCGGCCATCCACAACGCGGCAAAGGCGCGGATTGAATACCGCAACTATGCGGCGAAGGATTAC
>Ga0207674_10000890_pt1 | contig 39065 bp, 39 predicted proteins | sample KBSCornC72_FD_184303 | JGI IMG/M metagenome (GOLD analysis project Ga0207674, IMG submission 184303) | Corn rhizosphere microbial communities from Kellogg Biological Station, Michigan, USA - KBS Corn C7-2 (SPAdes) (version 2) | ecosystem: Host-associated > Plants > Roots > Rhizosphere > Soil ... | reverse complement strand
CGAATTCCACAACACGCTGTTATGGGTATGGACCGCGGCCTTCGGCAGGCCGGTGGTGCCGGAGCTGTAATAATAGATGAAGGGATCGTTCAGCGCGGGTTGTTCCACAACCTCTGCCAAACCGGCGCCTGCTTTCATCACCTCTTCATAACCGATGCTCCGCGAGCCCTTCGGCGCGGTGGCCGCACCGACCGTGATCACGAATTCAGGCGGCCGGGTCATGCCGGCGGAAGCCGCAAGGCCGAGTTCGTCCAGCACGATTGAGCCCGCCCCACTGTCACTGATGACGTGATCGAGTTCGCGGCCCGTCAGCAGCACATTGACCGGCACGCAGATCGCGCCGAGCGCGGCGAGTCCAAACAGCACTTCCGGCCATTCCAGCCGGTTACCCATGAGAACGGCGACCCGCGAGCCTTTGCCGATGCCATGCGCGCTGAGGCCAGCGGCCAACAGCAGAGCGCGGCTTCGCAGATCCCGAAAACTTTGGGCGCGGTCGCCAAAAACGATGGCGGTCTCATCGCCATGATCGGAACGGGCTGATCGGTCCAGCATCCAGAACAGATTTGTCGCTACTCCCATTCGACGGTCCCCTGGAATTTATTTTATGATCTGTCTTTGTGCTGGTCATTGGACATCAGCCTCCATGCGAAAGCAATCCGCCTTCGATTCAAGTCCGCCTTCGCACAATGGCGGCCTTGAGGTGGGGGTCTGCCGCGTTGTCCACGCCTGCGCGGGCGTCTATGCTTCCGATGCAAAAATCCCATTTGTTCGGATAAAGCCCATGCACGAATACCGCTTGCGCCAGCTCGCGCTGGTGACCGATGACCTTGACAAGATCTCCGGACAGCTTTCAGGCGCCTTTGGCCTGCGCGTTGGCTTTCGCGATCCGAGCGTCGCTGAGTTCGGACTGATCAACGCGCTGTTTCCGGTCGGCGGCGACTTTGTCGAAATTCTGCAGCCGGTGAAGCACGATGCATCAGCCAAACGCTATCGCGAACGACGCGGCGGCGATACCGGCTACATGGTGATCCTGCAAACGGGCGAAGCCTTACAGCACCGCGCGCGTCTTTCGGCCATGGGCGTGCGATCTATCTACACGCTCGAGCGGCACGGCTATCTCACGACGCAATTCCACCCAAAAGAATTCGGCGGCATCCTCGCTTCCATCGATCACATGGAGGTGCCGGATTGGAAGATCGCGGAAAGCGATTGGGAGCCGGCAGGGCCGGACTGGCGCGCCGCGAGAGGCAGCGAATGTCTGGGCTTTGCCGCGGTGACCCTGCAGAGCGCAGATCCCGCCGCAATGGCCGCGCGCTGGGCCGAACTGCTGCAGTTGCCCGCGCCAACCACCCCGCCGGTGCTGCCGCTATTGGGTGCGGACATCCGCTTCGTGGCGGATGCCGACGGCAGCGGAGCGGCGATGACCGGCATCGACATCCGCATGCGAAATCCGAGCGCGGTGCTGGAGCGCGCCAAATCGCTGGGTCTGCCGGTGCGAGACGGGGCGGTGGCGATTTGCGGCGTCCAGATGCGCCCGGTCGAGGGATGACCTGTCTCGCCTGGTCACCCAGAATTCGCCCCGCAGGAATGATTGCGGACATTCCAAACCTGAAGCAGCTAACTGCCGGGGTTAAACTGCTCGGCTATCGTCGATCATCGGCTCGGCCCGCACCCTATCGAAATTTGGCTCCGGTGTCGGCTTCGAGACCTGCGGGAAAAGCAAGTCTGACAATTGCCGCAAGACCTTTGAGCTTGCGTCCGTACGTTCTCGAGAGCACAGGAGAACGCCAACAGCCGGCAGCGAAGGAAGATAATATTCTTTTGCTCGGACGAGAAACGACGGAACAACGCTCGCCGGGATGGCGGTGACACCAATACCCGCTTCGGCCGCCGCCGCTTTCGCCGAAAAGTCCGGGCTGTCCAACATGACCTGGAATGACAGGCCGTGGCGCGTCAACGTCTGGATCATATAATTTTCCCCAGGACCCGTTAGAAGTGGAATCGGCGCGCCGGGACTCATGACAAAGTTTCGCGAGCGAACCCACACCAAATCTTCCCGGTATTCATCGACAACGAAATGCGAGATTTCGGATCCAAATCCCGGGTCTTCAATGATGCAGGCGACATCAATGTGTCCGTCAATCATCGCTTTTGCGATGGCCGCCGAGTGATCGACGCGAACCACGACATTGGCTAGCGTTTCTCGGGTTTGATGTTTGATGAATTTCTCAAAGAACGCCGTGCTGAGCCCAAGCCGAACGGGCTGAGGGCCTTTTGCGGTGCCGCCGAGTCTCAAAAGCTGATCGTTGGCTTCCAGGATTTTGCGCGCTTGATAGAGGACGAGCTTTCCTAATTCCGTCGCTGTCGATCCGTGCGCTGACTTTCTAAATAAAGCGCCGCCGACCAACAGCTCAATTCGCCTGATTTGCGAACTAACAGCCGGCTGGCTTAGTCCCAACCGTTCGCCAGCTTTTGAGAAGCTGCCGGTTTCCGATATGGCGACAGCAGTCCGTACCACCTCGATCGGGAGATTTAATTGCTGATGTCGTCTGTGCATCTCAGGTTCCCCCCAAGACGAATCGTTTTGATGTAATCTAAGGTTGTATTCAAATTTTTTCTAGTGACATTTGCGAGAAAGCGCGCGTGCGAGACCGGACCCCTGGGCCCGCCCCTACTTTAGTCTCTCTCCATGATTCGCAGGGCGTGCTCCCAATTGCGATCCCAGTCCCGTGCTGCCGCGCATCGTTGCGTTGTTCAGGTGCCGCCAGATACCTCTTCGAGAGCGGCAATTCCAACTGTGGATACCCGTATTCAAATCGTTGATGGCTTTCAGGACCGACTTTTAACCCTAACGCCGGTTTAATCCGACCAATACTAGGTCGCTTGGGGAACGATGATGCGCTCCAGCCGAATTTTTTTTGGGATTGCTCCGGCAATGCTATTGGCGGCGACTTCGACCGCCTGCTGGGCCGCAACCGCCACAACAACTTTCAACGTGCAGATCACGATCACAAATGCCTGCACGATTGTTTCGGCGACCAACCTGAATTTCGGCAGCGTGGGCGTGATCGGTGCCGCGGGTATCGATTCGACCAGCACCATTACCGTGCAGTGCACCTCACTTGCTCCCTATAACGTCGGTCTCAGCGCAGGCATCGGCTCTGGCGCGACGGTTGGAAGCCGGTTCATGACGAGCGCTGCTTCGAACGCGCTTGGGTATTCGCTTTATCAGGACGCCGCGCACTCGCTGGTGTGGGGTGAAACGATCGGTACCGATACCGTCGCAGGCACCGGGACCGGCGCTTCGCAAGCGCTGACCGTCTATGGACGTGTTCCGTCACAGGCCACCCCGCCCGCCGCGGTCTACAACGATACCGTCACCGCCACCGTGACCTATTAGGGTCTAGCCCCATGAAACTCATGGCCCTAGCCGTCATGCCGCTCTGCCTCTTCGCCTCGGTTGCGGAAGCTAGCTCTCTTCGTGTGGCGCCGATCCTACTCGACGTCAGTGCCCCGGGCGCGGCGACGACACTCAATCTTCGTAACGAAGGTGACGAGAAACTTCATGTTCAAATCCGGATATTCCGCTGGACCGGCAACACACAGGCAGGACCGTCGCTCGAGCCGACTGGCGACGTCGTCGTTAGCCCGCCGGCCGCGACGCTACTACCAGCGACGGAGTATGTCGTTCGCGTCGTGCGCGTTGCTAGACAGCCGGTCGCAGGAGAGGAGAGCTACCGCATTCTTGTTGATGAGGTCCCCGACGCGGTCGGCGGTAAAGCGAACGCCGTGCGTTTTGCCTTGCGCTATTCGATTCCCGCCTTCTTCACGGCCGCGGCCGTTTCAGCTGCAAATGTTTCCTGGTCGCTCGCAGCAAAAGGCAATGCGGCCGTTTTGACCGCCTCGAATGCGGGCGGACGGCGGCTCCGTTTGGCCAACCTGAAGCTGGTCGATGGCCGTGGTGCAACGCTTTTACAACGGCCCGGACTTTTCGGGTACGCGCTGGGGAACACATCGACCACCTGGACGCTGCCCGTCCGAGACGGGGTCATTCGTTCTGGTCCTTTTAAGGTCGTGGCTGAGACCGAAGCCGGAGCCCTCAATGCTGTCGTCGCGTTGCAGCCGCCTCGCTAGCACGCTTGCCGTGACTTCGCTTGTTGCATGGTCGAGCGGAGCAAAGGCGCAACCCGCCCGGCCGGAGGTGCCGCTTTATCTAGAGGTTTTCATCAATGGGCAGCCGACAGGACTCATCGCCAATTTCGTGCTGCGGCCAGAGCAACGCCTCGCGATCACCGTAACAGAACTGCAGGAGCTGCGAATCAGCGCAGATCGGCTGCCTGTCGGTCCCGATGGACTTGTAGAGCTGGATGGGTGTTCGGGGCTCACTTATCAGTACAACCAAGTGAAGCAGCTTGTTCAAATAGAAGTCGGCGACCAAGCGCGAATTCCTTTTGTGGTGAATGCCAAAAATCGCCCTGCGCCGATCCCCGCCGATACCCAGACAGCCGGCGCTGTGGTCAATTATACGCTGTTCGGTTCGACCAATGCGGACCGGCGGGACACCGCCGTATCGCCAATGCAAACCAATTTCTCCGCCGGCTTCGATGCGCGGGCGTTCGGCCGATACGGCGTATTCTCCCAATCGGGTCTTGTGAACAGCGCGATCACGGCGGCAGCTCAAGGCGTCAGGCTGGAATCGATCTGGAGCTACTCCGATGCGGACTCGCTGATCACGTATCGAGCCGGTGACGTTATCTCCGGCGGACTGAGCTGGACCAGGTCGCTTCGTCTCGGAGGCGGACAGATGCAGCGGAACTTTTCCTTGCGACCCGACTTGGTGACGCTTCCGATTCCCCAGTACAGTGGCAGCGCGGCACTTCCTTCGACGGTCGATATCTTCGTCAACAATGTCCGGGGATATTCGGGAACCGTCCCGGCCGGCCCGTTCCAAATTCAAAACCTGCCGGTGATGAGCGGTTCAGGCAATCAAAGCATCGTCGTGCAAGACGCGCTCGGACGCCAAACCGTGGTCAATCAGCCGTTTTATTCTTCGTCGAAAATATTAGCCGGGGGCTTGTTCGATTTTTCCGTTGAGAGCGGATTCGCGCGCCGCGAGTATGGGATCAGCTCGAGCGCCTATGACAAATCGCCCGTGGCATCCGGCAGCTTCCGCTACGGATTGAATGACTGGTTTACTTTGGAGGGGCACGCTGAAGGCTCCGATACCCTGCTGAATGGCGGCGCTGGCGCTAATTTCTTGCTGTCAAGCTGGGGCGTGGCGTCGTTCGCCGCCGCGGGAAGCCGCCGCGAGGGAAGCCCCGGAGGAGCCCTCTTTGCTGCCTCACTGGAATTAGGCAGGGCCGGATATACTTTTTTTGCGCGGAGTCAGCGCACCACGACCTTCTATCTGGATTTGGCGTCACTGCCTTCTATTTCCACCCTTGCGCCCGGCATATCAGCGCTGGCCAGCCGGCCACCGCGTGCGATCGATCAGATCGCACTGAGCGCTCCCTTCGCATTTGATTCCTCCTCGGTGACGCTCAGCATGACGCGAATGCAAGATGCGCTCAACAATCGATACAACATTGTGGGATTGTCCTACTCTCGTCCACTGCCCTACCAAGCATCTCTTTTCGTGACCGCATTCAAGGATTTCGACGACAGGAAAAGCTTTGGCTTCTTCGGCGGCTTGACGATGTCGTTAAGCGACGGAATTTCGGCCTCGAGCTCGGTCGCGAAAACCGGTGCTTCCCTGGTCGGAGGCGTCGAGGTCATCAAATCCCAAACCCTCGAAAACGGCTCCTGGGGCTGGCGGATTCGGGACCTGGAAGGATCGGTGCCATCGCGAGTTGCCACGGCCAGCTATCGTTCCTCCTTCGGTCGCGCGGAAGTAGGGATCCAGCAAATCAATCGCAACACCCAGGGCACCTTGCAGCTGGAAGGGGGATTGGCCTTTGTCGGCGGCAAGACGTTCCTGACAAATCGCATCGATGATGCCTTTGCCGTGGTCGACGCCGGTGCACCCAATGTCGATGTATTTTACGAGAACCGGCCGGTTGGAACCACGGGCGCTGGCGGCATGGTCCTGATTCCATATCTGCGGGCCTATCAAAGCAATCTGATTTCCATCGACGCCAAAAATCTAGCCATTGATGCCGATGTGCCGAGCACGAAGAAGATGGTCGTGCCGGCAGGTCGAGGTGCCGCTTTGGTCAAATTCGGTGTGTCGCAAGACGCTCGTAACGCGCTCATCATGGTCAAGGACGAGAAGGGTCGTCCTCTGGCGGCGGGTTCGCACGCCCGCCTGGATCAAGCAAAAGACGACGCGATGGTGGGGTATGGTGGCGAGGTCTATCTGCTCGGCCTCAAGGACCATAACATCCTGATCATAGATCGGGCCGAAGGCGGCTCCTGCCGCGCGGAGTTCGATTATCATCCCGCGCCGGGCGAACGCGTCGTGATCAAGGATGTAGTTTGCCGATGATACGGCGGCTGTTTGCAGTTCTCATAGCGACGGCGACTCCTGCCGCCGCGCTCGCACAATCCTGCAACTTCAGCATATCGCCAATCACGTTCACCAACGTCGATACCCTGTCCTCGTCGAATACCGACACCACCGCAACGCTTGCCATAAACTGCAGCGGCGTATCCCTTACCACGATCCGGATCTGTCCCAGCATCGGCGCTGGAAGCGGAGGCGCCACGGCAAGTTCACGACAAATGATTTCCGGCGGATCGACGTTAAATTATCAGCTTTATCAGGACTCAGGACGGTCGGTCATTTGGGGCTCTTACAATTGGGCCCTGCCCGGCACGCCGCCCACGATCGATTTGCCGCTCGCGCTCAACGGCACGGGCAGTACGAATGTGCCAGTGTATGCGCGGGTGTTCGGCGGCCAGGGAACCGTTCCGCCGGGAACCTATACGACATCCTTCTCCGCCACCGACGATGATTTCGTCTACGGTATATCCCTCGGCCTTCTTCCCTGTCCGAACGTCAACGCAGTCCTTCAGCACGCACATCCTACGTTCACAGGCAGCGCCACCGTGTTGGCCAATTGCACGGTCGCGGCAACCGACATCAATTTCGGCAGCCAGGGAATATTGGCCGCAAATATTGACACGACCGGAAGCGTGTCCGTGAGTTGTACATCAGGCACAGCCTATAATGTCGGCCTTGATGATGGTCACCAAAATGCCGGTCCTGCAGGACGCGCCATGGCGCTGGGCGCTTCCAGGGTTGGATATGGTTTGTACCGCGATGGCGCGAGGTCCCTGCAATGGGGCAATACCATTGGAACCAATACCGCTGGAGCAACGGGAAGCGGGTCTGCCCAACCTCTTACCATCTATGCCAGGGTGCCTCCGCAGATCACGCCGCCTGCTGGAACTTACCAGGACATTATTGTGGTCACGGTGACGTACTAGGTCGATCAAAACAAAGAGAAGTTGAGGGCGACATTGGCGCGAGCAAAAGCAAGCCATTGCTTCGCGGGTCTGGTGCCTGCTAGTCGGTCTCGGACGACTCCGGCCGACGACAATCGTGAAAATATCTAATCGCCTGCGTTAGCCCCGCAGACTTGGCGTGTCCCAGCAACGACGTTGCGAACCCAAATTGCACTGTTCGATTCGTCAGGATGTAGGCCATCCGGGCCATAGCTAACGTCATCTTGCGGGATGAAATGCAGGCGGCGCTCGGCTGCGATCCGCTCAATGGCGCTGTTCGCACCGTCCGTCTTCTCGCCCCGAGCCCTGGTCAAGCCGATAAGAATGACGGTCCCCTGCATGGTATTTAGAAGATTAGAATAGTCAGTTTCGAATTTCTCATTGCTGGCCCTGACATCGTTTATCCCGAGGGCCACTATCGAGATAAACGGATGAGTCTCCTTGGCTACCTCTTCCGCGACCGTGATTAGCTGGAATGTCTGGGCCCCGGATATCCCCGCGTTGATGACTGGATGGCCGCAGACGGATTGAGGAAGCTTCGCCTGCTCGGTGATGCTGTCGCCAAAGACCATGATCGGGCGATTGGCCTTCGCTGCCTGCTCAAGAATCACCGCGCTTCTTTGCTCGGTCTTTCGAGCGAGAAGAAGATATTTCGCCCTGATCCGCTGCTGTTCATGGAATGCGAGTACGGCCGCAATGATCGCCAGCGCCGCGACTGACCATGCGAGCGCAAGATGCCGGTTGAGTTTCATGAGGGACTTTCAAATAAGGATCAGGACCATAGTCGTGGTCCCCCTGACTGTCGATTTGCCTCCGGCTAATAACGGCGGCAACAACCAGCCAACAACCAGCCCCCGCCCCGGGCATTTCCTACAAATCTCCTGAAATCTGTTCCCCAAATGTTCTTGTCGAGCGCCGCCGTCTCGGCTAGCCTTTGCGCGCGGAGGTAGAGGGCGGGCATGGTGCAGCGGGTTTCCACGGTGGCGTTCGAGGGCATCGAGGCCCGCGCCGTCGATGTCCAGGTGCAGGTCGCCCCGGGCTTGCCGGCTTTCACCATTGTGGGCCTGCCGGACAAGGCGGTCTCGGAGGCGCGCGAGCGGGTGCGCTCGGCCCTGATTGCCTCGGGCCTGGCGCTGCCAGCGCGGCGGATCACGGTCAACCTGGCGCCCGCCGATCTGCCGAAGGAAGGCAGCCATTACGACCTGCCTATTGCGCTCGGCCTGATGGCGGCGATTGGCGCCATCCCTTCGGACGCGCTGAATGGTTTCACCGTTCTCGGCGAACTCGGCCTCGACGGCTCAATCGCACCCGTTGCCGGCGTGTTGCCGGCCGCCATCGGCGCCAATGCCCGCGACGAAGGACTGATCTGTCCGGCCGCCTCCGGCACGGAGGCCGCCTGGGCGAGCCCCGACCTTCAGATCATCGCGGCACGCTCGCTCATCCAGATCGCCAACCACTTCAAAGGCACACAGGTGCTGTCGCGGCCGGAGCCCCGGATTCACGAGGCCGATGTGGCGATGCCGGATTTGCGCGACATCAAGGGACAGGAAAGCGCCAAGCGAACGCTCGAGATCGCCGCCGCCGGTGGGCATCATCTCCTGATGATCGGGTCGCCCGGCGCGGGCAAATCCATGCTGGCGGCCAGATTGCCTTCGATCCTGCCGCCGCTGTCGCCGGCCGAATTGTTGGAAGTCTCGATGGTCGCCTCGGTAGCCGGCGAAATTCGCGATGGCGCACTCACCGCACGAAGGCCGTTTCGCAGCCCACATCATTCGGCAAGCATGGCCGCGCTCACCGGCGGCGGGCTCCGCGCCAAGCCCGGCGAGATCTCGCTCGCCCATCAGGGCGTGCTGTTCCTTGACGAATTGCCGGAGTTCGATCCGCGCGTATTGGACTCGCTGCGCCAGCCGCTCGAAAACGGCGAGGTCTCGATATCCCGCGCCAATCACCGCGTCACCTATCCCGCGCGCTTCATGCTGGTCGCCGCAATGAACCCGTGCCGCTGCGGCCGCGCCTACGAGCCCGGCTATGCCTGTAAGCGCGGGCGGCTCGATCGCTGCACCGCTGATTACCAAGCGCGCATCTCCGGTCCCCTAATCGACCGCATCGATCTGCGCATCGAAGTCCCCGCAGTGACGGCTGCCGATCTTATCCTGCCGCCGCCATCCGAAGGTTCGGCGGAGGTTGCCGCACGCGTGGCTGCCGCACGCGACATCCAGACCAGGCGCTATGCAGCGGCGGGTCTTCCTCACATCCGCACCAATGCCGAAGCGCCGGCGGCGATCCTCGAACAGGTCGCGCAGCCCGATGCCGCCGGGCTCAAGCTGTTGCGGGAAGCCGCCGAGACCATGCGGCTATCGGCGCGCGGCTATCATCGGGTGCTGCGGGTGGCACGCACGCTCGCAGACCTTGAAGGCGTGGAGACCATCGGGCGGCTGCACCTCGCCGAAGCACTTTCCTACCGCGCGCTCGCCGAAGATATCAGGACCGCGGCCTGATCGGGTGGCCAGCCGGCGCGCTCTTTCCGTAATCAACCAGACGGTAACGAGTTTTGTTTACGCTTCGCCAACCATAAGTTTGGCGTGGACGGCGTATCATGGTGCGTTTCAGGATCTGGGTCTCATCCCTTCCCTTGCTCGGCCTTGCTGCATTTGCCCATGGCGAGCTGATGCCGCGGAACCGCCCCTGCATGACGATCGGTGACACCGCGGTCCAGCTCGCCACCGGTTGGCAAAGTTCCTGGCAAGTTTCCTGGCAAGGTTCCCGGCAAGACGGCCTGCATGTTCGATTCACCGATAATCCGGCCAAGGCGACGATGCGCGTCGAGCTCACCGATAACGCCGAGGCTGCGGATTTCGCGGTAGCCGATGATGAGGCCGGTTCCAGCAGCGCTGCCTGCGAGGCGATGGTGCCTCTGAGGCTGGTGACGATCTCCGAGGCCGTTTCCGCCAGAGATCAAGTGGTTTACTTGTCGTCAAATGGCCCGGCGGATTACCGGATCTTCGTGAAATCGGCGACATTCACCTCGCAGGAGGTTGCCGCGATGCTGGTCGGCGCGCGGGGCGACCGACGCCACCTCGCCTCCTTGTACTGACAGGCTGTCCAGAAGCCGCGCGGCGAAGATTTTCGCCTTAACACGCCATCAACCCTGTTCACATTCGCCGCCGCCTTTCGCCCCGCGTGAAAGCAGTTCGCAAGGACACGCGCGGCATGGTTTCATCAAGCAATCGAAAATAGGCGTTGGGGTCGCGGGGATGAAGCCAGGTTTTCGTATCAAGGTGCGGTTGCGCCGCTTGGCGCGACGACATCCCTGGCTGGTTTTTGGCATTCGCTGTTTCACGATCTTCTCCGCGGCCTTTGGCGGCGCCTATGGATTCGTTGCCGGCAGCCGATCGCCAGCTTCCGGTTACGATCCGCAGGCCTTCGCCCTGGGCGCAAGCTTCCTGTTCGCACTCGCCTGCGTCGCGCTGGTCATGCTCAGCATGCGGTTGCGCTGGATGCGCGGCAAGCTGCGGCGGCTCGCGGTCCATAATGAAATGCTCGCCGACCGGAATTGGGAATTGAAGGAGGCCGAGGAGCGCGCCCGGATCATGTTCGAGGCGCAAGGCGATTTGATCGCGCTGCGCGCATCCGATGGAAGCATCAGCTTTGCCAATGAGGCCTATTGCGAACTCGCTGGTCGACCGCGCGAGGCCCTGATCGGCAGCGACTTCAGCTTCGCAGTGATCGAGCAGGGGCCGTCGCACATCGCTCCCGACGGCACGCGCATTCACGACCAGAAGATCATGACGCCACTTGGAGCTCGCTGGATCGCCTGGCGCGAGGGCCTGGTGCGGCGTGACGCCGGTGAGCGTGCCGAGATGCAATGTGTCGGACGCGACGTGACCGATCGCACCGAAACCGAACGGGCTCTGGCGCAGGCGCGCGACCAGGCGGATGCCGCAAGCCGCGCCAAATCGCGATTCCTGGCGATGGCCTCGCATGAGATCCGCACCCCGCTGAATGGTATTATCGGCATGAGCGGCCTGTTGCTGGATACCGCGCTGACTGCGGAACAGACGACCTATGTCAAGGCGGTGAAAAGTTCAGGCGATGCACTGCTCACGCTGATCGAAGAACTGCTGGATTATTCCAAGATCGAAGCAGGAAAGATCGATCTGGAGCAGCGGCCGTTTGCACTCACCGCTTTGGTCGAAGACATCACCGAGTTGCTCGGACCTCGTGCCGAGGCCCGCAAGCTCGAGATCGCCGCCTATATCGACGAGCGGCTGCCGCTGAACGTCATCGGTGACGCGGCACGGCTGCGGCAGGTGCTGCTCAACGTTCTCGGCAACGCGATCAAATTCACCGCCACCGGCGGTGTCGCCCTGATCGTCGAGCCAGGCGAGGCGCGCCACGAAATCTGCTTCCTGGTGCGTGATACCGGCATTGGCATCGCTCCAGAGGCGCAGGCGCGAATCTTCCGCGAATTCGAGCAGGCTGACGAGCAGATTGCCCGAAGCTATGGCGGTACCGGCCTTGGGCTCAGTATCAGCGAACGGATCGTCAAACGAATGGGCGGGCGCATCACGCTGGAGAGCCAGCTTGACGCTGGATCGACTTTCCAAATCTCCGTGCCGCTCGCCTCATCGGGCGACGACGATGGCAGCCGCTTTACGCCTCCCGATCTTTCCGACCAGTCTTTCCTGCTGGTCGCGCAACACTCCATCGAGGCCTCGTTGATCGCGCGGCGGCTGCAGCGCTGGGGCGGCAAGACCTGCCTCGTGTCGGATATTGCCGTTGCATTGGCCCTGCTGCCCGAACGACCTTGGCAGGGGCTGATCATTGATCACGCCTTCGCCGTCCCCGAGGTTCAATCATTGGCCGAGGCCGCTCGCGCCCACGCCACCCATCGAATCGTCATGGTGACGCCGGCAACCCGCCAGGCCTGGAAAGGGCTGTTCGATCCCGTCGATCAGCCGGTGCTGACCGGTTATCTCGTCAAGCCGTTGCGGGCTGCCTCACTGGCGGCGCGGCTCGCCATCCCCGAAATTGGCGCGCCGGCGTTGGCAATCGATGAATCGACTTTCGTGCAAATCGAACTCACGCCAAGCAAAGCTGCGCCGACCGGTCTGTCGATCCTGGTCGCCGAGGATAATGAGATCAACGCATTGTTGATGCGCGCGCTGCTCGCCCGACTAGGCCATCACGCGGTGATCACCAGCAATGGCGAGGAAGCGCTGGAATCCTGGCAGGCGGCGCGCTCGGCCGGCGCTCCCTACGATCTTCTGCTGATGGACCTGCAGATGCCAAAAATGGACGGCATCGAAACCACAAGCCGCATCCGGGCCTTCGAGGCGGGCCAGTCCGGCCGGCGAACGCCGATCCTGGCGCTCACCGCCAACACGCTGGTCGAAGACCGCTATGCCTGTTTTGAGGCTGGCATGGACGGCTTCCTGGTCAAGCCGCTCGATCGGGAAAAGCTGGCGGAAGCGCTGATCGCGCTGTCCGCCTCGCGACATCTTGCCGCCTGAAATCAAAGCCTCCGCAGCGCCACCGTTTCGACCACATGGTCGCCGCCCTTTTTCAGGATCAAAGTGGCGCGGGGCCGGGTCGGCAGGATGTTGTCTTCGAGATTGGCGAGGTTGGTCCGCTCCCAGATCGCGGTCGCCGTGGCGATGGCTTCCTCGTCTGACAGGATCGCATATCGGTTGAAATAGGATCGTGGGTCGTGGAAGGCCGTGTCGCGCAGCGCCAGGAAGCGCTTGATGTACCAATCGCGCAGCACCGGCTCCTCGGCGTCGATATAAACCGAGAAGTCGAAGAAATCGGAGACGACGGGCACGGCCTTGCCGTCCCGCGGCAGCCGGCCGGTCTGCAGCACATTGATGCCCTCGACGATCAGGATGTCCGGGTGGTCAATCTCCTGCCAAGCATTTGGAATGACGTCGTAGGTCAGATGCGAATAAAGCGGTGCACGCACCAGCCGACGACCGGCCTTGATGTCGCTCAGAAAGGTCAGTAACGCAGGCAGGTCATAGCTCTCCGGAAAGCCCTTCTTCTGCATCAGACCTTCATTTTCCAGCACCGCGTTGGGAAACAGGAATCCATCGGTGGTCACCAGATCGACCTTTGGCCGTGGCGACCAGCGCGCAAGGAGCGCCTGCAGGACGCGCGCGGTGGTGGATTTGCCGACCGCGACCGATCCAGCAACGCCGATGATGTAGGGCATCTTGCGGTCTTCAATGCCGAGGAAACGCCGCTGCGAGAGATAAAGGCGCTGGGTGGCATCGACATAGATCGACAGCAGCCGCGACAACGGCAGGTAAATCTCCTCGACTTCCTTGAGGTCGAGCCGGTCATGCATCGATCTGAGCTTGGCGATCTCGTCGCCCTGCAGCGTCATTGGCGCATCGTCGCGCAGACGCGCCCATTGCTCGCGATTGAAAATCCGGTAGGGATTGTAAATTTGTTCGGGTGCCCTGATGTCCATGTTGCTGCCTTTGGCTGAGGCCGGAAAATCCAACGGTCGCGGCGCGCCAGGTTTCTTGGTCATGACGCTTTTGATCAGTCGCGCTTTCGGGCGGCTTTTTCTTCCAGTCCAGAAATGCCCGTGCGCTGCGCCAGAGCCGCCTCGACATCTTGCAGCGTCACGCCACGCGATTTCAAAAGGACCAGGAGGTGAAACAGCACATCGGCGCTTTCGGCGATGAGCTGTCCGGGATCCTCTTCAAGCGAAGCGATCACTGTCTCGACCGCTTCCTCGCCGAACTTCTTGGCGCATTGCTGGGTGCCGCGTTCGAGCAGTTTCTTTGTGTAGGATGATTCACCACCGCTCGCCGCGCGCGCGTCGATCGTGGCAGCCAGATCGTGGATGGTAAAACGCGCCATTACTCAAACTCGACACCGGGCGCACGCACCCTCAGGACGCCCATTTCGCGCAATGTAGCACTTTCATGACAAGGAGTCGTCAGGGATCGAGCCGGAGCGGTAGCCCGGCGCGGACCATATGTTCCTTGGCTTGGCGTATGGTAAATTCGCCGAAATGGAAGATCGATGCCGCCAGCACCGCGGTGGCATGCCCCTCGCGGATACCGTCGACCAGATGATCGAGATGGCCGACCCCACCCGAGGCGATCACCGGCACCGCCACGCGATCGGCCACCGCGCGGGTCAGCGGCAGGTCAAAGCCCTGGCGCGTCCCGTCACGGTCCATCGAGGTCAACAGGATTTCGCCCGCCCCAAGCGAGACCACTTCCTCGGCGTATTCCAAGGCATCAATGCCGGTCGCATTGCGGCCGCCATGGGTGAAGATTTCCCAGCGGTCGGAGCCGCCTCGTTTGACCCGTTTGGCGTCAATCGCCACGACGATGCATTGATCGCCGAACTTTTCGGCCGCCTCCTTGACGAATTCGCGGCGGCTGACGGCTGCGCTGTTGATCGAAACCTTGTCGGCGCCTGACCTCAGGAGCGTGCGGATGTCGTCCACGGTGCGCACGCCGCCACCGACGGTCAGCGGCATGAAACAGGCTTCCGCGGTCCGCCGCACCACATCCAGCATGATGCCGCGGTTTTCATGGGTGGCTGTGATGTCGAGAAAGCAAAGTTCGTCGGCCCCCGCGGCATCGTAGGCGATCGCCGCCTCCACGGGGTCGCCGGCATCGCGCAGATCAACGAAGTTGACACCCTTCACGACTCTGCCGTCCTTGACGTCCAGGCAGGGAATGACGCGAACCTTGAACATCTAAAGAACTCCAAAAACCCTTGGCTCAGGCGGCCTGGCGGATCAGCGCGAGCGCAGCGGCGGGATCGAGCCTGCCGTCATAGAGCGCACGCCCGACGATGGCACCCGCCAGCCTGCGCGCTTTTGGTTCAAGCAGCGCCCGGACATCTTCGATCGAGGCAAAGCCGCCGGAGGCAATCACCGGAATCGAAATGCGCTCGGCAAGCGCGATGGTCGCCTCCAGGTTCAGCCCCTTGAGCAGCCCGTCGCGGGCAATATCGGTAAAGATGATCGCGGCCACGCCGGCGTCTTCGAATCGCTGGGCAATTTCCAGCACTGTTACTTCGGACGATTCGGCCCAGCCCTCGACGGCGACCTTGCCATCCCTGGCATCAAGGCCGACCGCCACTTGGGTAGGAAACTTCCGCGCCGCCTCCTTGACGAGCTTCGGGTCGCGCACCGCTGCGGTGCCAATGATGACGCGTGTGATACCTTTGCCGAGCCAGCCCTCGATGGTGGCGAGGTCGCGGATTCCGCCGCCAAGCTGCACCGGCATATTGATCGCGCCAAGCATGGCCTCCACCGCGCTCGCGTTCATCGGCTTTCCGGCAAAGGCGCCATCGAGATCGACCACATGCAGATATTGAAATCCTTGCGCGGCGAACGCCCGCGCCTGGGCTGCGGGATCATGATTGAACACGGTGGCCCGAGCCATGTCGCCCTGTTCAAGGCGAACGCATTGGCCGTTTTTCAAATCGATCGCGGGGAAGAGAATCACGGCTTCCATTTCAGAAAATTGGCGATCAAAGCCAGTCCGAAACGCTGGCTCTTCTCGGGGTGAAATTGGGTGCCGATCGCCGTGTCCCTGGCAACGATTGCGGTCACCGGCCCGCCGTAATCGGCCTGCGCCAACACATCGGCCGGATTGCGGGCATTGAGGTGATAGGAGTGCACGAAATAAGCATGACGGCCGTTTTCTCCCAGCGGCAATTGCTCCAGCACCGGGTGATCGCGCAGCTGGTCGAGCGTATTCCAGCCCATATGAGGGATTTTCAAATCGTCCTGGTTCGGCATGATCTTCTCGACATCGCCGTCGATCCAGTTCAAACCGTCGGTGGTTTCATGTTCTTTGCCGCGGGTTGCCATCAGCTGCATCCCGACGCAGATTCCAAAGAACGGCCGCGCCTTTTGGCGGACCGCCTCCGTCATGGCTTCTACCATCCCGTCGACCGCATCCAGTCCACGCCGGCAATCGGCAAAGGCGCCGACGCCCGGCAACACGATGCGATCGGCGCGAAACACGGCATCCGGATCGCGGGTCACCTGAATGCGCTCGGGATAAGCGAGGCCGCGCGCGGCCCGCTCGAACGCCTTGGCCGCGGAGTGCAGATTACCCGAGCCGTAATCGATGATCGCAACGCTCAATGCGGCGCTCCCGGTTGCGGAAATAATCCGATGACGTCTTCCTGCGGCGGCCTGGAGAAGGCTTGTCCGGGAATATTCCGGGTCGGTGGCGGCGCACCGCGGTCGACCGCGGGCTGGCGGAAATCCTGTGCTTTTCGAGCCATCCAGCGATCGAAGAAGCGCCGTTCGGCGGCTTCCCGATTGTCAGCCACCACCACGTCCAACTGACGCCATCGGCGACGGGACAGAGTCCATCGGCGCAGGCTTGCCGCCTCGAACCCCATCAGGAGCGCCAGCAGGAGATTGGCGGACACGACGGCACTGCCCGCGCCAATCACACGCAGGGCGGCGTCAACTGCGATGACAAGCACAACCCAGCCAATCAGCGCCAGCCATAAGCGGTGCCAGGCTAGCCACAAGCCGCCGGTCACCGCAGCCCAGAAATGGAACCCATCGCGAACGAAGGCGAACCGGTCTGCGGCACTGGCGTGCATATCGGCAACCGCGGGAGCATGAACTGTATAGACCGGCATGACACCTCTCCGCAGCAGACTCAGCCGCCGAGCTGACCCTTGGTGGAGGGCACTTCGCCCGCGGCACGCGGATCGATCGCTGTGGCCACGCGCAACGCCCTCGCCAGACCTTTGAAGCAGGATTCAGCGATATGATGGCTGTTCTCGCCATATAGGGTCTCGACGTGCAAAGTCACGCCAGCATTACCAGCAAAGGCATTGAACCACTCGCGCACCAGTTCGGTGTCGAAGGTGCCGATCTTGGTGCTCGGAAATTCCGCCTTGAACACCAGCACCGGGCGGCCGGAAATATCGATCACCACCCGCGTCAGGGTTTCATCCATCGGCAGATGCACGCTGGCATAGCGGGTGATGCCGGCCATATTGCCGAGCGCCTGCTTGACCGCCTGACCAAGCGCGATACCAACGTCTTCCGTGGTGTGATGGTCGTCAATATGCAGATCGCCCACCGCCTTCGCCGTGATGTCGATGCGCGAATGGCGGGCCAGGAGGTCCAGCATATGATCCAGGAAGCCCACCCCGGTGGCGATAGTGGAAACACCGGTGCCATCGAGATTCACCGAAACCTCGATGTCGGTCTCCTTGGTCTTGCGCTTGATGCTCGCGGTGCGCATGAAAGCTTCCTCTGGCCGGCCCAAGACGGCGGCGCTGGCTAAAAACGCGCCCTTTTAACAGGCCCGCCAGGCCTTCGCTACTGCGGGATCGGCCGCCAAGCCCGCAAACTCGGGCTATGGTGACCGAATTCGAGCGGCCTCCATGCCGATTGCAACCCGCTTCGCCTGACATTAGATGGCAGCCCAAACGAGGTATCCATGCACGAATCCCCGCAATCCCCGGTCTGGCACGGCACCACCATCTTGACCGTGCGTAAGGGTGGAAAGGTCGTGATCGGCGGCGACGGACAGGTCTCGATCGGCCAGACCGTGATCAAGGCCAATGCCAGGAAGGTACGAAAGCTCGGCAAAGGTGACGTGATCGGCGGATTTGCCGGCGCTACAGCAGACGCCTTTACCCTGTTTGAGCGGCTGGAAAGCAAGCTCGAGCAATATCCCGGACAACTGACGCGCGCCGCCGTCGAATTGGCCAAGGACTGGCGCACTGACCGCTATCTGCGCCGGTTGGAGGCCATGATGATCGTGGCCGACAAGGATGTGTCGCTGGTTCTGACCGGCACCGGCGACGTGCTGGAGCCCGAGGCCGGCGTTATGGCCATCGGCTCGGGCGGCAATTACGCGTTGGCCGCCGCGCGCGCCCTGGTCGATACCGACAAGGACGCCGAGACCATCGTCCGCCGCGCGCTCGACATCGCCGCCGATATTTGCGTCTATACCAACCGCAACGTGACCATCGAAATGCTTCAAGCTGGCTGATGATGACGGTCATCTACCGGTTTCGACCGATGACCGCTCATGACCTGCCACGGGTTCGGCGCTGGCTGAACACGCCGGAGGTTCGGCGATGGTGGGGTGATCCCGACGAACAATATGCTCTGGTGCGGGATGACCTGGCCCACCCTGACATGGATCAATTCATCGTCGGCCGGGACGATGGCTGGTTCGCCTATCTGCAGTGCTACCGATTGGGCGTCTGGAATGATGGCTTCGGATTCCATCCGCCGGCCACACGCGGCATCGACCAGTTCATCGGAGAGCCCGCCCTGATCGGCCGCGGTCACGGCTCGGCCTTCATCCGCCAGTTCGTCGACGGTCAATTGGACTCAGGAACTCCTCGTATTGTGACCGACCCGGCTCCTGATAATCTCCGTGCCGTCAGGGCCTATGAGAAAGCCGGATTTGTGAAGAGTGGTTTAGTGAACACGCCCGACGGGTCCGCTTTGCTGATGGTGCTCAACCCATGATGACGGCTGAAAAAGAGCCATCGGCAAGCTTTCAGGGATACGTCGCCCAGCAATGGCTGGTAATCGCTATTGGGCTGCTCGCGGTGCAGGCGATCATTCTGTTCGCGATGGGTCGTGCCCCGATCTGCACCTGCGGCTACGTCAAGCTGTGGCACGGCGTGGTGCAGAGTTCAGAGAACTCGCAGCACCTGACGGACTGGTACACGTTCTCCCATATCATTCACGGCTTTCTGTTTTATGCCGCGACCTGGCTTATCGCGCGCCGCCTGCCCTGGCAGACGCGGCTCCTGATGGCGATGCTGATAGAGGGCGGATGGGAGCTTGTCGAAAACTCGAACTGGATCATCGAGCGTTACAGAGCCGGCACCATTGCGCTCGATTATTTCGGCGACACCATCGTCAATTCGCTGTCCGATACCCTGTCGATGGTGTTCGGCTTCATGCTCGCCAAATCGTTACCAGTTCCGATGACGATCGGCATTGCCGTGATCTTCGAGATCGCCGTGGGTTTGCATATCCGCGACAATCTGACCCTCAATGTCATCATGCTGATTCATCCGTTCGAGGCCATAAGTCAATGGCAAAGCGGCCCTCCGATTATCTGACGGGCAATGCGGCGCTTGCATTTGAAGCTTGCCATCACCGCCATGCAAACTTAGCTAGAGGCCATGACCGACTTTTCTCCCCGTGAAATCGTTTCCGAGCTCGACCGCTTCATCGTCGGGCAAGCCGACGCCAAGCGCGCGGTATCCATCGCCTTGCGCAACCGCTGGCGTCGGCAGCAACTGACCGGCTTGTTGCGCGAGGAGGTGCTGCCCAAGAACATCCTGATGATCGGACCGACCGGTGTCGGAAAGACGGAGATCGCGCGCAGGCTCGCCAAGCTTGCCAATGCGCCCTTCATCAAGGTGGAGGCCACCAAATTCACCGAAGTTGGCTATGTCGGGCGCGACGTCGAGCAGATCATTCGCGACCTGCTCGAGGTGGCAATCGCCCAGGTGCGCGAACGCAAGCGGCGGGACGTGCAGGCCCGCGCCCAGCTCGCCGCCGAGGAGCGGGTGCTGGATGCGCTGGTGGGCGCCAACTCCAGCGCCGCAACGCGCGATTCGTTCCGGAAGAAACTGCGCGCCGGCGAGCTCAACGACAAGGAAATTGAAATCGAGACCCAGTCGTCCGGCGGCTTGCCGATGTTCGAAATCCCGGGCATGCCGGGCGCGCAGATGGGTGCCATCTCCATCGGCGACATTTTCGGCAAGATGGGCGGACGGACCAAGACGCGGCGCGTGACCGTCGAAGGATCCCATGACCTGTTGGTCAACGAAGAATCCGACAAGCTGTTGGACAACGAACAGCTGGTGCAGGAGGCCATCAGCGCCGTCGAGAACAACGGCATCGTGTTCCTCGATGAGATCGACAAGATCTGCGTGCGCGACGGCCGCAGCGGTGGCGATGTCTCTCGCGAGGGCGTGCAACGCGATCTGCTGCCCTTGATCGAGGGCACCACCGTCTCGACCAAGCACGGCGCGGTCAAAACCGACCATGTGCTGTTCATCGCCTCCGGCGCCTTTCACATCGCCAAGCCGTCCGACCTCTTGCCGGAATTGCAGGGCCGACTGCCGATACGGGTGGAGCTGAACGCGCTGTCGCGCGACGACATGCGCCGCATCCTCACCGAACCCGAGGCATCGCTGATCAAGCAATATGTCGCGCTGATGCAGACCGAGGGTGTGACGCTCGAAATCACCGACGATGCCGTCGACGCGTTGGCCGACGTAGCGGTGGCCGTGAACTCTACGGTCGAGAATATCGGCGCGCGGCGGCTGCAGACGGTGATGGAGCGCGTGCTCGACGAGATCTCGTTCTCGGCGCCCGACCGCAATGGCGAGACCGTCCGGATCGATGCCGCCTATGTGCAGAAGCATGTCGGCGACCTCGCCAAGAACGCGGATTTGAGCCGGTTCATTTTGTAACGTGCGGGACGCATTGGCCGGCGACGTTGCGCGTTCGGCCCGTGCCGTGAAATAGTATCCACGCACATTTTTGGGCGCGTGGATAGTTGATGAATTTGCATTGGCGAAAGACGCCTTGGCGGCTCATGCTTGCCATCAACGCCGCCGTCCTGGTCGGGGTCTTTCTCTACAAGGTCGGCCGTCCGCCCTTTGTCCCTTATATCCATCTCCTGGTTGATTATCATTTCGGCTTCACCAAACGCGCCCTGATCGGGGCGATCGTGGCGCTGTTTGCGGCGAAGATCCCGGTGTGGCTGGTTTTCGCGCTAGGTGGAGCCATCTGGCTCCTCACCGCCTGGCTTTTCACCGTGTTGTTCCGGCGGACTTTCGGATTCGACCGCACCCACCTGCCGCTCTTCCTCTTCATGGCAGGCTCGCCATTTTTCCTGAAGAACTTCATGCATACGCTCGGCCATTTCGACATCTATGGCTGCGCAGCCGCACTCGTTCTCCTGCTCCTTCCGGCGGGGTCGATCTGGTTTGTCGTGCTCGCGGCGCTCACCTCGATCATCCTGGTGCTAATCCATCACATCCATCTTCTGATGTATGTGCCGACCATCGCAGCCATCGTGCTCGTGCGGTATTATTTTCGCCAGCGGCCGACACCTCTCAACGTCTCGGTGGGAATGCTCTCGGCAGCCGGGATATCAGTTCTTTTTCTCGTCGCGCAATTTTACGGCACGCTTACCGTGCCGCATGAGACGTTCCTGAACTATCTGCGGAGCCGCATGGCCGATCCCCAGCGGAACGACCTCCTGCAGTTCAGCTATATCTGGTACCAGCCACTCGCCCGGGAAATCAGCGATACCTGGCAGCGGATGCCCTCAAACCTGCTCGGCGTTCCCGTCTATGCGCTGTTGATCTGGCTGCACACGCCGCTCTGGCGATATTTCAGAACATTGATCGGCGCAATCGCCGATGACCTGCATCGAAAAACGATCCTGGCACTGCTGGTCGGCATCAGCCTCGCTTATCTCGTGATGTTTGGAATGGTGTTCGATTATTCCCGCTGGATCTCGAATTGGGCGGTCTGCATCTTCCTGATGCTGTTTGCGGTACGAGCCCTGCCCGGCACGGCCGCCGTGATACCGCCTTCGCCGGACGATTCCAAAAATGCGATCTTTGGCTGGATCCTGACGGTGATCCCCCGCGTGGGCATCGTCAGGCCGTTCTGAGCGCGATTAGCGCTTCACCCGCCTGATGCGGACGTACAGCGCGCCCTCGCCGCCGTGACCGACATGCGCCTCCTCGAAACCGACCACCAGCGAGCGGAATTCGGGCAGACCGAGCCAGAGCGGCACCTGACGGCGCAACACGCCACGCTCGGATTCAGCATCCCGGCTGCTTCCCTTGCCGGTGATGACAAGAACGAATGAAAGCCCCTCGCCATGGGCGCGGTGTAGAAAGGCCTGCAGCGCGCGATGGGCCCTCGCCTGCGTCATGCCATGTAGATCGAGCCGGGCTTGAATCGGCTTTTTACCGCGCGATAGCTGCGCCCGCTCGCGGCGGCCGAGTTGCGCCAAAGCCGGCGGCTCCGGGCGCGCCAGCGGCCGAGCCGGCTCGCTCGGCGGATTAGTTCTCACGACAGGCGCTTTTTCAGGCCTCTCGGAAGCGCCCGCCTCACCTGCGTTTCCAGCAGCAATCTTGGAAGCCGTCGCTTTGCGGCGAAGCGGCTTGGCCTGCTTTGCTACGCTCTCCCATAAGAGACGTTCTTCCGGGCTGAGGATCCGGCGGCGGCGTGAAGGCGTGGGCGATTCCATCTCTGGTGGCTGTCGTTTCATTGAAAGCTCAATCCAGCCCTAGGGATCGCGGTGACGCCGGCGGGCCGGGCGTGGGGCGCGATCCCCTTCGAGGGCCGGCCGCGCCATCGGCAGCGGCGCCGCGCCGTTGACCTTCAGCGCTTCCGAAGCAGCTGCTCCTTTTGGTGAACTCACCTTGTCGCTCGCGGACTCTGTCGGCGCCGCTGATTTGGCGATCGCCTCGGAAGGCCGGGGGTCCGGCACCGGCACCTTCGATCCGCGCGCGAGGGGATCAAGACTCCGGGGCATCAGCATGACAAAGCGCGCGGCGTTCTTGATCCGGCCGGCGATCCGGCCCGCATCCGGACCAGCACCGAAATAGAGGTCTGCGCGGGCCGGGCCGACAATCGCCGACCCCGTATCCTGAGCCACCATCAGGCGGCGAAACGGCGTCTTCGATGTTTCCGTCTCGATCGGCAACTCGCCCGCGATGAAAAATGGCGTACCATAGACATGCAGGTTCTTGTCCACCGCAATCGAGCGGCCGGGCGTGAGCGAGACGCCTTGCGCGCCGAGCGGCTCATCCTTGTCGGACAGCTGAACCTCATGGAAAAAAATGTAGGAACGGTTCTGCCGGCGCAGTTCATTGGCGCCGTCCGGATTCTGCTCCATCCATTCGCGGATACGCTGCATCGACATCTGCTCTCGTGGAATGATACCGCGATCGATCAGAAGACGGCCGACCGGTGTATAGGGATAGCCGTTATGGGCATCGTAATTGATGCGCATGATGGAGCCGTCCTCCAGCCGCACCCGCGCCGACCCCTGAATCTGGGTAAACAGTAGATCGGTCTGGCTTTTCAACCAGCAGAGTTCGAGCCCACGGCCGGCGATCGCGCCATCCTCGATCTGTCCGCGGTCGTAGTATGGCACAAGCTTGCGGCGGCCGATCTTGCGAAACACCTCGCCCTTGTTGGGCAGGCTCGCTGCGTCCTGACGATAGCCGCGAACGAAGAGATTGGAGGGACGACGATAAACCGGGACGTTATAAACATCGGTTCTGACGCGTGAACCGTCGATCACCGGCTCGTAATAGCCGGTGACGAAGCCCTCCTCCTCGCCAAGCCGAGAAATACGCAGCGGCAAGAAGTGCCGTTCAAAAAAACCGCGGGCCCGCGCCTCGTCCGAGACACCAGCCGATTGCGCGGCACGGCAGGGTTCGCGCAGCGAATTGCCGAGCGCTTTTGATTCTGGGGCTTTTGATTCCGTCTCCGCCTCCTTTCGCGCCAGGATGGGCCTGCAACTGGCGCGAAAGGTCTTGTAGGCGGCCAGATGATCATCCTGCGCCCAACCGACGACATCGCTCCATTGAACCGGAAAATACTGGCCGCCTTCGATTTCCGGCGGCAGATCCAGCCGCGGATAAGGAACGTGGCGCGGCACGTGATGGACATGCCCATGCGATGGCCGCACTCGCCGCGCGGAGGACGAATTCAACGACATCAGCGCCGCCAGCACGCCAATCACCGTGACAAGACGGCGCGCTTTTCGCCCGTGGATCCAACCGATTCTGACATTTGCTATCATGCCGCAGCGGTGTTCCACTTCAGATTCGCCCGAGCGTTCCAGCGATAACGAAGCGAATGTCTAACGCGAACCCCATCACGACCGGCCCGGTGATCCAGGCCGCGGGGCTGGTGCCGACTTTCCGAAGTTCGTGAACCATCGCTGCGACTTCTCATGCGAACTTCGGAAAGTTATCGGCACTAGCAACTTTATGATTCTAGTACGGCTTTTCCATCCAACGGACCTGAAAGAAATCGCGGCAGGTGACGCAGGCCCGTCAAATGGGCGGTACTAGTGCGCGCTTCCCGTGCCGACCAGCTTCCAGTTCGGATCGCGTGACGTCGCCTCCCGGGCAAAGGTCCAGACGTCGGTGATATCGGCGACCTTGTCAGGATTGCCGTCGACAATCGCGCCCGCCTTGTCACGGGTCACCGAAATCATCTGCGAAACAAAACGCACAGTCAGTTGGGCCATCCGGTCCCTTGTCTCGGCGCCGACAAGCTCGGCCTTGTCGATGGAGACGAACCGGGTTTCGGTTTTCTGTTCCTGCTTCTCGCGTTCCCTGATGGCGGCCTCGAAGCTGTCATAAACCTCCGACGATAGCAGGTCTTTCAACGCTCGGCGGTCGCCATTGGCAAACGCCAGCACAATCATCTCGTAGGCGCTCCGCGCGCCGCTCAGGAAGTGGCGAGGGTCAAACGAAGAATCCACCGCCGCGATCGCATCAAGGCCTTGGGCGAGCGGGCTGCCTGGCGTGGCCAAGCCCTTCCAGCGATCGGTGGGCGGCGTGATGTCGGCACTCGGCGCCTGCGATGGTGGCTGATTGATGATGGGTCCCGATACCGTCCCGACATTGCTGTCGCCGCTTTCGCGCAGAACATTGCGCGCGGTCCCCTCAAACGGCGGCCGCTCGCTTCCGGTCCGCTGCCCGAGGACGCTGCGCAGGCGCAGGAAGATGAAGACCGCCAACGCCAGGAAGATGATGGTGTAAATATCCACGTCGTGTTCGCTTTCTGGTCTGCGCCGAAAACGGCGAGAGCGTTCTCCCTGGAACGGCCAGACTACACCGGATTGGTCAATAGCATGTAAGCAATGAACTTTGCCCGGCCAATGGCAAGATCCGACGTCCGGACTTGGCGGCCGAAACCCAAAGAAGAGCCGCTTGAACGAACTGAATGCCTGTTCCCCTCGACATTAGCGCTTTTGGAGCGCCGAAAAAACCCATCTCCGCCTTAAAATCAAGCATATTCAAATATTTAAGCAGATAATCGGCCACCCCCGGAATGTCGCTCGCTGCCCACGCGGCGTCTGTGGCCACCATGGAAGCCGTGGCGGACGGCGAACTCAGCTTGTGAAGCTAACCTTGGCTATGATAGCCACTCGCCAGAATTTTCAGCCTTACGGGCGAATGATGGCTAGCGCGCCGCCTCGCTTGTACTCCTCAGGAGAATCCCATGACCAACGGCAACGGCACACCTCCCGAGGCGGCCCTTCCCCCGCAGTTGAACGTATTGGCGCAATATACCAAGGACCTGTCGTTCGAGAATCCGAACGCGCCGTCGTCATTGGCGCCCCAGACGCAGCCGCCAGCGATCAATATCCAGATCAATGTGAACGCCAATAACCTGTCGGAAAACGAATTCGAGGTCACGCTTTCGGTCGAAGGCAAGGCAGAGAGTGCCGGCAAGCTGATGTTCCGCTTCGAGCTCGCCTATGGCGGCGTGTTTCGGATTCTCAACGTTCCCAAGGAAAACCTGCATCCCCTGATCATGATCGAATGCCCACGGCTGTTGTTCCCGTTCGCGCGCGAGATCATCGCGAGTGCCGTGCGCGACGGTGGCTTTCCACCGCTGATGCTAGATCCGGTCGATTTCGTCAGCCTTTACCGCCAAAACATGGAACGCCAGGCGGCGGCTCAGGCCAATCCGAGCTGAGGCCCATACCGACCACGGGGCAGCCTCACTCCGCGGCTTCATTCGGCAACACGCTCAAGAACTCGTTCCAGATGGCCTTGTCGCCGAGGCTTGCGATGAATGCCCGATGGGCGAGCCGCTCCTCGTCGCTGAGCCGCGCAGCGAGCGGCACCGGGCGCTGCCGCCTTGGCATCTCGCCCATGCCAGCCTCGGTGATATGGCGGACCTCGGCGGCCAGGATGAGTTGCGATTGCCGCGCCCCGATCAGATCGATATAGACCTCGGCCAACAGTTCGGCGTCGAGCAACGCGCCATGCTTGGTGCGGCGCGAATTGTCGATCGCATAACGCGAACATAGATCGTCCAGCCGATTGGAAACGCCGGGATGCTTGCGGCGCGCCAGCAGCAAGGTATCGACCAGCCGGTCTCGCGGAATCGGCGCTCGCCTGATTCGCTCCAGTTCGGCATTGATGAATGCGATGTCGAACGAAGCGTTGTGAATCACGAGCGGTGCATCACCGATGAATTCCAGGAACTCGTCCACCACCTCGCCGAACAGCGGCTTGGTCGCCAGGAACTCGGTCGACAGGCCATGCACCGCGAAAGCTTCCGCCGGCATGTCCCGTTCGGGATTGAGATGACGGTGGAAGGTCTGGCCCGTCGGCATCCGGTTGAAGATTTCGACGCAGCCGATTTCGACCAGCCGATCGCCGCGCAAGGGATCGAGCCCTGTTGTCTCGGTATCCAGAATGATCTCGCGCATGTTTGGTGTCGCAGCCTGTTCTGCGGCTGAAAGCGAATCAGCCCCGCCGTTTGGGCATTTTAGCCACGTCGGCGAGAATGTCGCGGATTCGCTCGCGGACCGGATCGAGCCCATGGGAGGTATCCACGATATAATCCGCCCGCTTGCGCTTCTCGGCGTCCGGCATTTGCCGTTTGAGGATCGCCTCAAGCGCGTCATCGCCCATGGTGCCGCGCGCCCGAATTCGTTCCCGCTGGTTTTCCGCTGATGTCGTGACCACAACCACGGCATCGACTGCCTGCTCGCCGCCTGTTTCCAACAGCAAGGGAACATCCATCACCACGACGGGAGCACCTGCACGCTTCGCCTCTTCCAGAAATTTTTGGCGATGGGCGACCAGCATCGGATGCACGATCTGCTCGAGCTGCCGCATTGCGGCAGGATCATGCACCACGCGTGCGGAAAGTTTCGCGCGATCGACCTTGCCATTCACAGTCGTGCCGGGGAAAGCCGCCTCCACCTCGGGTGCCGCCTCGCCCGCATAGACGTGGTGGACGGTGGCATCGGCATCGTAAACCGGCACACCTGCTTCGGCGAATAATTTGGCCGTGGTGGATTTGCCCATTCCGATGGAGCCGGTCAAACCCAGAATTATCATGGACCTCTGCCTCTTTGATCTCTGCGAGCGCGGCTTCAGACCGAAAGCAATGCGTGACGGCGCAGGAATGCCAGAAGCGGAAGCAGCGGCAAACCAAGAATCGTAAAATGATCGCCCTCGATCCGATCAAACAGATGCACGCCCAGTCCCTCAAGCTGATAGGCGCCGACGCTCGATATCACCAAAGGGCCGGCTTCCCGCAAATAGGCCTCGATTTCGCTTCCGCTCAATGGGCGCATCGTCATGCGAGCGGTACTTACGGTGGAAAACCGGACCTCGCCGTTTTGGGTGACCGCGACGGCCGAATGAAGTTCGTGGGTCTGACCGGCCAGGGCCGCGAGCTGCTCGGCGGCCTGCATCAGACCGGAAGGCTTGTTGAACGCGCGCGTTCCCAAGGCCAGCGTCTGATCGGCGCCGATCACGAAACGGTCGGGCCGGCGCCTGGAGACGGCCAGCGCCTTTTCGCGGGCCAGCAGTGCGGCGATTTCGCCCGGTTCCGTGATGCCGGCCGCCTTTTGCACTGCGCGCTCGTCGATATCGGCGGGATCAATCTCCGGATTCAAGCCGGCTGCGGTCAACAAGGCCTGCCGCGCCCGGCTTTGCGACGCCAGCACCGGCGGATTAATTCCTAGCCAGATCGTCATGATGGCCGTTAGTGCTCCGATTGAAAACCCGACGCTGTTCCTTGCAGCAAGGGTTTTCACACCCGAAATCAATCCGGAAAACTGGTACAGACGTGAAACTTATTTCACCGAGATGATAAGCGTATTGTCAACGGTGTGCGAAGAGGGAAGCAAGGACGGCAAAACCTCCCAGCAACAGAATTCCACCGATGACAATTTTGGTGTGGACCGCAAGAAGCGGCACATCCAGGGTTTTTCGCTCTCCTCGCGAGGACCGGTAGAAAAGCGATCCCGCAACGACGAGTAACGTTGCGATAGAGATCTGCATCAAATGTGCCTGGGAGTACTGCATTGGCAAGACATGTCTGAATTGGCGGACCCGCGCAAGCCCCGCTGGATAATGAGCCTGCGGTGGTCTTGGGTGAGACTACGCCCCTACGGTGGGAGTGTTCGGGGCGAAGCTAGCCACTTCGGCCTGCCAAATACCGCACAGGTTCAAGGAATTTTGCGTAAGTTTCGGCGGCCGTGGTGATCGTTCCCCTCGCCTGCATCATGAGTAGCCGATCAATGCTCTTGATTGCCCAGAAATATGCGCCAGCGATCAATTCGTCCGGTTGCACGTCAATACGGGCTGTCCGCTGCAGAACATCACAGAACGTCTTCGTCAGGTTCATCCGCTTGGTCATTGACATAGTCAGAGACGGATTGAGGCAAAATCGTGCGACGTCGACCGCCGGACTATCCATGCCGTAGAAGTCGAAGTCGATGATGAATGGGATGTTGGCCCCAGAAACGATAACGTTCTCCGGCCGAAAGTCGCGATGACAAGGGACTTGGGGTCCGAACGCCAATTTTCGGAACAAAGAATGCAAGGCGCGCCGCTCAGACGAATCTAACAGACGCAACGCCTCAACATGAATTTCGGCGAGCGACCTCAGGGCATTTCGATTTGGAACGCGCGGCCTGAGATCCAGGGTATTGACGTATAGACCGATGCACTGCTCGAGCAGACCGTCAGACGCAGCAACGGTGGCCAGCGGTTCGCCCAAAATGTATTCCCGAACAAGAAGGTTAGCCTCATCAATTGAATGAAGCAGGCGCGGCGCGCACGTCCCGGCCAGGGAAATCAGACAGTACTTTTCATTGTCGTAGGCTCCCTTGTGGTCGGGGGAGAAGCGAGAAATCAGAATGTCAGCATTGTCGCTTGTCGCAGCCACGAAATTCGCTCTGGAATTTTTGAATGGATGTTTGATCTCCCGGATAGACGAGAGACTCACCCAGGGCGGCAGCTCAATATCGAGAAACATTGGGGCAAGCGGATTTGTCTGAGGGACGGTCGGCATCTTTATACCAGAAAGACGGGCCGATTGCGCCTCCATCAAAGCCAACCCTTGAGTTGTCGGCCGCGCTATCATGGCTGCCGCCTAAATGAGCATCTGTCCTACTCCGGCAGCCGCTGGCGCTGGCGATCGGCCAACAGTTTCATCACGGCCGCCGCTGTCTCCTCAATCGAGCGCCGCGTGACGTCAAGCTGCGCCCAATTGAACTTGGCGCTCAGCTTTCGCGCGAACACGATCTCGTCGGCCACGGCCTGACGATCGATATAGGTGTCATTGCCGGGTCCGGCGCCCAGACTCAGTAGCCGGTTTTGCCGCACCTGGATCAAGCGTTCGGGTGCGGCGTGTAGGCTGACCACCAGCGGTCGCTTCAACGTCTCCAACTGGTGCGGAATGGCAATGCCCGGCACCAGTGGAATGTTGGCAGTCCGGATGCCGCGATTGGCGAGATAGATGGAGGTCGGAGTCTTGGAGGTGCGAGAGACCCCGACCAGCACCACATCGGCATCTTCCAGCCCTTCGACATGCTGGCCGTCGTCGTGCATCATCGTGTAGTTCAGCGCGTCGATGCGCTTGAAATAGTCAGCGTTCAGCGTGTGCTGCGCACCGACACGGCCCATGGTCGGCGCCCCGAGATAGGCGTGGAATAGCTGCATGACCGGGCCGATGATCGACAGGCAGGGAACGTTGATTTCCTGGCACTTCGCCTCCAGGCGCCCAACCAGATCTTTTTCCAGGAGCGTGAATAGAACGATGCCAGGTGCCTCCTCGATTTCATCCAGCACGCGATCGAGCTGCTTCTGGCTTCGCACCAAGGGATAGACATGTTCGACGGGTGTGACGTTGGCGTATTGGGCGGCGACCGCGCGCGCCACGGTAATAAGCGTTTCGCCGGTCGAATCCGATACCAAATGAAGATGGAAATAACTGCCGGTCGTGGCCACCAAAACCCCTGTGCAACCTGTGAGTTGATGTGTAGCTCTCTGCAAAAAAAGCCCGGGATCTGCCGCCTATCGGGACAACCCGGTCAATTCTTCACAGGCCCTTGACGCGAGAACCATTCCACCGCAAGCGCCATGATAGCGGGAGTGTGTGGAATTGTCTCTTGATAAGCTGCCGATAAATTCACCGAAGTGACTGATAACAACGCCGATATCGATTACCAGAGAGAGCCGTCAGCGAAATCGGGAAATGTGAATAAGTCCGGAAAATACGACGAACGGATTTTCATGAGTCCAATCCACCGCTACTTAGACTCAAAATCTAAGAATCTTTAATTAGTGTTTTAAGAACGCCTTCTCGCGGGATAAGAGTCCGGTATGTACGAATGGATCAAGGCCCTGCACGTGATTGCTGTCATCGCCTGGATGGCTGGCATGCTCTATCTACCGCGATTGTTCGTCTATCACTGCGAAGCGGAGATCGGCTCAAAACAATCCGAGACCTTCAAGGTCATGGAACGGCGATTGCTTCGGGTTATCATCAATCCCGCCATGATCGTTACCTGGCTGGCCGGCCTCTATCTCGCCTGGGTAGGGCACTGGTTTTCCTCGGGCTGGCTCCACGCCAAACTATTTCTGGTGCTGGTCTTGTCCGCGGTTCACGGGATGTTTGCCGCCGCAGTCAAACGCTTTGCCTCGGACAGCAACCGGCGCAGCCAGAAATTCTATCGGATTATCAATGAGGTGCCGACGATCTTGATGATCGGGATTGTGATCCTCGTAATCGTCAAGCCGTTTTGGCGGCCGTGATCGGCGCTTTTAGACCTTCTTGCGGAGGCCGGGCCGATTTTCTATAGTGACGCCATTCCCACCCCACACAGGTAGATGCGGTCCGGCCCCGACGATCTGGCTGCCGCATCAGGTTTGAAGCCTCTCCGGCCTATCTCATTCAGACCTACGGACCTTCCAAGGCGTCCGCCCTCCATAACCCCTCCCCAACCCCCATAAAAATACCCCACAGGACAACCCCGATGCGGGAAATCAAACTTCAAGACCTCAAGGCTCAGACGCCGGCCGAACTCGTTTCGTTTGCCGAAGAGAAGGGGGTCGAAAACGCCAGCACGATGCGCAAGCAGGAGCTGATGTTTGCCATCCTCAAGCAACTGGCCATCCAAGAGACCGACATCATCGGCGAGGGCGTCGTCGAGGTGCTCTCAGACGGCTTTGGATTTTTGCGTTCGCCCGACGCCAATTATCTGCCGGGACCGGATGATATCTATGTCTCCCCCTCGCAGATCCGCCGATTCGGTCTTCGCACCGGCGACACGATCGAAGGCCATATTCGTAGTCCCAAGGAGGGCGAGCGCTATTTCGCCCTGCTCAAGGTCAACACGCTGAATTTCGAGGATCCGGAGAACTCCAAGCACAAGGTCAATTTCGACAATTTAACGCCGCTGTTTCCGGATCAGCGGTTCCGGCTCGAGCTCGATGACCCCACCAGAAAGGACCTTTCTGCAAGGGTTATCGACATTGTCGCCCCGATCGGCAAGGGACAACGCGCCCTCATCGTCGCGCCGCCACGTACCGGCAAGACCGTGCTGATGCAGAACATCGCGCACTCGATCACCGCCAACCATCCCGAGTGCTATCTGATCGTTCTGCTCATCGACGAGCGGCCGGAAGAAGTCACTGACATGCAACGGTCGGTGAAGGGCGAGGTGATTTCATCGACATTCGACGAGCCCGCGGTCCGCCACGTTCAGGTGGCCGAAATGGTGATCGAAAAGGCCAAGCGCTTGGTGGAGCATGGTCGTGACGTGGTGATTCTCCTGGATTCCATCACCCGCCTCGGCCGCGCCTACAACACCGTGGTGCCCTCCTCCGGCAAGGTGCTGACCGGCGGTGTCGATGCCAACGCGCTGCAGCGTCCCAAGCGATTTTTCGGCGCCGCCCGCAATATCGAGGAAGGTGGCTCGCTGACCATTATCGCCACCGCCCTGGTCGATACCGGAAGCCGCATGGACGAAGTCATCTTCGAAGAGTTCAAGGGCACCGGTAACTCCGAACTGATCCTGGATCGCAAGGTCTCGGACAAGCGCACCTTCCCGGCGATCGATATTTCCCGCTCGGGCACCCGCAAGGAAGAGCTGATCACCGATCCGCAGGTCCTGAAGAAGATGTACGTCCTCCGGCGCATCCTCAATCCAATGGGCACGATGGATGCGATCGACTTCCTGCTGGACAAACTGCGCAGCACCAAGAGCAACGCGGAATTCTTCGACTCCATGAACACCTGATGGGCATAGCGTTCGGTGATCCGGGCGCTTTTGCACTTTGTGCGCAGCATAGGGCGCAGCAATTGGGGCTTCGGAGGAGAGGGATCTCCGCAAGTCGTTGTAATTACATGCTGAATGGACGTGAGACGGCGAGGGGGCAGGCTCCGCTGCCGGTACGGATATTTTTGCGGCGCAATAGATTAGGCGACTAATGTTGCGCGAAGGGCCCGCAGCATTTCGAGCGGTTCAATCAACATTCGTTGCCTTCTCCGATTGGCATGGCCAAATAGGCCATGCACCCGGCCGATCAGACCATCTTTGCCCTCTCCTCCGGCCGACTGCCGAGCGCGATCGCCGTGGTTCGGATTTCAGGCCCCCGGGCAGGGGAGGTGCTTCGGCTCCTCACTGGCAAGCTTCCGAACCCGCGGCAGGCGACGCGGGCGTGGCTCCGTGCAAGCGACCAGTCGCCGATTGATGATGCGGTCGTGCTGTGGTTTCCGGGCCCGGCGAGTGCCACCGGCCAGGATGTGGCGGAACTGCACGTCCACGGCGGACGCGCGGTACTGGCGAGCCTATTCGAAGTGCTCTCGGCGATTTCGGACTTAAGGCCGGCGGAGCCCGGCGAATTCACCCGCCGTGCATTCGAGAACGGCAAGCTCGACCTGACCGAGGCTGAGGCGCTGGATGATCTGATCCATGCCGATACCGATCGCCAGCGTCGCCAGGCCGTTCGTCAGTTGAAAGGTCTGCTCGGCGATAAAGCGCGCGACTGGCGGCGGCGCCTGATCGAGGCTACGGCTCTCATCGAGGCCGGAATCGACTTTGCCGACGAGGGCGATGTTCCGGCTGAGTTGATGTCCTCCGCGGTGCGGGCAACCAAGGTGCTTCTTCAAGAAATCGAAGAAGTCCTTGGCGCACAGGCGCGAAGTGAACGATTGCGGGATGGCCTGGTGGTCGCGATTGCGGGGCCGCCAAATGTCGGCAAGTCCACGCTGATGAACCAATTGGCGCGACGGGAAGTCGCGATTGTCTCGCCCCATGCCGGGACCACGCGGGATATCATCGAGGTGCATCTCGATCTCGATGGCTATCCCGTGACCCTGATCGACACGGCGGGAATTCGCGCAACCGATGATCCGATCGAGCAGGAAGGCATCCGACGCGCGGAAGCGCGATCGGCCGATGCGGACCTCGTGTTGTGGCTGACGGATCCGCGCGATCAGCAGATGCCTGATCACGGAACAGCACCGGTCTGGATGGTTCGCAACAAGGTGGATCTGACGGACGAGGGCGCTCGCACCGAAGTCGCCGCCAAGCGGTTCGCGATTTCCGCCGCGCGTGGTGACGGGGTTGCGACCCTGATTGAGGCCATCGCCACTTATGCCCGGGATTTTATTGGCGCCGGAGAGGCGGGGGTCATTGGCCGATTGCGGCACCGGCAATTGTTGGAGCAAGCTGCCAATTTGCTGCGAGGCAGCATTGAGCTCGCTGACCGCGGAGCGGGAGAAGAACTGGTCGCGGAGGAGCTTCGGCTGGCGGGTCGCGCCGTCGGTCGACTGCTCGGACGGGTGGACGTGGAAGATATTCTCGACGTCATCTTTCAGGAATTTTGTATAGGTAAATAATATTTCTTTATTCATATCTTGTCTGTTTCACGTGAAACAACACGGAACTTAAACTTGTTTCACGTGAAACCAGCGACGGCTAACACGTGAAACCAGCGACGGCTAAGTTGGCTCTTTTCCGTGACCGCGGCGCGCGATAGAAAGGCTTCATGCCGTTCAATTTAGGGTCGTTCGACGTCATCATTATCGGAGGCGGGCACGCCGGCTGTGAGGCCGCCGCGGCTTCTGCCCGTCTTGGTGCGTCAACCGCTTTGGTGACCCATCAGTTCAAGACCGTGGGCGCGATGTCCTGCAATCCCGCGATTGGGGGGCTCGGCAAGGGACATCTGGTGCGCGAGATCGATGCGCTGGATGGCCTCATGGGGCGGGTCGCTGACGCCGGCGGAATCCAATTCAGAGTCCTGAACCGTCGCAAGGGCCCGGCGGTTCGCGGGCCGCGCGCCCAGGCCGACCGCAAGCTCTATTCGGCAGCGATGCAGGCGGCCATTCTCGCCACGCCCAATTTGTCGGTAATCGAAGGCGAGGCCGACGATCTCCTGACGCGGCAAGGCCGTATTACAGGGGTTCGGTTGAAAGACGGGCAGGAGCTTCGGGCCGGCGCTGTAGTCATCACCACCGGAACCTTCCTGCGGGGTCTGATCCATCTCGGCGAAAAGAGCTGGCCGGCGGGTCGGGTGGACGAAGCTCCGGCCTTGGGGCTTTCGACCTCCTTCGAACGTCTTGGCCTGACCTTGGGCCGGCTGAAGACCGGTACCCCGCCGCGGCTGGACGGCACCACGGTCAATTGGGCGGCGATCGAAATGCAGCCCGGTGACGATCCGCCGGAGCCTTTCTCGGCCATGACCGAGCGGATCACCACACCTCAGATCCAGTGCGGCATCACCCGGACAACGCCTGCGACCCATGAGATGATCCGGGCCAATGTCCACCGTTCGCCGATGTATTCCGGGCAAATCAAGAGCAGCGGCCCGCGCTATTGTCCCTCTATCGAGGACAAGATCGTGCGGTTTGGCGATCGCGACGGTCATCAGATCTTTCTGGAGCCCGAGGGGCTCGACGATCCCACTGTTTATCCCAACGGAATTTCCACCTCTCTGCCGGAAGATGTGCAGCTTGCTATCTTGGCCTCGATTCCCGGCCTTGAGCGGGTCCGCATGGTCCGGCCGGGCTATGCGATCGAATACGACCATGTGGATCCCCGCGAACTTGACCCGACACTACAGGTGAAGCGGTTGCCTGGGCTTTTCCTGGCTGGCCAGATCAACGGCACCACCGGATATGAAGAGGCCGCCGCTCAAGGCCTGGTGGCCGGCTTGAACGCTGCGCTGGCTGCTGGCGGGTCGGCTCCGGTGGTTTTTGATCGAGCGGATGGCTATCTCGGAGTCATGATCGACGATCTGGTCACGCGGGGGATCACCGAACCATATCGCATGTTCACGTCACGCGCCGAGTATCGGCTGACGCTGCGCGCCGACAATGCCGATCAGCGGCTGACGGATCGTGGTGTCGCCATGGGATGCGTTGGTGCGGAGAGGTCTGCCCGTCACCGCGCCAAGATGGACGCGCTTTGGGCCGCGAAGGCACTGGCCCAATCGCTCTCGATCACCCCGAATGAGGCCGCCCGCCATGGGCTTTCGCTCAATCGGGATGGCCAACGTCGATCAGCCTTTGAATTACTGGCCTATCCGGAGATTGGATGGGAGCAGGTGGCAGCGATCTGGCCGGAAATGTCGGCCATTGACCCATCCATCGCGGTCCATCTTGAGATCGACGCGAAATATGACGTCTATGTCAAACGCCAGACGGCGGATGTCGAAGCGTTTCGTCGGGATGAAGGGCTGGTCCTGGCGGATATCGACTATGCCCTGGTCCCGGGCCTTTCGAACGAGGCTCGCGCCAAGCTGGAAAAGATGCGCCCTCATACCGTGGGACAGGCGGGACGTATCGATGGGATGACGCCGGCAGCTCTCGGCATTCTGGCGGCTTACCTTCGTCGGGAAGCGCGACGGGTGTCGCTCGCGTAAATCGGGCGCCTCGTCCGCACGGATCGCATGGATCGTTTCACGTGAAACAGGCTCGCTCGCCCTTACCAGCCACCGACGACAAGGCAAAAGCGCTCGCGCTCTTTCCCGTTTCACGTGAAACAGAAACGAGACTCGAGCGCTACCTCGCGTTGCTCCAGCAATGGCAGGCCAAAACCAACCTAGTGGCGCCCTCGACGCTTTCTGAGCTATGGACGCGCCACGTTGCCGACTGCCTCCAGCTTCTGAACCTTGCCCCGGAGGGGAAAGTCTGGGTGGACCTGGGGAGCGGTGGCGGCTTTCCCGGGGTGGTCCTGGCTTGCGCACTTGCAGACCGACCAGCGGCAAAAGTGCACTTGGTCGAACGCAATGCCAAAAAGGCTGCCTTTCTACGAGAGGCTGTGCGCGTCACGGGCGCGCCCGGCGTGGTTCATCTGGCTGATATCGGGGATAATGTGGATAGTGTCACCGGCCCTGCCGATTGCGTGACCGCGCGGGCGCTCGCTCCGTTACACCTGTTGCTAGAGTACGCGGAACCCTGGGTGCGGCAGGGCGCGAAAGCCTTGTTCCTCAAGGGCCAAGATGTAGAGTCTGAATTGACTGAAGCTACTAAATATTGGAATATTTCGCCTCGTCTTCATTCCAGCCGTTCGGGCGGGCAGGGCTGGATTGTCGAGCTCGACCGGATCGAGCGCTTGCCGCCCCCTGCAACCATTGGCAACCGCCCATGACGGTAATTGATCAGCTCTATCAAGAAGATAAGACCCAGCCCGGTCACCCCCGTATTCTGGCGCTGGCCAACCAGAAGGGCGGCGTGGGCAAAACCACCACGGCGATCAATCTTGGCACCGCGCTGGCGGCGATTGGCGAGCGGGTGCTGATTGTCGATCTCGATCCTCAGGGCAATGCCTCGACAGGCCTGGGGATTGATCGGCGAAATCGCAACTGCTCGACCTATGACGTGCTGATCGGCGAAGCCAAGCTTCGGGAGGCGGTGGTGCCGACCGCGGTGCCGCGTCTCCACATCGCAGCATCGACCATGGATCTTTCTGGTCTTGAGCTTGAGTTGGGAGCAGTACGAGATCGCGCCTTCCGCTTGCGCGATGCGATTGCCGCGCTGAACGCCAATGCCGCGCCGGATTCCGACTACACCTATGTGCTGATCGACTGCCCGCCCTCGCTCAATCTTTTGACCGTCAATGCGATGGCTGCTTCGGATGCGATCCTGGTGCCGCTGCAGTGCGAGTTCTTCGCGCTCGAAGGTCTGTCGCAATTGCTGCAGACGGTGGAGCAAGTGCGCAGCACGCTCAATCCCAATCTGTCGATCCACGGCATCGTCATGACCATGTTCGACTCGCGCAACAATTTGTCGAACCAGGTGGTGGCGGATGTCCGCCAGTTCATGGGCAGCAAGGTCTACAACACCATGATCCCGCGCAATGTGCGGATCTCCGAGGCGCCGTCCTATGGCAAGCCGGTCCTGGTCTATGACCTCAAATGCGTCGGCAGCGAAGCCTATCTCAAGCTCGCTACCGAGGTGATCCAGCGCGAGCGCGAATTGCGAACGACACATTGAAGCTGGCATCGCCAGCCGATGTGATCATCCGACCGAGTGAACAGGAGCAATGCCTTGAATCCAAGGGAGCTAGCGATGGCCGATGAAGCGCGTTCGCGACTGGGCCGCGGTCTTGCAAGTCTGATCGGCGATGTCGGCGGCGAATCCGTGCACACCGAGCGGTCTCGCGCTCAACGCAAGGTGCCGATCGAATTTCTCAAACCCAATCCTCGCAACCCGCGCCGGACTTTTTCGGAAGAAGAGCTTTCAGAGCTCACCGATTCGATTCGTCAGCATGGAATCATCCAGCCGATCGTGGTGCGGCCGGTGCGCGGCGTGCAGGACCGGTTCGAGATCATCGCCGGCGAGCGGCGCTGGCGCGCCTCACAGGCTGCCGGCCTGCACGAGGTGCCGATCGTGCCGGTGGATGTCAGCGATTCCGACGCGCTGGAAATCGCCATCATCGAAAACGTGCAGCGTTCCGATCTCAATGCCATGGAAGAAGCGCAAGGTTATCATGCGCTGGCGAACGAGTTCAAACGCAGCCAGGAAGACATCGCCAAGATCGTTGGCAAGAGCCGCAGCCATGTGGCCAACATGATGCGACTGACCAAGCTGCCGGCCGAGGTGCAGGCCTATATAGCGACCGGTCAGTTGACGGCTGGGCATGCGCGCGCCCTGATCGGCGTCCCCGATCCGGTCACCGCGGCCAAGCGTATTGTCGAGCAGGGACTCAATGTGCGCCAGGCCGAGGCGCTGGCGCATGAGGAAGGCGTGCCGGAACGCAAGCCGACGAAGGCGCGCTCTACCAAGGTCAAAGATCCCAATACGGTTGAACTGGAAAAGCGCGTCAGCGACGCGTTGGGACTTGCCGTCGGCATCGATCATCGCGAACCCGGCGGCACCGTGCATATCCGCTACCGCGACCTCGACCAGCTTGACGAGATTGTCCGCCGGCTGGAAGCCAAACTGTAACCAACTGGAGCGAGCCCCTTACGCGGCTCCGATTCAACTAGCGCGACGACTGATCAGCCGCGCCGCCTTGCCGCGACCGCAATCGAAAGCAGCGTTCGCTGCGCAATCGCAGCGGCAAGCGGCGCCTGCTTACGCATCTCAA
>Ga0207674_10000887_pt1 | contig 39121 bp, 37 predicted proteins | sample KBSCornC72_FD_184303 | JGI IMG/M metagenome (GOLD analysis project Ga0207674, IMG submission 184303) | Corn rhizosphere microbial communities from Kellogg Biological Station, Michigan, USA - KBS Corn C7-2 (SPAdes) (version 2) | ecosystem: Host-associated > Plants > Roots > Rhizosphere > Soil ... | reverse complement strand
GACGGGCGCATCCTCTATCACACCGATACGCGCGCCGGCACGATCTACGCATTCGATCTTGCAAGCGACGGGAGCGCGGCCAACAAACGCGTCTTTATCCAGATCGAGGATGGCGCTGGCCATCCTGACGGGTCGGTAACCGACTCCGAAGGCTGCGTGTGGGTCTGCCTGTTTCATGGCGCCGCGGCGCGACGCTACTCGCCCGCGGGGGAACTGATATCGACCGTGCGCTTTCCTTGTTCCAACATCACAAAGCTCGCCTTTGGCGGCCGCGACTTTCGCACGGCGTTCGCGACGTCGGCTCGCCATCATCTGAGCGAGGAGCAACTCGCCGAGCAACCGCTTGCCGGCGGCTTGTTCCGCTTCGAGCTCGATGTTCCCGGCCTCGCACCTGGAGTCCTGAATGTCTGATCGAAAACCTGCACGGCGGTTTCGCTCACGCGACTGGTTCGACGCACCAGGCCGTGAAGATATGGCCGCGCTCTATCTCGAGCGGTTGATGAACTACGGCATGACGCCGGACGAACTGCGCTCCGGGCGGCCGATTATCGGCATCGCCCAGTCGGGCAGCGACCTCTCACCCTGCAATCGCATTCATCTCGAATTGGCGCAACGCGTGCGCGAAGGTATTCGCGATGCAAGCGGCGTCGCGCTGGAATTCCCGACTCATCCGATCCAGGAAACCTGCCGTCGCCCTACGGCGGCGATCGATCGCAATCTCTCGTTCATGACATTGGTCGAGATTTTGCACGGCTATCCCATCGACGCGGTCGTGCTGACGACGGGCTGCGACAAGACGACTCCTGCCGCGCTGATGGCGGCGTCGGCCGTCGACATTCCTGCGATCGTGCTTTCCAGCGGTCCCATGCTCGATGGCTGGCACGATGGCGCGTTAGCCGGATCGGGCACCGTGATCTGGCGCGCGCGGCGGAAGCTCGCCGCCGGCGAGATCACAAAGGACGAATTCATGGAATTGGCCTGCGCCTCGGCGCCATCGGCCGGGCACTGCAACACCATGGGCACGGCTTCGACGATGAACGCAGTCGCGGAGGCGCTCGGCATGTCGCTCCCTAATTGTTCGGCGATTCCGGCGCCTTATCGCGAGCGCGCGCAGATCGCCTACGAAACCGGACGGCGCATAGTCGACATGGCTTATGAGGATCTCACGCCGTCGAAGATTCTCACCCGCGCTTCCTTTCTCAATGCGATTGCGACAGTCGTGGCGATCGGCGGATCGACCAATGCGCAGCCGCACATCGATGCCATGGCCCGACATGCGAATGTCTCCTTGACGGGTGCTGACTGGAGCGCCGCCCACGACATTCCTCTGCTCGTGAATATGCAACCGGCAGGAAAGTATCTCGGAGAGCGTTTCCATCGCGCCGGCGGCGTGCCGGCTGTCTTGTGCGAATTGCTGGCAGCGGGACGCGTTGACGGCAAGGCAATGACCGTGACCGGTCGCACGCTTGCGGCGAATATCCAGGGCCGCGACACGCAAGATCGCGAAATGATCGCCAGCTACGACAAGCCGCTCAGCGAACGTGCCGGCTTCCTCGTGCTCAAGGGAAACCTGTTCGACTTCGCCATCATGAAGACGAGCGTAATCTCCGAGGAGTTTCGCAAGCGCTACCTGTCCCGACCGGGTCACGAAAATGCTTTCGAAGGCCGCGCTGTGGTGTTCGACGGTTCGGACGACTACCACAATCGCATCAACGATCCGGCACTTGCCGTCGATGCGAACTCGATCCTGGTCATTCGCGGTTCGGGGCCTGTGGGCTGGCCGGGCTCGGCCGAAGTCGTGAACATGCAGCCGCCCGATGCGCTTCTGAAACAGGGAATCACGAGCCTCCCGACGATTGGCGACGGTCGGCAGTCGGGCACCGCGGACAGTCCCTCCATCCTCAACGCCGCGCCGGAAAGCGCGGTCGGCGGCGGCCTCGCCTGGCTGAGGACCGGCGATGTCATCCGAGTCGACTTGAACAAAGGCCGTTGCGACATGCTCGTGCCGGAAGAGGAAATCGCGCGGCGCAGGAAGGATGGTTTGCCGCCGGTCCCCGAGACTGCGACTGTCTGGCAGGAAATCTTCCGCGCGACCGTCGGACAGATGGACAAGGGCGCGGTGATGGAGCCTGCTCTCAAATACCGCCAAGTCGCAAAGAAGACGCCGCGGCACAACCACTGAAGCCGTTCGACGTGGCGGGAAAAACGCCTGAATCGCCGGGAACGTCGGGGAATGCGGCGATCCGCATGGGTGCATCGATCCGCAATGTCATATTACACTGCGCCCAGCCGCACTGGGAGTGGACATGGCTGTTGAACATTTCGACGTGGTAATCGTCGGCGCGGGACTTTCCGGCATCGGCGCGGGCGTCCACCTGCACAAGAATTGCCCCTCGAAGTCGTATTTGATCCTCGAAGGCCGGCCGGCGATGGGCGGCACGTGGGATCTCTTCCGCTATCCGGGCATTCGTTCCGACAGCGACATGCACACGCTTGGTTATCGCTTCAAGCCGTGGCGCGCCGCGAAGGCGATCGCCGACGGTCCGGCGATCTTGGACTATGTGCATGAGACAGCGGCGGAGTATGGGGTCGATGGCCATATCCGATACAACCATCTGGCGACGAAAGCGTCGTGGTCGACAGAGGACGCGTTGTGGACGCTCGAAGCCCTACGCAAAGATACGGGCGAACGCGTCCGCTTCACCTGCAACTTCCTTTTCATGAACGCGGGCTACTACAGCTATCGCGAGGGCTACACGCCCGAATTCAAAGGCATTGGGAATTTCCGCGGTCAGATCGTTCACCCGCAAAAGTGGCCGGAGGATCTGGACTTCAAGAACAAGAACGTCGTGGTGATCGGCTCGGGCGCGACCGCGATGACGCTCGTCCCCGCGATGGCGAAGGACGTCGCTCACATCGTCATGCTGCAGCGCTCGCCAACCTACGTCGTCTCTGCGCCGGACAAAGATGCGATTGCCAACGCGCTGCGCAAGGTGTTGCCGGCCAGCTGGGCGTATGCGCTGACGCGCTGGAAGAACGTTGCCTTTGGCCAGTTCATGTACCGACAGACCCGCACCAAGCCGGCAAAGGTGAAGAAGAAGCTCATCGACATGGTGAGGAAGGAGCTCGGTCCCGACTATGACGTCGAGACCCACTTCACGCCGAAATACAATCCGTGGGACCAGCGCCTGTGCCTGGTGCCGAACAGCGACCTGTTCCAGGCGATCCGCTCCGGCAAGGCATCCGTCGTCACCGATCAAATCGATACGTTCACCGAGACCGGCATCAAGCTGCAATCGGGCAAACACCTCGATGCCGACATCATCGTCACGGCGACGGGGCTCAATCTTGTGGTGTTGGGCGAGATGGAATTCGCAGCTGATGGTGCGCCGATCGATTTCAGCAAGACCTGGTCGTACAAGGGCATGATGTATTCCGGGGTGCCGAACCTGGTCTCGACCTTCGGGTACATCAATGCGTCCTGGACGCTCAGGGCCGATCTCACGTGTGAGTATGTCTGTCGGCTGATCAACCACATGGATGAGAAAGGCGCACGCCAGGTGACGCCGCGATTGCGCGATCAGGATCTGCACATGACATCGCGGCCATGGATCGACGATTTTTCGTCAGGCTACATGGCGCGCGTGATGCATCGCTTCCCGCGGCAGGGCGACCACGAGCCCTGGATCAATCCGCAGAACTATACCCGCGACAAGCAGATGATCCGCCACGGCGCGCTGGAAGACGGCGCGCTGATCTTCGACAATCCAGCGAAGGCATCCGGCGCCGGCACTTTGCTGAAGGCGGCCGAATAGACGGAGGTGCATGTGAGCCTGCGAACCAAGCGCGTCGTCGTGATCGGTGGAACGTCGGGGATCGGTTTTGCGGTCGCCGAGTTGGCACTGAACGAACACGCCAAGGTAACAGTTGCTTCAAGCAATCCGGCGAACGTCGAAGGTGCAGTCAAGCGGCTGGCGGAGGGCGCCTCCGGCGTGACGATGGATGTGACGAGCGAAGACTCCATCGCCGCCGCATTCGAGCAGCTCGGTCACATCGATCATCTGGTGTTCACGGCCGGCGATTGGAAAGCGCGTCGCGGGCCCGTCGTCGATATGGATCTCGAGAGCGCCAGGGCCAATTTCACCGTGCGCTTCTGGGGCGCGCTCGCAGTCGTCAAACGCGGGCACAGTTCCATTGCGCCGGGCGGCTCGATTACCCTGACGGACGGCATGATCGCGCACCGCCCGAGCAAGGGTTCGGCTTTGAGCACGGCGATGGCAGGCGCAGTCGAGCATCTGACGCGCGGTCTCGCCGTCGAGCTAGCGCCGATCCGCGTGAATGCGGTGTGTCCCGGGTTGATCCGCACGGGCGTCTGGGACAGCATTCCCGAAGACCGCCGCAACGAGCAATTCGAACGCATGACGAAACGCCAGCCGTTGCCGCGCGTCGGCGAACCGAACGAAGCGGCGGAGGCATATCTGTATTTGATGCGCGCCGGCTACACGACGGGCCAGGTCTTGCACGTCGACGGCGGCGGCTCCGTCGTCTGAGGCGCGATGTCGGGCCACGACCATCATCATCACCATGGCGGCGAGGGGCAGGATCCGCCTTCGGACATGACGCTGCGCGTAAAGGCGCTGGAGTCGCTTCTGGTGGAAAAGGGAATCGTCGATCCGGCCGCGCTCGATGCGATCATCGACACGTATGAATACAAGATCGGGCCACGCAACGGTGCGCGCGTCGTGGCACGCGCATGGCGTGATCCGGCGTACAAGGCCCGCCTTCTCGAAGACGCCACCGCGGCTATCGCGGAACTCGGCTATGGCGGGCGGCAAGGCGAGCACATGATTGCGGTCGAGAACACGCCCAAGGTTCACAACCTCGTCGTTTGCACGCTGTGTTCCTGCTATCCCTGGCCTGTGCTCGGACTGCCGCCCGTCTGGTACAAGTCCGCTCCCTATCGCTCGCGCGCCGTCATCGATCCGAAAGGCGTACTCGCCGAATTCGGTCTTGCTCTGCCGGACGACGTTGAAATCCGCGTCTGGGATTCGACCGCCGAGATCCGCTATCTCGTTTTGCCCGAGCGGCCGCCCGGGACGGAAGCGCTCAACGAGGATGCCCTGGCTGAACTTGTCACGCGCGACAGCATGATCGGCGTGGCTCGCGTATCGCCCACAAGAGCGCCGTCATGAACGGCGTTCATGACATGGGAGGGATGCAGGGCTTCGGTCCTGTCGTAGCAGAAGCGAACGAACCGGTGTTTCACGAGCGCTGGGAAGCGCGAGCCTTGGCTCTGACTCTGGCTGTCGGCGCATGGGGACGTTGGACGCTCTATGCGTCGCGCTATGCGCGCGAGCGCATTCCGGCCGCGGATTACTTGCGCATGAGCTATTACGAAAAGTGGTTCGCCGGTCTCGCGACACTGCTGGTCGAGTCTCGACTCGTCACGGGTGACGAGCTTGCGAACGGTCGCGCGGCGCCGGGTACGGCGAAATCGACGCCTCCACTTCGGGCTGATCGCGTGGCCGCGGCTCTCGCCAATGGCGGCCCGACAGAGCGCGCCGTGGCGGACGCGCCGCGATTTATGGTCGGCATGACGGTGCGCGCGCGCACGATGAATCCATTGGGTCACACGCGGTTGCCCCGTTACGTGCGTGGCAGGCTTGGCACCATCTCGCGGCATCATGGCGCGCACGTCTTTCCGGATTCGAACGCGCATGGTCTGGGCGAGCAGCCGCAGCATCTCTACCAGGTGCGTTTCGAGGCGCGCGAGCTCTGGGGCGAAACAGGCAGCGGCGCTATCTATATCGATCTCTGGGAGCCCTATCTTGAACCCGGTTGAGCGCGAGCCCGCGCCGCGCTTTGAATCGCTTCTGCGCGATGAGAAGGGCGAAGCGACTTTCGCGGAGCCGTGGCAGGCGCAAGCCTTTGCACTCGTCGTGCATCTTCACAGCAAGGGCGCCTTCACCTGGCAGGAATGGGCAAGTGCCTTGTCGGATGAGATCAAGCGAGCCGCGGCCCGCGGAGAGCAGGACGACGGGACACACTATTTCGATCACTGGCTCGCCGCGCTTGAACAACTCGTGCGGCAACGCGGTTTGGCTGAGGGTTCGGCACTCGCCGCGCGTAAAGATGCGTGGGCCGAAGCCTATCGCCGCACGCCGCACGGCAAACCCGTCGAGCTTTAGTGTGCCGGAACGAAGGCGCGCACGATCGAGCGTCCCTGCTCGTTGAGTTCGGCTTCCACTCTGCCGCCCAACGGCTCGGCTGAGATCATCATTTGGGCAACCGTTGCGTCTTCAGGGTCGCTCATGGCGACGAAGCGTGCGCCGCTCGCGTCCAGCTTGCCCAGGATGATGGCTCGCGGCCGCTGGCCGCTGTAATCGATCGTATAGGTCTCGATCGTTCCAGTTCCTTGGCCAGGCTCGACACGAGGGGCCGGCCAGCGATCCACTTCGGCCTGGAGCGCCATACTGTCGAAGCCCATCCAATTCGCGCGTCGCGCCGAATAGATGCCGACGGAATATTTCGACAGAAATCCGCCATTCGCCGCGACGAGGCCGAAGTCGTTCGGCCTTTGGCGAAGCAGCCGTGTCATGCTCGCAATGGCGTGCATCGAATAGTTGTTGCCGGCGCCGCCGAAATAGGGAAGGCCGCCCGTCACAGTCAGCGGCCGCGGATCGGTAGGCAGCATTCCCAATCCGTCGCGCACGTTGAACACCGCAATCGGGAAGCAGCTATAGAAATCGAAGAGCGCGACATCTTCGAGCGTACGACCGGCCGTTGCGAGCGCGTGTTTGATCGCGAGTACCGAGGCCGGTCCGCGGGAGAGATCCTGGCGCTCGATGGGCGTGCGCTCCTTCACATCCGCGCCGCCGTGCAGGTACACGAAACGGCTTTCCGGAATGCCCAACTCACGTGCGCGCGCGACCGACGTCAGAAGCACGGCGGCGCCCTGATTGGCTTGGTCGCGCGCCACCATGCGCCGCGGATAGGGATCGCTGGTCAGTCGATTGGACGGCGTGACCGTCGCAAGTTCTTCGACGTCGTAGATGGATTGCGACATGGCATGCGGGTTGTCCGCGGCGACGCGCGTGAACGGCGCGAACAGCTTTGCCATCTCGATCGTGTAGTCGGCACGGCCGAGACGAAGCCGGGATCGCCGGGCATTCTCGAACAGCGCATAGACATTGATCGGCGTTCGCGCGCCGTGGCGCGCAAGCTCGGCCGTGAGAAGCGGCTCGCCGAAACCGCGATCGTCGAGCTCTCCGCCGACGGTTTCGCTCCAGTCGCGCTTTTCGCCCCGGGCCGTCAGGTGGCGGACGGTTGAAATCGCCTCCGCACCGCAAATGAGGGCCAGTGAAGTCTCGCCGCGCGCAATGCGGTGCGCCAATTCATTGACCAGATGCTGCGGGCCTTGTCCACCGACAGGTTCCAAAATCGCACACGCAGGATCGGCGCCGATGCGCCTTGCCACTGCGCGCGGGAAATTGTCGGCCCTGCCGAACGGAGGAACAGCGTTCGGTCCGGAGATTTCGAACTGCCGGATGGCGGCCATGACGTCGATGGCGCGAGCCAGCCGATCGGTCGACAGCGCGTCGTCGCACGCTGCCCTGGCGGCGCGGCCCGCCAACTCGGCCGGCGATTGCGCGTGATAGTCTTTCGCATCGATGCGCTCCGATGCTTCGCCGACACCGACGATGACGGGGGTCAGGTCGCGCAAATTTTGCTCCGGAAAGAGTTCGCGCGAGATTGCCAATCGTGTCGCGGCGAGTCGAGACTGACGGTGGGGAATGTAGGCAGGAAGGACGAGGGGGCGCCATGATGGAAGCGCTGCGAGCCGCGTACGCGAAAACGTCCGCGAGCAGACTGGTCGCCATCGCGTGGATCGGCGGACTTCTCGGCGTGCTCATTCATTCCGTGCTGCTTGGCGGCTTCATCGTCGACAACCACGGCCAGCCGATGCCGGGCGAATTTCTCGCGCTATGGTCGGCGGGCCAGATGGCGGCGGCAGGACACGGCGTCGATGCCTATGACGCGCGCCTCCTTCACCAACTGCAGATCGCGGATACGCAAACGCCTTTCGGCGGTTATTTCATGTGGCTTTTTCCGCCGCCTTTTCTGCTCGTGGCGGCGGTGCTGGCCGAGCTACCCTTTGTCATCGCGTATGTCGGTTGGGCGCTCGTCACGCTCGTCGGCTACGCGTTTTGCACCGCCAGACTTTTTCGTGACCGTGCCACAGCGATCGCCTATGGCGCGTCTCCCGCGGCATTCGTCACCTTTATCGTCGCGCAGAACGGCTTGTTGACCGCCGCCTTGTTTGCGGGCGTGCTTCTTACGCTGCAACGACGGCCGGTGCTGAGTGGCTTGCTGCTCGCAGCCCTTGTCGTGAAGCCGCAATTCGGTCTGTTGTTTCCCGTCGCTCTGCTGGCGGCAGGTCAATGGCGCACCGTCGCCGCCGCAACCGTCGCGACCAGCATCTGGCTGCTCGCTTGCCTCGCCTTTGAGCCTTCGCTGATCAGCGCGTTCCTGCATGCACTCTCCATGGCGCGCTCGGAGTTGCTCACCCAAGGACATCAAGGCTGGTACAAACTGCAGAGTCTGTACGGCGTGCTTCGCATCGCCGGCCTTGGCGATGGTTTGTCGAGCGCCGTGACGGCGATCCTTGCCATGGCACTGACGGGCGTCGTGATCGCTGCTTGGCACAGCCGTCTGCCGTTCTCTTTGAAGGCGGCGATCCTGGTCGTCTGTTCGCTGGCGGTTTCGCCCTATAGCTATGTTTTCGATTTTCCTCTCCTCACGGTCGCGCTGGGCTTTCTCTGGCGCGATGCCGCCTTCGACGGTTTCGAGCGTCGCGCGATCCTTGTTTCCTACCTGCTGGTGACGGCGGCCATCGTCAGCGCGACGCCGCTTGCGCTTTTGGGCCTGTGTGCGATCGCGCTCATCGTCTGGCGACGAACGGCGCGCGAATGGGGCAAGTCGCCGATTCCGCAAGCCGGAACGATTGGATAGGGTTGTCGGATGCAGCCTGGCCGACTGGCGCGCGGCGCCTACACGTTTCTCCCCGTCGTGGCTGTCGTCGGTGCGGCGATCATCGTGCGTTCGCTGAGCTGGCTGAATAATGATTCGAGCGGTCTCATCAGCTTCGCGGAAAGACTGCTCGACGGCGCGAGACCCTATGTCGATTTCCGCGAAGTCAATCCGCCGGCGTCTCTTCTCCTCTATCTCCCCGACATCGTCGTCGGGCGCTGGCTGACGCTCACGCCGGAAGCCGTTCTTGCGATCGAACTGTTCGTTGCGGCGTTCGTCTCGCTCTGGCTGACGGCCAGGATTCTGCGGGCTGCGTCTCTGCTTACTGTGCGCGAGTGTCTCGTGCTGGCGTCGCCGGCCATCGCGATCTTGCTGATCCTTCCGGAGCATGTCTTTGGTCAGCGCGAGCACATCGCGATGATCGCGATCTTGCCCATGCTGGCGAGCTATACGTCGCGCGCGGCGAACAAACCGGTCCCGCCTGTCTCAGCGATCATCGCCGGGATCGGTGGCGGCATCGCGACGTGCATCAAGCCGCATTTTGCGTTGGCTCTGCTGATCCCGCTCGCCTATGTGGCCCGGCTGTGCCGGCGCCAGCCGAAGGCCATCTTGTCCCTTCTGTTTTCTCCGGAAAATATTGCGGCGGTTTTCGTTGCCGCCGCGTATGTGGTCATCGTTGTCCGCTTCTTCCCGTTGTATCTCCAGGTCATGTTGCCAATTCTCGAGACGGTCTATGTCCCGGCCAGGCTCCCGTGGCTTGATCTGCTGCGCACACAGTCCGTCATTCTGGTTCTGCAAGCTGTGGCCGCCGCTATCATCATCGGACCGAGGTTATTCCTGAGACCGTTTCCACTCGTCTTCACGATGGCGGCGGCCGGATTCCTCACCAGCATCCTGATCCAGGGCAAGGGTTGGCCTTATCACGGCTATCCCGCGATTGCGCTGATGCTGCTGATCCTGTGCGCGATCACCGTCAAGCGGTGGCCTGAGATGCGACAATCGCGGAGTATCGTTCCATGGAGTGCTTGCGTGATTGTGCTCGTCGGCGGGCTCTATGTCATCTCGACTCTCTGGTTCTGGCCGCTCACCTGGTATCCGCAATTCGTATCGACCGTCGCGCGCCTGGCGCCATCGCATCCGAAGATCGCTTCGGTGTGCGGCGGCACGCAGTTCCTGTTTCCCCTGGTGCGGATTGTCCACGGTACAGCGGTCGACGACGTTTTGTGGGTGAATGACGCCGTGATTGCACTTCGCCGCTATGACGAAATCGATCCAGCGCGCCTGAAGCTGGTCGAGCGATACGCCGAAGACGAGAGCCGCAACTTCAATCGCGCCATTGCTGAGCAGCGGCCCGACATCCTCGTCGTCTGCCCGGGCTGGAAAGAGTGGGCATTGGCTCAACCTGACTATGCGCGGACATTGAGCAGGTTTCACCCCGCCGCAACACTGGAGACCTCCGAGGTCTGGCTTCCCAACTGAGATGCTGCCTAGGGCTTGTGGCATCCGGCAAAGACCGTCAGACCGCCCAGTTTGTTGATCCGCATGAGCGGCCGCTCGACTGCGCACAGCGTCGACAACATCGCGTTCACGACAGTGCCATGCCGGCGCAACTGACTTTTCGGTTCGTCACTTTGACCCGACTTAGCTCGCTCTGCGAGGCGCGTCGCGACGGCCAGAGGAAAGACCAGACCGTAATAATAGTGGCTCCAATCCAGCACGAGGCCGAACGTCGCGATGGAGCGCTCAAGACCTGCAAGCGTGTATCGACGATGGTGTCCGAGGAAGACGTCGTGCCCGCTCCACAAAAAATTGAAGGCAGGCACTGAGAAGATGAAGCGCGTGCCGGAGGACACGAGATCGACATAAGGCCGCATGAGTGCGGCATCGTCGCCGACATGCTCGATGACGTCCATCGCCAGTACCAGATCGGCATCGCTCGTGGCGACGGCGCGGCGGAACAGGAGCGGCTTGCCGCAGCACAGTTCGTCGCGATCGTTCGCGTAACCGATGTCGACGCATGTGGCGCGCGCCGCGACGGTGCGCGCGAGTAGCTGGCGCGAGAAAAAGCCCGAACCCGCGCCGATATCGAGGATGGAGGTCGGTTTCAGATCGACGCAATCCGCCAGGAGCGCAGCCGCCTTGGCCTTGTAATACCAATGCGCATCAACCTGGTCGCCGAGGATCTCTTCTTCTTTCAGATCCATCGTGCCGCTACTCGATCGTGTCGATGATGTAGATCGGTCGACCCTTGATCTCCAGGAAGATGCGGCCGACATATTCGCCGATCAGTCCGATCGAAACGAGCTGGATGCCGCCGAAGAACATGACGGCGACCATCAGAGAAGGATAGCCAGGCACATCGACACCTTCGATGAAGGCGTGGACGACGATGAAGGCGGCGTAGAGAAACGAGAAGAACGAGATGCCGGCGCCGACATAGAGCCAGAGCCTGAGCGGAACGGTGGAGAAGCTGGTGATGCCGTCCAGCGCGAAATTCCACAAATTCCAGTAGTTCCAGCTTGTCCTTCCCGCGGCGCGCTGCGGCCGCTCGAACTGGATCGCCTCGGTGTGAAATCCGGGCCAGGCCATCAGCCCTTTCATGAATCGGCTGCGTTCGCGCAAGCGGTTGACTTCGTCGACGACGCGCCGGTCCATGAGGCGGAAGTCGCCGGCGTTGAACGGGATTTGCGTCGGCGACATCAGGTTGAACAGGCTGTAAAACCAGCCTGCGCTGACGCGCTTGACGGGGCCGTCGCTCTGGCGCGACGTGCGCACCGCATAGACGATATCCGCCCCGGCGCGCCAGCGCTCGATGAAACGGGCGATGAGTTCCGGCGGATCCTGAAGGTCCACATCCATCGGAATGACTGCGTCGCCCTTGGCGTGATCGAGGCCCGCTGTCATCGCCGCGTCCTTGCCGAAGTTGCGCGATAGAGACAGGATCACGATCGAGGCATTGCGCGACTTGGCCTCGCGCAAGACACTCAACGTGTTGTCGTGGCTGCCGTCGTCGACGAAAATCAATTCATAGGTGCAGGTCTGGCCGGCAAGGATCCGCTCGACCGTGGCGACGAAGAGAGCGATCGACGCCTCTTCGTTGAAGACCGGAACCACCAGGCTGATGAGCGGTGTTTCGCTTCGCTTCATGCGTGCTGCTCTATGGTCGGGAGACGGCCGCTGCATGATCGATCATGTCGAAGCGCCCCCGCTTTTCTCCGCATTTTGACGTGCAATCGAAGAATAGACAAACGATTCCGCTACGGCTTCGCACTCGGTACGCTTCGCGGCAACCAGATCTCGGCATCCCCTACCGTCTTCGCTTTGTAGTAGGGACGAAGCGCTGCGGCGATTTGGGGATACGACAGCGCCCATTGCTCCTCGCCATTGCCGCCGACGATGATGACGTCGGGATGGCGGGTGCGGAGCGTATCGGCCAGTTCGTCACGGTCGCGGCGCGCAAATTCTTCGATCGTTCGCCGCAGAGCAGGGTCGAGGATTTTCTTGTTTCCCTGCGGATCGAGTTCGCCCACCGTGAGCATTCTGTCGGTGTAGGCGCTGATCCATTGGAACGGCGTGCGGCCAAGAGGAGCGCCGTGCAATTTTCGCGTCAGCGGAAACGCCAGGCCCGGCGCACCGTAGATGGAAAAGACCTTCGGATGGTCAGGGACCATGCGGGAAACGACCGCCACGAGATATTCGCGGCTCGGCTCCTGCATGAGCCAGAACTGCGCAAGTGCATAGATGCACGCGAGAAGCCCTGCTCCGAATATGAGGTCCGGCGGTGGCCTGCCTGTCGTCGCGCGACCGTCGCGGAATTTCGTGAGCCGCCTGACGAGAAGCACGCACAGCACGAGGAGCGCGAGCGCGACGGCAGGATAGCCGTGATAGGGCCATCCTTTGCCTTGGATGATAAGCGCGCCGGTGAAGCCGAGCGCCGCCAGGCTTGTCACCGCCACGACGGGATTGCGGAATTCCTTGATGCCCAGTCCGGCCCCGACGAGAGCCGCAAGCACGACCATGATGACCGACGGGTTGGCGAGCATCAGGGGCAGCGAATATCGGAGCGGCACGTAGAGCGTGAGCACCAATGGGAGCGTGTGTTGTGAATAGTCGGGAAAGCCCCAGACGAGCACTGCACCGTAAGCGAGCACGATGCCTGCGGTCGCGAGATTCTCGGGCGCGAACAGCGCCGCCAGCGCTTTTGCGAAACGTTGTCTGGAGCGCCAGGCAACGAACAACAAAGGAAGAAGGAGCGCGAGCGCGAAATAGGGCTTGATGGCGACGGCGATGCCGCCGCCGATGCCTGCGAAGAGAGCCAGCACCATACCTGGCGTCTCGCCTTCGGCACGGCGGACATAGACGGCGAGCATCGGCAGGATCGCGATGAGCGCGATGTTTTCCCGCTCGGCGAAATTGTCTCCCGGCAAGATCAGCAGAAGCGCGCATGCCAGGGCGAACAGGAGCGGTCGTTCGCGCGCCTGCACCAAGGAGCTTTCGCCAAGGCAGCGTCCGGCCATCCAGAGAGAAACAAAAGCGCCTGCAAACACCAATATCGTGAGAGCGGCTTCGGCAGATATATGTGCCAGCTGGGCGAGTTCGATGGCCGGCATATAGACCAAGATGGACGCCGGCGGATTGGGTTCGGTGAAATCGACATAGGCGCGCGCGCCTGCGAGGACTTGTTCGGCGAGGGTAAGAAGCCACGAAACGTCGCTGTTCAGCCAGATGAAGGAGCGCAGCACGGCGGCGACAATGACGACAAGGGCCACGGGCCAATAGGCGCGCAGTCTGAGCGGTTTCATTGCGGCAGACGATCCTTCAAGACCCGATATACGGCGACATTTTTGCTGGGCGGTGTCTTGCTTTTCAGCGGCGCGAGCCAAGGTGGAATGTGATTGGCGTCGAGTTGACCCAGAAGGCCTTGTGGGCCGCTGGCATTGAGATAGTAGCTGAAATCATAGCTCGTGCGGCAGATCGCGACATAGTCGATGCCCCGGCGACGCGCGATGCGCGCGCCCGTTTCGGGACTCTTCGTCAGGAGGTCGTAGGTATCGAGAATGCCTTGTTCGTTGCGATGATAAGGACCGGCGAGGACCGAGTGTGCCGAATACGCCAGGATCGCCGGTCCCTGATCGAGGAACGCGACGACCCGCGCGCGCGGCTGCGCCGCCAGCTGCGCGACGCTGGCCTGGCTGAAGCAATACCAGGACTCGCTGTCGGCTTTCGCGCGCGCGGCCTGGGCACGAGGATCGGCGAGAAAATTGCGCCCAATGGAAACGGCATAGGCCAGCGAGACGTTGCTGAAGAGAGCGAGCGCGACGATGGTCGCGAGCGCGGCGCGCCAGCCAGGTCTGGTCCAGCGCTCGATGCCGCGCTGCGTCGCGGCGGCAAGCCCGGGAAGGCTCGCAAGCAGCGCGAAGAGCACGCCGCGCACTTCCACCGACATGACCGCGAACGCCATCCCCGCGAAAGCTGCGAGGATGATGGCGGCCTTTCGATTCTTCGCCTCGACCAGAAAGACCGCGACGATACAGGCCAGCAGACCGAAGGCAGAATAGAGCGTGCCATAGAAGAAGAACGGCCAGTCATTGGCCGCGTTCAAGATGGGCGACTGAACCTCCTGTACCCGCGACAGGAAAATTTGCGTGATCTTTGGGCTGACATTGCCGTAAGGCCCATCGAGACAGGCGGGCGCAATCGCAAGGACGAGCAGAAGTGCTGCAACTCCCAATCCGGCGAACAGAAGCGCGCGGCGGAGCGGCGTACCGGCCGCGAGCAGCGTCACGCTCGCAAGTCCCAGTCCGCCAAACGTCGCGAGCGTCGCGTAGAATCCGGAATAGGCGTCGCATGCCGCGCTGAAACGTTCGTGATCCGCCGCGAAGGCGACAAGTGCGAGCGGCGCCGCAAGAGAAAATGTCAGACCGAAACGCCGCACCGAACCTGCAAATGCTTCGCCGCGCAAGATCCACAAGGCGCCGATGATCAGGATGCTCGTGACGACATAAGGAAGCACTTCGAGTCCGATCGCGAGGCTCAGAACGCTGAGCAGCGCGGCGGCGTTTGCCGCTCGCGGCTTTGTCTCGACGTCGATGAGGAACGCCAGCGTCCAGAGCGTGAGGGCTACCTGCACATTGTGGTGATCGATGACGCCTGGCGTGAAATAGCCGAGCACCGCCGCACCGGCCGCAGCGAACAAGACTGCGATGACACCGGCCTTCAGTCCGGCGAGCCGTTGCGCAATGCGGCCGATCGCGAGCCACGCAGCGAGCATGCTCAACATCGGCCAGAGGCAGATCGCGAGCGTCTCCGCCGACTGCGGCGCGAGAAATTGGCGGAAGATGAGGATCAGACCGGCGATGGGCGCATCGATCAGCCGGGACCAATGCATGGGAAGTCCGAACGGCACATTCATGCGCCATTGCGTCAGGTCGTACCAGGACTGTCCGGCGAGCAGATCGCGCACCTGGGCGAGCCGCATGGCGTCGTCGGTGCTGAGGGAAATCGTCTGCGGGTGAAAGTAGGCCGGGATGACGTATTCGATGACTTTGAAGAGCCAGATGAAGACGGCGACCGCGGGCACGCTGAGCGAGAATTCCCGCTCGGGCGTCACGCGTGGGATTGTCTCTTCGCCAAGTTCGAGAGTCATGGTGCCCCAACTCACCGATTCGCAAAGCTATAGATGCATTTGGGCGTCGCCTAAAGATCGCGGTCGCGATCTTGGTAAAGACGCTGCGCGGTTGGACCCGCCGAGCACATATTGGTGACGTCTTTCGTCCGTGATAGGCAGGCGCCGGTCTGCAGCAGTCTGGTGCAAGGTTTCCTCGATGACCGTCGCAACGTCGGACAAGGCTTGGCTCAAGGCATTCGACTTCGTTGCAGCGCTGCCGGTGATCATCTGGCTCACCTGGAATTGCGGACTGCTCACGCTGGCGCTGTTCCTGGAGAGCCGGCAGTTTCTCGCTCACGCGCAATGGCCGCTTGGATTGAAGATCGTCAACCAGGCGATGGCGATCGCGTTTTTCGTACTGCAGATCGTCCTGTTCGCGTTGCGTCCGGTCGCCAAGGAGAAATCGCAGGGCTTCGTGCCTCGCTTTGCCGCCATATTCACGATGAGCGCGGGGTTGCTCTACTTTTATGCGCCGGTGGCCAGTCCCAACGATCTCGTCCAGGGCGTGGCCGCCTTGTTCGGCATTGCCGGGCTTTCGCTCGCAATCTATGCGCTGCGCTGGTTGGGCCGCTCCTTCAGCATCATGCCCGAAGCGCGGCGGCTCGTGACGGATGGTCCCTACCGCGTCGTGCGCCATCCTCTCTACGTCGCCGAAGCGCTCAGCACGCTCGGCGTGACGCTGCAACTGCAACAGCCACTGGGTGCACTCCTGGCAATCTCCATCTATCTCGGACAGTTCGCGCGCATGGGGTACGAGGAAGAGGTGCTGGAGCGCGCATTTCCCGAATATGCCGACTATCGCAAGCGCACCTTTCGGCTGATCCCGTACATTTACTGAAGCCAGCGTGCGTCATCCGTTTGTTTCCAAGTGTACGTTTACAAACGAACGAGGCGTCGCAAACGAGAAAGTTCCCGGCGCAATTTCGTCTGTACGATGATGAGTTATCTCCATGTAATTACACGAAAAAAATCCATCATCGTGACAATTGAACAAAGACTGGTAACCAGTCGCTAAGAATTACATTGCCGCAGCGCAACGCCTGTCGTTTACTTGGTAACAATTGGGACCGGGGATTTTGCCAGTCTTGAGAAGTGCTTCGACCGAAATCGGTTTGATTTCGGCCCCAGACAATAGGGGCGGGAGTCAAAGTCTTTTGCGGTTTGGGTAGGTCGCTAAATCTATTGGGCAAGGGGTTTGAACATGAGTGAGTTTGTCAAAGGCTTGTCGCGCTTTCTGCGTGATGACGAAGGCCTGGTGACACTTGAATGGGTTGCGTTGGCGGCGGCGGTCATCGTTCTGGCGATCGGCGTCATCGTCGTGATCCAGACGCAGGTGAACACCGCAGCGAGCACGATCGGTTCGAAGATCGTCAGCACGGTCCAGTCCAACACCTAACGTCATAGGATCCGGCGGAAATCCAGCCGCCGGAGTCAAAGAGCTGGTTTTGGCCGGATGCGCACGAGTGCGTCCGGCCCGCTCGCCCTTTCCGGTGGCTGTTTGAGGAGGGTTGTTCCGATGATAACCAGAAAACGCCTGGGCTCTTTGAGACTGTTTCTGCGCGACGATGAAGGCTTGGTCACACTCGAATGGGTGGCGCTAGCGGCTGCGGTGATCGTTCTGGCCATCGGCACCATCATCGTCATCCAGACCCAGCTCAACACGGCGGCGAGCACGGTCGGCAGCGAAATCGTCAGCACCGTTCAGTCGAATACCTAGAGCCGAAGCGCCGCCGACCGTTCGGTCGCGGCGAAGCAGAACCATTGCAGGCGCGGCCGAGAGGCCCATAGTGGACCGGCTTTGATTCGTCGAAGCTGGCACCAATGGGGGCAGCGCCATGCGTGACGTTCGGTCAGTCGATTCATTTCTGAGAAGCGGCGAAGGGCTTGCGACCCTGGAATGGGTCGCGATTGCCTCTGCCGTCATCGTGCTCGGGATTGGCGTGATCACCCTGCTTCAGCCGAAAGTGACGACCGCCGCCAGCAGCGTCGGCTCTAAAGTGGTGAGTTCGGTCAACTCCAACTCCTAGCGTGCTGACAAGGGCGAGCCGCGCGCGAGTTTGCACGACGTTAACTTTTGACGCGATAAAGTATTCGAAGTGCAGCCGTAGAGGCCGAACATTGGCTTATTCTGCGTTTGCAAATATAGTAAACGAACCAATTCGGGCTAGTGATTCGCGATGCAACGCTCGCTGATAAGCTTGATTGTAGGGGGCATTCTGGCGCTGGTCGCCGTAGGGGGCCTTACCTACTATCTGCGCACCACACAGTCGCCTGCGGCGCCGTCTACCAACATTGACGTCGGCAACGTCGTCGTAGCCGTCAACGATCTTCCCTTCGGCACCCATCTCGGCCGCGATCAGTTGACCGTCGTGGCATGGCCGTTGTCGTCCATGCCTGCCGATGCGTTTCATAGCGTCGAAGAAGTCTTCGCCGGCTCGCAGGGTTTCGACCGGATTGTCTTGAAGCCAGTCGACAAGGGCGAGCCGGTTCTAAAGTCCCGGATCTCGGGCTTCGGCGCCAAGGCGACGCTTTCAAGACAAGTTCCGGCCGGCATGCGCGCCGTGTCCATTCGCGTCGATGACGTGAGCGGCGTGGCGGGATTCATTCTTCCGGGCGATCGCGTCGACGTCATGCTGACTCACAGGCTGGAAGGTGCCTCGCCGGACGCGAGCCTCGTCACCGACATCATTCTGCAAAACGTCCAGATTCTCGGCATCGATCAGCTTTCCGACCAGGACCGCGAGAAACCCGTCGTCGCGAGAACTGCAACGGTCGCCGTGACGCCTGAAGATGCGCAGAAGCTGGCGCTCGCCCAACAAGCGGGGACTCTCGGATTGGCGTTGCGGAACACGTCCGCGGTCGATCAGGTTCCCGTCGAACGCGTCGTGCAGCGCGATCTTGCGCCGAACGCGGCGCCGCCTCCGCGACCGGTGCGCCGTGGCAGGCCTGCGGGCGAAGGCGTGCTCGTGATCTATGGCGGCGGCAAGACGGAGTTGTCGACAACGGCCCCCCCGCCGCCCGCAGCGCCTGCGCCGGCCGTTCGTTAACTTCTGCAGGACATTAATTTGGGGCTTTGCTTTTTATGCGGTAAAAGAGCTGCTGCAAGGGGGGCCGGCGCGCCGGCAGCAATTTCCATGACGCATTTCATCAGGTTGGCAAAATTCGCCGTGCCGTTTCTGCTGCTTGCGCTGGGCGCGAGCACGCCCGCAGCTGCAGCCGCCCGGGCCATGCCGGCCATCGATACCGGCGGACAGCCCCCGATCGTCATCAACATCTCGCCAGGTCATTCAGCGGCGCGCATCGTGGTGCCGGTCGACAAGTCACGCATCGTGCATTTCGATCAGCCGTTCAGCCGCGTGCATGTGGGGAGCGGCGACATCGCGGAAGTCGTGCCGCTCTCGACGTCGACGATCTACATTCTGGGCAAGAAGCGCGGCAGCACCAACCTGACGATCACGAGTGGAAGCAACGGCGTCGTCGCGGTGATCGATGTCATCGTGAGCTATGACGTCGACGGGTTGCGCCAGCATCTCGCCGACTTGCTGCCGACCGAGTCGATCGAGATTCAGCCTGCCGGCGATGCGCTCGTGCTTTCCGGACACGTCTCGAGTGCGGATCACCTGCGCACGATCGTCGCGATTGCCGAGCGATATGCGCCTGGCGCGGTGACCAATCTCCTGTCGCTGTCGGGAAGCCAGCAAGTTCTGCTGGAAGTGAAGTTCGCCGAAGTGCAACGCTCCGCGCTCGTTCAGCTCGGACTCGATTCGATCAACGGTGCGGCGGCGACGAATGGCATCTCAGCGCCCCACGTGGATGGTTCGACAACGGCTGCACAAGCGTTCGGCACGATTGGCGGGCTTCTGACCGACAGCAAAACGTATTTCCTGCGCGGCCAGATCAGCGCGCTGGAGCAGAGCGGCATGATCCGCACGCTTGCCGAACCGAACATCGTCTCGCTCTCGGGTGAAACGGCGACGTTCCTTGCCGGCGGAGAATTCCCGATCCCCGTCGTCCAGTCCTCGACTGGATCCGTGCCGGTCACGACGATCGAGTACAAGGACTTCGGCGTCGGCCTGTCCTTCACCCCGACCGTGATCGCGTCCGACACGATCGATCTGGTTCTCAAATCCGAGGTCAGCGCGATCGATCCCAGCACGGCGGTCACGACGAGCGACATCAGTGTTCCCGGTCTGAAGGTGCGCCGCGCCACCACGACCGTCGAACTGCGCAACGGCCAGAGCTTCGCGATCGCCGGATTGATCCAGGACGATTTCAATGACTCGCTCAAGTCCTTGCCGGGGGTCGGCAGCATTCCGATCATCGGTGCGCTCCTGCGCTCGACCAATTACCAGCGCAATCAGACCGAACTCGTCGTCTTCATCACGGTTCACCTGGTAGGCCCGGGTCCCGGCGGCAACATGGCCCTTCCGACCGATCGTGTCGTTCCGCCGACGCCGTCGCAGGTCATCGGTCTCGGGCATACCGAAGAGACACGACCCCCGCCGCCAGTTCCCGGCGCACGCTCGATGAACGACACGCCGGCGCCGCCACCGGTCGCATCCGCGACGCCGGCGGTAAGCGCTCCCGCCGCAACACAGGCTTACGCGCCGCCACCGAGCGCGGCACCGAGCACGCCGGTGGTCGTGGTACCCGAAAAGCCTGTTGCAGCGTCGCCGAGCACAACGACTGAACCGCCGCCCGACGTTGCGGTCCCGCCGGACAAGCAATCGTCGATCGTCACGCCTCAGAAGGTCGCGAGCGCCGCGGCGCCGCCTGCGCCAATCGTCATGTCTGCGATCGATCCGGTTCCAATTCCAAAGCCGAAGCCGTCCTTTGCGACGCCGGCCGCAAAGCCGGTCGTCAAGTCGGCCGACGCTTCGCCGCCGCGCAAGGTGGCGCTTGCCGCCGTCAAGCCGCGGCCCGCGCAGAGCGTCACGGCGATGAAGCCCGTGCCCGCCCAAGATGAAGAATTGCCGGTGACCGCGCCGGAGAGCATCAAGGCGTTCCGAGCGGAACAAGCCGCTGCGGCCGCCGCATCACCAGACTCAACTGGGACATCCGCGCCATGAAAGCAACCCACGTTCTGGCCGCGCTCGGCGCGGCGCTTTTGCTCTCGGCCTGCTCCGGACATGGCGGCGGACTCGATCCGCAACGCTTTAACAGTCCCGACTTCGGCGCCAGCGTGCATAACAACGTCGCGGTCCAAAGTGTTCCCGCCGATCCGGAGGTCGTGAACGGACCTGTGGAAGCGGACGGTGCGCGGCAGTCGCTCGCTCAGCAGCGTTATCGCAACGACAAGGTCAAGCAGCCGCCTGATCCGGCCACGTCGTCCGTCACCATCTCTGGTGGATCTGGAACGAGTTCGGGCGGCGGCGGCGGCGGGACGACCGGCGGCGGCGGTCAATACTAAGGGTTCTATCCCATTTTCACCTGACGCATGCGGTGCGGGAGCGTTGGTTTGCGCGTCCTTGGCCGCTCTTGACGTTCGCCGTATTCGCGCTCGCTTGCGTCGCGCGAAGCTTGAGCTGGCTCAATCCGGATACGAGCGCGCTCATCACGTTCGCAGAGAAGTGGCTGGACGGTGTCGACCCCTATGCCGTGTTCGATGAGATCAATCCGCCAGCTTCCATTCTTCTTTACGTCCCCGACGTCCTGGTCGGCCGTGTCTTCGGATTTTCGCCGGAAGCCGTCCTAGCCGCTTCGCTGCTCATAGCGGCGCCGGCAGCGCTCTGGCTCACGGCACGAATCCTTGCCCAGGCCCGCGTGATGGAGGCCTCGCAGAGTTGGATGCTCGCGCCATTCGCCTGTGCAGTCTTTCTCCTCCTTCCGCAAGACGTGTTCGGCGAGCGCGAACACATCGCGGTCATCGCAATGCTTCCGCTTCTGGCTACCTATGCGGCACGCGCTTCCGGCGAAACGATCGAGGGATGGGCGGGCGTCGTTGCAGGAGCAGGGGCAGGGCTGGGCGTCGCGATCAAGCCCTACCTGGCGTTGGCGCTGATCCTGCCTTTCTTGTACACGGCATGGTCTTTGCGGACGCGGCCGAAGGAACGTGTCGCGCTGATCTTCTCGCGCGAAAATCTCGTCATGGCGCTCATCGTCGCGGCTTATGCGGCGGCCATGATCATCTGGTTTCGCGATTACCTCGCGCTCATGCTGCCAATCCTTCAGCATGTCTATTTGCCGGTCCGATTTCCCTGGCCGCTTCTGATCGCCAAGCCGATGGTGATCTTGCCGGTACTTGGACTCGCGTCGGTCTTGTTCGTCTCGGCACCGCGTGCGCTGAAGCCATTGCCGCTCGTGCTCGTGCTCGCGGCGGCCGGCTTCTGGCTCGCCTCGCTCGTCGAGGGCAAAGGCTGGCCCTATCACGGCTACCCTGCCGTTGCGCTCACCTTGATGGCGTCGATAGTCGTCGCCATCGCGCGCTGGCCTTTGCAGCGCGCCGCAACTTGGCGCGTCGCGACGATCGGACTGATCGGCGGTCTTTCAGCGCTTGCGGCCGTCTGTTTTCGGCCCGCTCCCTGGTATCCGCAATTCGTCGCGACCATCACCCGCGTCGCACCGCAGCATCCGAGATTGATGTCCATCTGCGGCGCCCGCCTCGAATATCTCTGGCCGATCTCCCGCATCGTTCATGGCGAAGCGATCGGGCATGGGCTTTGGGTCAACGAGGTCGCGAACGCGCTCGAGAATTGGGGCGAAGTCGACGAGAAGGAGCGAGAAATCGTCGATCGCTATGCGCGCGACGAACGCAAATCGTTCATCTCGGCCATGCAGACTGAGCATCCGGGCGTGTTGGTCGTCTGCAACGACGGCTGGGAGGGCTGGGCGCTGGCGCGGCCGCAGTTCGCCGCCGAGATGCGCAAGTTTCATCGTGTCGCGCAGGTCGAGCGCGCCGAGATCTGGCTTTCGAATTGAGCAGCGTTACTGGACCAGCCGCGAGATCGGCACGAGCGTGGTTGGCGCGTTGGTGCAAGCCGGTTCGGCGAGAATTTGTCCCGTGCCCGAGATCGCGATGTCATAGGCGACGAGCGTGAAGCAGGCGTTGGGCGCGTTGCTCGCCGGGCTAACCAGACCTTTAATCTGGAACAGCGCATGCGGCAGATAGACGATGCCCGACAGGTCCCAGATCGGCCCCGAGTTTGCGCCCTGGCCGCCTTCGACGACTTGGGTGCTCGAACAGGGCAGAGTGGCGCAAGTGACAGCTGGATCCTGGTAGATCACCATTTGCTTCCAGACGCCCGACGATGGCCCGGCAATGTTGAGCGATCCCGACGAAGTGCCAATCACGGTGTGGCCTGGCGAAAAGCCGGAGATGGTCGGGCCCGTGAATATGATGGTCAGCGATGCGCCTGAATTGGTCGTGATGGAGAAATTTCCGACATCGAGATTTCCGTTCTCGATCACGAGGGTGGCGTTGTTCGTGATGGTGACGTTGCCCGTGAGCTGCACGTCGCCGCAAATCGGGGTTGCCATGTCGGACGAACTCTTTGAGCCCGACCATTGGTTGCTTGCCGGAAGGCTACCTTCCTGCGGATAGGAGGCTGCTGTGGCGCCACAAGGATTGGCGGGGATGTTGCTCGCCAGCGTCGCATAAGGGTCGGCGGTTGTGCCCTGCGAATAGAGATTGGTCGTGCCGCACGCGGGACTACCGCTTGGTGCCGGCGCAGAGGAAATGGCATAGCCGGCGCCGAGCGGGCTGCCGTGACAATCCATCGAGCCGTTTACGGCGAGCGTGCAGCCGTGCAGGTTGATGCTGGGCCCGCCATTGACCAGCAACGAATGCAAGCCGAACACGCAGATTGGTTTCGGCACGCCGTTGATCGCGATCGCGGTGGCGGCGATGTCCCAGCTCGACTTTCCGATCAGCGCCAGGAAGCTCGTCGGATAGGCATTGCTGTTGGCGGCGGCGGTCTTGACCGTGACTTCGATCGCGTTTTCCGATTGTCCGGCACCCGCCGGCGACGTGAAGGTGGTTCCGTTCCAGTTGCCGAACTGGATATCGCCGTTCGTCGTCGCGTTGGTGTTCAGCACATTGCCGAACCCGGCGACCGACATGTTCGCCTGCGAATAGGTGCGCGCCGATCCCGCGGCATTGGTTTCCTGCGTCGCCGTGGCAGCGCCGCTGGTCGGAAGCTGCAACGCGCCGGCAAGCGCGGACGCATCCGCCGTGCTCTGCAGCATGTCGCGCGTGCGGAATGCCGCCGTACCATCCATGCCGAGGCCCGCAAGCACCAGAAAGAGCGGCAAGAGGCACAGCATCCAGATCGATCCGACGCCCTGATCGTCAGAGCCGAAGCGAAGCAAGGATCGGATTATGCTCATGGCCGCTCTCTAATATTCCGACGCCATCGTGACGCGGGCCGTCAGCTGAAGCGTGTTGTCGTAGCAGCCGACGACGCCGAACAGGCTCGCGTTGCAAAGGCCGATCTGGATGGTCACGACCTTGTCCTGTCCGGCCACGGTGCCGCCGGTGGCGGTGATCGTTGCGCTCGACAGCGAGGTGAAGAGCTGGTTCTGCGCCTGGGTTTGCGCGCTGGCGTTGGTGACCGAGGAATCCACGGACATGCGCCGCGAGATGTCGCGCGCGACGTTCCACATGTCGGCCTGCTTCAGATAGATCAGCGCGACGTCGACCGTGAACAGGATGATCGTGAAGATCAGCGGCATCCACAGCATGAACTCGACGGTCACCGTTCCGTCGTCTTGCGCGAACGAACGCAACCGGCGCATCGCCTCGCGCGGCACGTTGGAAAGAATTTTAGATCGTATGTTCAAATTATGAGCCCCGCGCTCGCTTCATCGGAGACGATGTTACTCGAGTGACCTTACGTTCGGTTTACAGACACACTTTCCATTGTATCACAACCGAATTCCCGGCAGCGCCACGCGCAAATCGCGAAGTGCAAGACCGGTAAATTAACCAAATAGTTTGAGAGTTGAGCTACAGTGGCGTCGTCACGGAAAGCGCGTAAATGAGCATTTTATCCCGATATTCTGAGGCTCGCCTCGAATAATAGGTAAATGTTCATAAAATGCGGATCTTATTTACTTAAAAATGTCAGATTTCTTTCTGTGACGTTAACGGGTTGAGGGGTATCTCTTCGCGGTTGCACCAAGGCAGCCTCAAAAAAGCCCCTTACGGTGTTATATTGGATGGGACTAACCACGATGGTCGAGAACCCGTGCAGGTCGAGGGGGGTACGAAATCTTCCGCTTATCCAAGGGCTTGTGATGGGCCGGCGGCAGCCGGACTGCGCCGCCGATTCGCCGACGATTAGCCTCTTCGTGCTGCCATGAACACACAACGACCGCAGGACTTTGATGCAATGCAGGGCAAGAGTTTGATGGAAGAAGAACATTCCGGGCCGAGCATTCTGGCAGTGCCGCCCGCCGCGCATGGTCAACGCGTACTCGTATTGCTCCGTCCGGAAACCGACTCCGTGCAGATCCTGGCGGCGCTGAAACCGCTCTACAATATGGACATTCAAACCTTCCGCCGTCCGAAGGTTTTGAATTCGACTGCGCTCACCGACGACAAGGCTCCCAACATTCTGGTGCTCGATGCCGATCCCTCGGACGAGACCGACCTGAAGCTGATTCAGGAACTGAAGTCCGGCCCCTGCGCACGTATCCCGGTCGTGGTATTGGCCGAACGCGGCGCCGATCTCGCCGCGATCAGAGCCATCCGCGCCGGCGCGGATGACGTCGTCTTGCGACCGATCGATGCCGACGAGGCGCGCGAAGTGTTCACGCGGCTTGCGGCCACCGCTGTTCCCGAAAGTCCGTCCAATCTCGGCAAGGTCACGGCCTTCATGCACCTGGCAGGCGGCGCGGGCGCAACGACGCTCGCCGTCAACTCCGCCGTCCTTCTCGCCGGCAAGACGAACCTCGACGACACCTGCCTTCTGGATCTCGACATCCAGTTCGGCAACGCCGCCAATCTGCTCGATCTGCCGTCGCGTTCGCCGATCCAGGAAATTCTCGCCGATCCTTCGCGCCTCGACCGTCAGATGCTGGAAAGCATGATGGTCAAGCATGAGAGCGGCATCCGCGTCTTGTCGGCGCCGGCCGTGCCGTTGCCGTTGACCGCGTTCCAGACCAAAACCGTCGAGACGCTGATCAACATCGCGCGCCTGCGCTTCAAGTACGTGATCGTCGATCTTCCCGTCGCACTCGTGCCCTGGAGCGATGCGGTCTTCGGCGTCGCAAGCGTGATCTACGTCATTTGTCCGCCGACGGTCGCCGCGATCCACCGCTTCAGCCATTTGACCAGGCTCCTGCAGCGCGAGGAGATGACGAACCTTCCGATCCAGATCGTCCTCAATCGCTTCACGTCGAACCGTTTCGGCGACATTTCCGTCGCCCAATTCGAGAAGAGCATCGGCCGCGACGTCCGCCACAAGATTCCCAATGATTACGCCCTGATTTCCGCGTCGCAAAACCAGGGCAAGGCTGCGGTCCTGATGGAACCCAAGAGCAAGTTCACCGTGGCGCTTTCCGACATGCTGCGCTCCGACCTTGGAACGGAGAGCGCACGCGGCGTACCGAAGAAACGTTCCTTCCTGGGGATCGGGTACTGACCATGTTCCAAAAAGTTTTTGGCGAAACCACTGAGACCGATGGCGCGAAAAAACCGACGCCAGCCTCGAGCGAACTGCCGATGCAGTCGGCGCTCAGACCGGAAGGCATGGTGGCGCGCAACACCGAACTCAAGGTTTTCCTGCACGAGAAGCTTCTCGGCATGCTCAATCTCGGTGTCCTCGACAAAGTCACGCGCGACGATCTCGGACGCCAGCTGGCGCCGCTTATCCGTGACTTGCTCTCGAGCGAGAACATCGCGCTGAACGTCTCGGAATATAACCAGATCGTCACCGAAGTGCTGGACGAGGTCCTGGGTTTGGGCCCGCTCGAGCCCTTCCTCAAGGATCCGACGGTGTCGGATATTCTCGTCAACACCTACCGCCAGGTCTATGTCGAACGCGCCGGACGGCTGGAGCCTACGCCGGCACACTTCAAGGACGAGCGCCATCTGATGCGCATCATCCAGAAGATCGTCGGTGCCGTCGGACGCCGGGTCGACGAGTCGCAGCCCTGGGTCGATGCCCGCCTCGCCGACGGCAGCCGCGTCAACGTGCTGGTGCCGCCTTGCGCCGTCGACGGGCCGCTGCTCTCGATTCGTAAGTTCTCCAAGACGCCGCTCACGGTCGCCAAGCTCGTCGAACTCGGCACCATCGACCGCCGCATCGCTCTCGTGCTCGAAATCATCGTGCGCTCGCGCCTGAATGTGCTGATCTCGGGCGGTACCGGTTCCGGTAAGACGACGCTTCTGAACGCGATGTCGAGCTTCATCAGCAACCGCGAACGCATCATCACCATCGAGGACACGGCCGAACTCCAGTTGCAGCAGTCCCATATCGGACGCATGGAATCGCGTCCGCCCAACCTTGAGAATGCCGGCGAGGTCAGCCAGCGCGATCTCTTGCGCAACGCCCTTCGTATGCGTCCCGACCGCATCATCGTGGGCGAGGTGCGCGGCGCCGAGGTGCTCGACATGTTGCAGGCGATGAACACCGGCCATGACGGCTCGATGACGACGGTGCACGCCAACTCGCCGCGCGATGCGCTCACCCGTCTTGAACACATGGTCGGCATGACCGGCATCGAAATTCCGGTCCGCTCGCTTCGAAGCCAGATGGCCTCGGCGCTCAATCTGGTGGTGCAGGTGCAGCGCTTGAGCGACGGTCGCCGGCGCGTCGTCAGCGTACAGGAGATCACCGGAACCGAAGGTGACACGATGACGATGCAGGAGCTCTTCCGTTTCGAGCGCCAAGGCGTCGATACGGCCGGCAATGTCGTCGGTCAACACGTGCCGACCGGCATCCGGCCCAAGTTCGTGCAGAAAGCGGAAGAAAACGGCGTGCAGATTCCGGCTGAGCTCTTCCGCATGGATGGAAAGAGCTAAATGGGCAACACGTTCTTGCTCGTTCTGCTTTATGTGAGCCTCGGCGCGGCCGCGCTTTTTGTCGCCGATGCCTTGGTCGGCTTTTCACGCCAGGCGCGCGGCATCGACGATGACGCCGTCAGCCGCCGCCTCGCCAGTTCCAACGTCGCCTCCATCAAGGCCGAGAGCCAGGTCGAGCTCATTAGGCGCAAGGTCGAAGTGCCGGGCTGGATCGGCCAATTGCCGCTGACCGCGACACTTGCCGAACTGATCATGCAGTCGGGCCTGAATCTGAGACTTGAGCGCGTGCTCATGCTCATGGCCGTCATCTTCGTGCTGACGTCGGCCATCGCCGCCTACTTCCTGCCGGTGCGCTACCTGGCCGGCGGCATCATGGTCGCAGCCGGCATCGCCGTCGGACCCGTGATCGTCGTGTTGCTGAGCGCGCGCGCCTCAAAAAGTGCCGCCTTCGAAGAACAACTTCCCGACGCCATCGACCTGATCGTGCGCAGCCTGCGCGTCGGCCATCCGCTGAGCGGCGCCATGCAGGTGATCGCCAGGGAAATGCCGGCGCCGATCGGTGCGGAGTTCGAAATCGCGGTCGACGGCGTCACCTATGGCAAGCCGATCCCGATGGTCTTCGCCGAGATGCGCAAGCGCGTGAACGTGCCCGATCTCGCCTATCTCGCGATGGCGGTGCAGATCCAACAGGAATCCGGCGGCAATCTTGCGGAGTCGTTGTCGAAACTCTCCGCCGTGATCCGCGACCGCGCCCGCATGTTCCGCAAGGTGAAGGCGCTGACCGCCGAAGGGCGCTTCTCCGCCTGGGCCTTGTCGTTCTTCCCGCTCGGCATCGCCGGCATGATCCAACTGATCCAGCCCAACTATTTCACGCGCGTCGCGGACTTTGTTTACTTCCCCCATCTCGTCGTTGCGGCCGTGATCATGCTGGTGCTGAATGTCGTGGCGATGCAGGTCATCACGACCCTGAAGGTATAGGCCATGGATCCGTTCCTGATCATTGCCGGCGTCGTCTTATGGTTGGCGATCTTCGTCATCATCTATGGCGTGCGCTCGTTCGCCGAGGAACGCAGTACGCTGGCGCGCCGGCTTGAATCGTCCCATCCCGACGGCAGCGTGAATATCCTGCAACCGACGATCCGGATTTCGCTCGACGACGGATTTCTGAAGCGCTTCGAAAAGTTCGTCACGCCGCAGAACCCCAACGAGCGCTCGCAGACCCAGCAGCGCCTCATTCTCGCCGGTTATCGCCGGCCCTCGGCGATGCGGCTGTTCTATTTCTCCAGGGCGGTTCTGACCATCGCCATGACCGTGATCGCGGCGATCATCGTTCCCTCGCTCGGCGAGGCGTTTCCGCTGCCGCTGAAGCTGGCGATGATCATGGTGCCGGGCATCTTCGGCTATCTCGCGCCTGCCTTCTGGCTCGATCGCATGACGCGCGTGCGCAAGCAGGAAGCCGAACAGGCCTTCCCCGACGTGCTCGACATGCTCCTGATCTGTCTCGAAGCCGGACAATCGATCGATCAGGCTTGCCGCAGGGTGTCCAACGAAATCGGCGCCAAGAGCATGGTGCTGGCCAATGAGATGAAAACGATCAACGACGAACTCTGGGCAGGCAAGGAGCGCGCACGCGTGTTCCACGATTTCGCCGATCGTCTGGGCGTCAGCGACATCCAGGCGTTCGCGACCGTCTTGAAGCAGTCCGATGAATTCGGCGTCAGCGTTGCCGACACGCTGCGCGTCTATGCCAGTGAAATGCGCAACAAGCGCATGATGCGCGCCGAGGAGATCGCCAATCTGATGCCGGTCAAGGTTGCGATGGGATCGATCTTCTTCACCGTGCCGCCGACGATGATCATCATCGGCGGACCGGCTCTCATCATGATCGTTCGCACCTTCGCCCACCTCTAAGAGCGGTACAGGCCGAAGCGGATAAGATCCTAATCATGCTTGTCGCCGAGGCAGCATTTGTCCTGATTGTGCTCGCTGCCGCCGCGAGCGATCTGATCCGCTATCGCATCCCGAATCTTCTGGTTCTCGCGCTGGCGGGCGCTTTCGTCGTGTGGGGGGCGCTGCACTACGAAGAGACCGCCTGGCTCAGTCATCTGGGCGCAGCGGGCCTCTGTCTGGTGGTGGGCTTCGCGCTCTATCAGTTTCGCCAGATCGGCGCGGGCGACGTGAAGCTCCTGACCGCCGTGGCGCTGTGGACCGGGATGAGCGGCCTCCTGGCGCTCCTTCTTTTCATGAGCCTGAGCGGCCTTTTCGCCTTGCCGCTGATTCTGCTGGCGCGCGCGCTTGTGACCAAGGCCCAAGCGAGAAATCTGTGGAAGGCGGAATGGCCGGTGCCGCGCGTGCTGACGAAAAAACAAGGCGTGCCGTACGGAGTCGCAATCGCCTTGGGCGCCCTCGTGACGATGGTTGTTCGCCCGTTCACGCTGGGGTGATTAAGGCATAAATGTGTTCTGCTTGACCGGCGAAAGTGATTCGGAGCGCAGTGCGCAAATTGACTCTGCAGTTCTTCTGCCTCCGCCGATGGCTTATAATCGCGCCATGGGATGGGAGAGTAGCGTAGCGATGAAGCCGCTGGCTGTCGCATGGCTGGCGCGCGCTTTGGTATGGGTCCTGTTCGCCGCCATTGCGGTCGCCGTCGCCGCATTCTCTTTCCAATGTCTTTATTGGTTGCGCTTCGGATCCTGGTTCGACTGGACCGATCCCGACGGTCCCGCGTTTCCCGGTCCCTCCTGGTCCGGCGGCGCATGGAAAGGCGCCAACATCATCTTCGATTTCTTCCTCTCCGCGCCGGTCCAGCTGTCTGCCTCGATCGCGGGTCTCATCCTCGTCGGGATTTATGTCTGGGTGCGCACCGCGACGCGTTGAGCTCGGTGGCTGGGGGACTAGGATTCGAATCGCGGGGATCACCTAGAATGTCGCCAATGATGCCATCAGAAATGGCGTCCTGCATGTGATTGTGCCTTGCAGACCTTCTTTTTCTGCCCCTCAAAGCTGGGCTAGGTCCGCGTCTGCTTGGCGGCTCGCATCAGAAACGGCCCAATGTCCATGATGACCTGTCGCAGTTCGCGCGGCGCATCAATGATATCGGTGGCAAAAGCGGTCCACTGCTGTTGCTTGGAAGTATCTGCGGCAAACGCTTCTGTCAGCGCATCCGGCTTCTCTGTCGGGACCGCAGTGTTACGACGGGCAAAGGTCGCCCTAATCGCGCGAGACAGACGTTCGGGATCGAACGTGAAGGTCTTGGACAACGCCCACACGTCATAGAAATCCTTCATCCGGCTGTTGGCGCGACCGAGTGCCACCATGGCCTGGAATTTCTCGGCGATCACGGTCTCCGGCGCATAGGCGCGCAGCTTGGGTGACGGTTGATCCAAGAGCACCGGGTAGTCGATCGTTTCGAGACCGGGCTCGACGGAATCGCCAAATGCGATATCGATCACGATGGCGATGCGTGCGCCGCCGATTTCGGCGGCGCCGCGCAGACGCAGGCCGCCATAGTCGAGCTCTTCGCGGATGCGGCTGGCTTGCAACGAAGCAGGATCGAAGACCACGCCGTCGTTCGTATCGATCGCCACGATGTTGCGGAAGATGCCGAGGACACGGTCTTCACTGGACTCGCCGAAGGCCAGAAGATCGAGATCGCGCGTGCCGCGGCTGGTATGGGGCAACCAGGTGGTGAGCAGCATCGCCCCCTTGAGGACGAAGCGGTCGGTGTGGTGCGAGCGGCTCAAGCGATAGAGCAGGCGCTCCAGGACAAAACGGGTGAGTAGAACATCGAAAGGCTGCCCCGTCTCACCCGCCAGATTGAGCAGCCGCGCGCGCAAGGAAGCACCGGTGTTAGTGAGCGGCTTCTTAGCCATCGCTGGTAAAGGCTTCGAGATAGGGTTGCACGATTTTCCAGACATGGCTCTTCATCGCCCAATCCGAGACCGCGGAAGGCGTCGTCTTGCGCTGGCGTAGAGCCTCCTTGAGCGCGCTGACGGCAACGTCGCGGCCAATCCTGCGATGGCGGAAGACATCGGCGATCGTCTTGGCGACACCGAAGATCGGCACCGACACGCCTTCTATGCGGTGGCGTTCGATGCCGGCGCGCAGATGAGAGTTGGAAAAGCGCACGATACGCAGCGGCGGATAATCCACTTGCGGCTTCCAGTCCTTGGAGCCGATAGCGATCCATACCCGGCGCGGCAGCTGATCGGTGATGCCGTGGTATGCCAGCGCCGAGATGAGACAGATCACGCCTTTAGGCACCCGTTTGGCCGCCTCAGCCAGGCTGTGGTTGCTATCGGCAGCGGCGCTGGCGAGTTGATAGATTCCGCGTCCGAGACGGATGACCAGTCCCTCCCGTTCCAGGCGGGAAACGGCGGCGGCGGTGATGCCGGCGCGCCGGATTTCGGCCAGTCGGGCAATGCCGTGTCGCTCGAGGTAAGCCGTCAGATGGTCGCGCTGGCTGCGTGGCGGCCTTGATACATTTCCTCGGATTACTTTCGGTTTCATCCGAGGAAATGTATCATCGCTTCGCCATCCCGCCAAGCTACGGGAAAAACGCGCTGATTCCTCCGCTGGCTGGGGGACTAGGATTCGAACCTAGACAGGCAGAGTCAGAGTCTGCAGTCCTACCATTAGACGATCCCCCAACGGATCGGTCGCAGTCCTTTAGCGAACGGGCTTCGACCACGCAAGGATCGCGGCCGCCAACCGCGCTTCGTCAGCGGCAGGAACCGGCGAGACCAAGACACGTCGGGCAGAAACAATCCGCGCCGTCGCTTGTCGGGCAGACCGGCGGGTAGTCATTGCACCAGCATGTGGCTTTTGACGGACTTGGCCCGCAAAGAAAATCCGCGCCACACATCGAGCACAGCTTTTCGCGTTGCGTCGCGGATGCGGCGGACGAAGGCGGATCTGCCGGTTCGCGCATTCAAAGGGCTCGTGCGGATGCTTTGCGCGCCCGGCCCGGTTCGAACGTCAGGCGCCGGAACGCGTCGTCAGGCCCCTCCCACCCGAAATGTTGCGGATGAATGAGGTGCGCGAGCAGTTCCGTGCCGTCGACGACGCGCGGGCCCGGTCGCGCAAAGTAGGAACTGGCATCAACCGCGAAGACGCGCCCGCTCCTGACTGCGGGGAGATCGAACCAGCCGGGAAAGTCGGCGAGTTGGTCGGCCTGTCCAAGCACCGACTCCAGATGAAATCCGCACGGCATGACGACAACGACATCGGGAGCGTAGTTGCGAACGTCATCCCAGGTAATGCGGACGGAATCCGCGCCGGCGCGGCCAAGCGCATCCTCGCCCCCTGCAATACGCACCATTTCCGGCACCCAATGACCGCAGCAGTAGATGGGATCCAGCCACTCCATACAGAAAACTCGGGGCCGCCGTGCGATCGAACGCGTCTTCTCCGCAATGGCATTCAGTCGTCCCTGCGCGCGCGCGATAAGCCGATCGGCCTCTCCCGCACGGCCTGCCTCCTGGGCAATGTCGCGGAGATTGCCGAAGATCTGCCCCAGCGATCGCGGCGTCAGCCACAGAATGTGCGGTGGGTGCGCGAGCGAGGCGAGCAACTGGGTCACTTCGTTTCCGGATGGCGCGCAGACCTGGCAGAGATCCTGAGTGAGAATGAGGTCCGGTGCCAATTGGCGCATCAGCGCTTCATCCACTTTATAGAGACTCTGTCCGTCGCGCAGCCGCAGGGAGACCGCGGTATCGATGTCGCGCTGGCTCATGTCTTCGACGGGCAGGACGCTACGCACGACGACGGGCTTGCGCGTCGCCTCGTCTGGAAAGTCGCATTCGTGCGTGACGCCTAGCAGCCGATCGCCCAGGCCGAGCGCGTAAACCATCTCTGTCGCCGAAGGCAGAAACGAAACGATCCGTTGCGCGCCGGTCTCGCTCATCATACGGAACTCTCCGACGGTTCGCTCACGAGACCGGGCTTGAGCATGAAAGATCCTGTTCTATGCCGGAAGCAAATCGGCGAAGTAGAATGCATCACGCAGGACAGTTTCGCCAAGCGTGAAGCGCACGGGCGATCGGAAAATGGGACCGTCAAACACGAAGGTGTGAAATTCGCCGTTCTCGCCGCAGGGATCGACAGTGTCTGGAAGGTCGTCCAGAAAGCGCTGATCGATCACCCGCCCGGCAAAGGAGCGATCGAGCTTTGCCGGATCGACGCAGACCACGATCGTCTTGAAATCGCGCGCGATGAATTCGCGAATCAACTGCGAAGTGTCTCTTCCCCAGATGGGATAGAGGCCGCTTAAATCATGCCGGGCGAGCAGTTGCGCGCGATAGGCCCGGATGTCTTCGAGAAACAGGTCTCCAAACACCACGGAATCGACACCCAGCCGGCGATAGGTTTGGAATGCATCGCCCATGTTGGCTTCGTATTCGGCATTGGACGCGCCTTTCGAGATCAGGACTTGATGCAACGGCAGGCCGAGGCGCTCTGCCTGCTGCTCCAACAGTGCGCGTCGAACGCCGTGCATGCTGATGCGATCGAAGTCGCGCGTCAGCGTCGTGACCAGGGCCTCTATCTGGACGTCGCGCTTCTCCAGGATCGCATCCAGCGCAAGGCAGCTGTCCTTGCCCCCGCTCCACGAGACAATTGCGGAAGTTGTCAAATTGCTTGCTCCATTGCTGGTTCGCTCCGCCGGATGATGTGAAGGGTGACGACCGAACTAGCGAGCACAAACAGTACCCTTTTCGCGACGCAGCGTGGGACACTATTGTGCGATCCCAAACATGCTAGCGTGATCGCGTCGAGGGGAGGCCGCACGTGCGCGAGGGAGCTGTCAGGACGCAGCGCAGACGCCGGCGAAGGCCGCGCCGGCCGCTCCGCGTTGCCGCCCTCGACCTCGGCACCAACAATTGCCGCCTTCTGATCGCGACGCCGAAGCACGGCGGGGACTTGCACATCATCGATTCCTTTTCGCGCATCGTTCGTTTGGGCGAGGGCGTCGCTGAGACCGGCGAGCTATCGCCCGCCGCGATCGAGCGCACCATCGCCGCGCTCAAAATCTGTGCCGAGCATATGCGCGCCAAGGGCGTCGACCGCGTTCGCGCCATCACGACGGAGGCCTGCCGACGCGCCAGCAACACGTCGCTTCTGCTCGCGCGCGCCCGTAACGAAGCGGGCATCGAACTCTCGGTGATCACCACCGAGGAAGAGGCGAGGCTTGCAGCGATGGGTTGCGCGCCGCTGATCGGTCCAAAGGCTGAAGGCGGCTTGATCTTCGACATTGGCGGCGGCTCGACCGAAGTCATCTGGATGCGTCGCGATTCGAACGGCGTGCCGCGCGTCATTGCCTCCCAATCGGAACCGGTCGGCGTCGTCGCACTGGCCGATTTGTGGAAGGAAAGGCGGAGCGATCGCGCCGGCTACGCCGCGATGCGGGCGGCGATGATCGACCGCTTCCGTCCGATCCGCGCCAGGATGGACGAAGTCGGCGCCTTCGATGCCACGACGCATCATCTCCTCGGCACCTCGGGCACCGTGACGACGCTTGCCGGAATTGCACTCGGCCTTGCCCGCTACGATCGCGCGCGCGTCGATGCGAGTTGGCACCGCTCGGCCGACATCGTTGCCGTGGTCGATCGCGTGGCCGGCCTCGATCTCGCGGGACGCGCAGCGCTCGGCTGCGTCGGCGCCGATCGCGCCGATCTCATTTTGCCGGGCTGCGCGATCTTCGCGGCGATCCTCGAACATTGGCCGTGTACGGAGCTTCGCGTCGCCGACCGCGGCTTGCGCGAGGCGATCCTGCGCGAACTCCTTGCGGAGCGCGCGCCATGACGAAAGGCACGCCGGTTCGCGGCGCGAAACGCGTGAAGCCGAAGAATCCGAAATCGCGCAAGGCGTCCTCGAACAAGTGGCTCGAGCGCCAGCTCAACGATCCCTTTGTCCGCGCCGCCAAGACCAAAGGTTATCGCTCGCGCGCGGCGTTCAAGCTCAGCGCGCTCGACGACAAATTTCATTTCTTGAGGCCTGGCAGCCGCATTCTCGATCTCGGTGCGGCACCGGGCGGCTGGAGCCAGATCGCGCGCCAGCGCGTCGGCGCGAAGGGTTATGTCGTCGCCGTCGATATTTCGCCGTTGGAGCCGATTGCGGGCGTGACGATCCTGCGTGCCGATCTTCTCGAGTCTGCAACACCGGGATTGTTGCGCGCAGCGCTCGACGGACCGGCCGACGTCGTCCTGACCGACATGGCCGCACCGACCACCGGTCACCGCGAAACCGATCACTTGCGCACGAGTGCGTTGCTCGAAGCCGCGCTCGATGTGGCTGAGGACGTCCTGAAGCCCGGCGGCGTGTTCGTAGGAAAGGTTTTTCAGGGTGGCGCCACCGGCGAATTGCTCACGCGGCTGAAGACGTCATTCGGAACGGTCAAACACGTCAAGCCGCCGGCCAGCCGCGCAGAGTCGGTTGAGTTGTATCTGGTCGCGATGGGGTTTCGAGGAACAGGACGAGCGTCCAACTAACCGCTCCCGCTCGCGGGAGAGGTATAAAAACAAAAGCCCTGCCGTCGCCGGCAGGGCTTTCGCTTAACTCAAAGCTGCGCGTCTTACGGCGAAGACTTCAGGCTGATCGCGCCGATACCTGCGGCGACGTTCAAGCCTCTGTTGCCTTCGACGCTCAAGGGTTGCAGTGCGATCGACTTGTCCAACCCGCCGATCAGCACATTGGCGCCAAGACCGACGCCGACTGTGGCGCTTGCCGTTGCGCCGGCATAGTCGCCCTGAAGCGCGCCGGCACGAACATCGGACGAGGGTGCGAACACCGCCCAAACGAGCACGCCGCCTTCGGTGTAGCCGATGTCGACGCCGAACTTACTCACCGAGCCGGTATAGTGCTCGCTCGCGCGGTTGCTGGGACGGAACGTGCAGTGCAGGTCCTTGGAGGATCCGAACACGAAGCCCCAACCGCTGGCGACGTTGCACGTCAGCGTGCCGACTTTGATCCCATGGGGGGCAGCGTCGGCTGTGCCGGCGAGCGCCACGGCGCCGATCGCCAAGGCGGCCGCGCCGATCATCAAGCGAAAATTCTTCTGCATGGTCGAAATTCTCCTATTTCGTAGGGGTATTGTCTGATGTTAGGCGAACGGCATAGCACGCCGGCCGTCCCGAGGAAGCCACACTCTACAGCGTAGAAGGCCAATTTGTGACCCCAAAACGTGCCGATTTGGGCTTTTTTTGCTGGCTTGCGGAATCAGTTCCGCGCTGCTAAAGGCTCGGCGCTCCAAACCAGATGGAGCGGCCGCACATGACCATCCGCGAAGCTTTAACCTTCGACGATGTGCTCCTGGTGCCTGCCGCTTCCGAAGTCCTCCCCGGCCAAGTCGATACCAGAACCAGGCTCACCAAGACCGTAGAGCTCGGAATTCCCTTGATTTCTGCGGCGATGGACACTGTCACCGAGGCCGGCCTCGCCATCGCCATGGCCCAGGCGGGCGGCATGGGCGTGATTCATAAGAATCTCACCAACGAGGAACAGGCCGAGCAGGTCCGCCGCGTCAAGCGATTCGAGAGCGGCATGGTCGTCAATCCGGTCACCATCGCACCCGATGCGACGCTAGCCGATGCCTTGGCCTTGATGGAGCGCTACCGCATCTCCGGCATTCCGGTGGTGGAGGGTGCCAACGGCAAGGGCGCCGGCAAACTCGTCGGCATCCTCACCAATCGCGACGTGCGCTTTGCCAACGAGCCGCGCCAACCGGTGCACGAGCTCATGACCAAGGACAAGCTCGTCACGGTGCGCGAAGGCGTCAAGCCTGACGAAGCCAAGCGCCTTCTACACCAGCGTCGCATCGAAAAAATCCTCGTCGTCGACGACGCCTATCGCTGCGTCGGTCTCATCACCGTCAAGGACATCGAGAAGGCGCAGAAATTTCCGAATGCCTGCAAGGACGAGCGCGGCCGCTTGCGCGTCGCCGCCGCGACCGGTGTCGGCGCCGACGGTTTGGCGCGCGCCATGGCGCTGATCGAGGCGGAATGCGACGTCATCATGGTCGACACCGCGCATGGCCATTCCAGGGGCGTGCTCGATGCGGTTCGCCGCATCAAGAAGGAATCGAACTACACCCAGGTGGTGGGGGGCAACGTTGCGACGGCGGACGGCGCCAAGGCGCTGATCGATGCCGGCGCGGATGCGGTCAAAGTCGGCATCGGACCTGGCTCGATCTGCACGACCCGCATCGTCGCCGGTGTCGGCGTGCCGCAACTGACCGCCATCATGGACGCCGTGTCGGCGGCTCAGAAAGCCGGCGTGCCGGTGATCGCAGACGGCGGCATCAAATATTCGGGCGATCTCGCCAAGGCGATCGCCGCCGGCGCGCATGTCGCGATGGTCGGTTCCCTTCTCGCCGGCACCGAAGAAGCGCCGGGCGAGGTCTTTCTCTATCAGGGCCGGTCGTACAAGGGTTATCGCGGCATGGGTTCGTTGGGCGCGATGGCGCGCGGCTCCGCCGACCGCTACTTCCAGGCCGAAGTCAGCGACACGTTGAAGCTCGTGCCCGAAGGCGTCGAAGGCCAAGTCGCCTACAAGGGTCCGGTCGCGACGGTGGTGCATCAGATCATCGGCGGCTTGCGCGCGGCGATGGGCTACACCGGCTGCAAGACCATCGCCGACTTCCACAAGCGCGCCGAGTTCGTGCGCATCACCGGCGCAGGCTTGCGCGAAAGCCATGTCCACGACATCGCCGTGACGCGCGAGGCGCCGAACTATCCCGGTGGGCAGTGAAGAGGGCCTCACCCTGAGCCTGTCGAAGGGCGAGGCCCGCATTCACCGACCACTGAAGTCGGCCCTCATCCTTCGACGAGCTCAGGATGAGGTCATTTGATAATGACCGCCGAGCTTCTCCTCATCGTAACCATCGCATTCGCCGCCACCATGCTCGGCGGCGTGTTCGCGCTGCGCTTTCGCGACCGGCTGCATTTGATCCTCGGATTTTCGGCCGGCGCAGTCGTCGCGGTCGCCTTGTTCGATCTCCTGCCGGAAGCGCTGTCGTCGGGCGCGTCGTACGGACCGGCAACGATCTCGCTCTTCCTCGCCGGCGGCTTTCTCGCCTATCTGATCCTCGACCGTCTCATCCTCATCCATCCCCACGATCACGGCGACGACCACAATCACGGCGACGTGTCGGCGCGCGGCATTGCGGGCGCGCTCACGCTCTCGACCCACAGCGTCTTCGACGGCATCGCCATCGGCATCGGCTTCCAGGCCTCGCCCGGCGTCGGCCTCGTCATCGCGGCCGCCGTGATCGCGCACGATTTTTCCGACGGCATCAACACCGTGAGCTTCATCGTTCGGGGCGGCGGGACCTGGCAGCGCGCATTGCCCTGGCTCCTCGCCGATGCCGTCGCGCCCGTGCTCGGCGCGCTCTCGACATTGTTGTTCAGAATTCCGCCGACGGAGATCGGTCCGGTGCTCGCTGTCTTCGCGGGCTCGTTTCTCTA
>Ga0207674_10000886_pt1 | contig 39131 bp, 38 predicted proteins | sample KBSCornC72_FD_184303 | JGI IMG/M metagenome (GOLD analysis project Ga0207674, IMG submission 184303) | Corn rhizosphere microbial communities from Kellogg Biological Station, Michigan, USA - KBS Corn C7-2 (SPAdes) (version 2) | ecosystem: Host-associated > Plants > Roots > Rhizosphere > Soil ... | reverse complement strand
TGCACAAAAACTCTAATCTTGGTGAGTGTCGAGCGATCAGTACAGTACCGCGAGCGAAGCGCGGCGGTGGCACACTCAACGAACCAACCATCAGAATTTTAGGCGTAATGTCGAGTGTGCCATCCGGTCGCTTCGCTCGCGGTACTGTACTGTTGGCATGTTACTTTTTGTGCAAAGCCGTTCGACCCAGTTTGGTTTCCAGCTTCCTGAACTCACCCGGTTCACCTTCCAAGTTGCATAAAGCATGCCAGCGCTTTCCAAATAATTTGGCCTTTCAGCAAAGTCACGAAAGTAAGAAATTGGGTGGTTTCTCGCACTCCTGCGAGTTTTTAAGCCCGTATTGAACAGTTCGACCTGCTATTGATTAGATACTGAGAACTTCTAGGCAGTGGGCAAGGCACAGTCGTTGCACTCTACGTTTTGGTGTGGGTAACAATTATGCTTCATCGCACCAGAACAATAGGCTGGGCCAGTCTAGTGCAGACTGGTTTGGGAATAGCTTTGCTTGTACGATCGAAATAATGACAAAGGGATTAGGGATTTTATTGGTGTCGAGTTTCGTATCGCTGTTCCCTTTTTTAATGCGTTTCCTTTAGTGAGAAAAAGATGCAAGCCTGGGTCCTGGATAAACCTGCTCTAGTTACTGAACGTCCGCTTAATATTCGTGACATACCAGTGCCGTATCCTGCGGAAGATGAACTGTTGTTGAGCATCAATGCTTGTGGGATTTGTCGAACCGATTTACATGTGGTTGAAGGAGAGTTGGCTGTGCGCCGGTCACCTCTGGTTCCGGGCCATCAAATTGTTGGGCGCGTCGCAGGTGTTGGCTCGCGAGTGAACGGGTTTGCAACTGGAGATCGCGTGGGAGTAGCATGGCTAAATCGGACTTGTGGCGTCTGTGAGTATTGTCGATCGCATCGTGAGAACCTTTGCGAGCGCGCGCAGTTCACAGGTTGGACCGTTGATGGTGGGTATGCAGAGTATGCGGTTGCTCCTGCGGCGTATACTTATCCGTTACCGGAAGGATTCGACGACATCCAGGCGGCGCCTCTCCTCTGCGCAGGCATCATCGGTTATCGCTGCTTACGTCAAACTGGACTTGGTGAAGGTGATTGGGCAGGTGCGAGGTTAGGATTGTATGGCTTCGGCGCTGCAGGCCATGTATGTATTCAACTGGCGAGAGCGCGCGGAGCGGAAGTTTATGTCTGCACCCGAGACCGCGAACGCCATCAATCGTTGGCTCGCGAACTTGGCGCCACGTGGGTCGGGGATGCGACCGCCGAACCTCCTGAGAAACTGGACGCTGCAATAATCTTCGCACCTGCCGGCGAACTTGTTCCGATTGCGCTCAAAGCAACCCTCAAAGGTGGCACGGTAGTACTGGGCGGGATTCATATGAGTCCCATACCATCGTTCGACTACTCAGTCATCTATGGTGAACGCGTGGTCCGAAGCGTCGCAAACAACACGCGCGATGACGGTCGCGAATTTCTACTGGAAGCGGCCAGCGTTCCTGTTCGTACGCACACACAAATCTTCTCATTTGATCAGGCGAACGACGCGCTGATTGCATTGAAAAACGATTCGATTCGCGGAGCAGGTGTCGTCGTAATGGAGTAAAGCGGATCAAGTCATTATCGACTTGATCCGGTTTTATGCCCGCGTCAACGCCTCGTCGCATGTCTTCGCTTTTGAACCCAAGCGTAAGTTGCGCCCGCAGCCGAGAAACCGATGACTGCCTTCGTTAGTGTCTTCATCTCAACTCTCTTTCAACGTGCGGAACTTCAATAGACGTTGCACAATTGGCTGTCATCCACACGGAGGTCTCAACCCCGTTATCCGAGTTTGGAAACGATCATGTCAGAAACGATCAAAATGCCCACATTGATGGTGCAAGGCTTATGCCTACCGGATCACGTGCGGCTTCTTCGTATTGCGGGCCAATGAAACATTTTGATTGGTCTGACTTTCCGAGTACGCGGGTTTAACCGCATCAAGTGGGTAACCTTGCGCAGCTTACGCAGAGAAAAGGCGAAAACCCCAATTGATTCATCCATGAGTGTCGGCACATCCGTTGCTCTTCAAAAACGAGGCACCGGATACACAAGATGAGCGTACCCACTCAGCAAACAGTCAAGACAATGCTCCCGCCGTTGGAATCTTCTGCGTCAAGAATGGTAGCGCCGCACGCGATTACTGCTCAAGCTGTAACGCGTCTCTTTGGTGTTGATCCCGCTCTAGGTCTTTCAAATCTTCAAGTAGACGAGTACCGAGGGAAATACGGACCAAACAGCATTCAATCTATTCGTCCCCGACCTGTCTGGCGACTGCTCGCCGATCAATTTGCCAGCATCGTGATCGCGCTGCTGGCAGTCGCGGCATTAATTGCATGGGCCACTGGCGACGTGATTGAAGCGATTGCAATCATCATCGTTCTGGTGATCAACGCATTGGTCGGTTTCATAACTGAATGGCAGGCAGGACGCGCGCTTCAGGCACTTCGTCGCAGTACTCATATGACTACTCGCGTGCGTCGCGATGGTCACGAAACAACTGTGGATGCCGAAGAACTCGTTCCCGGCGACATAATCGTTCTGAATGCAGGAGATCGCGTGCCTGCGGACGCGCGATTATTGGAATCTTATCGTTTGCAGGCGGAAGAGTCTGCGCTTACCGGCGAGAGCACGCCAGTCGATAAAGCAATTGAAGACGTGCCGGAGAACACTCCTTTGTCAGAACGTCAGCCGATGGTCTACCTCGGTACTGCAATCGCCGCGGGTCGGGCAGTTGCTGTAGTTGTCGACATTGGTCCACAAACTGAACTGGGTGGAATAGGGCGTTTGGTCGCTACGTCGGTAAAGGAACGGTCGCCACTTGAGATTCAGTTAACGCAACTTGGCCGACGACTCGTCTACGTTGTGCTTGGCGTCGCCTTTGTTGTGATGTTGGCCGGTTGGTTGCGTGGCGATGGTCTATGGACCATGGTCGAGGTTGGAATCAGTTTGGCGGTTGCTGCTATCCCGGAGGGACTACCTGCCGTCACGACGCTCATCCTGGCCCTCGGCGTCCTGCGCATGGCAAAGGAAAAAGCAATTATGCGCCGGTTGAGTGCGGTGGAAACGCTTGGCAGTACTACTGTCGTTTGTGCCGACAAGACCGGAACACTCACTGAGAACCGGATGACAGTGCGCGAATACTATCTTTCTGATGGGCGGACAATAGGAATCGAAGGCGAGCATCCAACGGCCGGGGACAAACTACTCGAGCAGGCATTGAGAATCGGAGTACTGTGTAACGAAGCTGTCTTTCGTGCCGATGGAAAAGAAGAGACCCTCGGGGATCCGACTGAGACTGCGCTACTGGTCGTTGCCGATGCTCTCGTGCTCGACGTGTCACACGAACGCGCAATGCACCCGAAATTGGCCGAGCAACCATTCCATGCTTCCACCAAACGGATGACCACGGTTCATCGTCGCAATGATGGACAACATTTCGCAGCTCTCAAAGGCGCCCCTGGTGTCGTGCTTGAGGCGTGTTCGCATTACATTGATGCGTCGAATTCTGTTCGTGCGCTCGATGCGACAGCGCGCGCTCGATTTGTCTCAGCTAATGAACAGATGGCCGGCCGCGCATTGCGGGTGCTTGCGCTCGCGGTTAAGCATCTCCCGGAAACACACGAATTTTCAGACGAACATCTGGAAAGTGGATACACCTTTATTGGTCTGGTAGGGATGATTGATCCACCCCGACCTGGCGTGGCCGCAGCGATCAGAAGTGCACGACTCGCAGGAATTCGCACTGTAATGCTGACTGGCGATCAACTTAATACCGGGCGCGCTATAGCTCGCGAACTAGGCCTCGGGTTTGGTGAGCCACGGGCCGTTGAGGCTCGTGACCTCATTGGCATCGATCAAGAGCGCCTGGCGCAACTTGCTCGAACGACCGACGTGTTTGCGCGAGTCTCACCCGAAGACAAGCTGAGAATCGTCGAAGCGCTACAACAAGCAAATGATGTAGTCGCGGTAACAGGTGATGGGGTCAACGATGCTCCAGCGCTGAAGCGGGCAAACATTGGAATCGCCATGGGAAAGCGCGGGACAGAAGTTGCAAAAGAGGCCGCTGATGTGGTTCTCGCAGACGACAACTTCGAAACAATCGTACATGCGATCGAAGGAGGCCGGACAATCTACTCCAACATCAGTAAGTTCGTTCAAATGATGTTCTCGCACAATCTTGGTGAAGTGATAATGATCTTTACAGCGATTACGCTCGGCTGGCCTTTGCCTCTCATGCCACTACAGATTCTCTGGATGAACCTGGTTACAGATGTTTTTCCAGCGCTTGCGCTTGCGGTCGAGCCGCCCTCCCCCGAGGTTATGAAGCAGCGGCCGCGAGATCCATCAATATCCCTACTATCAAAGAAGCTATTGATGTTGATTGGTTGGCAAGCGATGATGATTGGAGCGCTGGCTCTTGGCGCGTACTCGTGGGCGCTGCGTGCGTACGGCCCCGGCACGCATGCTCGAACAGTCGCACTGTTCGCGCTTATTGGCGCGCAGCTTGGACACATGTTCAATTGCCGTTCGCGAACACGTTCTGCGTTAAATGGAATCTTCAGAAATCCATTTATCTGGGTTGCCGCTCTTATCGTCGTACTGCTGCAGTTTCTCGCTATCTCATTTTCACCTTTGGCTGCCGTGCTTGGCACGCATCCGCTTGCCGGAGTCGACTGGTTAGTAGTCGGATTCTCTGTTGTAGCGCCCGTGATAATTGTCGAGATTTTTAAAGCTGCTGTGCGCTCTCAGTCGACTAGAATCCAGTCGAGGGAAGGAGGAGCTAGTTGGTCTCTACCAAAATGAACGACCAGGCTAACAAGGTGCGTTGGATAGCAGTTCTCGCTGCAACTGCGATTGCTCTCTATTTGTGTTGGCTTATGCTGAAGCCTTTCGTAGGTGTCCTCGGATGGGCAGCTGTGCTTGTCATTATTTTCTATCCAGTTCACCAGAATGTAGTTCGGAAAATTAAGCGGCGGAGCTTGAGTGCTCTCGTTTCATCCAGCCTGGTGATCGTAGTTTTCGTCACGCCCCTTACGCTTGTGGCGATAGCAGTGGCAAGCGAAGTGGGAAGCGTCGCGCAAAGTTTTTCCGCTTACGTCGGTCAAGTCATCAACCCGGCTACACCAGTGCTCGGTAGGTTGTCAGGATGGATTCACGAACGATTTGCGCTGGATACTCAAGCCTCCGAGACTTTCCTTGTCGAGCAACTAAAGAACGCCGGGGTATTTTTGCTGGGCCAATCTTTCGGTTTCGTGGGAAATATTCTCGGCGGACTGGTCAGATCATTCTTAGTTGTTTTCACGATGTATTACCTGTTCCGCGACGGCGAACAGATTGTTCGTTCATTCCCGCGATTCCTGCCGTTTAGCTACGAGCAGAGCCAGAAAATCATAGTGCGCACGACTGAAGTCGTAAGCGCGAGTGTCTATGGAGTGGTAACAATCGCCATGCTTCAGGGATTGCTCGGTGGTATCGCCTTTTGGATTTTGGGTATACCGTCACCGATCTTATGGGCCGTAGTCATGGCTTTCGTCTGCATGATTCCGATCGCCGGCTCATTCTTCGTATGGCTTCCTGCCTCGATCTATTTGATGCTCGGAGGACAATGGGGCAAATCAATTCTATTAATTCTCTGGGGAGCCCTTGTTATCAGCACAGTCGACAACTTTCTGCGTCCGAGATTGATAAGGAATCAAACGAAACTCCACGAGCTGTTCATTTTCTTCTCGGTGCTCGGCGGTATAAGCGTATTTGGTCTGCTCGGAATCGTGATGGGCCCGGTGGTGCTGGCGATTACTCTAGGTTTATTAAGCACCTTTAAAGACGTTGAGACTGAAGAGTTGACGTCCAACGGTACATAGCAGAATTCTTGGAAGGAGAACCGTAGCCTAAATGACACGCACAACGATGAGGGCGCGCTAACTATGAAACGAATTGCAGTCTTAACAAGTGGAGGAGACGCCGCTGGTATGAATGCCGCAATTAGAGCGGTTGTACGAACGGCTCTCTTTAACGGGTGGGAGGCCTACGGCGTTCGCTCCGGATATGGTGGACTGATTGCCGGAGAGTTTCAACGACTTGGTGCGAGAGACGTCGGCGGAATAATTCAACATGGTGGCACTATGCTGCGTAGCGGGCGTTGCCTCGAGTTCAAAACCGAGGAAGGTCGTAACAAGGCGCTTAGTAATCTCAGACAAAATGAAATCGATGCGCTGATCGTAATCGGCGGAGATGGCTCACAAACGGGCGGTTATCTGCTTTCACAAACTGGCTTCCCTATCGTTGGAGTTGCTTCAACTATCGATAACGATCTTTACGGGTCGGAGATAACCATTGGAGTCGATACGGCTCTGAACATTGCTTTGGAGTCTATTGATCGATTGAAGGTTACCGCGTCCTCGCATAAGAGAGCGTTTCTCGTGGAAGTCATGGGGCGCAACTGTGGTTATCTTGCCTTAATTGCGGGAATCACAGGTGGTGCGGAGGTCATAGTAATTCCCGAAGTTGAAATGGAGCCTGAGGAGGTCGCCACGGAGTTACGTGCGTCTTACGACCGTGGTAAGGCTCACGCGATCGCCGTCGTGGCTGAAGGGGCGCGCTATAACGCTCAAGCGATGTCGGCTTTTTTCCTGGAGCATCAAGCACGACTGGGGTTTGAATTGCGCGTAACCACTTTAGGTCACGTTCAGCGAGGCGGAACACCAAGCGCGTTTGATCGTTTGCTGGCGACTCGGTTTGGCGTGGCCGCAGTTCGTCAACTGGAGAAACAGGATTATGGTGTGCTCGTAGGTCTCAAAAACGGCCTAGTCGACAAAACTCCTTTAAAGGATGTTGTTTCGAATAAGAAGCCCATTGATCTGAAATTACTTGAAATGGCCAGGATTTTAGCGCAGTGACGTTCAAGCTCTTTGAAGTTCATTACCTCTGACTCACTCTTACGATATCTGGGGATTATTCGCGAAGATGAATGGGTTTTTCCCCATTAGCCGCCCAATGTAGGTTGAAAATGTGGCGATTCGGCGCGGTACAACGCTTGCGAATGATCGCTTAAGGAGTGAATCTGGCCATGGTCAAAATTGAACGAATTTTGTGTCCGACAAATCTCTCGACAGAATCGGATGAAGCGCTCCGGTATGCCATAGCGCTAGCGGGCGCTTATGAAGCAAACCTCTTGTTGCTCCACTGCACAGACGTAAAGGCGGCCACTCAGAACACTGAGTCAAGGGCCGACGTTGCTCGATCGCTTGAACAGGCGTTCATTCGTCACAGCGGTGTGACGCAAACCCGCAAGCTTAAATGGCAAGTGCTAGTACTCGACAACGTGAAGAACGTTGGAGAAACAATAACTCATCAAGCAAAGATAAATCGTGCGGATCTAATCGTGATGCGCTCACGTCGCAGACCTCATGCCGCAGTGTTACTCGGTTCGACTGCTGAGACAGTTTCTCGAACTGCTCCTTGTCCAGTGCTCGTTATGCATCCGAATGAAACTGAGTGGGTAGGCCTGTCAGGCGAAATAGATCTGCATCGCATACTCATCGCTCACGACTTTTCTCCTGACTCAGAGTTGGCATTGAAATATGGTTGTTCGCTGGCGCAGGAGTATCAGGCTGAGTTGCATCTTTTGAATGTGCTCGATACCACCGCACAGGCAGAGCCGGAACTAGCATGGTCCACCAAAGATAGTGGAACCGCCTATAGCTTCGTGGCCAGCAGACTTCAAAGGGCATTTCCAAAGGAAGCGACTCTGTGGTGCAACATTCTGAACTCAGTCCGTTACGGGAAACCTTACGAACAGGTGTTGGCTTACGCTAAAGAGCATAAGATTGAACTAATTTGCATGGGCGCAAGCGGGAGCGACTGGAGCCTGGGCAAGCTTCTTGGCTCCAATGTCGATCGAGTTCTGCGCCAGGCACCATGTCCAGTACTTGTAGCACGTCCTCCAAAGTACACAACTGCGTAACAGACGAATGACCAAAGTACACTCTCGCATGTAAATAGGAGGTGGTTATGACAACATTACAATTGATTCCAACGCAAACGAAGGCGACCCATGGACCTACCGTTTTCAAGACTGAGCGGAATCAGCATGAAGTCCGCTGTGGAATGTGCGGCAAGATCATCTATGTTGATGAAGCGACGTTTAGTTTTGTGGGCGACGCGATAAAGGCGGGACTTGATAATCCGTTCCGCTGCGAAGTGTGCAAGGAAGAGTATGACGACTTAGTTTATGAGGGATGAAGGCGTCGTTTCAGCGCCTCAATTGCCGTAAGGGTGAGGATTAACGTCAAGTGATCAAAGCCACTATTAACGGCGAGACGTTTCAATTCGAGGCGGAAATTTCAATCCTGAAAGCGTGTCGCTCTGTCGGGGTCGACATTCCCACACTCTGCAATGACCAACGGTTAACACCAGTCGGGAGTTGCCGCATGTGCCTGGTTGAAGTTGACGGCCGTCCTCATCCATTGACCTCATGCAATACTCAACTTTGGGACGGTATAGTACTTTCTACCCATACGGCTGCGCTCGAACATGAGCGGGCGATGTTATTACGCATGTTGGCGAAAGACTACCCTTTAGACTCGTTTCATCAGTTTCCCCAGAAAGAATTTCACTTGCTTGCGTCGAAGTATGGGTTGGGTGAAACAGACTTTGATGGCAGGCATCAAAGCGAGCTACTTGACGACTCACACCCGTACATTCACGTCGACATGTCGCAATGCATTCTTTGCTATCGTTGCGTACGCATTTGTGATCAACTCCAGGGTCAATTCGTATGGCAGATCGTTAACCGGGGCCACGAGACGCGAATCATTCCTGACTCAGGCACGACCCTGGCAGAGAGTTCATGCGTAAGTTGTGGCGCCTGCGTCGATACATGCCCGTCCGGAGCGCTCGAAGACAAATCGATTCTTAACCGAGGTGTTCCTACCGTGTGGACCAGAACCACTTGTCCATACTGTGGTACTGGTTGCGAGATGAATGTCGGAATGACGAACAACCAGATTGTCTCGATAAGACCTGTTCTTGAAGCGCCGGTCAGTAAAGGGCATTTGTGCGTCAAGGGCCGCTATGCTTTCGACTTTGTTACGGCGAAAGATCGAGTCACCGAACCGATGATTCGAAAAAAAGGAGAATGGGTGAGCGTTTCATGGGAAGAGGCTATCTCATTTACCGCAGATCGGTTGCTTCAGATCGTTCAACAAAATGGTCCAGACAGCATTGCAATTCTGGGTTCAGCACGGGGAACAAATGAAGAGAATTATCTGGCACAGAAATTCGCTCGCGTCGTCATTGGGACAAACAACGTCGATTGCTGCGCCCGCGTTTGCCATACCCCGACAGCCGCCGCACTGAAAGTAATGTTGGGAGCGGGCGCCGCGACAAACTCGTACGACGATATTGAAAAGGCTCAAACTATCCTGCTCTGCGGTGCGAATGCAACTGAGAATCATCCGATCATTGGAGCTCGCATCAAACAAGCGACGTTAAAGGGAGCAAACCTAATTGTCATCGACCCGCGGCAGGTTGAGCTTGCTCGATATGCAAAGCTTCATTTGAGGTGTCGTCCGGGTACCAACGTTCCACTCCTCAACGCTATTGCCTATGCAATCGTGAGAGAACATCTCACTGACGGCTCGTTTTTGCAGGAACGCGTATCCGATTGGACTGCGTTTTGTGACTTCATAAAAACGTTTTCTCCTGAGCACGTCGAGGGCATTTGTGGCGTTAAAGCCGATCTCATCTACGAAGCAGCCCGATTGTATGCGACGGCAAAACCTTCGATCTGCTTTCACGGTCTCGGAGTGACTGAGCATGTACAGGGGACGGAAGGCGTGATGTCCCTGGTAAACCTCGCACTTCTGACGGGAAACATCGGTAAGGTTGGTACAGGAATAAATCCACTTCGCGGTCAAAACAATGTTCAGGGAGCGGCGCATATGGGCTGCGATCCAGGCGTGCTTACGGGCAGTGTGTCCCTGAACGATGAGAAGGAGCTATTCGAAAAGGTTTGGGGCGCACAGATCCCGACGAGGCCTGGTCTCAACTTACTTGAAATGATGGATGAGGCAAGAGCCGGAAAACTCAAAGCGCTGTGGGCCATCGGTTACGATATCGCGCTTACTAACGCTGATGCATCATCAACGGAGAGCGCGCTTCGTTCGCTTAATTTCCTTGTGGTACAGGATATGTTTCTCAACGAAACAGCACGTCGATTTGGCGACGTCTTTCTGCCTGCATGTTCGTCATTCGAGAGAGACGGAACGTTTATGAATGCGGAGCGTCGTGTTCAACGAATTCGCAAGTCGACCGAACCTTTGGGGCGGTCAAAGCCTGATTGGGAAATCATCTGTGCAGTTGCAAAGTCCATGGGTAGTGGTTCGCTTTTTGACTATCGCTCACCAAATGAGATCTGGAACGAAATCCGTTCGGTTTGGCCGGCGGGCAAAGGACTCTCCTATTCACGACTTGAAAACGGTGGTTTGCAATGGCCCTGCACCACCGAAGAAGATCCTGGAACTAAAGTGTTGCACTCTAAGTCTTTCTCTGTTGGAGACAAAGCCTCACTCCGTCGTATTCCGTATCGCCCAACTCAAGAAACAGTCGATGAAGAATTTCCTTTTCTTCTGATTACAGGCCGCACTCTTTATCACTTCAACGCCGGCACTATGACGATGCGCACTGCCAACCGAGAGCTTCGTACGACTGATTTGCTCGATATTAACCCTGTCGATGCCAACAGATTAGCACTCGAGAACGGCGCTCAGGTGCGAATTCAAAGCCGGTACGGGGAAACATTCCTTCCAGTCAGACTCACATCCACAGTACGGGAGGGTGAAGTGTTTGCAACTTTTCACACTGCGGAAGCTTACCTGAACCGGGTTACGAGTCCTCATCGCGACCGGTACGTGAAGACACCCGAGTATAAAGTCACAGCAATTCGAATTGAGAAACGAACGTCTCCACCAGCTGAGGGACTTGATCGGACCATTTCTTAGGCGTGCCTGGACAACCAGTATCGTTCGTGAATTTGTTTGGCCCAACTCCAAAAGCGACCCTGCCGCACTTTTGCTGGATCGTTAGTCCATAGCCCCTTGTGAAGATAGATCGTTTCTCCACCACCTTCATCGATGATTAGCATCATTTCATGATTGTAGGCGGGAATCGGTTCGAGCCCAGCAATTTCCAATGAAACATTCGCAGCAGCAATCTCCGCTTGTTGCACGGCCATGTGTCCTAACTTTGGCCCACTAAAGTTAACGCAGTCGCCAACCGCATACATTCTGTCCACGCCTTCGACTCGCATTGCCCGATCGACCTTGATATAGCCTTCATCATCCGTAATGCCGACTCCAGATACGGCGGATGGACCACGAAACGGAGGTATCAGCATCAAGAGATTGTAATTTAGAGCATGTCCGCTGGTGGTAAACACGGAACTAGATGACACCGTGTCTATCGGAAAGTCAGGCAAATATTCAATGAAGTGTTTTTCAAGTGCACTGCGGAGCGCTCGCGCAATATTGCCATCGCCAAATTGAAAACTTGGCGGATATGGGCTGACGATTGTGATTCGTGTAGGCGACGGTTCCTTGCCTCGTTTCAACAAGCGGGCCAGCGCAAATGCTGCTTCATAAACGGGCACTGGTAACCGCGCGCCGGGACATTGGCCGAGGACGGCTCGACCCTCATGAAAAGCTCTCACCTTTTTACCAAATGCCAGCGCCGCGTTAATCGTGAGCAAATGGTTCGCATGTTCAAAGAAACCTGTGATTCGTTCGGTGGCGAGTCGTCGTCCCAGTGCAAAGATCAAATAATCATAGGGAACTTCGCCTTCAATTTCCCCATGCGCAATCACAATGCGGCGCGCGTAGGGGTCTAAGCGAGCAACCTCTCCTTCGATGAAGCGGACTCGCCTGTCGAGCATCACCTCACGCAAGTCAAATGAGATCTCGTCAGGGGCAGTTGCTCCAAACGCAAGCCGGACCAGTTCGGGATAGAAAACAAACTTCGTCGTGCGAGAGACGAGCGTAATCTGGTGTTCATCGCCAAGTTGCTTTACAAGTGACTCCGCGGCAACTACACCACCAAAGCCACCGCCTAAGATAAGAATATTAGCCATGACTGCAACAACCTACTAGAGGCTTGGCCCTGTTTCAACTATAAGAACCTCTCGTGCGCGCGACGATTTGGATCCCAGGGGTTCTTGAAATAGGGATTCGTTGAATGATCGATCTGTTCTAGCGTGAGTATATTATTCACGCCGGGCACCTCAGACTTATAAAACTGGTCCAAGTCCCCGTCGAAAACAATTTGCCCCGCGTCGAGCACCATAATACGTGAATCATGCTTGTGTTCTTTCACGATGATCTCATCGGCTCCGACCTTGAAGGCACTGTATTCACTCAAGTAAGGAATCTCCTGTGGTTTCTTGGTCACGTAGATGGAAGCAACCCCGTTGATGTCACGGGCACGCATTACGAGGTCGAGTATTTGAACGGCCATGATTGGATCTAGACTCATAGTTGGTTCGTCAAACAACATTATGGACGGCCATCCTACTAAGGCTCTGGCAATCTCAACTCGGCGTTTCATACCTCCGGACAGTTCCTCAGGAAGTTTATCCTCTTCTCCATCCAGACCAACGAAATGCAATATTTCAGTGACAGCTTTTCGCGCGTCGGCCTCATTCCAGCCGTGTTCATCCAAACGATATGAAACGTTCTCAAAAACTGTGAGGCCAGTGAATAACGAGTCTTCCTGAAAAACCATGCCCATGGACCCGCCTCGTATTGTCAGGAGGTCCGCTTCATTAAGTGACACAATATCCTGTCCTTTTATGAAGATTTGTCCAGCATCTGGGCTCAACAACCCCATCGCAAGTCGAAGGAGCACTGATTTCCCTGATCCAGAGGCACCGGTTAAAATCACCATTTCGTCGTTGCCCAGGGAGAAACTGATCTCATCAAGCACGACGTTCCCATCAAAGCCTAATGAAACATTGCGGAACTCAATTGCGGGATTGCTGTTCATTGCCGTCGCCCTTTTCTGCGTCTACGTTTTGGCGAACAACCTCCACTGAACAGTGTGCTCGTGAAGCAACAGCCGCCGATACGCTCCCCAAAACGAATCGTTCGAAGCGATTACTGAATCCAGTTGAACCAACAAAGATACAGTCTGCACTCCATTCCTCCGCGACTTTTGGTAGCTCATTTTTTGGATCGCCTTCTCTTAACATGTTTGTGATCTTCAGCGCGGACGGTCCTAACAATTCTATCGCACGTGTCGCGAGCTTTTTGGCCCAAACTCGTTCTTGCTGATTGTCTTCTTCGATCATTTTAGCTAGAGGTGGAATTAGTTTTCCCCAATAGTCCGGTACCAAAGGATCGTCCACCACCAACACCTTAACTTCACTGTTCGGCGCCCATAGACGGCAAGCGACTTCTTTAATAGCTGTTTCACTCCCTGGTGAACCGTCTACGCCAATGACTATGCGAACCGGCACTTTTGATTCATGAACACGCCATCGCGCGATCCGAACCGAGCACTTAGCTTCATTCAAAACTCGCTGGGATACACTTCCAAGAACCAACCGCCCAATGGCTGTGCGTCCGTGAGAGCCAACAACTACAAGATCCGGCTTCCAATTATCGGCTCTAAAAACGAGTTCCCAGGCTGGTGAACCGCATGCGGAATCAGCCGACACATCCCATTCTGGGAAGATTGCTTTTAATCTATCTCGTCCCTGTTTCGCCAAACCCAACGCCATTTTTGCAGCCTCACCACCTGTAGCGTAGACGCGCTTCAAGTCCGAAGGAACTTTGACCTCGTGAGCATGTTCGATGATCTCATAACTTGATGGAGGAGGAGCAGGAAGCCAAACCTCAGCAACGGAAAGAACTTGAGCCTCAGCATTGGAAGGCAGGCCGGCGAGCCGCAGGTCGTCGATCGCAGCGTCAGCGCATTCGGATCCATCGTAACCAATAAGGATTTTCATTTTCGTACGTTCCGTCATGGGCGCCTCTCGTTACAGCCGCTTGCCAGTTACCGTGCGGTTCCAGAATTGCTTTCTTCCACACAATGAGAACCGCAAAACTCATACCGGGAAAGGCAGTGCTTATTCACGGGGGTAAGTGGAAAGTCGGTTTCGATATTGCGGAACCTTACTCTGCCACGATGGATAAGGTGGGTGGGTTTCCCCAATTACTGAGACGGCAGACTTCCTTAAAGTCCCTCACCGTACGGAAAATCTCGGTTAAGTGGTCCACCGCTTCATGGTTACGGTCAGGATTGATTACGCTTTGTGTCGGCGCAATCGCGGCCGGCCTGGCTTATGCGGCGGGAGTAATTCTTAGAATCATGGCAGGTTGATACCTACTTAACTCTCTGGCGCACAACCTCAACCGAGCAGTGAGCTCGTGCAGAGACTGCTGAGGCCACGCTTCCGAGCAGCAAGCGTTCAACTCCACGAATACCTTTCGAACCAACAAAAATACAGTCGGCTCCCCACGATTGGGCTTCTTCTACAATTGCTTCCTTTGGATTACCTCTGACGATCATAACGGCGGCATCTAGGCCGCGACGCTGGAGCTTATCGGCCAGCGGTTGAAATATTTCTCTTACCTCATCCCAATGCTCCGGATCGCCAACTTCTATCCACTTTATTTCGGTCGGTTCATGCGGATCGGGCGTCACGGGAATGACTGTATCGACAACCGCCACCAACCGAACTTCAGTTCCTGCCGGCCAAGTGCGGCTGGAGATAGTTTCAACTACTACATTCGAGTGGTTTGAATTGTCTATGCCAACCAGGAGTCTGAGTGGCGTTTGTTCCTGCTTATTCGAAGGACGGGCGATACGAACCGAAGACTCGGCCTCGTAAAGAACTCTTTGCGACACACTGCCCAGTATCAATCGTCCACCAAGCACAGAGTGACCAACCGCACCTAGCACAATTAGATCTGCCTTAATTTCAGCGCCCTTCTGAATGAGCGCCCAGGCCGGAGAATCCGCAGTAGCCAGATACTGTACGTTCCAGATAGGAAAATTTTTGCGAAGCTGGTCACTCGCGCGTTGAGCCAGTAATTCGGCGACCTTGAGTTTGCGTTCAGCATGTTCGTGGGCCAAGCGCACGCCGTAGGGAGTCTCTGGTGGAAAAATATCTTCGGGGTTTGTTAAGGGCGGTGGAATAATGACATCTGCAACAGTGAGGACTAATGCTTCAACTGAATCCGGCAAGCCGGCGCGTTGCAGGTCACTGAGTGCAAAGTCAGAATTTTCCGAACCGTCATATCCGATTAATATCTTCATCTGGTTATCGTTGGTAAATTACTGAGAAACTTCGATTAGAATTCCGTCATGACCGGGAGACGCTAAGAACCGTTCAAAACACTTACGGAGCAATCGTGCGATGTTCTTTAATCTACAACACCAGCTACCTTCTGAACAGCTAAGCTTAACCTTTATCATAATTCGCCGTGCCTATGAACCAGCCCGGCTCATTCTTCGGCAACTCCAGTCACCCGATCAATTCGAATCCGATAAGTAATCACTTGCTGGGCTGAAGCATCTACAACCAGTTGAGATTCTACCGGTGTCAGCATTGGCCACCTGGTAAGCAGCTTATTAAGGACCTCCGCTTTCTGTGATGTACCTACAATTTCCTCAAAAGTTCCATACGCCAAAACGCTTCGCCACTTTAGATTGGTGATAATCTCATCAACTTGCAGACAGCTACGAGGGTTCTGTCTCAGCGCGGAGATCTTCGTACCGGGTAACGAATGACTATAGATGTTCTCATCTTCGTAGTAGTAATTGATTGGCACAATATATGGACCACGATCGACAATACAACCCAAACGACCCATGCAGTTTTCAGCAAGGATTTGTCTGGCTTGATGTTCATTAAGAGTGACAAGCATTTCTGGTCTCCATTCAATTAACGGCCACCAATCCTGGTTTCGGATTGGTACTTCTGACGGTATGAGAGTGATAGCGGCCGCGCTTTGTTAGCGCCATTCACAGTGACCTTCAGTTGGTGCGAGCCTCTCTGCGAACGGTGGTCCATCGCATAAAATCCAAGCGTATATTGCTGGCGCAACTCGACAATTATTTGGTTACATAACGTCGTAAGGTCGGGTTCATTTTCGGTTTCCGGGAAATAGGTCGCACCGCCGCTAACCCGCGACATTTCATCGAGGACCGCACGACCCTTAACCTGATCCGGATCTAATACCTGAGGCCGATATCCTGAATCTTTTGTGACGTCTTCAAATGCCCATGGGCGCCTTTCCCAGGTCACACTTTTATCAGGATCGGAAATGCCTATCGCGTACACCTGCACGTCAAATTGCCGTAAGCGATCACGCAGCCGTTGGTAGCTTGTGATACTTTCATGGTCTTCGCCGTCTGAAACGATTAGAAGTGTCTTTCTTAAATTGGGCTCTGCGCGCAACCGAGCAGCTGAGGCATAGATAGCGTCGTAGAGCGACGATGGACCACCTGGTTTGACGAAAGTTAGATGATTCAACAATTGGTCGAGGCTCGGGATGAATTCAGTTTCCACACTTCCTTGTTTTGCGAAAGCTGTAAAAAAGAATCTGTCCTTTTCTCGCAATGACGCGGCGAGTTGCCTGAGTGCAAGTAGTATCGCTCTGCTCGTCTCTGGCTTCGAGCTATGCACTTCGAAGACAATGCCTAAAGAGATGGGATCAGCGCCAAATGAGAAATGACTGAGTTGTTGTTTGATTCCGTCGTCGTAGATTCGGAAGTCTTCGCGTTTGAGCCCCAACGCGTAGTTCCCTTTCTGGTCCGTAACCACAACATTGACGGTGACTAAACGTGTCGAAGTGACGATCTTCTCCTCCTGCTCAGATGTGGTTCGTTGTCGTGGCGAAGCAGACACCGATAACAGGACCAGTATCAGAACGAGTGCGATTCGGTGAATTATCATGTTCATGTCATGTATTTGTCGGTCACACTTTCAAGGAGATCACTGAATCCACTGCAAGGATTGTTCCTTTAAAGACAGAGCGTGTTTTATGGATTAAAAACCGGAAAAGGAAGGAAAGTTGAGGAGGTTTTCTGAGCTTGCGTAAAACTACGCAGCTTGTGTGTTGTGCTTTAGAGGTATGTCTGAAAAGATTTGGTTACCAGTTACGCACGCCGTTTAGCCGTTGTTGGATAGGTAGCTTCCCCGTTACCTCTTCCTAAAGGGTTAGTTAGACCAATAATCTTTCTCCGCTCGAGCAGTTCCAAAGCCACTAGTCGATCATTGCAACGCTCATAACGCCACAGTCCTTTAATTCTTCTCACCGTTGTCGACACCAGACTCCTCTGTGCGGAAAGTCCCGTTTCATTTGCGGAAAAAACCACAAAGTGATGGATCATGCAAATGCATTTTCGGCTGATTCTGTGAGTGCTGAGCAAACTTATAGGGGCACAGATGTTGCACATCGATGTACCAGAGGAAAATTGTCATGGCTCACAAACAAGTTCTTTTTCGTTCAGCTGCGCGTGAAAAGATCCTTCGCGGCGCGAGTGCACTCGCAGATGCGGTGCGGGTAACACTTGGCCCTAAATCCAAATCCGTTTTGATTGAGAAGAAATGGGGCAAACCGATCGTCTGCAACGATGGAGTGACGATCGCGAAAGAGTTTGATCTGGAAGATCCTGAGGAAAACCTAGGCGCACAGATGATTCGCGAAGCTGCGGAGCGAACTGGCGATGAGGTCGGTGATGGAACAAGCACATCGACGCTCGTAGCACACACAATTCTCGCCGAAGGAATACGTAATCTTGCTGCCGGAGCCAGCGCGGTTGACCTGAAACGCGGCCTGGACCGAGGCCTTCGAGTGGCTATCGCAGCACTCAAAAATATCTCTCGCCCGGTCAGCAGCCGAAGGGAAAAGGCCCAGGTTGCTACCATCTCCGCTCATAACGACTCGAGTATTGGCGAATTGGTCGCGGATGCGATTGAGAAGGTTGGTCAGGAGGGTGTTATCTCAGTAGAAGAGGCCAAGGGTACTGAAACGACCCTTGAAGTTGTAGAAGGCATGCAGTTCGACCGGGGATTTCTCTCGCCCTATTTCGTTACTGATGCTGAAAAATTGGAAGCCGTCCTGGTCGACGCGTACCTCCTGCTCTATGAAAAGAAGATTACCAACTTAAACGACCTCTTACCGTTGCTGGAACAAGTGGCCAAGAGCAATGCGTCATTGGTCATCGTCGCTGAAGACATTGAAGGCGAGGCACTCGCAACTCTGGTGGTCAATAAGATTCGTGGAGTATTGCCCTGCATCGCGGTCAAAGCACCAGGTTTCGGGGATCGCCGCAAAGCAATACTCGACGACATCGCAATTCTGACTGGCGCAAAAGTTGTCGCCGAAGAGCTCGGACTAAAACTGGAAAACGTCACGCTCACTGAATTGGGTAAAGCGAAACGAGTTGTGAGTGATCGCGAAAACACCACGATTATTGGCGGCGGCGGAACGAAGGAAGCCATCGAAGCGCGTTGTCTGGAGCTTCGGAAACAGATACAAACCACGACGTCCGATTATGATCGCGAAAAACTCGAAGAGCGTTTGGCAAAGCTGACCGGAGGAGTTGCAGTGATTCATGTTGGAGCTCCGTCAGAAGCAGAAATGAAGAGCCGCAAGGAAGCGTTCGAGGATGCCATTAGCGCGGAGAAAGCTGCAATCGCAGAAGGAATCGTCCCGGGTGGCGGTCTCGCGCTGCTCCGCTCGATAGCATTAGTTGACGAGGAAGCGGCGAAGTGCGAGGGCGACGAGCGAACTGGTCTACTAATTTTCAAGCGCGCTCTCGAGGCGCCGACACGGCAGATTGCCGAGAACTCGTCAGTCGATGGCGGCGTTGTCGTCGAAAAAATGATCAACGGCAGTGGTAATTATGGCTTCGATGCAGCACGCAGTGAGTATTGCGATCTCATCGAGGCCGGGATTATTGATCCAACGAAAGTAGTTCGGATCGCACTAGAGAATGCTGTCTCGGTTTCGAGTGTGCTCTTACTAACAGAAGCCACACTGACGGAAGTGCCAGAGAAGAAAAGTGAACGCAGCGAAGCGATCGAGCCAATGTCAGCGTAGTCCAGGTGACCCGACGGGTGAATCCAATGCCCTTCCAAAACTATTGTAAAAACGCGAAGCAAAGCGAGGTCAGGCTCCGAACCTGGATGACTATGATAAAGCTTGATACGCCATCAATAAGCTTAACTCCGTTATCCCATGGCATGCTTTCGACCAGTATTTTGCAAAAGCCAATGCACCAGAAACAGTAAACCTGGCGAAGCAAATGCTATGAATGCCCAGCCTCCGATGTGGTTCCTCAGGAGATAGCCGTAGACAAGATAGAAGGCCAGCAGGCTCCCAAGCGTGACTGCAGACCCTAACCCTTCCTTCCACCACGCGACCATCAATCCGACCATTACGCCAATTGGAAAGAAAAGAAGCCCGGCCCACTCCCTGGGTGAAATCTCTGATGGATGAAGAGCCTCGCCTAGAAAAAGCAAAATTAAGAAAGTTATACTGGCAATGCTGCTGATCCTCGCTAACAATTCGATTATTGTCAGCGGCAAACCCAAATCAATTCTAGTGGTAGACATAAGCGCCTCCCTCCGGCGATCGTTGTCCAGATGGGACCACCATCGACCACTAATCTTTTTAGCAAAGGACATACCTAAAGATCTCTTCGTACTTGCTAAAGGCGAATTGTATTTCTGCTATCACTTGAAAGCTTCAAGCACTCGAGGTTGTGGACTTTCCCGCATCCTCTGCGCAACCTTACTCATAAGCGCCCGCTGAAATTCCTAATCTCCAGCAATACTGATTTGTCCTGTGGCATGTTCTTTGCGCTTCAAGAGGCGGGAATTGTTAATTGCCAACCGTCAAAATAGACGGAATGCTAACCACTTGTTAATCAGGACAGCTAAGAATGGAGGTTTGAGGCCATGAGAACGGATGAGCGCGATATTCTCGAACTCCTTAAAGATGAGTTGGATTTCATCGAGAAGGGAGGGTATGGACGATCTGTTCGTACACCGTGGCAAAGCAAATCTACCTTTCAGGATTCCCTTTCCTGTATCAACTATGGTTATCCAGATCACGCTCACCCGTGCAACGAATGCCGCCTGCTCGACTTTGTTAGTCCCGAAAATCGGACCCAGCAAGTACCCTGTCACTTCATACCTTTAAATAGTGATGGAGATACCATCGAGGATCTGGAGTTACAGAACAATCAGACAAAGCTTGAGCGAGAAGTGAGTCGATGGCTTCGTGCCAGGATCAAAGAGATCGAGGAGGAGCGAACCGAACACGCGACTGTTTGAAATCCACATCATAGCTCGCGTTAACCCATACCGTATTGCCTCAGTCCCAACGGCCAGCGCCACTCGATACGAAATGTCTCGCAGAGGTTCTAAAGGTGGAAATAGCGGACCATCCGGATCTTTCAACGCCGGAGAGAACTCGCTCAGTACTCGCGCAGCCGCTGAGAACATCGCATCTGTGACTCGATGTGAACCTGAAGCAATTATCCCCAACCCCACGCCGGGAAATATGAACACGTTGTTGCACTGACCGATTCTAATCAATCTCCCACCATAATTGCTTGGCGGAAATGGACTGCCGGTGGCAATCAATCCGGGTCCATTGGTCCATTCAAGGATATCCGAGGGTGTTGCCTCGCGGCGTTATTCTTTGAAAAGTCTTCCCATTGCAGCAACACTCGCGAAAACATATGCTTTACAGCTCTGACGAACTGTTCAATGAAATTGTCGTACTCCTGCCCTCGTACGCGTGTGTGCCTCCAACCTAAATACAATGGATCATCCAGGAGTTCGCGAGTATCAGTTCCGATATCCAGCATTATGGGAAGGGTCGCGCCCGGATAGATTCCTGCGCACAGAGAATAAAGTGAGAGTTTTCCAATCGGAATGCCCATACCTCCAACACCCAGGTCCCCCAACCCGAGGATCCGCTCGCCATCAGTCACTACGATGTTCAACCTTTTCCGAAACAGCCTTGTCGAGGAACGCGGGAATCTCATTTCGGTTCGGATACGCGATGTATAGTCCACGGGGTCTGCGGAACACATGAAGTTACAGTCGGTCCTGAAAGGCTCGAAGTTGTTCGTCCGCCTTTGCGGTTTTGTCAGTCTTGGTGCTTCTTGTCAGAGTGCGCTTTCGATACTGATCGAAGAGCCCGATGCGCGGCGCGCTCTCCTACAGAAATCATCTGATCAACTGCCGAGGATCTTGGCACATATCCAACAAGCGGAATTTGCGGTTGAATATGAATGTCCGTCCGAGCCAACGCGGAGCGGTAGTGTCTGGGAAACGCCCGAGTAGTCTTCTTTTCCAATGGAGAATAGCCTAGCGACCGCATCAGCGAACTCCACTCCCAAACATCGGAGGCAATCACCACGTCAGCACCCAAATCGTGGCAGACTTGAGATGGGAGTACACATGAAAAGCCGCCATCTTTGAGTCTTAACCGTTCGCGGATAACGGGCCGGCGCACTAAACGCATAGCGCAACTCGCACTGATGGCCGAGGGCAGTGATCCAGTCGTCATCGCTAGCCACTGATTTGACGACACAACAGTTGCAACCGCGGCAAAGCGGATTGCAAGACGTTCGAATGTTGGCGGTAAGTAACGGGCTGAGAATTGCTCGAGCGTTTTTCCGTTCAACAAGCGGGGCCAGAACACAGAGCACGCCATGTCAGCCATCTCGCGCCATTCCATCCCCGCCGCAAGTGCAGCTCCGATAATACTGCCAACGCTTGTTCCCGCGACTACTGCAGGTTTAATGCCGGCTTCCTGTAACGCCTTGATAACCCCAATATGAGCCAAACCACGTACAGCGCCGCCACTCAAAGCAAGGCCGATCTTTTTGTTGTGAAGTAAATCGAGGTTTTCTGACATGCAGTCGAATTATTACATCTACAACGAGAAAGGAAAAACGGAGAAAGAGACAGCCGTAACTCGCCTGGCACTCATTCAGCAGCTAACGACTAGCTCTGTCGGACGCGAAGTCCACGGCAGACACAGTCTTGGCCGGAATGTTGTCACGCGCACAATCGATTCTTTACTGGCACTGGCGCGTCAATATGTACCTCCAGTTCACTGGTTGGGAGCAGCGGTGACTGCGGTGATCCTCTTCTTGTACGTTCGTCTGGTGGCCTTCACCTCTCATCTTCGGTCCGTCGGCGAAAAGGCGTGGCCCGACCTTTCGGCCGGATCTGTGCTCGCACTATTGCATAGAGACGCTCCTTCGTTGTTAGTGGCATTTGTAATGAGGCGGCCCCAGGTTCCGTGCTCCATCATGATTTCAGGCGACTCGCGCGGCGATTGTTTAGCGTTGCTATCTCGAATGCTGGGTCTTCATGTCGTTCGCGGAGACAGTGACGAAGGTGGCTGGCCAGCATTGGGCGAGCTATCGAAAGCTCTCATTGAAGGATCGTGTGCGATCATTGCGGTCGACGGTGGTGGTCCAGCCCGAGTCGCGAAAGTAGGTGCGGTGGCTCTCGCGTCAGCAGCGGCGGCGCCTCTGTTACCATTGGCCGCCGATTGTTACCCTGCGTTTGAAGAGCGTCACAAATGGGATACCGCGCGCAACCCACTGCCTTTTTGCACGGTCTTCATTTCCCTCGGACCAGCGCTGGTGTATGAACCATTGGTTGATGCTCCATCCATTGAGCAAGCAAGAAAAAGACTTGAGGAAGCGCTTAACGTGATGAGTTTGGAAAGGTTTGCTACCTCACCTGCATCTTAAAGCTAAATAGCTAATCTCGACTGCGAATATCGTCGAGCATCTGTTGAATGCGGGCTTTAATCAGCGCTGCCACTTTTTCGTAGACAATCTCTTCATCCGTTACACCCGCTGCGATCTCACCCGGTAGAATCGGGTCCCCGAAGCACAACCTAACTTTCGCAAACCGGAAGCGCCACGATTCGCGGGGCCAAATAAGATATGTTCCATCGATAGCCACAGGCACGATCGGAAGTTCCAATTCCGATGCGAGAATCGCTGCGCCCTTCTTGAACTCGAGGAGGTGACCATCGAATGACCGTTGACCCTCGGGATAGATGTTGAGAATCTTTCCGGCCCGAAGTCCTACAGCCCCCGCTTGCATGGCCCGCAGTAGCTGTGTATCTGGATCGATGGGTACGACGTTAATCAATCGAGCAAGCTGGGCCATGACGCGGTTCGTAAAATACATACTCGCTCCAACATGGAAGATGTTTCTCAGAACCCCGCGCGGATAGGTAGCACAAACAAGAAATGGATCCAGGTAGCTTTGATGGTTCGGACAAATGAGGTATGGGGGCTTAACCCTACTCAAAGTTTCGCGCCCTTGTACTTGCATTCGAAACAGGATGCGAGCTCCGACATAGACTAACTTCAGTACGACAAAGGCGAACAACTCAACTGCTGGTTTTTCCTTGAGCAGTGGCTCAAGCTCGCTGAGTGTTGGAGGCTCAGTTTTCAGAACGTCTCGCCAATGAAATTCAGCGCCTTCAGGCGTGTTCCCAAACTGTTCGGGCAAGCCCGTCAGTTTTGTATTCGCCAGGGCTATCAATTCACCAACCGTTTGCACGGCTGGTAGTTCTTCTGGTTTAAGTTCGATCTTCAGCGCTTGCTCAGTGCTGGCAACACATTCGGCGCGCGCTAGCGAGTCGAGACCCAGATCGATCTCCAGATTCATTCCGGGATGAATTGACTGGACCTCCCGATTGTGTTGTTTGATTGCTGCGATAACCGCACGTCCGGCGCGAGAATCTATCTGTGCTTGCTCCGCCAGGCTAAGTGTTCGCACTTTCGCTGTAGGGGAGCCTTCACTTTGGCGCAGACTTTCTAGCTGGTCCTTCAATTCGAAGCGGCGCACCTTGCGTGTTGTAGTCCGAGGCAGTGGATCTGCTCGTAAAACGAAATCGTGGACTCGCTGATACTCTGGGAGTTCGCGTCCAAGATTTTCCAATTCCCATACTACCCACTCTCGCGCGTTGGCAATCTTGTGAGCCTTGAGGTAATCGAAGTTAGGTACTACAACCGCACACAGTTTTTCAGCTCCTTTAAATTCAGTCGTCGTATCTTTAAGGCCGAGGACACAAACCTCGCTCACAAAAGTTGAACGTTCGTAATGAGCTTCAACATCTTCGGGAAAGACATTTTTGCCGGACGGCAATTTGATGATGTCTTTCTTTCGCCCGACAATGTAAAGGTGGCCTTCTTTATCAAAGCGACCTAAATCGCCGGAGCGAAACCACCTATCAGGGGTAAATGCGTCACGATTGGCGTCAGGATTCTTGTAATACCCGGACATAACAATTGGTCCACGAATCAATACTTCCCCAACTCCCTCGTCGTTCGGCTGATCGATCTTAACTTCAACGCCCTTTAGCGGGGTGCCTACGGATCCAACTTTATTATCCTCGAAACGAGTGACTGTCGCCGCGCCGCAAGTTTCAGTAAGTCCGTATCCTTGCAAAATCGTGAATCCCAAACGGTGAAAGTCCAGTGCTACGCCAGCATCAAAGCTTGCGCCTCCTGAAACCGCTAAGCGTAGTCTTCCGCCAAATGACCGGTGTATTTGACCGAAGAAAATCCGCCCCGCGTTGAGACCAAAGAAATCACGAAGTAGACCGTTCACTCCCAGCATCAGGCGGAATAGCGCCCGTACCAGCGCAGGTTTTGTTTTTACCGCATCAAATATTTTTTTGTGAAACAGATACCAGAGGCGCGGCACTCCAACAAGCGCTGTTGCGTGACTATCTCTCAAGCCACGCTCGATTTGGCTCGTGCTCAACTCGCTAAGGTAAATTACGCGCGCGCCGACGGTCGTAGCCATCCATAAATTTACAATTTGAGAATAGGCGTGGAAGAGAGGAAGTAGACTGAAGACCACCTCCTGATCGCTAATGTGCATCACTTCCTGAACCTTGTCGCTCTCTGCATAGATGTTGCCGTGAGTGAGCGGGACGGCTTTAGGTACTCCAGTCGTTCCAGACGTGTACATCAAGAGCGCGAGATCTTCAGGTTTGGCTGGCGGAGGAGCATCAACGAACTCTGGTGGCGTGGGAGTGTGAGCCCAGTCAGTAAATTCTGCCAGCCCATTCCGTTGCGTTATAGGCATTAAGGAGACTGCTGGTATTTTACGGCCGAGCTGTTCACACGCCGCGTGAAATTTCTTTAGCGATGCCGGCGAAACAAACGCAAGTTTCGCTTCTGACCCACCGAGAAATGACGCCAATGCCTGAGTGGTAGCGGCGGGATCTAGCGGGGTAACCACAGCACCTCGATAAAGAATGGCCAGATATGCAATGGCCCAGTTTGGATGATTCTCCCCAAGAATCGCGACGCGGTCACCGAATGAGACGTGTTCCAGGGTCAGCCGGTAGGCAATGCTACGAATTTGGGAAAGCATCGACCCAAAGGTAACCTGGTCAGATTCCTTCCCATCAATAAGCACCATTGCCACTTTGTCGCGGCGATTGCCGGCCGTGTCAACGACCTTTTGGCAGAAGCTTTGTTCTATTTGCGTGGTAACCATATCGAGAGGACTTAAATACCGAGATCAATATTTGGCTCATTCAAGATCACTCTTCCGGACATCGTTTAAGACGCCGGCCCGCCGCCTCCTCGACAGCCCGAATATTCTTCGTGATCTTTTCAGTCTGTCCTTCTTCATCCTCGATTCTTATCGTTGTCATTACATGACTCGACACGGTACGCGCCTGGTAATGACACTTCTTCAACAAAGCCATTAACTCGTCCCATTCTCCTTCGATACACGTTCCCGCTGGTGTGAGACAGTAGGGCAGGCCACTCTCGTCGATGATTTTTAGAATTTGAGCAAGATCATAACTCAAGTGAGTGATCCGACCCAACATATTGATGTTGAGTTCAACTAACATAGTCGTCGTTTCCTTTCCGACCTCAGTCGAGTCATGTGAGACTATTCGCGAAGGAGCCATGACCGTCGCATTGTCACTTTACATCGGCGAAGACCAAACTGCTCAACCGCGTGTCGCTGAACATGTCGCATTGCCTCTTCCACAGAATCGGTTATCAACAATAACTTCATATCTGAGGGATCAATTGTTTTAGTCGTAGCCATCTGTTCCAACAATTCCACGAGTCGCTGCCAGTATTTTTCGCCAAACAGCACGATCGGAAACTGATCGATCTTCCGCGTTTGAATCAATGCTAACGCTTCAAAAATTTCATCCATGGTGCCGAATCCGCCGGGCATGGCGATGAAGGCATACGAGTATTTGATGAATAGCACCTTGCGTACGAAGAAATGACGAAGTGTTACGGTTGCTCTTCCGGGTTCAAGGTCGATCTTAATCTTGGCATCTTCGCACCTTGCAGTCTTTTGTCCTTATCCCGTTAATACTTGTCTCAGCACGCTCACGAGTTAGGCATTGAAAGAAACCAGATGGGTACAACCAGACCCTTAAATAGGTGGCCCAAGTTGTACCCATCTTCGGTGCCCACTACGGCACTACAGTAATTTGATTGTTGACTTCCTTTACGCCGGGTGCGGCCCACGCTGCGGTTGCAGCTTCCTGCTTCTCAAACCAGGATCGTACATTGCCCCGCAACGTCACCTTGCCATCTGCGGCTTGTACAGTGATTCGCCGGGCATCGATTTCCGCACTGCGTTTCAGCGCATCTTCGATCTTGTCTTCGACTTCGATCGTAGATACTGTCGGCTTCATTTTGATGCTGTCAGTTACGCCCCTAACTCCACCCAGGTATTTAACCGCGAACTCGGCAGCATTTTTCTGATAGTACCAATCAACAGTTCCTTCAAGCGTGATCCAACCATCCTTCACGGCAAGTTTGATCTTGTCATGTGGAACATCGATTCGCGCTGCCAATGCATCCAGCGCCGCCGATGCGATATCAGTGTCAGTCTTCTTGAACAGTGGTTTTACCTGAATCTCATTCGCCACCGCACTGACACCGTAGGTCTTGAGCGTCACCCGCTCAGCGGCGAGCTTCTCGCCGTATGTATTGACGAACCCAGTCAACGTTACCACCCCATTCTCGGTCGCTACACCCAGATCTGTTGAAGTAATTTCCGGTTCCCAGTCGAGCTGTCGCTCGACTCTGTCGCGCAGATCTGTATCTGCAATATTGCTCTTTGCTCTATGAAGTAGAATCATCACGCCATACTTGTTCTTGGGAACAAGCGGTCTTAATGAAGCCCTTCCCGAACCGGACAGGCACCTTTCAGCGCATCCGGCTCTCCCTCGCGCGCGAGCTCATCTCCAGCTTCGAAAAATCTCCAACGCAGTTGAAGAATATCCCTAATTGGAGGCATCGCGACTGTGGTCCTTCGCCTTGTGAACGGTGTTAGCGTCTCCCTGGATGGACATGACTCCACCGACTACTACGACCACTCTGCCCCGAAATGTGACATTGGCAATTCCGCCTGCCTACCCTCAATGAAGTGAGAGTCACAATCGGTTCCGGCGTAGCTCGCATAGCAATTTACCCGTCGACTTAGGTCTCCTTCCGATCCTTTGCACCTGGATGAACCAGGCTTGAGATTTATCCGCGAGGCTCTACGAAGTCCTCGCAGCCCCTTTACGACTCGCAACCAGAACCACAAGTCGCGGGGCAGATGTGAGAATTGCACTCACATTCCGCTCGTCTCTCACACCACTTAGTTACCTTAGGTGTGTTTTATGGACAGGATCTCAGATTCGACAATAACCGTCTGACCGTCTCGACTTCCGTGGCGAGCTCGTATTGGGAGGGAAACTCTCCCGCAAGCCTCGCCCGTTTCCCCTGCAAGCTTGATCTCATGCCTGTCAGTTGCGGCTCATGCAACAGACTTCGGCAGGGTTAGGACATCGCCGCTTCGACAGCGATGGCTAGTTCCAACCAGCATTGCTATGCGGCCTTTTCGCCGCGCCCTCTGGCTTCCATAACTCCAGTCCTCTCTTTTTCAAACAACAATCTTTCACCTAGAGTGCGCTTAGGTAGTTGCGACTCTTTCTTTTTTCTTTTCTTCGCTTATTTACGTTTACGCAATACATATGCCCTTCAAATCGTCGACAGTATTGATCAGAGATACTCAAGGATTTGCGAAACAGCGCTAAGCGCAGCGAGAAGCAAAGGGGAGTTTCGCGCAGAAGCGTGAGGAACTTTTCGCGGTCGAGATGGGGGTGTTCGTTCGGACTCCAGATCAGAACGGGAGCAGAATCTGCAAGTGAGCGAAACCGTTGGGATTCCAACAGTGCCTCTTCGGCACGTTTGCCGCTGGTGATCTCGCACAGGATGGCACTTCCAAACTACTACTAATATCCAAGTCAGGCATAGCCTATGTCGGATCAATTCTTCTTTCGCAAGAAGCTGAAGACGAACAGTATTGTCGCCACCGAAATCACCGTCGGCCCCAGAGCCAAATTGATCGTTATAGTCCCAATTGCAAGGTGCGTGTAGTAGTGAGTGATCGCAAGACCAATGGCAACAGACAAAACGCTGGCCAGTGCCGAGGCGGACAAAAATGCTGTAAGTGTGTGGGTTAACTGGCGGCCAATCGCGGCAGGAACGATAATCAGCGCGCCTACCAGCAACGCTCCTAGAAATCTGAGGCCCAACAACACAGTCGTACTGAACACGAGAAGAAAATAGAGGTCAACACGAGATACGTTGATGCCTGTTGCGGCCGCCAGTTCCGGGGAGAAGATCCTAAGAATAAGCTTTTGCCTGGAAGTGTAAATGTAAGTGAGTATGACGAGGACCAAGAGTATCCCTACCAGGAATGCCGGCAACCCCAGGTCTTGAAAACCACCAAAGAGCGCTTCAATTAGGTCTTCGCTAGGAGTTACCAGCGTACCGATGGCTAAGGCGCCCGTAAAAATCACACCGATGGCAACGTCAGTGGTAAGAGTTCCTCCTTTCTGCAAATGCCAGATGAGAATAGTGCCTAGTAAGAGCGCGACAGCTGCGCCGAGTAGTGGATTGATCCCGAAAAGCAGTGCAAGGCCGAGTCCCGGGAGAGCAACATGCGATATCACATCTCCAGCCAAACTCATTCGCTTCATTTGGGCAAAGCTACCCACGAGCCCTGCTGCTAACGCTGTCAGCAGGGCCAACACAGTTGCGTATGATTCCTGGCTGGTCATGGGGCCACACTTATAGCGGACAGTCCTTGTTTAAGGAATTTGCAAATGGTTCTCTAACAATGAGTGTGATGGTAATAACTGTATGCCTCGCCATAGAGATTCTTAAGTACTTCCGGAGAGAGCGCGACTTGTGGAGAACCGATGCAAAGACTTCGTCGGTTCAAACACAATACTGTCGTCGCATAGCGTGATACGAACGTCAGGTCGTGCGACACCATGATGCTGGCAAGGTTAAATTGATTCTGGAGTCGACCAATCAGTTCATAAATATGCTCCTCACCAGGTTCGTCAATGCTGGCAGTAGGTTCATCAAGTAGAAGCACGTCAGGTTGGCCGATGAGCGCAAAGCCGATCAGTCCCCTTTGAAATTGCCCACTCGAAAGGTGGCCCACCGGCGTTTCCAACATTTCTTTTGTTAGCCCAACACTCTGTGCGATCTCGACCGTGTTCTTAGTTGGCACATTTATGGTCTTACACTTAGCCTCAAACAAATCGTTGTAGGTCAAAGGCAGGTGTCGATCAGCTTCGAGCTTCTGGGGTACATACCCGATTCTCACATCAGGTGCCCAGGTAATCTCCCCTCTATAGGGAACCAGTCGCAACAAGGCTCGTAACAGAACGGTTTTGCCCGCGCCATTTGGTCCCAGAACACATAGCTTTTCACCTCGTGCCAACTCAAAGCTGAGGTTCTCTATAAGCAGCTTTTGCTCGATCAGAACACTAAGATTCTTGACGTTCAGCAGATTCATAAAGTCAGGTTACAGGTCAGCACCCGGAACGCGATGAGAATTCTGTTCTCTCCTGGTGCTCATCGGAGAGATCTGAATGGTTTGTTTCGACGACCAACGAGCCGCTTAGGTCTGCCGCCTAAGTCCATTGATGTCGTGTCCAACGCGATACGAACTCCTAACAAAATGCCAATTATCCCGGCAGTCAATGCGGTCGCGCCTACCAAAGCTTGTTCCCATTGAGCCCATCGGCCCATCTGGAATCCAAACAAAAACGCTGCGACGCCCACCACACTAAATGACGCCATGACAAAGAGCACAAAGGCGTATTCAATGACAACTAACGCTTGGTATCTCTTTCGCATAACCTCCCTCCTTTTGTTGGCGGCTGGCTTCCCTAACTTGTGTTAACCGAGTCTGAGCTCCCGGTGCTGAAGATCAAATAACTGTGAGTGCTGCCTCAATGGTGTTTAGTTCGCAAAGTACTCCAAGGCAAATAGCTCTTCGGATCGATCGGGATGCAATTCCTTCGTAAACTCATGACACTCATACGGGCTCAAGTCCTTCCTTGCGGTTAGGACGCTGCTTCTATTCAGCAGCACCGTTTATGCCACTGCTCAACTCGGCTTTTCCAAGCTTTTGGCCCTACTAATTGCGTTGAGGGACGTCTGAAAGTGTGGACTCTTCCGCAGGTAGATAGATCTTCCGCAAACGCTTCACGTCCTGCAGGCGCATACCGTGGCGAATTCATGGCCATGCAAGACACGAGTGACGAGATTCTTCATCTCGGCACTCTGATCCCGCGGTCGTGGCTGCAGCAAGAGCAGTTTCCCCCCCAAACCAGCCACTAACGCGCTTTCCGCCGTTCCTAGAGTTAGGGCAGCCTCCGCTCCAATCACGGAACCGATGGAAAGGGTCACATTAAGCTCGGCGAGACACGCAACACGAGTAATGCAAAAGAGTACTCAAACGATTCAACTCATCGTACGAGTAGTCCACACTCACCCCATTGGTGTTCGACGACCGCATGGTTAACAAGTTCCCACCGTCGTCGTATGTATAGCTCAACGTGCCAAACGGCGTCTGCTTGCTCGCCAATCGATCGCGCGGGAATTAACTCGATCGAGGCTGTTCCGGGGTCAGTCAACTGGACATCAAGCAAGGCGAAGCAGCAAAAGCAAAGGCTGCAGTACGAGACGTGATCTTGTGACCGGAAGCGAGCATCAGCTACCTTCGGGTGAACCGGGCCATTCAAACCGCAAGACCGCAGTGGATCTGTCCCCCTGAATCGTCAGGGCGATATCGACGCCCTCGTCATTCTGTTCGAGGCTTACTTGAGTAGGGTGCCGGATCGAGTGCGTGATGTGATGGTCCGCTTTAGCGCCAACCATGATCATAATCGTCTGACTTGATACTTCGTCTGTTTCAGCAGTAATTCCTTCCAGCGACAATCCATCCTCCTGTAACTGTGCTCCTATCTCTGGCCCAAGGATCTCCATCCCAATCAATGTTCCTTGATGCTTCCGACTAAAAGTATCGAAAAACTCAGGCCACACACTTTGTTGAATCTCCTTAGTTCGCATTGTTCGCCTTTCTTTCGATTGACTAAAACGTCTTTGACTTGATTTCAATCTCTTTTCCAACTCACCCGCGCAAGTGCGCTCATACCAGCGTCGTGGTATTCGGATCTGATTGAGTTCCAACCAAACACTAGATGAAGGATGATCTGTGTCAACCGTGCTTAGGTCGCAGAATGCTCCAAGCCAAGTAGATTCCAAGTAAGAGCGCACACAGAAAACCAAAAGCGAAAACAACCCAGGCCCACCGTTCCCATCCAGGTAAGTGATAAACCGACACAAGAACGGCTAAACCGTTAATGAACGCCGCGGTGATCACACCGAGCACGATGCGGTTCGTTATCCTTTCGACACGATCCACGATTGGCTCAAAACCTTCAGGCCGCATTCCGATTTGCAGGTTGCCATCTTCAGCTGCCCTCACAATTCTTCTGAGTTGCTGTGGCATCTCCACTCCGAGCCTCGCAAGGTCGAGACTGGCACGACCAAAGCTTCGAACCCACTTGAGGGGGGAGTATTCGCGAATCACTAGTCGTTCGGCGTAAGGCGCCAGGACAGCAGTCAAATGAAAATCGGGATCGAGATTCACTCCGAGTCCCTCAATCATGATTACCGTCTTGAACAACAAGGCGAGGTTTGATGGCAAATGCATGTAATGCCGGCGCATCGCCGAAAAGATATCGTCCAGCAAGGTTGTGATTATTAACTCTCCCAAAGGCAGTTCCCAGTAAGTTGAGAGCAAGTGCTCCACATCCCGACGGACTGACGCGCGATCGATTCGTTTGCGGGTCACGCCAAGATCTATAAAGACATCGACCAGCCGGTCAGCGTCCCGCTGATTGATGCCTATCAACAAATCTGCCAGACGTTCCTGGGTCCGTTCATCGACCACCCCGACCATGCCGAAGTCAATTAAACCGATTGTGCTATTTGGCTCTATGAAAAAGTTTCCGGGATGAGGGTCTGCATGAAAGAACCCATCCTCGCATACCATCTTGAGCACGACATTAGCAGCGTAAACAGCGAGCGAGCGTCGATCGGTACCTTGCGCGTCAAGTGCATCCAAATTATTAACCTTGATGCCACGGATTCGCTCTAAAGTTAGAACGCGAGAAGTAGTCGTCTCCCAAACCACGCGTGGAATATGGATTCCTGGATCATTAGCGAAATTCTGAGCAAAGCGTTCAGCGCTGTGCCCTTCGCGAATGTAATCAAGTTCCGACCGCAACGTTTGCGAAAATTCTTCAACCAGGCCAACAAGGTCGTACTGACCGGCAAACTCCCAATGCCGACCCGCCGTTGATGCAAGCTCCTTAAGAATCTCCAGATCCTCATTTACCTGTTCCACTACACCCGGTCTACGAATCTTGACGACGACCTCGGTTCCATCGGCTAGCGTGGCTGCATGAGCTTGCCCGATTGATGCAGCCGCAAGCGGCTCGGGATTGAACTCAACAAAGATGTCCTCAATAGGCTTTCCCAACTCCGCTATTAGTGCTTCTCTTATAGCCTCAAAAGGAACGGGGGGCGCGGCATCCTGAAGTTTCGTGAGCTCTGCAAGATAATCCGGTGGCAGGAGGTCTGCGCGGGTCGAAAGAATTTGGCCTAACTTGATGAACGTAGTGCCAAGCTCTTCTAAAGCTATTCGCAAATGTTCAGGCTTGGTTTGTGCTGCCTGCTGATGACCAAATGAAGACTTGTCAATTGAGGCTTGGTCGTTATTTGTGAGGTAATCCCACCCGTGATTGATAAGCACACTGGCAATCTGCCGTGTGCGTTTTAAGTGAAAATTCTTTCTCCAGTTAACAAGATTCACATCATCCTCATCGCCATCAAGTGAGGAGCGGCGCCGAACTCCTGGGACGTGAACACAACCACAAAACTTTGACAAACATATTTCTCCTTTAGCCCTTCTGGGAGGCTGGATCGAAAAATCGAGCCTTTCGAGAATCTTGTCTGTCGTCTTGAGGACTGTCGTGTACCCAGTTCCAGATTGCTCCACCGATCCAACCAAATATGTAACCGAGCGATGATGTGATGACAATCAGCCCGATTGCATAAATCGGCTTGAAGGCACTCACAACGTATGGAGGTTGAATGAAGTGCAGTCGAAAAACCCAGTCCATCAACCATTGGGCCACACCGGTCATGACAAGGACCGCCCACACCAGATGCCATAGCCCAAGCAAAGAACCGAAAACAATTCCCAATTTGTTTCTGCTGATCATGACTAATCCTCCTACGTTACGGTCGGTTGTCGCTGCCGATTTGAATCAGAACCAAGAATGTCGACGACTAACCAACTGGGCCACCAACGGTGTTCTCTAACCTCCGCCTCACGCGTTTGAAAGCCGTACTTGCAACCTCACCGGGCAGCATCGAATGAGAGCACATTTGTCGCAGGCCTTATGGTTGTTACATGTAATGAGAGTGCCTAACATGGAGGCTCCATAACTGTCGATTGGGCTGTCCGGCTTACAAGCTTTCAAGCTGGAATGCCGGACAGTCACCGAGCATCGGCCGCTTATGCAGCCGCCTTTACCTGCTTCTTCTCGGCTGATACATCTTTCACTTCCAGCTTGCGGGTCTCCGGCTTGGCCCTCGGCGCCGGGAAGGTTACTTCAAGCACGCCGTTCGTGAATGTCGCTTCCGCTTTATCAGTAACCACCCCTTCCGGCAACGGAAGTTGTCGATAAAAGTTTCCATAGTTGCGCTCACTGCGATAGAAACCTTCGCGCTTCTCCTCTTTCTCCTCTTTGCGTTCACCTGAGATCGTCAGCTTGTTGTCCATTAATTCGACCTTGATGTCATCTTTGGTCAGACCCGGAAGATCAGCGCGCACGGTAAATTGCCCGTTGTTCTGCAGCACCTCAACCTGAGGCATCCACTCCATCTCTCCGAACTCCGTTCGAGAAGGCCAGGCCTCTGAACTGAAAAGACCGGGAAAGCGAAATCCCTCAAAGTCGTTGAACAGACGTTCCATGTCCTTCGCAAAACGGCGCATCATTCCAAATGGATTGGCCACCTCCGGGCTCTTGCGTACCAATGATTCTTTTTTCTCCTTCATGACTTTTCTCCTCTAAATTGCAAACAATTAACTAATTAGAAATAGGGATCGATCCGGAGATGGTCCCTGACCTGGATCACTCCATCTGCATGACTTATTGATCCAACAACTGCGCGTTTCTCTTGCCATGAATGTACCCGTCCAAACAGATCAACTGCGCCATCGTTAACTTCAATTCGAAATCGTTCCGCTTCGCGGTCAGCGCGTTGTTCCAATGCGAACTCAATCTCTTTACGAAGCTCTTCTGAATCAACTGGTCTCTTTCGGACTGTGAGCCTGTTCGTCACACCAACCACACCAGCCAGCCGGCGAATAGCATCTTCCGCATCGCCAAGTTCACGCCAGTAATCCACCTCTCCATCGAGTATCACCCACCCGTTAGAAACGGTTGACAAAATCGATTCATCTCGGACCAATGCGTCCCACTCCAACGCACTGCGAACTGCGCTAGCGATCTGAGTATCCGTCCGAGCAAAGCGATCCACGGGTTTGACTGCGATGTCATTAGCGACATCAAGAATCCCAACAACTCGGTGAGCGGCAGTCTGTGCCTCTAACTTCTGTAAGTAAGTGGGCACGGTTCCAGTCAAAGTTGCTACTCCGCCATTAACTTCCACATTGATGTTGGTCCAATCAATCCGTGAGTCCCATTTCAATTCGCGCATTATTCGTTCCGCAAGCTCTGCGTCAGTTCTTCTCTCCAACATAACTCGCTCCTCGACCTGATATCGGTCTCGTGATGTTTCGGCTGAAATCAAAACGTCGGGCTAGCTTGCAGCCGGTGTCGCCATTATTGCGGGTGCGGGATGTTGACAGATGGCTTGGTAGGTCTCGACCACGTCGTCATAGCCGATTTGTGCCGCTTTGCCATGGTCTTTGTTGGCTTTCAGTACGATGTCGTTCATCGACAAGATTCCCTCCAGTTCGCCCCCAGCCGTGACGACCGGAAGTCGTCGTATCTTGTAATCCTTCATTGCCTGCAAAGCTTGAGCAACGTCGTCTTCGGAGTTCACCGAGTAGACCCGACCGGTCATAACTTCCTCGACAGATATTCCGGACGGATTGGCATGATTCATTGCAGTTGCCATACAGATGTCGCGATCGGTAATTAGACCAACTACCTTTCTGCCATCTTTGATTACCGGCAAAACACCGCAGTCGTTTTCCCACATCAACTGCGCGGCGTCCGCCAAACTCTCGGTGAGCCAAATCGCTTTCGGTTCTGGCGTCATGACTTCTTTTACCTTCATAGAAAACCTTCATCTTCTGTGTTCACTGTCCAGACATTGCTTCGCCCATCCCTGCCCGCCGCCTGCCTTTGATTACTTTTCACAGTCCAGAAGTGCAACGTACATGCCGCTCACCTTTCTAACGTAATGGCGCAAGCTTGTTGTTACCCAAGCCTTTTTGGGGAAAGATCCGCACTTTGGTGCGAGGAAACTCGCTGCCTTTACGTGCCTGCCAGACCCGACTGTAGTGACACTTAGCGTTTGTTTGACCACACAATCAATTTGGAGCGGGCACGATCCTTGCCCGTTCTCACTACGAGTCGGAACGGATCGGCTCGAGTCCATTAGCTTGGCAAGATCGGAGCACGCATCGATGAGAAAACACCAAGAACTTTGTTACACACTCAATTTTGAAGAGATCTCTTTGAAAGATATTTCGCGCGTCGGCGGTAAGAATGCTTCCTTAGGTGAGCTCTATAACTCATTGAAGCCCAAAGGTGTTGGCGTTCTCGATGGTTTTGCGACAACGGCAGATGCCTACCGGGCGTTGCTGGTGCAAGGAGAATTGGAATATGAGCTTCGTTCTTTAGTATCAGATTTCGACGTGCAAAACGTTGAAGAACTAAAAAGACGTGGACATGAGGCACGGGCGGCAGTCCTGGAAATGCCGCTGCCGAAAGAGCTGCGGGAAGCAATCATCGAGGCTTACGAACAACTATGCGAGCGGCTGGGATATGAACCCGAAATGGCCGTCCGCTCTTCGGCTACGGCTGAAGATCTGCCGGAGGCATCATTCGCCGGCGCTGCCGAGACGTTTCTAAATGTTCGTGGCCGTGAGGCGCTATTGCGCGCTGTGCATCAATGCTTTGCCTCACTGTTTACGGATCGTGCGATCAGTTACCGGGCGCGGCTTGGTTATGACCAACTGAGCGTGGCGATTTCCGTTGGCGTGCAGCCCATGGTGCGATCCGACAAGGCCAGCTCCGGAGTGATCTTCACGCTCGACACTGAGTCAGGTTTTCGGGATGTTGTACTGGTGAGTAGTGCGTACGGCCTTGGCGAGTACGTCGTGCAGGGTGTGGTTACACCTGACGAGTGGGTTGTTTTCAAACCAACCCTGAAGACCGGTCACCGATCAATCCTTGGGCGCAGACTCGGCACGAAAGAGGTGCGCCTGGTCTACGGTGATGGCAGCCGCACGACCCGTAGCGAGGCGACTCCAACAGCGGAACGAGAGAAGTTCTCGCTAAGTGACGATGAAGTTTACAACCTCGCTCGCTGGGCATGTCTGATCGAAGATCACTATTCAGACCAAGCAGGTCACCCACAGCCTATGGATATTGAATGGGCCAAGGATGGCGTAACGGGCAAGCTCTTCATCGTTCAAGCCCGGCCTGAGACGGTTCATTCGACCAAGCCGCATGGAGCAGTTGCGGAAGTCTACCGGTTAACCGGTCAACACGACGCCGCTCTTGTTGCGGGCCAGGCTGTCGGAGAAAGAATTGGCACAGGCCGGGTGAGAGTTGTACGCGATGCCGGTGACCTGTCAAAGGTGGAGGCCGGCGACGTCCTGATTGCCCGGCTAACCGATCCTGATTGGGAACCAGTCATGCGGCGCGTTTCTGCCATCGTTACTGATCAGGGTGGAAGAACTGCACACGCTGCGATCGTATCGAGAGAGTTCGGTCTGCCTTGTATTGTCGGAACTGGAAATGCGACTGAGGTTTTGCGCGATGGTTCTGAGGTCACGGTTGTTTGCTCAGAAGGGCCGGAAGGTCTCGTCTATGAAGGCCGGATACCGTTTGAGATTCAACCAATTGATGCCACGCTGGTTCCGCCCACACAGACGGCCGTGATGCTCACTGTCGGCGATCCGGCCAAAGCATTTGAGTTTGCCTCTTTACCCAATTCCGGTGTCGGACTTGCGCGAACAGAATTCATCGTTACCAATCATATTGGCATCCATCCAATGGCCCTGGCCCACTATCCAAACCTCAAAGATCAGCTGGCCATAAAACAGGTGGCCGCGCGTATCGGCGCTGAAGACCCGCGAGAGTTTTTTATCCGTCGTTTCAGCGAAGGCGTCGGACGGATTGCGGCGGCGTTCTACCCAAAGCCCGTCATAGTTCGCACCAGCGATTTCAAAACCAACGAGTATGCAAGCCTTTTAGGTGGCAATGAATTTGAGCCACAGGAAGAAAATCCTATGCTAGGGTTCAGAGGCGCTTCGCGCTATTACGATCCCCGTTATGCTGAGGGTTTTGCGCTCGAATGCGCGGCATTGGTACGCGTTCGCAAGGACATGGGTTTGACGAATATCAAGATCATGATTCCGTTCTGCCGCACAGTTGAGGAAGGCAAGCGCGTAATCGAAGTGATGGCCCAACACGGCTTAAATCAGGGTGATGATGGGCTGGAGATTTACGCCATGTGTGAGCTTCCCTCAAACGTAGCACGCGCGGACGAATTTCTACGGGTGTTCGATGGATACTCAATTGGCTCTAACGACCTGACGCAACTCGTGCTCGGAATTGATCGCGACTCCGGAACGGTTTCCCATTTGTTTGACGAGAACGATCGCGCGGTGCTGAGTCTAATCGCAGAGGTTATTGAAGAAGCTCATCGAATTGGAAAGCCTATTGGTATTTGCGGCCAGGCCCCCTCCGACTTTCCAGAGTTTGCACGGTGGCTCGTGGAGCAAGGGATTACTTCGATCTCACTTAATCCGGATGTAGCGATCAAGACTCAGTTCGTAATCGCGGAGGAGGAAAAGCGGCTGGGAATCAAGCCGCCATGTGAAGCACACTTACCAATCGTTGCTAATAGAGTGAATGTCAGCGCTACCGGTGCTACTGTTACGGGATGAAAGGTAGTTACTTCGATGGTTGCGACTCATTCCAGCCGGCCTATCAATGGTAGGGCCAGGTTAGGTTAAGAGAATGAAAGGCTGGCTTCTCAACAAACCGGAATCGCAGACACGCAACGAGCCCATCCCAACTATCTCTCCCGCGCCTGTGATTCAACGACCGGTTGGCCTCACTACGGATGAAGCGAAGCTTCTCCTGGCGAAGTTTGGTCCAAACGAACCGGCGACCGCTAAACGCTCTGCGAACCTTGTTCAGGTCCTCACCCTTCTCGCGAATCCGCTCGCAATCATCCTTTTAATAGCCAGTGCCATTTCCGCGGCTCTGGGAGAAGTCATCAATGCCTCGATCATCGTTCTGATGGTCCTCTTGAGCGTGCTGCTCAACTTCATTCAGACCTATCGGTCGCAACGGGCCGTAGATCGTATTCGCAAAGAAGTTGCTC
>Ga0207674_10000884_pt1 | contig 39178 bp, 42 predicted proteins | sample KBSCornC72_FD_184303 | JGI IMG/M metagenome (GOLD analysis project Ga0207674, IMG submission 184303) | Corn rhizosphere microbial communities from Kellogg Biological Station, Michigan, USA - KBS Corn C7-2 (SPAdes) (version 2) | ecosystem: Host-associated > Plants > Roots > Rhizosphere > Soil ... | reverse complement strand
GCGCTGGCGGTCGCACGCGAGCTCGGACCGGACATCCTGCTGCTCGACGTCCAGCTACCGGACATCGACGGCATCGAGGTCGCGACCCAGCTGTCGGCCGAGGCCGCCGGGCCTGCGATCGTGCTCACCTCGACCCGCGACGAGTCGGACTTCGGCCCGCAGGTCGAGCAGAGCGGCGCACGCGGATTCGTGCCGAAGGGCGAGATTTCCGCAGAGCGGATCACTAGCCTCTGCGAATGAACGAAGAGCGCAAGGTGCGCGTCGTCATCGCAGAGGACTCGGTGCTCCTGCGCGAGGGCGTCGCTCGCATCCTCGACGGCGCGGGCTTCGAGGTCGTCGGGCAGTCGTCGACGGCGGACGACCTTCTGCTCAAGGTGCGGAGCTACAGCCCGGATGTCGCGATCGTCGACATCCGCATGCCGCCGAGCCACACCGACGAGGGCCTGACGGCCGCGAAGGCGATTCGCGCTGAGCACCAAGGCGTCGGCGTGCTCGTCCTCTCACAGTACGTCGAGCCCGAGTACGCGATGGAGCTCCTCGCAGACGACGCCGAGGGGGTCGGCTACCTGCTCAAGGACCGGGTGGCCGACGTGGACGAGTTCGCGAGCGCGGTCCGGCGCGTGGCCGACGGCGGCTCGGCGCTCGATCCGGAGATCGTCAGCCAACTCGTGGGGCGGCGTCGCGGCGACGATCCGGTCGACACGCTGACCCCGCGCGAACGCGAGGTGCTCGAGTTGATGGCGGAAGGACGCTCGAACCAGGCGATCGCCCGGCGCCTCGTCGTCACCGAGCGCGCCGTCGAGAAGCACGTGACGAGCATCTTCGGCAAGCTCGACCTGCCCGCCGCGCCCGCGGATCACCGCCGTGTCCTCGCGGTTCTCGCGTTTCTGCGAGCCTAGGCTCGATGCACGAAGGACCCCTCGCGACCGCGGAGCTCGGCTCGACCGGGATGGAGATCACGCGCGTCGGTTTCGGCGCCTGGGCGCTCGGGGGCGGCGGCTTCGAGTGGAGCTGGGGCGCGCAGGACGATGAGGAGTCGATCGCCACGATCCACCACGCGCTCGAGCTCGGCGTGAACTGGATCGACACCGCGGCGCAGTACGGCTTCGGGCACTCCGAGGAGGTCGTCGGACGCGCGATCGCCGGTCTCGACGAGCGGCCGTTCGTCTTCACGAAGGGCGGCCAGCCCGAGGGGCCGGGAGGTGCGACGCTCCACGATCTGACACGTGACGGGCTGAGGCGAGAGCTCGAGGGCAGCTTGTCGCGGCTGGGGCTCCACGAAGTCGACCTCTACCAGATTCACTGGCCGATCCCGGACGAGCAGATCGAAGAGGGCTGGGCAGCGCTCGTCGAGTTCCGCGACGAGGAGCTCGCCCGTCATATCGGCGTGTCCAACTTCTCCGTGGAACAGCTGCGCAGGTCGCAACAGATCGCGCCGGTAGAGACGCTCCAGCCGCCGTACTCGCTGATCGCGCGCGATGTCGAGGAAGAGATCCTGCCCTACGCCCGGCTCAAGGACATCGGCGTGATCGTCTACTCACCGATGGGCTCCGGCCTGCTCACCGGAGCGATGAACCGCGAGCGGATCGAGGGCCTCCCGGACGACGACTGGCGGAGGCGGGCTCCGCCATTCCGCGACCCACAGCTCTCGGAGAACCTCGAGCTCGTCGGGCGGCTCGGGGTGGTTGCGGAGCGCCACAACACGACTCCCGGCGCGGTCGCCGTCGCCTGGACGCTGCGCAATCCCGCGGTGGATGGCGCGATCGTCGGTTTCCGCCGACCAGCTCAGGTCGACTCGATCGCGGCCGCGGCGAATCTCGATCTCAGCGACGAGGATGTCGCGGAGATCGAAGGCTCAGCCTGAGAGCTCGGCAGCGAGCAGCCGCGGCTGCGTGACCGGCCAGATGTGGCCGTCCGGCGCGTCGACCTCGCGGTAATCGGCTCCGAGCGCGTCGGCCAGCTCGCGACAGTGCGCCGGCGGTGTGAGCGTGTCGGTCGTGCAGCCGACGACCGTGCACGGAACGCGCCTCACGTCGAACCGCCCGACCACCGGCCGCACGTCGATCCCGTGCACCTCGCGCGCGAGGCGGAGCGCGCTCACCGGCGCCCTGGCCACGCGACCGACCATCCAGGCAAGGTGTCCGAGCCGGTAGCGGCCGGTCAGCACCTGCCGGAAGAACGTCGCCGTACTCGCGCGCATCGTCTTCGTCAGCGGCAGGCCCGCGGGTGAGACGAGAACGAGCCGCTCGACGAGCTCCGGCCGCTCGATCGCCCCGAGGAGCGCCAGCACCGCTCCCATCGAGTGTCCACCGAGCGCGACCGGAGCCCGCTCGGCCAGCTCCGCCGCGAGCCAGAGGTCGTAGATGAAGAGCTCGCCGCGCGTCCGCGTGAACGCCGGCAGCTCGAGCGCGGTCCAACCGTCGGGAAGGCCCGCCGAATACAGATCCGCCGTCGCACCCCAGCCTGGCAGGAAGAGCCCGGTCAACGATGGGCTTGACATCGTACGGTCTGTTTAGTCAAATGTATTAGTCATTTGTATAAGGGCTGTGGCAAGGAGGCCTTCCATGTCTCACAACGGTTCGACGCTCTACCACACACCGCAGGAGGCGATGCTGGCTCCCCCCGAGGAGTACCTCTACCTTGCCTGCCTGCACGAAGGCACCGGCGTCGACAAGCCGGACTTCCTCGCTGTCGTCGACACCGAGGACGGCGAGATCGTCCACGAGCTGCCGATGCCGAACATCGGCGACGAGCTCCACCACTTCGGCTGGAACCGCTGCTCGTCCGCCTGCCACGGGCCCGATCGCTCGCATCTGATCATCCCCGGCTTTCGGTCCTCGCGAATTCACGTCGTGAACGTCGGCGACGATCCCCGCCGGCCGACGATCGAGAAGGTGATCGAGCCGGAAGAGGTGGTCGCCGCGACGGGGTACACGCGGCCGCACACCGTGCACTGCATGCCCGGGGACAACATCGTGATCTCGATGCTGGGCGACGCCGACGGCAACGGGGCCGGCGGGTTCGCGGTGCTCGACGCGAAGACGTTCGAGCTGAAGGGCCGCTGGGAGAACGGAGGCGAGACGCCCAGCTTCAACTACGACTTCTGGTACCAGCCGCGCCGCAACGCGCTCGTCTCGACGGAGTTCGGTGAGCCGAATGCCTACGAGCCCGGCTTCGACCTCGACGACGTGCCCGCCGGAAGGTACGGGAGCAGGCTCCATTTCTGGAACCTCGCCGAGCGCAGCCTCGAGCAGACGATCGACCTCGGCGAGAACGGCCTCGTCCCACTCGAAGCGCGCTGGCTCCACGACCCCGATGCGGACGAGGGCTACGTCGGAGCCGCCCTCTCGAGCACCATGTGGCACTTCCACCGGGACAACGGCAGCTTCCAGGCCGACCAGGTGATCGCAGTCGAGAGCGTGCCGGTCGAAGGCTGGCCGTTCCCGGTGCCGGGGCTGATCACCGATCTGCTGCTCTCCATGGACGACCGGTTCCTCTACCTGGCCAACTGGCTGCACGGCGACGTCCGTCAGTACGACGTCTCGGATCCGGCCAACCCGAAGCTCACGGGCCAGGTCTGGCTCGGCGGCGTGATCGGCAAGCCCACGGACGCGCGGCGCGAGCTGAACGGCGGGCCGAACATGATTCAGCTCTCGTTCGACGGGCGACGCCTCTACGTCACGAACTCGCTCTACTCGACGTGGGACAACCAGTTCTATCCGGAGCTGCGCTCCTGGCTTCTGCGGATCGACTGCGATCCGAACGGCGGCATGGAGATCGACCACGACTTCTTCGTCGACTTCCACGACCGGCCGGACGGCCCCGCCCGCACACACGAGATACGCCTCCCGGGCGGCGATTGTACGACGGAGATCTTCCAGTGATACTCGGACACGTCAATGGAGTTCCCGTCGAAGAGACCGTCCTGCAACTCGCCTCGGCCGGCGTGATGACCGTCGCGACGATCGGGGTCGCGGCGGAGGTGACGATCCGCCGCCTGCGGGCCCGGCTGAGGCGCAGGTGATGGAAGCGAAGCCGGTGCAGGCGGAGAGCGACGTCGCTGCGATCGCCGCCACGGCCCGCGACTACTTCGAGGGCTGGTTCGAAGGTGACGAGGCGCGGATGGAGAGAGCGCTGCATCCGGATCTCGTCAAGCGGCAAGCGGGCGAGCAGCTCGAGATCACGACGAAGGAGCGAATGCTCGCGCTCACCCACCAGGGGGAAGGACGGAAGGACGGCACCGACCCGGCGCTCGACATCGAAATCGAAGATCTCTACGGCGACATCGCGAGCGTCACCGTGCGCTCGGCCGTGTACCACGAATACCTCCAGCTCGTCCGTACGACCGAGGGCTGGAAGATCGCCAACGCGCTCTGGCAACACACGTGACTGAGACGGCCCACACGACCACCTCCCGCGCCACCGCCGAAGAAGCGTTGCTCGACGCCGCGGAGCGGCTGCTCGTCGACGTCGGTTACTCGGGCATCACTACGCGAAAACTGGCCGTGGAGGCCGGAGTCAACCACGGCCTCGTTCACTACTACTTCGGCTCGAACGAGAACCTGCTCGTGCGGGCGCTCGAGCGGTTCACCGCAGGACTGATCTCCCGCCAGCGCGAGCTGTACGCGGCCGAAATGCCGTTCGTCGAGAAATGGCGGACGGCGATGCGCTATCTCGTGAGCGAGGACGTCACCTACGAGAAGATCTGGCTCGAGCTGCAGGCGCTCGCGTGGAACAACCAAGATCTGCGCGAGCGCCTCGCGCGTGTGAACGGCGAGTGGCGCGCGGTTCTCACGGAGGCGTTCGCCGACCCGCATCGCGAGCTCGGCATAGACATGCCGCTGGATGCGCTCGTCTCGCTCGTGATGACGTTCAACATCGGAATCATCGTCGAGCGTCTCGGCGGGATCGAAGCAGGGCACGCCGAGCTGCTCGCGTGGATCGACGCATGGCTGTCGAGCTGACCGCCCCACCGCCGGAGCAGACCCGGGCGCGCTACCCGGACGAGTCCGGGCACATCGAGCGTGACGGCGTCCGCGTCCACTACGAGGTCTACGGAAGCGGTGAGCCCACCGTCCTGCTGCTGCCGACGTGGTCGCTCATGCACTCGCGGCACTGGAAGATGCAGATCCCCTACCTCGCCCGGCACGGCAGGGTCGTGACGTTCGACGGGCGCGGCAACGGCCACTCGGACCGCCCGCCGGACCCAGCCGCGTACGACGAGCGGGAGTTCGCTGGGGACGCCTTGGCGGTCATGGACGCGACTCAGACGGACACGGCCGTCATCGTCGGCTTCTCGCTCGGCGGCCAGCGCGGCCTGATCCTCGCGGCCGAACAGCCCGACCGCATCGAGGGAGCCGTCTTCATCGGACCGGCGTTCACCGGCGGCGGCGACCCGCTCCCGGAGCGCACGGTCTACGACTTCGACACCGAGTACGACGCGGATGACGGGTGGGCGAAGCACAACCGTTTCCACTGGCTGCGCGACTACCGCGACTGGGTCGAGTTCTTCGTCTCGAAGATGTTCACGGAGCCGCACTCGACGAAGCCGATCGAGGATGCCGTGGGCTGGGGGCTCGAAACCGACGCCGAGACCATGCTCGCCACCCAGGACGCGGCCGGCTTGACGCCGGACGAGACGCAGGAGCTCTGCCGGCGCATCCGCTGTCCGGTGCTCGTCATCCACGGCGAGGAAGACGCGATCACCTCCGTCACGCGCGGAGCGGCATTCGCGGAGCAGACCGGCGGACAACTCGTCGTGCTCGAAGGCTCAGGTCACGCGCCGCACGTCCGCGACCCGGTCAAGGTCAACCTCCTTCTCCGCGACTTCGCCAAGCCGGCGCCGCCCGTTCGCTGGGTGCGTGGCAGGTCCCGCCGCAAGCGGGCACTCTACGTCTCGTCGCCGATCGGTCTCGGTCACGCGCAGCGCGACGCCGCAATCGCCGACGAGTTGCGGAAGCTCCACCCCGATCTCGAGATCGACTGGCTCGCGCAGGATCCGGTCACGAGGGTGCTCGAACGGCGCGGCGAGCGCATCCATCCAGGAAGCGCGTACCTCGCGAACGAGTCCAGCCACATCGAGAGCGAGTCGGCCGAGCACGATCTGCACTGCTTCCAGGCGATCCGTCGAATGGACGAGATCCTGCTCGCGAACTTCATGGTCTTCCACGATCTCGTGCGTGACGAGGACTACGACCTGTGGATCGGGGACGAGGCGTGGGAGCTCGACTACTACCTGCACGAGAACCCGGAGCAGAAGCGCGCCGCGTACGTCTGGCTGACCGACTTCGTCGGCTGGCTGCCGATGGCCGACGGCGGCGGCCGCGAGGCCTTCCTGACCGCGGACTACAACGCGGAGATGATCGAACACATCGCGCGCTTTCCGCGCCTGCGCGACCGGGCCGTCTTCGTCGGCAGTCCCGAGGACATCGTTCCGGACAGCTTCGGCCCGGACCTGCCCGTGATTCGCGACTGGACCGAGCAGCACTACGACTTCGCGGGCTACGTCACGGGCTTCGATCCGAGGGAGCTGGACGACCGCGAAGCGCTCGGTTACCGCGACGACGAGCAGGTCTGCATCGTGACGGTGGGCGGCTCCGGCGTCGGCGAGCACCTCCTCCGACGCGTGATCGAAGCGTTCCCTACGGCGAAGGAACGCGTGCCGGAGCTGCGGATGATCGTCGTCGCAGGCCCGCGCATCGACCCGGCCGGCCTGCCTCGGCATGACGGGCTCGAGATCCGCGCGTACGTCCACGACCTGTACCGCCACCTCGCCTCGTGCGATCTCGCCATCGTCCAGGGCGGCTTGACGACCTCGATGGAGCTCACAGCGAGCCGGAGGCCGTTCCTCTACTTCCCGCTCCGGCACCACTTCGAGCAGAACTTCCACGTCCGCCACCGGCTCGGCCGCTACGGCGCGGGCCGCTGTATGGACTTCGAGACCGACGACGCGGAGGAAATCGCGGCCGCGATCGCGGAGGAGATCGGACGGGAAGTGGACTACCGCCCCGTCGAGACGGACGGAGCAGCCCGGGCGGCGGCGCTGATCGCGGAGCTCCTCTGACGCATCCGATTAGTTTGCAGCGGAGGCGCAGTCTTAGGGTCAGCCATTCCACGAGAGGAGCCACCATGGGCAAGCTGGTCGTCACAGAATTCGTTTCGCTCGACGGCGTGTTCGAGGATCCGGGCGGCTCCGAGGATTTCGAACACGGTGGCTGGACCTTCGAGTACGACCGCGGCGACGAGGGCAACAAGTTCAAGCTCGACGAGCTGATGGACGCCGACGTCCAGCTCCTCGGACGCGTGACCTACGAGGGCTTCGCCGCGGCGTGGCCGTCACGGGAAGGCGAGTTCGCCGACAAGATCAACAACGGCCGGAAGTACGTCGTGTCGAACACGCTGAGGGATCCCGAATGGCAGAACACGACGGTCGTCTCGGGCGACGTGGTGGGCGGGTTGAAGAAGCTCCGCGAGGAAACCGACGGCTCGATCCTCGTCGCCGGCAGCGGCACGCTCGTCAACACGCTGCTCGAGAACGACCTCGTCGACGAGCTGCGGCTGATGGTGTTCCCGACGATCCTGGGCCGCGGCAAGCGCCTCTTCCCGGACGGGATCGACCGTCTCAAGTTCAACCTGACGGAAGCGCGAACCGTCGGCCCGGACGGCGTCCAGGTGCAGGTCTACGAGCGCGCCGGTTGAGAGTCAGAGGGCCTCGCGTCGACGCCTGGGGCGTTGGTTCGGGCCTCGTTTGCGGCCTGACGAGACGGGAACGTGAGGGAAACACCATCTCGAAGGAGGGGTCATGGACAAAGACGAGGTCAAGGGCAAGATGAAGGAAACCGAAGGCAAGGTCACGGGCGACAAGGACCGTGAGTACCAGGGCAAGAACCAGAAGGACTACGGCAAGGCCAAGGACAAGCTCAGGGACGCCAAGGAGAAGGTCAGCTAGCTAGGCCTCGGTTTCCCGGAGGTACTGGCGCACGAACGCGATCGCCATGCTTCCTTCGCCGACCGCGGCGGCGACTCGCTTGACGGGGCCGAAGCGGACGTCGCCGGCGGCGAAGATGCCCGGGACGCTCGTCTCGAGCAGGTAGGGGTCGCGTTCGAGCGCCCAGCCTCCGTTGGCGGCCGCGTCGATGCCCGTCAGCACGTAGCCGTTGTCGTCGAGTGCGACCTGGCGCGGCAGCCATGACGTCTCGGCGTCTGCGCCGATGAAGATGAAGACTCCGCCCGTCTGGTGGCGCGTCACCTCGCCCGTCGTCGAGTTGCGGACGTCGATCGCCTCGATCGATTCGTCACCGTGTGCCGCGACCACCTCGGAGTGGAAGAGCGCGTCGATGTTCGGTCGCGTCGCGATCTGGTCGACGAGGTAGCGCGCCATGCCCTTCTCGAGCGACTCGCCGCGGTAGACGATGGTCACGCTGCGCGCGTGCGTGGAGAAGAACATCGCCGCCTGCCCGGCCGAGTTGCCGGCGCCGATGATGTGGACGTCGAGCCCGTGCGTGTTCGGAGCCTCGCTCCGCGCCGCGCCGTACGAGACGCCCTTGCCGGCCAGGCGCTCGAAGCCGTCGACGGACAACTGCCGCCAGGAGACGCCGCACGCGAGCACGATCGCCCGCGCCTGGAGAACGTCCCCGCCGTCGAGGAACACGCGGCGGTTCTCGGCGTCGATGCGCTCGATGCAGCGCGTGACTAGGATCTCGGCCCCGAGCCTCCGCGCCTGCTGGAGCGCACGGCTCGCCAGCTCCTCGCCGGAGACGCCTGCGGGAAAGCCGAGGTAGTTCTCGATCCGCGACGAGGTGCCGGCCTGGCCGCCGGGCGCCTCGCGCTCGATGACGATCGTCCGCAGGCGCTCCGACGCGCTGTGCACCGCCGCGGCCAGGCCCGCCGGGCCCGCGCCGACGATGACCGCGTCGTACTCCGCGAGGTCGGGCTCGGTGTCGAGCTCGAGCAGCTCGGCGACCCGTCGGAACTGCGGCCGGACGACGGTCTTGCCGCCGACGACGCGAATCGTCGGCCGGTCCTCCGGCGGAGGCAGCGGTCCGCCCCACTCCTCGTCCGCACCTTCGCCGTCGGGCTGGAGCCAGGTGAACGAGATCTGATTCCGGTCGAGGAACCGCCGCAACTCCGCACAGGGGCCATCCCAGCGCTCGCCGACCACGACCGCGCGCGGCGGCGGAGGCTCGGCGGCGATGCCCGACAGCCCGCCGGGGCCGCTCATCCGGTTGCCCGCGAGCGCGCCCACGGCCTTGACGAGCCCCGGCTCCTGAGCCGCGATCGAGTGGTAGTCGTGCGGCTCGATCCGCATCACCCGTGACGGCTCGGCGGCGCGGAAGCCGACCGGGAAGAACGTCCCGAGCGTGATCGGCACTTCGCCGAAGAGGTCGCCCGGGTGCCGCTCGCCCACGACGCGCGTGATTCCGTCGACGAGCTTCACCGCCTCGATGCGCCCTTCGAGCAGGGCGAACAGCGCTCGTCCGTCGCCTTCGTGCGCCGCGTACTCGCCGGGCGCGAGGCTGACGTCCGCGGACGTGAGCGCGAGCCGCTCTCTGCTCTCAGCGCTCAGTGCGGCGAAGTACGGTACGCGCTGGACCTCGTCGGGCGTGACCATGGCCAAACGCTACTGCTCGGGTCGACAAATCCGAAGACGGCACGATCGACGTATGGACTCGAATGGTCCACGAGACTCTCGGAAAGGAGTGACCCCATGACCTCGATCGACACGGCGCAGTTGCAGGTCGCCGGCTCGGTGATCACACCAGACGGCTCTGGCTACGACGAGGCCCGCGCGATCTACAACGGGCTCATCGACCGCAGGCCCGCCCTGATCGTGCGCGCACAGACGACGGACGACGTCGTCGCCGCCCTCGACTTCGCGCGCACCGCGGGGCTCGAGGTCTCCGTGCGCGGCGGCGGCCACAACGTCGCGGGCCGAGCAGTCGCGGACGGCGGGCTGATGATCAGCCTCGCCGACATGAGACAGGTGACCGTCGACCCCGAGCGCGCGACGGCGACGGCGCAGGGCGGCGCGACGTGGGCCGACCTGAATATCGCCGCGGGCGAGCACGGCCTGGCCGTCACGGGCGGGCTCATCTCGGCGACCGGAATCGCCGGCTACACGCTCGGCGGCGGCCTCGGCTGGCTGATGTCGAAGTACGGGCTCGCGGCCGACAATCTCGAGTCGGTCGAGCTCGTGACGGCGACAGGTGAGGTGCTCCTCGTCGACGAAACGTCGCATCCGGACCTGTTCTGGGCGCTGCGCGGCGGCGGGGGGAACTTCGGCGTCGCCACCTCGCTCACGTTCCGGGTCCATCCGGTGGCTCAGATCACGGGCGGGCTCATCGCCCACCCGTTGGACGCTGCTCCCGACCTCCTTCGCTTCTACCGCGACGCGGCGGCCGACCTGCCCGACGACGCGAGCGTGTTCGCCGGGCTCGTGCACGCTCCCGACGGCTCCGGCGCGAAGCTCGCGGTGCTCGTGGCGTTCCACGTCGGAGACGCGGACGCGGCCGAGCGCGATCTGGCGCCGTTCAAGTCGTGGGGCTCGCCGGCCGTCGTCGACGTCGGCCCGATGCCCTACGCGGTGATGAACACGATCCTCGACGCGGCGTACCCGGCGGGCTCGCTCAACTACTGGCTCTCGAGCTTCGCGGGCGAGCTCTCGGACGCGGTCATCGACACAGCGGTCGAGCAGTACGCATCGGTTCCCTCGCCGATGACAGCGATCCTGTTCGAGCACTTCCACGGCGCCGTCACGCGCATCGGAGCGACCGACACGGCGGTCCCGCACCGAGAGCCTGGTTGGAACGTGCTCATCCCGTCCGTCTGGACCGACCCCTCGACCACGAACGCCAACGTCGACTGGACGCGCGGGACGTTCTCCGCCCTACGCCCCCACATGCAAACGCGCCGCTGGCTCAACTACCTCGGCGACGACCAGGCCGACGACGCGATCCGCAACGCGTACGGCCCGAACTACGACCGGCTGCGCGAGGTCAAGCGCACGTACGACCCCGACAACGTGTTCCACCTGAACCACAACATCGCGCCCTAGCGCACGACTCCGAACCGAGCAGCGACGAAGTCGCCGTTCCGGGCGACCTCCTCCAGGCTGAGCTCGACGTGGCGGGGCAGGAGCGGCGCTCCGGCGCCGAGCGTCACCGGCGCGATCGTGACGAGCACCTCGTCGAGGAGCCCCGCGTCGGCGAACTGGCCGGCGAGGTCTCCCCCGCCGACGATCCAGATGTCTCGGTCGCCGGCCGCACGAGCCATCCGCTCGTGCACGGGAGCGACGTCGCCGCGCACGAGCTCGATCTCGCCGTCGGACATGACGGGCAGGTCCCTGTGCGTGAAGACCCAGGACGGAACGTCGTACGGCCACTTCGGGCCGCCGTGCGAGGACTGGTAGTCGAGGATCCACTCGTAGGTGGTCGCGCCCATGGCCACGGCGCCGACCTCGGCGACGAAGTCCTCGTAGTTCAGAGGGCCGCCTTCGTCCCGCTTGCGAGTGAAAAGCCACTCGAGCGAGTTGTCCGGGCCCGCGATGAACCCGTCGAGGCTGGTCGCGGTGTAGTACAGCGTGCGGGTCAAGTCACACCTGGATCGAGACGCTGACCGGGGACGACGCGACCCCGATCGCCGCGCCGAGAAAGATGGTTGTGCTCATGGCAAGCTCACGAGGCTGCCGATCAGAGGTCCTTGCGGTACCAGCGCGCGGCGCTGCCCGCAGGGCAGCCCTCGACGACGCCGACCGACTCGTAGCCAAAGCGCTCGAAGAGGCCGGCCGCCAGCAGGTCGTACGCGAGGAGCTCGACGAGCGCACAGCCGCGCTGTTTCGCGACGGACTCCGCTTCGGCCATCAGCGCGCGCGCGAGCCCACGGCCCCGCAGGGGCTCGTCGACCCACATGGCGTGCAGCTCGCAGCAACCGCCCCAGGTCATGCCGGTGAGGCCGGCGACGATCCGATGGTCGTCGTCGCGCACGAAGATCCCGAACGGCTCGTCCTCACCGACACCTGCAGCGGCGATCGCCGCCGCAGCGACGCGCTCTTCGAGCAACGCCAGATCCGCTGGGTGCGGCGAGTCCTCGACGACGAGCGGGTACGAAGTGGCGTCCACCCGCTGAGCCCTCTCGCTGCGCTAGGCGGGAACCATCTGCTCCAGCAGGGCCGCGTCATCGAAGTAGTTCCGGAACGCAGAGATCTTGTCCCCGTCGAACTCGGCCACGAGGGCGGCACCGAGCAGGATCTTGCCCCCCGTCGGCTCGATCGTCGTCTCCTCGTCGAGCACGAACGGCCCGGAGAACACCGCGTTGATCCGGTACTCGACGAAGCCCTTGTTCCCGAAGACGTCGAGCGAGTTGATCTCGATCTGGACGTCCGAGAGGGCGTCCTCCCGGGCGGCGAGCGTTTCCTTCAGCTCGTCGAGCGAGCTGACGAGCATGTGCGGGCCCCAGCCGCTGACATTCGCGGTGAATATCTCCGGCAGCGCGTCGACGTCGCCGTTGACGCCCGCCTCGAGAGCACGCCGCAGGGTTTCAGCACGACCGTTCTCAGCCATGACGACTCCTCACTTTCTGCGCGTTGCGTTGACTAGGTGCCGAGGATGTTGGCCTTCGCGGCCGCGAACTCCTCGTCGGTCAGGGTGCCGTTCGCGTGCAGCTCCTCCAGACGCGCGAGCTCGTCCGTGGGCGAGGCGGCCTGCGTCGGGGCGGGCGGTGGGGGCGCGGGCGGCGGCGCTGCGTAGGCCGGCTCCTCGTAGCCCTGCTGGTCGTCGGAGTAGTCGTCCTGCTGCTGCGCACGGCGTCCACCTGCCCTGCCTGCTGCGTACGCCGCTCCGCCGACTACCAGTGCAGTCCGGCGACGGGCCCGTCGTCGTACCATTCCCATGACTCTCTCCCTTCGTCGTTCACATTCGGCTCGGCGGCCTCACCTCAAAGCCACCGTTGAGCATCGCCCGGAGGTGACCAGGCGACATCATCCAAACAGGGCGAAACCGAAGCAACTGGGTTCGTCACACTCAGTCGGCGCCGACGTCGACCACTTCGCAGCTTAGCCCGTCCGGTGCACCGCGAACTCGTCGGGTGTAGCGCACTCGAAGCGCGGCCCCCGGTCCGACGTCGAGCGGATCGGCGAGAACCCACACCGAGGTCGCCCAGCTCGACGTGGGCCAGATCCACGGGTCGAGGGTATGCGAGATGTCCCCGTGCAGGTGCGCGCGAAAGGTGACGGCGACGGCATTGACGGCACCGGGACGCTCGAGGAAGACGTCGGCGGCCGCGCTCACCGTGGCGGCCTCGAGGGAGGTGAGGTCGAGCTCCGCGAGGACGACGGCTGGGCCCACAGGCGGCCATTTCGCCGCGACCTCGGCCTCGGTCGGCGAGTTGACGGGGCGTGGAGCGGCAGCCGCGAGCAGGGGTGCGAAGTCGATGTCGTACAGACCCTGCCAGCGTTCGAGCGCGGCTCGTCCGAGGGCGCGCTGCCTGGCCTCGGACTCCGGCAGCAGAAGCGGGCGCACACGGAGCGTGAGCGCAGCGGGAATCATGCGCGCGCCCGGCTTCAGGAGCCGGCGGCGCGCATCGAGCGTCGTCTCGAGAAGCTCCTCCTCGAACGGCTCGTTGCCGATGATCTCGGAGACGAGCAGGTCGGCGGGCTCCGGCAGGTCGATCGTGCGCGACCAGCCGGCGATGAGCTCGACTCGATCCTGCACGCCGTTCGCCGCAAACACTCGCTCGGCGACCTCCGCGATGTCGCTGGCCTCGACCGCGTAGACGCGTCGGGCGCCCGCCCGAGCGGCCGCGATCGCGAGCACGCCGCTCCCGGTGCCGATGTCGAGCACGACGTCCCCGGGTCGCACGGCCTGTGCGAGCGCCTCGAGGTAGTCGCCCGTTCGCCGCTCGTCGTGGAGCATGCGCGCGTGCTCCACCGGGTCCGCCCAGCCGCTCGGGCGGTCCTCGCCCGCTTCCGGACGGACGAGCGCGTGGTTCTCGATCAACATGTTGATGACGCTCAGCGTCGGCACGAAGTCCGTCGAGACGCCTTCGCGATCCTCGAGCCGCTCGATCGCCTGTCCGAGGGCCAGCGGCCGTGAAAAGAGCGCCAGGATCGCGTACCCCCGCGGCCCGATGTCGACGATCGTCCCGTCGGGCGCGTCCACGAGGACGTGTCCCCCCGCGTCGAAGCGCGTGCGGACGTTCGGAGCGAGCTGGAGTAGGGTTTCCGGGGAGAGATCGAGGCCGTGTTCGACCTCGGAAGGCTGGTGCTGAGCGGGATCGGTGACTGCCATCTCGGGGCCGACGAGCGATTCGCCGACCGACGCTGGACCCTACCCGGATGGAGCTCGTGACCGCCTTGCCCGCCCTTCCGCTCGCGGAGCTCTCGCGGCCCGAGGCGCGGTCGGTCGTGCTCGTCCTCCTGGCCTCGGCTCTCGGCGCGCTCCTGTCGCGGATCCACGGCGCGATCGTCCTGCCGACGGTCGTGGTGGAGATCGTCCTCGGCATCCTCTTCGGCCCCGACGTGCTCGGCATCGCGAAGACGAACGAGGTGATCACGATTCTCTCCAACCTCGGCCTCTCGATGCTCTTCTTCTTCGCGGGGCTCGAGGTGATCGAGGAACGGGTCGCCGCGCGAGCGCTCAAGCTCGGGACGCTCGGCTGGGGCCTCTCGCTCCTGATCGCCCTTGCCGTCGGAGCCGTCCTACAGCAGGCCGGCGTTGACGCAGAGTGGTGGCTGCTCGGCGTCGCCCTCGCAACGACCGCGCTCGGAACGCTCGTCCCGATCCTGTCCGACGCGCATCTGCTGCCGACTCCCCTCGGCTCCGCGGTGCTCGGCACCGGCGTCGCGGGCGAGTTCTGGCCGATCATCTTCATCTCGGTCTTCCTCACGAGCGCGTACGGGGCGCTCCGAGAGGTCCTGCTCCTCGCGCTCTTCGGCGGAATCGTCCTCGTCGCGGCGGGGATCGCCCTGCGCGCGCGGCCCCCGCGAGTGCTGCGCGTCCTCCGCGAGACCGTTCATACGACCGGTCAGACCGCGGTGCGCGCGGCGATCTTCTTGCTCGGCCTGCTCGTCCTCATCGCATCCGATGCCGGCTTCGAGTTCGTGCTCGGGGCGTTCGCCGCGGGGCTCATCGTGGGGCTCGCGCTCGACTCTCCGGAGGGTGCAGTGGTTCGCATGCGCCTCGAAGGCATCGGGTTCGGCTTCTTGATCCCGATCTACTTCGTCGCCACGGGCCTGACGTTCGACCTCGACAGCCTGCTCGCGCCCACGGGGCTCGGCCTCGCTGCACTCTTCCTCGGCCTCCTGCTCGTCACGCGCGGGACACCGTCGCTGCTGTGGCTGCGAGAGCTCGGCCCCCGGGGGACGACGAGCCTCGCGCTCTGCGGTGCGACCGCGCTTCCACTGATCGTGGCGATCGTCGGCATCGGACAGGGCAGCGGGGCGATCTCCGATTCGGTCGGTGCATCCCTGATCGGAGCGGGGATGATCTCCGTGCTCGCCTACCCGCTCCTGGCCACGCGGATCGGAGCTCGCTTCGCCGTCGAGGACGGGGTCGAGCCGCGCGCCCACTTCACGGACGACGGTCTACTCACGTCGCCCGGAGACGAGGCGCCTTAGGTCGCCTCTCCCGTCGACGCCGAGTCGTCACCTCCGGCGAACGCTTTCCCGCGGTCCGCCTTCATCTCCGCCGCCTTCTCCTTCGCGTCCACGTAGGACGACTTCACGAGCTTCGAACCTCCGCTCCAGCCGAAGACGACGCAGACGAGCACGAGCGCGTATCCGACGTTGAACGCGGTCGTGACCAGCTGTTGCGAGATCGAGTACGCCGTGGCCGTGGTCGAGCTCGTGTAGCTATCGAGCGCGAACGTGTTGAACGCCTGATTGACACCGACGCCGCCGGGAGTGATCGAGAGGATGTTCGCCAGCTGGTTCGAGCCGAGGACGGCCATCACAGAGCCGAACGTGACCGGAATGCTGTAGGCGGCGAGGAAGACGATGATCACCATCACCTTCGCGAGATAGCCACCCGCCTGCGGCAGGAGCACCCACTTCACATACGTGTGGAGATCGCTCAGGATCGCCGCGCCCTGCTTCGCCTTCGCCCACATCTTCTTGACCCAGGTCCAGAAGATCCGGGCCAGGATCACGAGGAGGAAGATCGCGCCGCCGATCGTCCCGAGGACGAGAACGGGATGGTTCAGGACCGCGTCCTTCTCGTTCCCGAACTGGAAGTCGAACGAGCCGGCGATGGCGAGGAACAGGTAGACGTAGATCAGCGTCCCGATGACCAGGTAGAAGATCTTCTGGACCACGTACCCGGCGAGGATTCCGGGGAACGTCGCACCCCGGACGATCGCGACGTACATGAGCAGCGTCACGAAGGTGCCGATGTTCGCCGGAAGGAAGCCGTTCAGCGCGACGCCGGTGGCGTAGGCAGCGAGCACGGGCATGAACGTCACGCCGCCCGGATACGCATAGCGGAGGATCCCGTACCAGCCGAGCGCGGTCAGCGTCGTCTGCAGGCACTGGAAGATGCAGCCGAGCACCACGTAGGCGAGCGAGATCTCCGTGACGGAGTCCCAGAGTTGCCTGAGCCAGTCCCGGACGTTGACGCCGGCCAGCTCGAGGACGACCAGCAGCACGGCGAGACCGACGACCCAGGACACGATCCTGACGACGCGGCGGCGCTTGGAAACCGGTTCGGGCGCGACGGGGCCGGCTGCGACGGTCGCCTCGGACATCAGAGGGTGAGCGTACAGCGCAGCCCTGCCGGACTCCACGTCCGACGCCGGCCGACGACCGCGTTAGCGTCCGCCCGAGCATGCCGCGGCGCAGGACGGGCTTCTTCGACCGATTTCACAAGAGCGACGCCGCCGCGGATGAGCAAGCAGCACCCGAACGAGCGATCCTCGAGATCGACGCGACGTCGCTGTCCCGCGTCTTCTCGGCTCCGATGTGGCTGCGCGACCTCGGCCTGCTGGCCTGGTTCCTCGTCGGCGTCGGCATCGTCTTCGTCGGGCTCGTCTGGCTGCTCGGCCTCACGTCGACGATCACGATGCCCGTCGCCGTCGGCGCGATCCTGGCGACCGTCGCCGGCCCGCTCGTGACCAAGATGCAGGCCCACCGGGTGCCCCGGGTTGCGGGAGCGGGCATCGTCCTGCTCGCTTTGCTCGCACTCGCGTTCCTGGTCGCGCTCATGGTCTTCGGTGGGCTCTACGAGCAGTCCTCGGAGATCAAGTCGTCGCTTTCGCACGCCGTCGACAAGATCCAGGGCTGGGTCAATGACACCGGCGCGGGCGGCACGTCGGACACCACGCAGAACACGAAGAGCGGGGCGGTTCAGTCCGGGAGGGCACTCATCGAAGGCGTCCTCAATGGGATCGCCGGGCTGACGTCGCTCGTCTTCTTCCTCACGTTCACGACGTTTGCCACGTTCTTCCTGCTCAAGGACGGGCCGACCGTGCGCCGGTTCATCGATCGGCATCTGGGGGTGCCGATGGATGTCGCAACCGTGATCACGGGGAATGTGATCAGGTCGCTGCGCCGCTACTTCCTCGGGGTCTCGATCGTGGCCGCGTTCAACGCGATCGTGATCGGCATCACGGCCGTCCTCCTCGGGGTGCCGCTGGCCGGGACGATCGCCGTGGTCGTCTTCGTGACCGCGTACGTCCCCTTCATCGGCGCGTTCGTCTCGGGCGCATTCGCGGTCCTCCTCACGCTCTCGTCTCAGGGCACGGCGGACGCGGCGATCATGCTCGTCATGGTCATCCTCGCGAACGGACTGCTCCAGAACATCGTGCAGCCGATCGCCTTCGGCGCAACCCTCGATCTCAATCCGCTCGTCGTCCTGATCGTGACGATTGGCTTCGGGGCGATCTTCGGAATGATCGGGATGGTCCTCGCCGCCCCGCTCACCTCCGCCGCACTTCACATCAGCCGCGAGTTGGCGCGGGCGAAGGCGCTCGAAGAAGCGGAGCACGTCCCGCCGCCGGAAAGCGAGCCGGCCGCCGCAGGCTGACGGGCGCTCAGTGCCGGAAGCTCGAAGCGGTCGTCTCGTCGTGCACGGGCTCCGGCTGCTTCTGGAGCCTCGGGAGCTGCCGTTTGAGGTCTCCGATCAGGAGGTCGCCCATGTCGTGGCTGAAGCCCCGTTTGACCACGACCCGGAGGGCGGTCAGGTCCTCCCTGTTCTTCGGGAACGTGTACGCCGGCACCTGCCAGCCGCGCTCGCGGAGGATGTTCGAGACGTCGAACGCATTGAAGTTGTCGATCTCGTCCTTCACCTTGAACGCGAACACGGGCAGCTCGTCCCCGCGGGTCAGCAGCTCGAACGGCCCGAGCTCCTCGATCCGCCCCGACAGGTTCGTCGCCACCGACCGGGCGTACTCCTGTACCCGCTTGAACCCCTCGAAGCCTAGGCGCAGCAGGTTGTAGTACTGGGCGACGACCTGTGCTCCCGGACGCGAGAAGTTGAGCGCGAGCGTGGGCATGTCGTCGCCGAGGTAGTTGACCCAGAAGATGAGCTCGTCGGGAAGCGCGTTCTCGTCTCGCCAGACGACCCAGCCGACGCCCGGGTAGACGAGCCCGTACTTGTGACCCGAGGTGTTGATCGACACGACCCGCGGCAGGCGGAAGTCCCACACGAGGTCGGGATCGATGAACGGGGCGACGAACCCGCCCGAGGCGCCGTCCACGTGCACGGGAACGTCGATGCCGGTCTGCTCCTGGAAGTCGTCGAGCGCGGCACAGATGTCCGCAATCGGCTCGTACGAGCCGTCGAAGGTCGAGCCGAGGATTGCGACCACGCCGATCGTGTTCTCGTCGCACAGCTTCACCGCCTCTTCGGCCGAGAGGTTGAAGCGGTCCCCCTCCATCGGCACGAGGCGCATCTCGACGTCCCAGTACTTGGCGAACTTTTCCCAGCAGACCTGGACGTTGATGCCCATGACCATGTTCGGGTTGTCGATCGACTTGCCTTCGGCCTTGCGCCGCTTCTCCCACTGCCGTTTGAGCGCGAGTGCAGCGAGCATCGCCGCCTCACTCGAGCCCGTTGCCGAGCACCCGGTGGCCTTCGGCGCCTCGGGTGCGTTCCAGAGGCGGCTGATCATGTTGACGCAGCGCATCTCGAGCTCGGCAGTCTGCGGATACTCGTCCTTGTCGATCATGTTCTTGTCGAGACACTCGGCCATCAGCTTCTCGGCCTGAGGCTCCATCCAGGTGGTGACGAACGTGGCGAGGTTCATCCGGGCGTTGCCGTCGAGCATCAGCTCGTCGTGGATGATCTGGTAGGCGACGTCGGGCGGGAGGCCGTCATCCGCGAGCTCGCTGCGCGGGACCCTGTCGCCTTCGGTCGTGAAGATCGACGTGATCGAGGCGTCGTGGGCGGTTGGGTTCGGCGCCTTCGGGTGCGTGAGTGTCATCGGGGCTCCTTGTCCGTGAGTGGCTTCAGGATCTCGGTGCGACGATCCTGCGACATCGTCCTATACAGGTGAAGTCGGCAACTCGTCAGTCCGCGCTTTCGGGCAGGAGCAGCACCGCTCCGATCAGGAAGCAGAGCGCGCCGAGGGCAGTAAAGACGTTCGACCGAGCCAGGTCGACCGCGCTTCCGGTCGAGGGGATCACGTAGCCGGCGATCGCCGAGATGCCGAACGCGACGCAGCCGAGGAGGTTGACGGCGGCGATCCACCACTCGAGCGAGCGCCGCGGCCGGCAGGCCAACCCGCCGCAGACCTCGAGATAGGCGAGATAGCCGGAGACGAGAAAGCAGATCGACCCGAACGCATCCGGCGCCCAGACGAGGCGGTTGTACTCGTTCGCGTCGAGGCCGGCCTGGAGCGCATGGAACGTGCTGACGTTGAAGAAGAGCGTCCCGGCGACCTGGACGGCGCAGGCCCACCAGTCGATCCGGCGCGGCTCGAAGGCGACGAGCCGAAAGCGTGACCCGGTGTCTGCCGGCCCGCGGTCGGCGCTTGCCGCCTCCACGAACTGCAACGTGGCCGCCGACGTGAAGAAGATCGAGCCGACGAAGAAGACGATCCCGTCGATCTGCGAGCCGACGAGCTCGACGAAGCCCGGAAACGGGCCGACCAGAAAGCAGGTCGAACCGATCGCAAAGAGCACCCCGATCCACCATGAGGCGCGACGCGGTGCCCACCACACGCCCGGATGCAGCCGCGCGCGCGAGAGCCGCGATGCGTGCTTGCGGTGGAAGCGGGACGACCACTCGACGAGCTCGCCGTCGGGCTTCCGGAAACGCACATGTGTCGTGAACGGGCCGACCGAGCGTCCGGTGAGCCGCTCCCAGTCGTCGGGAACCTCGGGATAGCGCGAAGCCACGGGCGGACAATTCCATCACGGGCTGGGCACCCCGGCTTTCGTCCCGAACGGATGATGCGCTTCCTTCCAGCGGGGCTCATCGTTCGGACAAAAGGAAGGAGCTCACACATGTGCCGCTGGCTCGCATACTCCGGCTCGCCGGTCCAGCTGGAAGACCTTCTCTACAAGCCGACGCACTCCCTGATCGATCAGAGCCTCCACTCGACGCTCGGCGCCGAGACGACGAACGGGGACGGCTTCGGTGTCGGCTGGTACGGCAAGCTGGAGACCCCAGGCGTCTTCCACAGCCTCGAGCCCGCCTGGAACAACCGGAATCTGCGCGACCTGGCCGCCCACATCGAGTCGCCGCTCGTGTTCGCGCATATCCGCGCGGCGATCGGCTCGGCGGTCCAGGAGTCGAATTGCCATCCCTTCCGCTACGGGCGCTGGCTCTTCATGCACAACGGCTCCATCGGCGACTTCCGCAAGGTGAAGCGCGACCTCGTGGTCGCCGTCGATCCTTCGCTGTACCCGTCGATCGAGGGCTCCAGCGACACCGAGGTCTTCTTCTACCTCGCGCTCACCTTCGGGTTGGAGGACGACCCGCCGTCGGCCGTCGAGTCGGCGGTCGGGCTGATCGAGGAGGTCGGCCGCAAGCACGGCGTCGAGCATCCGATCCAGATGACGGTCGCAACGACGGACGGGACCACTATCTGGGCGTTCCGCTACTCGAGCCAGCGCGACTCCCGGTCGCTCTTCTACTCGACCAACGTCCCGACGCTCCGCGAGCTCCATCCAGAGGTCGAGATTCTCGCGACACTGTCCGACGAGTCGCGGCTCATCGTCTCGGAGCCGCTACGCGACCTGCCAGGGGCCTGGAACGAGGTGCCGGAGTCGAGCTACGGCATCGTCCAGCCGGGAGAGGACGAGCTGAGGCCGTTCACCCCTCGGGCTCGTTCGAAGCCGACATCCGTTCCTGCCGGTGTCTGACCGAATGTGACCGGCTCCTCCGCGACGGCTTCCGAGACGGTCGCGCCGGTGACGACGCTCGAGGACGCGCCGTCCCGTTCCATCTGCTCGCGAAGCGCGTGTGCCTGAGGTGCAGATTGCGTGGCAGGGCGGCCGGATCATGGGCTCCCTGCTCGCCCAAGACCGCGCACCCTCAGAGATCGTCAGCCTCTACGCCGCCGAAGACGCCCACCGCGGCCGCAACGACCCCTGCACCTGCGGCTCCGGCCGCAAACGGAAACACTGCCACGGGAGGTAAGAGGGATGGCCGAGCTGCTCGGAACCCAAGAGATAACCGATCCGTCTCAGCACGGCTGGGCCGTCGAGCACCGGATCCGCCGCGCAGACGGCGAAGAGCTCCACGCCGATGTTCGCTGCTGGGACAGAGCGCACGAGAGCGCCACGCGGGCGGGGAACGACGATGCGTTGGAGGCGATAGCGGATCGGGGAGTGGCCGCTGCGCTCGAGTACGCGGAGATCGTTGACTCGCCCGCGGAACGCGGCACGGTCCTGATCTCGATCTGGTTCGACCCGGCGGACGAGGGCAAGCTGCGTCGACGAGTCAGCTACGAAGCTCCTGGCTAGAAGGGGTCCGCCGGATCGTCCCGATCGGATGATGCTCCCGGCGCTCGAATTCGCGACGCTGTTCCTCGCGAGAAGCGTCTCGAGCAGCGTTCCGGGCGCCGCCTGACGATCCATGCGCGACGACTGAGAGAACGAAGCGGAGAGTAGGAGGGAGCACGATGGCGAAGAGACATGATCTCGACAGGAGAGTCCTGCCCATTCCGGACGAGCCGTACGAGGGCGAGCTTCCGTTCGATGCAAAGGATCCGGCGGCCAAGTTCCCGCCGATCGAGGAGCTTCGGCCCCCCGAAGGAGCGCCGAACGTCCTGATCGTCCTCCTGGACGACGCCGGCTTCGGCTCCTCCAGCGCATTCGGAGGACCCTGCGAAACGCCGACCTTCGAGAAGCTGGCCAACGGCGGGCTTCGCTACAACCGCTTCCACACGACTGCGCTCTGCGCGCCCACACGCGCGGCGCTCCTCACCGGCCGAAACCACCATTCGGTCGGAATGGCCAGCGTGACCGAGCTTGCCACGTCCGCGCCTGGATACTCGTCGCTCCGCCCGAACACGAAGGCCCCGCTCGCCGAGACGCTGAAGCTGAACGGCTACTCGACTGCGCAGTTCGGCAAATGCCACGAGGTGCCGGTCTTCCAGAACAGCCCCCTCGGCCCCTTCGACATGTGGCCGACGGGGTCGGGCTTCGAGTACTTCTACGGCTTCATCGGCGGCGAGGACAACCAGTACTACCCGTCGCTCTACGAGGGGACGACCCCAATCGAGGTCGAGAAGACGCCGGAGGAGGGCTATCACCTCACCGAGGATCTGGCCGACAAAGCGATCGCGTGGATCAAGACGCAGAAGTCGCTCGTGCCCGACAAGCCGTTCTTCGTCTACTTCGCGCCCGGCGCGACTCATGCGCCGCACCATGTTCCGCAGGAGTGGATCGACCGCTACAAGGGCAAGTTCGCGCACGGCTGGGACAGGCAGCGCGAGCTCACCTTCGAGCGCCAGAAGGAGCTCGGCGTGATCCCGGACGATGCCGGTCTCACAAAGCGCCACGAGGAGATCCCCGCGTGGGACGAGATGGACGAGGCCCTGAAGCCCGTCCTCGAGCGGCAGATGGAGACCTATGCGGCGTTCCTGTCGCACACCGACCACCACGTCGGCCGCGTGATCGACGCGATCGAAGAGCTCGGCATGCTCGAAGACACGCTGATCTTCTGCATCATCGGCGACAACGGCGCCTCGGCCGAGGGGACGGTCAGGGGCACCTTCAACGAGCTGATCTGCCTGAACGGCATGGGCGACGTCGTCGAGACCCCGGAGTTCCTGGCCGCTCGCGTGGACAAGTGGGGCAGCCCGGAGGCGTACAACCACTACGCGGTCGGCTGGGCCTGGGCGATGGACTCGCCGTTCCAGTGGACGAAGCAGGTCGCCTCGCACTGGGGCGGCACCCGCAACGGCACGATCGTCCACTGGCCCAGCCGGATCGAGGAACAGGGCGGCCTGCGCTCGCAGTTCTGCCACGTGATCGACGTCGCGCCGACCGTGCTCGAGCTGGCGGGCATCCCGGAGCCGACTCACGTCCGCGGCGTCGAGCAGAGCCCGTACGAAGGGACCAGCATCGCGTACTCATTCGGGTCGCCGGACGCGCCGGAGCGGCACGAGACGCAGTACTTCGAGATGTTCGGCAATCGAGGGATCTACCACGAGGGCTGGAGCGCCGTCACGAAGCACCGCACGCCGTGGAAGCTCGCGATCGGGACGAAGACGGTGCCGTTCGACGAGGACGTCTGGGAGCTCTACGACGGCTCGAAGGACTACAGCCAGGTCGACGACCTCTCGAAGGAGATGCCCGAAAAGCTGAAGGACCTCCAGGACCTCTGGCTGGAAGAGGCGCGAAAGTACATGGTTCTCCCGCTCGACGACCGGGTCGTCGAACGCATCTCACCGGAGCTGGCGGGCCGGCCGACGATCGCCGCCGGGACGCGCCAGATCTTCTATCCGGGCATGAAGCGCATCTCGGAAATGAGCGTCCTCAGCATCAAGAACAAGTCGTTCCAGGTCACCGGCCAGATCCGCGCCCCCGAGGGCGTGACGGTCCAGGGGACGATCGTCGCCCAGGGCGGCGGCAACGGCGGCGGCTGGGGCCTGTTCATGCACGAGGGCATCCTGCGCTTCGCGTACAGCCTCTTCGGGATCAACGTCTTCGTGACCGATGCCGAGAAGCCGCTACCGGCCGGAGAGCATCAGGTCCGTGTCGAGTTCGCCTACGCGGGCGAGGGGTTCGCCAAGGGCGGCGACGTCACGCTCTTCTACGACGGCGAGCAGGTCGGGCAGGGGAAGGTCGCAGTCACGCAGCCGATGATCTTCTCCCCGACCGAAGGCCTCGAGATCGGCCGCGAGCTCGGCACGCCCGTCTTCCCCGGAGCAAGCCTGGAGTCGACCGTGTTCACGGGCGAGATCGATTGGGTCGAGCTGTCGATCGGTGAGGACGACCACACGCACATGATCGACCCCGAGGACCACATGCAACTCCTCATGTCGAAGCAGTGAGGGAGGAACGATGAGCGAAAAAGAAACCGATGTGATGATCGCCGGCTACCTGACGAAGGACGGCGCGATCCTCGACTACGAGGCGGTCGTCAAGTCCGGCGTGAAGATCGACGGCGCCGTCTGCATCTCCCGAGACCTGGAGGGCAACACGACGGTCGAGCAGACCGACCACATGGCAAAGGGGGGAGCCAAGGTCCTGGGTGGGGCCGGGTTCGTCCTCGGCCTGGCCGCACCGCCTCTGCTCGCCGCCACGGCGATCGGTGCCGCCGTCGGCGCAGGTGTCGGCAAAGCCGCCAGCTCGAAGGTGAAGAGCCAGATCGAGCAGCAGGCAGCGGACACGATCCCCTGGGGCGGCGCGGGCGTGATCATCGCCTACCCGCGATCCTCGGCGGACGAAGTCGACAAGGCGGTCTCGCACGCTCTGAAGAAGGTCGTCGGCCAGGCCGAGGGCAAGAAGGTGAAGGCGCTCAAGGCTGCGCTCGCCGATGCCCAGGAGCAGATGGCCACCCCGGCCGAGGCGTGATGGGGATGACGATGCCCGCACCGACCCTCGAGTCGGACTAGGAGGAGCAGGTACGCGGCTTCGTCGAGCGGCTCGTCGGCCGGGTGTTGCCTCGATCGCAGCAAGTCGAACACGGCCGAGCCGTTTACGCGGCGTCCATGCTCGGGTACACACTGAGGCGATGGAGCATTGGATCCCGTCGCTTCGTATCTCCGAGCGTGATGGGCGGGTCCGCCTCGGCCTGGAAGGCTTCGGCGACGTCGAAGGCGACAGCCTGCAGGAAGCGGCCGACGCGCTCGTCGCCTACGTGTGGCGGGTCGCGATGGCGTTTCGTGCGGGCGGTGTCGGGCCTCTCTACAGCGAGTGCAGCCCCGATCCGGCGCTGCTGGACTTCATCTGGCGGGTCGGCGAGACGGCCGAGGACGGAGGCGATCTCCGCCACCTGCTCTTCGGCCCGAACCCACTCGCGGCCTAGCAGCAAACCGGAGATCGCCCTCATCGGGTGATGTCAGCCGGGCTCGGGCGGGCGACCCTGCAGGAGCAGCAAACCGACAAAGGAGGCACGATGGCGATCGGACCTGTGCAGCTGCTCGTCCTCGGTTTCGACCACCCCAACTTCACGGGTGAGATCAAGGCCGAGCTCGAGAAGCTCCGCGCGAGCGACACGATCCGAGTGATCGACGCACTTGCCGTCTACAAGGACGCCGAGGGCGAGATCGAGGTCGAGCACCTCAGCAATCTGACGAGGGATGAGGCGATCGAGCTGGGCTCGAAGGTGGGCGCGCTGATCGGACTGGGGATCGAGGGAGAGGAAGGCCTCGAAGCGGGCGCCATCGCCGGCGCCGAGGCGGCCGAGGATGGCATCCACGCGTTCTCCGACGAGGACGCCTGGGACGTCATCGAGGACATCCCGAACGACACGGCGGCAGCGCTGCTCCTCATCGAGCACCACTGGGCAGTGCCGCTGCGGGATTCGATCTTCCGCGCGGGCGGCTTTCGGATCAGCGACGGCTTCATCAGCCCGCTCGACCTCGTCGCGATCGGGCTCGTGACGAGCGAAGAGGCGAAGATGATGCACGAGGCGGAGGAAGCGAGGCAGAAGGCCTCGGCGTGATTCCTGCCTCTGACCCGACTAGGATCAACGCTACGGAGGTGTGAGATGCTCGGATCGAATCGACGAGTTGCGCGGCGTACGTCGAGGCGAGTCGCCCGCCGCCGCTAGTTGAGCGACAGCGGTAGTGACGGAGGGGCCTGTCCCCAGGGCCTCTCCGTTCTGTCTGACCGAATGAACCAACAAGGAGGGCACTATGTGGTGGGGCGTCGGCATCCTCGGCTTCATCCTCTACATCACGATCCTGTTCACCCTCGGCCTGATGACGCTCCGGAAGGGGCACGGGTGGATGTTCGTCTTCGGCATCTTCTTCCCGATCCTCTGGCTGATCGGCGCGGTGATGCGTCCCGCGGAGCCGAACGCGAGCGCCGTCTAGCCGGGTAGGCGGCAGATGATCTTGCCGCTGTAGCTCTGCCCGTCGGGCGCGGGGGCGACTTTGGTCACGATGCAGGTCCCGTAGCGGGTCTCGATCGAGTCGCCCTCGGAGGGCGCGCGGGGCAGCTCGACATCCTGGAGGTCCTCCCAGCCGGGGCCCTGGATCGTGACGGAGAAGCGCTGCACACGCCAATCATCGCAGCGCGCGCGCTTCGAGTCATCCGAGTCGAATCGGTCAGCGAGCCGGCTCGAGCGTGCGCAGGACGACTGCGAGGTCGTCGCGGACTCGTTCGAGTGCTTGCGTCTCGATGCCCTCGGCGGGCTTGTCGCGGAGGAGGCTGAGCGCGTCCTCGATCGAGCGCAGCGCGTGCCTGACGCGGAAGCGGCGGATCTCGGCGGGAGTCGAGCGGTTCGTGCTCATGGCTCCAGACTCTCAGGTACGTGCGGACGTGTCTTGACCCGGCTGGGTCAATCGCGGTCGAGCGGGATGTCCGCGCGGACCAGCGTTCCGCGGCCGGCGCCGCTCGCCACTCGGAGGACGCCGCCGACAGCCTCGACCCGGTCTCGCAGGCCCTGGAGGCCCGAGCCGTGCCGCTCGTTCGCGCCGCCGACGCCGTCGTCGCCGACCTCGATCCGCAGGTAGCGCCCCGACTGGAGCACGCGGATCGTGATCTGCCTCGCCTGCGCGTGGCGCTGCGCGTTCGTCAGCGCCTCCGCGACGACGTAGTACGCGGTTGCCTCCGCCGTCGACTCGAGCCGCCCCGCGGGCAGCTCGAGCACCCGGATCGGCACGGGCGAGCCGTCGGTCAGGCTGCGGATCGCCTCGGCGAGCCCGAGGTCGGTGAGGATCGTCGGATGGATCCCGTGCGCGAGGTCGCGGAGCTCGTCGATCGCGATCAGGACATGCGTCTCCGCATCCTCGAAGAGCCCTGGCGCGAGCTCGGGGTTGCGCTGCGACTCCTCTCTCGCCGTCGCCATCTGGCCGGCGAGCATCGTCAGCGTCAGCTGGGCGCCGTCGTGGAGGTTGTTCTCGAGCCGCCGGCGCTCGTTGTCGGCGACGGTCACGAGGCGCGCCCGCGACTCGCGCAGCCCCTTCGCGATCTCCTCCCGCTCGGCGACGACGGCGGCGAGGAACATCGTGGAGAGCGCCGCGACCGAGACGTACAGCTGCGTGCTGAGCGTGCTGCGCGGGATCGAAGCGACGACGAACGGCCCTGCATGGTGAGCCGTCTTCCAGAGCGTGAACCCGACGGCGACGGCGACCGCGAGAGTCCCGCCCCGGGGGCCGAACCGCAGCGCGGCCCAGATCAGGGACGGAAAGACGATGTAGACGAGAGGCCGATCCGTCCGCAGCGCGATCTCGCTGAGCACGAGAACGGCGCTCAGCATCAGTGCGCCCTCGGCGATCCGTGCGCGGGTCCAGCGCAGGTCGAGCGGCTGCCACCAGGCGAGTGCGAGCGGGACGACGACGAGCGCGCCCGCGGTGTCGCCGAGCCACCACGTGTGCCAGACGCTCGGCAAGTCGGCGGTGGTCAGCACGCCGCCCAGACGCAGCGACAGCGGCCCGATCGTCGCGCTGACCGCTGTGCCCGCAAAGATCGCGATCAGCGTCCCGCACACGCCGGCCACGCTGTCCAGCGGACGACCGCGCCGCACGAGCTTGCGAATCAGGAACGCCGCGACGACGACCTCGAGCGTGTTGCCGATCGTCTGCCCGATTGCAGAGCCGACCGGAAGCGCCTGGTACTGGTTCGCAAGCAGGTCGCCGATCACGACTCCCGGCCAGAGACTCAGCCCGCCCAGATAGAGGAAGGCGATCCCGACGCCGACCGGCAGCCAGACGATCGCCGCGACCGCGCCGGTGAACTTGAGCGCGTACCCGATCTGCGCCACGCCGTAGTAGGCGCCTGCGAGCGCGCAGACGAGCAGGACGTAGCGCACGCGTGCGTCATGGGCGAGGCGCCACGCAAGAGGTCGTTCGGCCCCGAGCTCTGGAGCTGTGACGAGCTCCGTCATCTCCCGAAACCTTGCCAGAAGCAGGGCTTCGAGTCAGGTCAGCGCGGGCGTGATCCCCCAGCTCCCGGAATGCGTTTCGCCGGGCTCGAGCCGGATGAGGCCGTCGCTGCTTCGGAATGCGTTCGGCGCGCAGGTCATCGGCTCGACGGCGACGCTCCGCCGCGCGACATCCGGCAGCGCATCGCCGGTGAAGACCATGACGTACGGATAGCTCTCGTCGACCCAGAGCGTGGCCCGGCCTCCGAGCTCGACCGAGGCGCGCCCGTCGTCGTTGCGCGCGAGATCCGTGAAGCAGTGGTCGAGCCGAACCGAGCCGAGCGGCCTCGACGATCGGAAGTCGAGCTCCGACCCCTCGACGGGCTGGCGGCCGATCGGGATCGACCGCTCGTCCGAGACGAGCGCGGTCTCTGCCGGAACGCGTAGCTCGAGCCCGTCCACGAGACCGCCGCCGCCGGAGAGGTACGGATGCGCGCCGAAACCGTACGGACACGGTTTCTCTCCCACGTTCGTCGCGTCGAACCGAACCGCGAGCCCGTGCTCTGCAAGCGAGTACTCGACCCGGAGATCGAGCGTGAACGGGTAGCCCGGGGTCGGGTGGAGGCGATGCGCCAGGACCGCGCGGTCCGGTCCCTGCTCCACGGCCGACCATGTCGACCACCGGACCAGCCCGTGAATTGCGTTCTGCCGCTCCGGCTCGTCGAGCGCGAGCTGGTACCGCTCGCCGTCGAACTCGTAGCGCCCGTCCTGCACCCGGTTCGGCCAGGGCGCGAGCAGCTGCCCGCGGCCCGCACCGCACATGGCAACCACGCTGTAGCCGTCGAGCACGGCCTCATCCCCGACGTCGTACCGGCGCAGGCCGCCACCGAGCCCCACGACGACCACGTGCTGGTCCCCGACGGCAAGCTCGATCTGCTCGCCCGATGGGCTGATCGCTTCGTGCATGGAAGGGAAGCGTCGACGTCCCGCCGGCCTGAGGCTTCATCCCCATGGGACGATGTGCCGTGCAGAGAGGCTTTCTAGCGTTCGCAGCGCATGAGCCCGCTCGCGTCGACGACCGTCGATCTCGCCCGGATCCAGTTCGCCACCACGACGCTCTACCACTTCCTGTTCGTGCCGCTCACGCTCGGGCTCGCTCCGCTCGTCGCGGTCATGCAGACGCTCTGGTACCGCTCGGGCGACGAGGCCTGGCTCAGGCTGACGCGCTTCTTCGGGACGCTCCTCCTGATCAACTTCGCGATCGGGGTCGCGACCGGGCTCGTCCAGGAGTTCGAGTTCGGGATGAACTGGTCGGTCTACTCGAAGTTCGTCGGCAACGTCTTCGGCGCGCCGCTCGCGATCGAAGGGCTGGCCGCGTTCTTCCTCGAGGCGACGTTCCTCGGGCTCTGGATCTTCGGCTGGAACCGCCTGTCGAAGCGCATCCATCTCGCGACGATCTGGATCGTCGCCGCTGGAACGTGGATGTCGGCGTACTTCATCCTCGTCGCCAACTCGTGGATGCAGCATCCCGTCGGCTACAAGATCGTCGACGGCGAGGCCCAGCTGACGAGCGTCTGGAAGCTCCTGTCGAACGAGTTCGCGCTCCGGGCGTACCTGCATACGATCCTGGCCGGGCTCATCTTCGGCTCGATCGTGATGCTCGGCGTGGCCTGCTGGCACTTCCTGCGCGGCCACGACGTCGAGCTCTTCCGCCGTGCCGCAAAGCTCGCGCTGATCGTGGCCGTGCCCGTCACGCTGCTTCAACTCGTCGTCGGCAACCGCTTCGGTGAGGCCGTGACGAGCGCGCAGAGCATGAAGATCGCCGCCTCCGAGGCGCAGTGGAACACGTGCCAGCCGTGCGGCTTCTCGGCGTTCCAGATCGGCGGCTTCACGAAGGACGACCCCACGCCGAGCTTCTCGATCACGATCCCCCGCCTCCTGTCGTACATGGCGACCGGCTCCTTCAACGGCGAGGTCCAGGGGCTCAACCAGCTCCAGGCTCAGGAAGAGAGCCAGCACGGGCCCGGCAACTACATGCCCAACGTGCGGGTCATCTACTGGTCGATGCGGATCATGGCCTACATGGGCGTGCTGATGTTCATGGTCGCCGCGCTCGGCGCGTGGCTGTACTGGAAGAAGAAACTCGAGACCGCGCGCTGGTTCCACCGAATCGCCCTGGTCGCCATCGCGTTCCCGTACATCGCGGCGAGCGCGGGCTGGGTGCTGACCGAAATGGGGCGCCAGCCGTGGATCGTCCAGGGGCTGCTCAAGACCTCGGAGGCGAACTCGCCGAGCGTGGGCACGGCCTGGATCGCGGTCAGCCTCGCCGTCTTCGTCACGCTCTACCTCGTTCTCGGAATCGTCGACTTCGTGCTCATGCGCCGCTATTCGCGGCCGGAGCCGCCACCGGCGCGCGAAGAAGTGACCAGGCCGGCGGTGCAGTTCTAATGGGCCTCGAGAACTTCTGGTTCGTCCTGATCGTCGTCCTCTGGAGCGGCTACTTCCTGCTCGAGGGCTTCGACTTCGGGGTCGGGATGCTGCTGCCGTTCGTGCCCCGCAACGAGTCCGAACGCGGTGCGATGTTCGAGTCGATCGGCCCCGTCTGGGACGGCAACGAGGTCTGGCTCGTCGTCGCGGGCGCGGCCACGTTCGCAGCGTTCCCGGCCTGGTACGCGACGATGTTCTCGGGCTTCTATCTCGCGTTCCTGCTGCTCCTCTTCTTCCTGATCATCCGCGTCGTCTCGTTCGAGTGGCGTGAGAAGAGCGAGAGCGCCGGGTGGCGCCGGGCCTGGACGGCAGCGAACGCGCTCGGGAGCACGGGCATCGCTCTCATCTGGGGCGTCGGGCTCGCGAACCTGATCCACGGCATCCCGCTCGACTCGCAGGGCGACTACGACGGGAACCTCGTCGACCTGTTCACGCCGTACACGGTCTTCGCGGGGCTCACCTTCGTGCTCGTGTTCGCATTCCACGGGGCGACCTACCTCGGCGTCAGGACCGAAGGCGGTCTGCACAGGCGCGTCGGCGGTGCTGCCCGGAGGCTCGCTTTGCCCGCGGCGATCGTCGGGGCGACGTTCCTGAGCTGGACGGTCGTCGTCGCCCACGACCGCAACCACAAGGAGGTCTTCCCGGTCATCGTGCCCGCGGTGCTCGGAGTCGCGGCCCTTGGGTTGGCCGCGCTCTTCGCCTTCAGGGACCGGAACGGTCTCGCGTTCACGATGACCGCATGCGGTTCCGTGGCTGCGGTCGCGACGCTCTTCACCGGGCTCTATCCGCGCGCGATCGTGTCGAGCCCGAACTTCGCGAACAGCCTCGACCTGTCTTCGGCGGCGTCGGCGCACTACACGCTTGCGGTCATGACCGTGGTCGCGCTGATCGCGGCGCCGATCGTCCTGCTCTACCAGGGCTGGACGTACTACGTGTTCCGCGCGCGGCTGCGCGGCGAGGAGATCCACCCGTCCGAGGCGATTCCGCGCTCGACCGGCGGCTGACCATGCACGTCCTCGACCAGCGCCTCGTGCGCAGAGCCCGCCCGGTGCGCAATCTGCTCGTGCTGGACGCGGTGCTCGGGACGCTGTCCGCGGGGCTGGTGCTCCTCCAGGCGGTGCTGATCGCGAAGATCGTCGCGTCGGCATTCTCGGGCGCGTCGTTGAGCGACCTGTCCGCCGACCTCCTCTTGCTCGCGCTCGCGTTTGCCGGGCGGAGCCTCCTCACGTCGGGGTTCGAGGTCGCCGGTCGCCACGCCGCGTCGACAGTTCTCTCGGACCTTCGGCTCGAGCTGGTCGAGCGCCGGCTTCGCAGGCAGCCGCTGGCGCTCGACGGCGCGGAGGCCGGCGAGATCGCGGCGACCGCGGTGCAGGGCGTCGACGGGCTCGAGGCGTACTTCGCGCGCTACTTGCCGCAGGTCGTGCTCGCGATCGTCGTCCCGGTCGCGGTGCTCGGGCTCGTGCTCGTACTCGACCCGATCTCGGCCGGAGTGATGCTGCTAACGCTGCCGCTCGTGCCCGTCTTCATGTGGCTGATCGGCCGCTACACAGAGGAGCGCACACGCGAGCGCTGGCTCGCCCTGCGCCTCCTGTCGACACATTTCCTCGACGTCGTCCGCGGGCTGCCGACCCTGCGCGCGTTCAACCGGGGACAGGCGCAGGCCGCGGTGCTCGACCGGATCGGCGAGCAGTACCGGCAGACGACGATCGGCACGCTGCGCGTCGCGTTCCTCTCGGGTGCCGTGCTCGAGCTGGCGGCGACGCTCGGCGTGGCGCTCGTGGCGGTGACGACGGGTGTGCGGCTCGTCGACGGCAACCTCGGCTTCCAGGCCGCGTTGACGGTGCTCGTCCTCGCGCCGGAGCTCTACGTTCCACTGCGACAGCTCGCGGCGCAGTTCCACGCGAGCGCCGACGGGCTTGCGGTCGCGGAGCGGATGCTCGAGCTGCTCGACCAGCCGGCGCCCGCGCTCGACGGCAAGCTGGTCGCGCCGAGCCCGCTGGAGGCGCCGGTCCGGTTCGAGGCGGTCTCGTTCGCGTATCCGTCCAGGCCGGAGCTCGTGCTCGACGGGCTCGACCTCGAGCTCTACCCGGACGAGACGGTCGCGCTGGTCGGGCCGAGCGGCTCCGGCAAGACGACCGTCACGGGCCTCCTCCTGCGCTTCCTCGACCCGGTTCAGGGGCGAATCTCCGTCGGTGGTATCGATCTCGCGCACTGTCGCGCCGACCTCTGGCGAGAGCAGCTCGCCTGGGTGCCGCAGCGGCCGACGATCTTTCGCGGGACGATCGCGGACAACATCCGGCTCGGCGACCCCGGGGCCACTACACGCGCGGTTCGCGACGCGGCCGTGCTCGCCGGCGCGGACCGGTTCGTCCAGTCGCTGCCCTTCGGCTACGAGACGCTCGTCGGCGACGGCGGGCGTCCGCTCTCGGCAGGCGAGAGCCGTCGGATCGCGCTCGCGCGCGCATTCGTGCGCAACGCGCCGCTCGTGATCCTCGACGAGCCGACCGCAGACCTCGACCGAACGAGCGCCGCAGTCGTCGCCGAAGCGGTCGAGCGGCTGCGGACCGGGCGCATGGTCCTGCTCATCGCGCACCGGCCGGAGCTCGTCGAGCACGCGGACCGCGTCGTCCTGCTCGAGGACGGCCGGGGGCGAACGCCGGTCCGGGACGAGGTCGCATGACCGCGACGATCCGCAGGCTGATGCTGCTCACCGACGTGCGCCGGACGCGGCTCTTGCTCGCGGCGCTCCTCGGCGTGTTGACGATCCTCTTCGGCGTCGGCCTGATGGGGACCGCCGGCTACCTGATCTCGCGGGCCGCCGAGCACCCGGCCGTGCTCTCGCTGACCGCGGCCATCGTCGGCGTGCGCTTCTTCGGCCTCGCGCGGCCGATCGCCCGCTACCTCGAGCGGCTCTCCTCGCACGACGTGGCGCTGCGCTCGCTCGGCCGTGCGCGGGCGCAGGTGTACGAGGCCGTCGAGCCGCTTGCCCCGGTCCAGCTCCAGGACACGCGGCGCGGCGATCTGCTGGCGCGGTTCGTCGGAGATGTGGACTCACTCCAGAACCTGTACCTGCGCGGCCTCGAGCCGCCGCTCATCGCGCTGATCGCCGGCGTCGCTTCGGTCGCTCTGGCCGCGCTCTTCCTTCCGGCTGCGGGGGTCGTGCTCGCGGTCGGCCTGCTCGTCGGAGGGATCGCCGTCCCGATCGGAGCCTCCGCAATCTCGCGGCGATCATCCGCGCGCTACGCGCAGGCCCGCGGGGCGCTTTGGGCCGAGCTCGTCGAGACGCTCGCCGGAAGCGCGGAGCTCGCAGCGTTCGGCCTCGAGAGGGATCGTGTCCGCACGGTGCGCCGCGCCGACTCGCAGCTCGTCCGCATCGCGCGGCGGGCCGCGCTCGCCGACGGGCTCGGCGACGGCCTGCGTCTCCTCGTGACGGGCGCGACGGTCGTCGGTGTGCTCGCAGTCAGCATCCAGGCGCATTCGGCAGGACGTCTCGACCGCGTCCTGGTCGCGTCGCTGGCGCTTCTCTCCCTGGCGGCGTTCGAGGCCGTCCAGCCGCTGACCGAGGCCCTCCGCGAGCTGCGGGCCACCGTCGCGGCCGGAAGCCGCGTCCTCGACCTGACCGATCGCGAGCCGCGCATCGTCGACCCTGCACGGCCACTACCGGCGCCCGTGCCGCCGTTCGCAATCGAGCTCGACGACGTGCGCGCGCGCTACGCACCCGGCGAGCGTCCCGCACTCGACGCCTTCAGCCTGCGTCTCGACCCCGGGCGGCGCGTCGTCCTGCTCGGCCCGAGCGGAGCGGGCAAGACGACGGTCGTGCGCCTGCTCCAGCGGTTCATCGACCCGGAACGCGGGCGAGTCACCCTCGCCGGCGAGGACCTCCGCTGCTACCGGCAGGAGGACGTCCGGAACACGATCGCCGTCGCGGGTCAGGACGCGCATCTCTTCTCCGCGAGCATCCGCGACAACCTCAGGCTCGCGAGACCGGACGCAACGGACGACGACCTGGCCGGGGCCCTGCGCGCCGCGCACATCCTGGACTGGGTCCTGAGCCTTCCGGACGGGCTCGACACGCTCGTCGGCGAGGAAGGCCGCGAGCTCTCAGGCGGCCAGCGCCAGCGGATCGTGCTGGCCCGGGCGCTTCTGACCGAGGCGCCGGTGCTCGTGCTCGACGAGCCGACGGCACATCTCGACCAGTCGACTGCGAAGAAGCTCGTCGAGGACGTGTTCTCCGCTGCGCGGGGTCGCACGGTCCTCCTCATCACGCACCGGCCCGAGGGCATCGACCTGGCCGACGAGGTGGTCGTCCTCCGAGGCCGCACGTGACCTAATCTCCCAAGCGACGAAAGGAGACGCAGATGACCGGCAAGGCCGAATTCACAGAGGAAGAGTGGGAGCTCGTCCGAGAAGGGCCGACCGCGGCGGGGATGTACGCCCTGATGGCCTCCAAGGGGGGCAGCTTCCGCGAGAGCTGGGCGCTCGCGAAGACGTACGCGGAGGCCCGGCAAAAGCGCGGAGAGAGCGAGCTCCTCGACACGCTCGTCGCCGACAAGCCGGCGACCAAGCGCTACAGCTCGATCGAGCAGCTCGAGCAGGAAGGGCTCGCCAAACTGAGCCAGGCGGTCGAGCTCCTCGAGCAGAAGGCGGACCCGGGCGAGGTCGAGAGCTACCGGCAGTTCGTGCTCGAGGTGGCCGACAACGTCGCCCAGGCGCACAAGGAGGAGGGCGAAGGCGTCAGCACCGGGGAGCGCGAGGCGATCGAGAAGATCGCCGCGACGGTCAACGCGGCTCAGTAGTCGCAGCCCCGGAGGGTCGGGTCGGTGATCAAGCTCGAGGTGTTCGGCGAGTCGGCGGCGACGAAGGAGCTCGCGGAGCGGCTCGACAGCGCGGAGGGGGTGAGCCGCGTCCTGGTCCTCGACGCGGTGCGACCAGGGCACGTGCTGCTCGTCGCGGACGTGCGTCCGAGAAGTGTCGACAGAGTGGTCGAGACCGTTCGCCGAGCGGGCGTGCCTCAGTCGAACGTCACGCTCACGCGCATGGACGTCGTCGGCTCGCTCGCGGCCGGTTCGCGCGAGGCGAGCCTCGTGTGGACCGACGTCATCGGCACTGCCTGGCTGAACGCGCGACCGATCGCGCGCTACCTGGCGTTCATGCTCGCCGCAGGCGTGATCGGCTGCTACGGCGTGATCGACAACAACGCGATCCTGATCGTCGGCGCGATGGCGGTCGCACCGGACCTTCTGCCGATCACCGCGATCGGTGTCGGCGTGGTCGGTCGCCAAACCATGCTTGCCTCTCGCGCGCTCCTGACTCTCGTGGTGGGCCTCGGAGTCACGGGCGCGGCGGCGGCGATCGTCGCCTTCATCCTGGACCAGCTCGACCTTCTGCCGTCAGGCTTCAGCATCGAGCAAACAGGGGTGCTGGAGAGCCTCACGACCGTGAGCAACGAGACGATCGTCGTCGCGTTCGTCGCCGGCGTGGCCGGCATGCTCGCACTCGAGACCCGCGCCAGCTCCGGAGTCGGAGTGGCCATCTCCGTGACGACGATCCCCGTCGCGGCCTACCTCGGGGTCGCACTTGGGATCGGCGAGCTTGCGAAGGCGACGAGCTCCGTCGGCGTGCTCAGCGCGAACGTCGCTCTGATGGTGGTCGGCGCAGTCGTCACGCTCGAGGTTCAGGCGCTGTACAAGAGTCGGGCAGGCACGAGCGAGAGGCGCGCGCCGGCCGGCGAGGCCTAGGCCGCTCTGGCGGCTTCCGCCTTCGCCCCCATCCGCTCGAGCAGGTGGTCGCCGACGCGGATCGAGTTCGCCATCGCCGTCAGCGCCGGGTTGACGGCGCCGATCGACGGGAAGACGCTCGTGTCGACGATGTACAGGTTGTCGAGCTCGTGCGCCTTGCAGTCCCGGTCGACGACCGACGACTCCGCGTCGTCGCCCATCCGCGCCGTACCGGCCTGGTGCGCGACCCCCGCCACCGGGATGTCGTTCTTCATGTACGCGAAGCGGTGGAAGAGATGGTCGGGCTCCATCCGGAGCTGGCCGAGCATCGAGTGCAGCTGCTTGCTCAGGTCGTTCTTCGGCGTGTCGTTCGTCGATCGGTAGGCCAGCGTCAGCTTCCCGTCCTTGTCGACGGTGACGCGGTTCTCGGGTAGCGGCAGGTCCTCGGTCGAGAGCCAGAAGTCGATCGCGTGCGCGGCCACTTTCTCGAGCGACCACTGCGGCGCGAGCTTCGTCTCACCGGGCCTCTCGCCCCGGAACATCGGCGCCTGCGACTTGCCGACCATCTGGATGTTTCCGAGCGGGTAGTCGTGCCCGTTGCCCGCGAAGTAGAAGTCGTTCAGCCCGAGCGTCTTCTGGAAGATCGTCGGGTTCTCCTCGCGTGAGAGCGCGAGCACGGCCTGGCTGTTGTGGAACATGTAGTTGCGCCCGACCTGGTCGGAGCCGTTCGCGAGCCCGTTCGGGTGCTTGTCGGTTGCCGAGAGGAAGAGCAGCTTCGCCGTGTTCGCGGCGCCGCATGCGAGAGCGACGACATCCGCTGTGTGCGTCTTCGTCTCGCCGTCCTGCTCCACCACGACGCCCGTGACCGCGGAGCCCTCGTCGTTCGTCTCGAGCTTGACGACGTGCGCGTTCGTGACGAGCTCGACGTTCGGATGCTCGAGCGCGGGCCGCATGCCGAGCACCTCTGCGTCCGACTTTCCGTGCACCGCGCAGACGAAGCCGTCGCAGTTCGCGCAGCGGACGCACGCGCTGTAGGGCATGTTCGACTCGTCGAGACGGATCCCGCACGGCGCGTGGAACGGGTGGAGGCCGGCCGCTTCGAGGTCGTCGGCCAGCTGCTGGATACGCGGCTCGTGCGAGACGGCCGGATACGGGTACTGCGCGCTCGCGAAGCCCTCGGTCGGGTCCTCGCCGTGGTTGCCGTGCACCTCGTAGTAGTGCTCGGCCTTCGTGTAGTAGGGCTCGAGCTCGTCATACGTGATCGGCCACGCAGGCGAGACCCCGTCGTGATGCTGGAGCTCGCCGAAGTCCTCGGGGCGCAGCCGGTAGAGCGCGGCCCCGTAGAGCTTCGTCGCCCCGCCGACGAAGTAGTGGATCTGCGGCTGGAACGGCTTGCCGTGCTCGTCGTACCACGTGTCCTCGGACACGTAGCGGTTGTCGACGAAGACGTCCTGAGCCAACCAGTTCTGAGGCTCGCGAGGGAGCCAGTCTCCGCGCTCCAGCACGAGGATGCGCTTGCCCGACGGAGCGAGGTGGCGCGCAAGCGTGCCGCCGCCCGCGCCGGATCCGACGATGATCACGTCATACGAGTCCACGGGAGCTCCTTCCGGTCGCGACTCGTGCGAGCGTCGCAGCGCGCACCGCCGCGGGCATCGTCCAGAGGGGGTGAGGGCCATCCACTACAGTCGGGCCGTGGAGGACTGGCCGGACGAATTGGACGCCCTGAGCGCGTCGGCCGAGCACCATCGGCTGCTGCTCGAGAACGACAGCGTGCGGGTGCTCGAATCGTTCATTCCCCCCGGAGAGACGACCGCGGTCCACACGCACCGTTGGCCGAACGTCCAGTACATCGTCCGAGGAACGAGGATCGTCAGGCGAAACGCCGACGGCGCGGTGACGTCGGACGGTGAGCTCCTCGAAGAGTCGGCGACGCACTGGTCGGAGCCGATCCCGCCGCACACGGTCGAGAACGTCGGCGACGAGGAGCTGCGCGTGATCGTCGTCGAGCTGAAACGCTGACGGTCAGTACTGCGCCAGCATCTCGGGCACGATGATCCGGGCCGCCGCCTCCATCAGCGCCAGGTGCGAGAACGCCTGCGGGAAGTTGCCCAGGTGGCGACCGGTGCCGGCGTCGAACTCCTCGGCGTAGAGACCGAGCGGCGACGCGATTCGCAGCAGGCGCTCCATCAGGTCCCGCGACCGCTGCAGCTCGCCGACGATCGCGAGCGCCGAGACGAGCCAGAACGAGCAGATGAGGAACGTGCCTTCCTTCCCCGAGAGCCCGTCGTCGGTCTCGTCCGTCTTGTAGCGCAGGACGAAGCCGTCCTCGGTCAGCTCGTCGGCGATCGCGAGCACGCTCGCCTTGAGGCGCTCGTCGTGGCCGGGCAGGAAGCCGAAGATCGCAGCTAGCAGCGTCGAGGCGTCGAGCGCGTCCGTGTCGTAGTGCTGGCAGAGGACGCCTCGCTTGTCGACGCCGTGCGTGAGGATGTCGCCACGGATCTCCTCCGCGACCGCCGACCACTTCGCCTTGAGGTCACCGTCCCCGCGGAGCTCGGCGAG
>Ga0207674_10000883_pt1 | contig 39210 bp, 36 predicted proteins | sample KBSCornC72_FD_184303 | JGI IMG/M metagenome (GOLD analysis project Ga0207674, IMG submission 184303) | Corn rhizosphere microbial communities from Kellogg Biological Station, Michigan, USA - KBS Corn C7-2 (SPAdes) (version 2) | ecosystem: Host-associated > Plants > Roots > Rhizosphere > Soil ... | reverse complement strand
TGACGAAAGCCCAACGCGTACGCCTGGCGCTCGAGCTCGGCGAACGCGTCCGGGTGGACGTAACGGGCAACGGGCAGGTGGCCGGGGGATGGCTGGAGATACTGTCCGAGCGTCAGCATGTCGATGTCGTGCGCGCGCATGTCGCGCATCGTCGCGACGATTTCGTCGTCGGTCTCGCCCAATCCCACCATCAGCCCCGACTTGGTGGGAATCGCCGGAAAGCGCGCCTTGAACTGCCGCAGCAGCTGCAGCGAGTGCGCGTAATCGGATCCCGGCCGTGCCTGCCGGTAGAGGCGGGGCACGGTTTCGAGATTGTGGTTCATGACGTCGGGCGGCGCGGCGGCCAGGATGTCGAGCGCGCGGTCGAGGCGACCGCGGAAGTCGGGAACGAGGACCTCGATCTGCGTGTTGGGCGAGCGCTCGCGCACCGCGCGGATGCAATCCACGAAATGCTGCGCGCCGCCGTCGCGCAGGTCGTCGCGGTCGACGCTCGTGATGACGACGTAACGCAGGCGCAGCGCCGCGATGGTGTCGGCGAGATGGGTCGGCTCTTCGCGGTCGAGCGGCAACGGACGCCCGTGACCGACGTCGCAGAACGGGCAGCGGCGCGTACAGATGTCGCCCATGATCATGAACGTCGCCGTGCCCTTGCCGAAGCATTCGCCGATGTTCGGGCACGAGGCTTCCTCGCACACCGTGTGCAGCTTGTGCTCCCGCAGGATCTGCTTGATCTCGTAGAAGCGCGGCGACGACGGCGCGCGCACGCGGATCCACTCCGGCTTGCGCAGCGCCGGCGCGGCGACCACCTTGATCGGGATGCGGGCGGTCTTGCTTGCGCCCTTGTGCTTGTCGCCGGCGCGTACCGCGGTATCGGGAAGGCGCGTGTCGCTCATGACCGCGTCAGTCTACGCGAACGGGGTGGGCGAACCCTGCGCACAGATGGCGTGCGAGCGCCGGCCCGGCCTCGGCGGTCGACTGCAGGACGCCGAGATCCGCGAGCTGCGTGACCGCGAGGCCCGGATAGCCGCACGGATCGATGTCCGAGAACGGGCCGAGGTCCATCGCCACGTTGACGGCGACCCCGTGATACGTGCAGCCCTTGCGCACCTTCAGTCCGAGCGCTGCGAGCTTGGCCTCACCGCCGTCGCATGCGACGTACACGCCGGGCGCGCTCGTCTTGCCGTACGCCGCGACGCCGTGGGTGGCGAGCCACTCGATCACCGCGCGCTCCAGCGTTCGCACGAGCGCGCGCACGCCGATCCGCATGCGGCGAAGATCGACAAGCGTGTACGCCACGAGCTGGCCGGGGCCGTGGTACGTGACCTGGCCGCCGCGATCGACCTTCTGAACGGGGATGCCGTTTTCGCGCAGGAGATGCTCGCGGCGCGCCGCGAGTCCCAGCGTGTACACCGGCGGATGCTCGGTGAGCCAGACCTCGTCCGGCGTATCGGCGTCGCGGCGATCGGTGAATGCCCGCATCGCGTGCCAGCATGCGTCGTAATCGGTGACACCGAGCGTGACCACGCGTGTCGGCGGCGCGTCGCGCACGCCGCGCGGCGCGCTGGCAACCGTCGGGCCGCCGGCTGCGGCGCTCACAGGACCATCGTCACCATCGGGTTCGCGCAAAGCGCACGGTACAGCCCATCGAGCTGCTCGCGCGACGTCGCGTTGATGGTCGCGGTCAGCGACAGATAGTTGCCGGCGCTCGACGCGCGCATCTCCAGGGTCGACGCGTCGAAGTCCGGCGCGTGCGCGTGCACGATCGCGAGGACCTCCTGCGCAAAGCCCGGCTGGGTCTTCCCCATGATCTTGATGGGGAAAACGCAGGGGAACTGTAGCGGGCTGACCTGGGCGGCGACGGGTTCGAGAGCCATAGGGGCCAATATGCGGCCGCCGCCGGCCCGACGCAACCGGCCCGCGAGCCCGTGCCGTCAGGCCTGGTACATGTACTGGCGGGTGAGCGGGTGCGGCAGCTTTCCGTTCTGCAGCGGCTTGCCGGCGAGGATCTGCCACAGCGACAGCCACCCGCGCTCGAAGCCGTGCGCCGATCCGGCCATGTAGATGCGCCACACCCGGTAGCGCTCCTCGCCTACTTCCCTGCGGGCCGCTTCGGCGTTCGACTCGAGCCGCTCGACCCAGTGCCACAGCGTGCGCGCGTAATGCTCGCGCAGCGCCTCGGCGTCGACCACCTCGAGTCCCTCGCGCGCCATGGCTTCGATCACCCTGGAGACATGGGTCAGCTCGCCGCCCGGGAACACGTACTCCTCGATGAAGTCGCCCATGCCGCTGCCGAGGCTGCCGGTGTCGAGCCAGTTGTGCGTGATGCCGTGGTTCAACACGAACCCGCCCGGCTTCAAGACCCGCCCGATCTTGCTGAAATACTTGCTGAAACGCTTCACGCCGACGTGCTCGAACATGCCGACGCTCGCGATCTTGTCGTACGGTGCGGCCTCGGGCAGATCGAGGTAGTCGCTAAGCTCGACGCGCACGCGGCCCGTCAGACCCCGCGCCGCGATCTGCGCGGTGACGTGGTCGAACTGGTTCTGCGACAGCGTGATGCCGTGCGCCTCGACGCCGTACCGCTCCGCGGCCCAGAAGATCAGAGCGCCCCAGCCGCAGCCGATGTCGAGAAAGCGCTCGCCCGGCTGGAGTCGCAGCTTGCGGCAGATGTGATCGAGCTTCTGCGCCTGCGCCGCATCGAGCGTGTCCTCGGGCGTCTTGAAGTACGCGCACGAGTACACGAGGCGCTCGTCGAGGAACATGCGATAGAACGCGTTCGAGACGTCGTAGTGATGCCGGATGTTCGAGCGGTTCGCACGACGCTGGTGCAGCTTGTGACGCAGCCATGCCGTCGCGCCGTCGCGGCCGTGGGCGATGTCGCCGACCATCGATTCGGCGACCGCCAGGGCGCGTCGCGCGCTGCCGGTGAAATCCACGTCGTTGTGGACGTACGCCCGGGCGAGCACGCCCATCGCCGGCGTGGCCAGCGCCTTGAGGCCCGACCACGTCCGGGCGATCACGTCGATCTCCGGCTTCTGCGAGAGCGGAACGCGCGCGCCGTCCGGCAGGACGACCGCGATCGGAAGGTCCTTGCCGCCGTAGCGGCTGGCGATGATCTTCTGGAGGGGCTCGGCCATGGCGATATGAGTTTAGCAAGCCGCCCGCCCGGCGCCGCCGTCCGGCAGAATCTGCGCCCATGACTTCCTCGGGTCGATCCAGCGGCACGTCACCGGCGGCATTCGACGAGCGCCAGTTCCGCGATGCGCTCGCTCAATTCGCGACCGGCGTCACGATCGTATGCGCGCGTGCCGACGCGCAGCGCTTCGTCGGCTTCACGGCCAATTCGTTCAATTCGGTATCGCTCGATCCGCCGCTCGTCTTGTGGAGCCTCGCGAGGCGCTCGCCAAGCCTGGCGGCCTTCGAGGCCGCCGAGCGGTATGCCGTAAACGTGCTGTCGCTTGGCCAGGTCGACCTCGCGCGCCGCTTCTCGCGACCGCACGCCGACCGCTTCGCGGAAGTGTCGTATCGTCTCGGCTGGTCGGAAGCACCGCTGATCGACGGCTGTGTCGCCTGGATCGAATGCCGCCATCACGCACGGCATCGCGCCGGCGACCACGTGGTCTTCATCGGCGAGGTGGTGACCGTCGAGCGAGCGCGCGGCAATCCGCTGGTGTTCCACCACGGACGGTACGGAACGATCCGCGACGCGCATTGAGGTGGGCGAGAGCGGCCGCTTCCTGCCGGACGATCAGCGGCGCTTGCGCAGCACCGGGACGGCGAGCGCGAGCGCACCCGGCAATGCCCAAAGCCGTCTCATCGCATCGCCTTCGTCGTTGTTGTTCGCGGGGCGTTGTCTGCGAGTGACCGATACCCGCGTCGCTTCCAGGCGCCAAGCGTGTCCAGTCGAGCCGGCGGCTGTCGCGGCGGCGCAACGACTGAAGGCGAATCGAAACGGCGCACGGCGTGTGCGCAGTACAACGGTGCGTCAGGCCGCCTTCGCAGACTGGAACGCGGCGTGGATGCGGCGAAAGACCGGGCCTGGATGGCCGCCGGCGAATGGACGACCATCGAGCGTCGTCACGGCCAGCACTTCCTTGGTGGACGAGGACAGCCACATCTCGTCGGCGGCGAGCGCGTCGTCACGCGACACGGGCCGTATCTCGAGCGGCACGCCCGCCGCTCGCGTGACCTCGAGCGTCGCGTCGTAGGTGATGCCCGGCAGGATGAGATTGTCCTTGGGCGGCGCGACGACGACGCCGTCGCGAACGACCATGACGTTCGACGCCGATGCCTCGGTGAGGAAGCCGTTGCGGAACATGACGGCCTCCACGGCATTGGCGTCAGCCGCGAGCTGGCGCATCAGCACGTTGCCAAGCAGCGACGTGGTCTTGAGATCGCAGCGCAGCCATCGATTGTCCTCGGCGGTCACGACCGCAACGCCGCCCTCGACCTGCTCGCGCGACGGCGTCACCAGCGGGTTGCTCATCATGAAGACGGTCGGCGCGACGCCGGCCGGAAACGTGTGGTCGCGCTTGGCCACGCCGCGTGTCACCTGAAGGTAGACGGCCTGGTCGTCGAACGGTTGTCGTTCGACGATCGCCCGCACCAAGCGCTGCCATTCGGCGTCGGTATGCGGATTCGCGAGGCGGATGCCTTCGAGCGAGCGCGACAGCCGCGAGAGATGCTGCGGCATGCGGAACGGACGCCGCCGGTACACGGGGATCACCTCGTACACGCCGTCGCCGTAGATGAAACCCCGGTCGAGCACGGAGATCTTCGCGTCCGGCAGGGCGACGAAGCTGCCGTTCAGGTACACGATCTGCTCGGGATTCATCGCGGCTCCTTCTACTTGAACCACAGTCTCACCGTATCCCACGCGCGGCCGAATACGTTGGCGACCGGCACGTCCTCGAGCGCGATCAGCGGAAACTCGGCGACCTGCTTGCCTTCGAGCGCCACTTTGACGACGCCGACGGGTTGGGCGCTCTGAACCGGCGCCACGAGCGGCTCCTGCGTCTGCAGCGTCAGCTTGAGCTTGTCCGCCTTGCCCTTGGGCAGCGTGAGATAGCGGTCCGCGAGGAAGCCGGCCTTCACTTCCTTCGCGGCGCCTTTCCACACGCGCACGTTGGCGACCGCTTTCCCCGATTGATAGAGCTGCACGGTGTCGAACGCCTGGAAGCCCCAGTTGAGCAGCTTCTGGCTGTCCGACGCGCGCGCCGAATCGCCTTGCGCGCCGAGCACCACCGAAAGGAGGCGCCGGTCGCCGCGCTTGGCCGACGCGACGAGGCACCAGCCAGCGCTGTCGGTGTGCCCGGTCTTGACGCCGTCGACGTACGGGTCGGTCCAGAGCAGGCGGTTGCGATTCGACTGCGTGATGTTGTTGTAGCGGAATTCCTTCTGCGAGTAGATCGGGTAGTACTCGGGATAGTCGCGTATCAGCGCGCTCGTGAGGCGCGCGAGGTCACCCGCCGTGGAGTAATGCTGCGGGTCGGGAAGGCCCGTGGAGTTGGTGAAGTGCGTGTTCGCGAGGCCGAGGCGCTGCGCCTCGGCGTTCATGCGCTTGACGAATTCCTCCTCGCTGCCCGACACGAGCTCGGCGAGCGCGATCGCCGCGTCGTTGCCCGACTGCACGATCAGCCCGCGTACGAGCTCGTCCACGGTCACCGCCTTGCGGGGCTCGATGAACATGCGCGAGCCTGCGGCTTTCCATGCGCGCGGCGACACGTTCACCATCTGCGACGGCGTGATCGTCTTGGCGCGCAGCGCGGCGAACACGACGTACGCGGTCATCAGCTTGGTGAGCGATGCGGGATCGCGGCGCTCGTCGGCATTGGCCGCACCGAGCGTCTGTCCGCTCAACGTATCGACGAGCACCCACGATGCCGCCGCGACCGCGGGCGAGCCGTCGGGACCCGGCGCCGCGACCTCGGGCGCCGGCGCAGCGGAGACATGCGATTTGGCGGGTGCCCGGGTCTTGCGGGCATCGGCCGAGGGGGTGAAGAGGATGAGCGCCGCGACGAGCGCGCAACAGAAGCGGGGGAGCAGCATGAACGAACCGCGGGAAGAGCGCGTGATTATACTGCCGTGCATGCGAAAGGGCGTCTCGAAACGCATGCAACGATGCCGCCGCATGGCGTGGCTGCTCGCGCTCGGCGCGGTGGCGTGCGCGTCGCTGCCGCGCGAAAGCGCGCGCAACGAGCTTGCCGACGCCGAGCGGGCGTTCGCGGCCGATTGCGCCGCGCGCGGCATCAACGCAAGCTTCGTCGCGCATTTCGCGCCCGACGGCCTGGTGTTCGAGCCACAGCCCACGCGCGTGGTCGAGGTCTGGCCCACGCGCGCGCAGCCGTCGAGTCCATCACCGTCGCTGACCTGGCGCCCGGAGCTCGTCGAAGTGTCGCGCGCGGGTGATCTCGGTTATTCGACGGGCCCGTTCGAGGTCGTCGACGCCGCGCGCACGCGGCCGGTGGCGCACGGCGCGTTCTTCTCGGTGTGGCAGCGGCAGAGCGACGGCCAGTGGAGGGTATGGCTCGACCTCGGCGGGCGAACCGGCGCAGCGGTCGATGCGTCGTCGTGGTCACGCCGTCCGCGCGTGCGCGACGTGGCGCAGACCGTTGAGCACGCGACCGCCACCGCGGTCACCGAGCTCGACCACGCCCTGTCGAATGCCGACCCGGCGGCGTTCGCCGGTCGCCTCACGATCGACGCGCGCCAATATCGCCCCGGCGATCAACCCGCCATCGGCGACGCATGGGCTACGCGCCGGGCCGCCGAAGCCGCGCGCTACGAATACGCGCCGAGCGAGGCGCGCGTATCCGCGTCGGGGGACCTGGCGGCGAGCTACGGCCGCGTCATGCAGCGCGACCGAGATGGTGCGCAACACGCGGGCCACTACGTGCACGTGTGGCTGCGCGACGACGGCGCCTGGTGGCTCGCGGTCGAGTCGCTCGTGTTCGAGCCCGGCTGAGCGCGTCAGTGCTTGTGCGCGCCGTGCGCGCGGCGCTCGTCGTCGATGGGCGAGCGATGGCGCACCTCCGCCTGCACCGGGATATCCTGCGTGCCGCCCTGCGCGTCGCGCAGGGTGAGCGTGAGCGACACGTGGTCACCGAGCACGACCCGCCGATTCAGCTTGCGCACGAGCAGGTGCGGCCCCGCTTGCGTCAGGGCCAGGGGCTCTCCGGGCGGAACGTCGATTTCCGTGGCACGCGCCTTGCCGCGCATCAGGGAGACCTCACCGTCCGATGAGCGCGCACCGACGAGGCGTGCACCGGTCGAACTGCCCAGGATGAGGAAAACGCCGGCGCTTCCGCCTGCCGGCGCAGGGTGCAGCCAGGGCTGATTCACCGTCACCACGTCGACGCCCCATGCCAGCCGGGCATGCAGCGCGATCACCGCGGCGAGCGCCGCGACCCATCGTGCGGCACCCAGGCGCGTCGCTGGAATAGCCGCGCGGACGCTCTGTTGACCGAAGCGATCGCCGCATCGGGCGATGGAGGCCGTATGAAAACCGTGATCCGCCTGCTCGTCGCCGGCGCACTCGCCGCGCTCACGCCGCTCGCCGCGGCCGAGTTCCACACCTTCAAGATCGACCGCATCTATTCCAACGCCGACGGCACCGTGCAGTACGCCGTGCTGGTCGAGTCGGCCGGCTTCAGCGAGGAGAACTTCCTGGGCGGGCATCAGATCACCGTCACGCACAACGGCGTGGTCAAGAGCTTCACCTTCGATCACAACCTGCCGCTCTCCAGCACGTCTCACATGAGCGTGCTGATCGCGACGCAGGGCTTCGCCGCGCTCGGCATCGTAACGCCGGACTACGTCGTGCCGAACGGGTTCTTCGCAACCGACGGCGCGACGGTCAACTACGCGTTCGTCGACCAGATGACCTACGCGACGCTTCCCACCGATGGCGTGACGAGTCTCACGCGCGCCGGCGCGATCGTCGCCAACGCCGCGACCAACTTCTCAGGTGTCACCGCCGCCGCCCCCGTCACGCCGGTGACGACCGTCGAGTTCTACAACGCAGCGCTCGATCATTACTTCATCAGTCCCCTGCAGCCGGACATCGACGCGCTCGACTCGGGGCGCATCGCCGGTTGGGCGCGGACGGGCCAGTCGTTCAAGGTTTTCCCGACCGCCGCCGCGGGTGGCGGATCAGTGAACCCGGTTTGCCGCTTCCTCATTCCACCCGAGCACGGCAATTCGCACTTTTTCAGCGCATCGCCCGACGAGTGCAACGCCATCCTCGGCAAGATCGGCGTCGATCCCAACTACAGCGGTTACATCGAGGAGACGCCGAGCGCGTTCTTCGTGGCCCTGCCCGACACGGGCACGGGCGCGTGTCCCGCGGGGACCATCCCGGTGTACCGGCTCTTCAACAACCGCGTCGACGCGAACCACCGCTACACGACCGATCCCGCGATCCAGGCGCAAATGATCATGCGCGGCTACATCGCCGAAGGCTACGGGCCGAACGCCACGATCATGTGCGCGGCGCAATAGCGACGCATCATGGGTGCGTGAACGCGAAGTCGACCTCGGGCTTGCGCCCGGAGATCACGTCGGCGAGCGCGCGACCGGAGCCGCAGGCCATGGTCCAGCCGAGCGTGCCGTGGCCGGTATTGAGGTACAGGTTCGCGTAGCGCGTGCGGCCGATCAGGGGAACGTTCGACGGCGTGGCGGGGCGCAATCCGGTCCAGTAACGGACACCGTCCCGCTCGCCGGCGTCGGGAAAGAGCTCGAACGTGCGACGCGTGAGCGCTTCGCAGCGCGTGGGATTCAGCGTCTTGTTCCAGCCGTTGAGCTCGGCGGTGCCCGCGACCCGCAGGCGATCGCCGAGGCGCGTGAGCACGATCTTCCACGCGAGGTCGGTCAGCGACACCGTCGGCGCGCCCTTGTGGTCGCCGACGCGGATCGTCGCGGAGTAGCCCTTGGCCGGGTACACGTTGCACGGCACGCCGATCGGCTCGAGGAGGAACGTGCTGTAGCTTCCGAGCGCGAGCACGTACGCGTCCGCGCTCAGGGTGTGGAACTCGCCTTCCGCGTCGTGAACGCGAACGCCGGCAACGCGGTCGCCTTCCGTGAGGATGCGATCCACCGTGACGCCGAATTCGAGCTTCACGCCGCGCGCCGCGGCGAGATTCGCGAGCCCCGTAGTGAAAGCCTGCGCGTCGCCCGACTCGTCCGTCGCGGTGTAGATGCCGCCCGCGAGCCGGTCGCGGCACTGGGCGAGCGCCGGCTCGATGGCGACGCACTCGTCGACGGTGCGAATGTCGCGATCGCAGCCGAGCTCGCGCATGAGACCGGCCGCGGCAACGCCCTGCTCGAACTCCTTCGCGTCGGTGTAGAACTGGAGGATGCCGCGCTCGAGATGGTCGTACTCGATGCCCGTTTCCGCGCGCAGCTTCTGCAGGCAGGCACGTGAATAGAGCGCGAGGTTGAGGCACTGCACGGTGTTGTGGCGCGTGCGCGAGGGGAGGCATTCGACCAGGAACTGCAGGCCCCAGCGCCACTGCCGCCAGTCGGCACGCAGGCGGAACAGGAGCGGCGCATCCTCCTGTCCGAGCCACTTCAGGATCTTGAGCGGCGCTTCGGGATTCGCCCACGGCTCGGCGTAGGACGCGGAGATCTGGCCGCCGTTGGCGAACGACGTCTCCAGCGCGGGCCCGGCGTGTCGATCGACGAGCGTGACGTCGTGGCCGTCGTGCGCGAGATACCACGCGGCGGTGACGCCGATGACGCCACCGCCCAGCACCAGGATGCGCATCAGGCCGCGGCCTGCTCGGCGACCGCGTCCTCTTCCGTGCCCGCGTCGCTCACCGGAATGCAGCTGCAGAACAGGTTGCGATCGCCGTAGACGTTGTCGACGCGCGCGACCGGCGGCCAGTATTTCGCGCCGCGCAGCGTGGCCACGGGATACGCCGCCTGCGCACGCGTGTAGCCGTGCGTCCACGTGTCGTCGCACACGGCAGCCGCGGTGTGCGGCGCGTTCTTGAGCGGATTGTCCTTGCGGTCCATGCGGCCCGCCTCGACGGCACGGATCTCGGCGCGGATGGCGATCATGGCATCGATGAAACGATCGAGCTCGGCCTTGGACTCGCTCTCCGTCGGCTCGACCATCAGCGTGCCGGGCACCGGGAAGCTCATCGTCGGCGCATGGAAGCCATAGTCCATGAGGCGCTTGGCGACGTCCTCGGCCTCGATGCCGCTCGTGGCCTTGAGCGGGCGCAGGTCCAGGATGCATTCGTGCGCGACGAACCCCCCCGGGCCGCTGTAGAGCACGGGATAGTGGGGCGCGAGCCGGCGCGCGACATAGTTGGCGGCGAGGATTGCGCTCTCGGTCGCGGCGCGCAGCCCTTCGGCGCCCATCATCGTCACGTACATCCACGAGATCGGAAGGATCGCTGCGGAGCCGTACGGCGCGGCGCTCACGGCGCCGATGGGCCGCGGCGCGGCGTTTTGCGGGACATTGCCCGCATTGCGACCGCGCAACTGGCGATGTCCCGGGAGGAACGGCGCGAGATGCGCCTTGCACGCCACCGGGCCCACGCCCGGCCCGCCGCCGCCGTGGGGAATGCAGAACGTCTTGTGCAGGTTGAGGTGCGAGACGTCCGCGCCGAAGTGACCGGGGGCCGCGACGCCGACGAGCGCGTTCAGGTTGGCGCCGTCGACGTACACCTGGCCGCCGTTGGCATGCACGATGTCGCACAGATCCGACACGCCCGCCTCGAACACGCCGTGCGTCGACGGGTACGTGATCATGACCGCGGCGAGATCGTCGCGATGCGCCTCGGCCTTCGATTTCAGATCGGGCAGGTCGACGTTGCCCGCGGCATCGCACGCGACCACGACGACGCGCAGCCCTGCCATCTGCGCCGATGCGGGATTGGTGCCGTGCGCCGACGCGGGGATGAGGCACACGTCGCGGTGGCCGTGACCGCGGCTTGCGTGATAGGCGCGGATCATGAGCAGGCCCGCGTATTCGCCCTGCGATCCCGCGTTCGGCTGCAGCGACACCGCGTCGTAGCCGGTCACCGCGCACAGCATCGACTCGAGCTCGCCCACGAGCTCGGCGTAGCCGCGCGCCTGGTCGTCCGGCGCGAACGGGTGCAGCGACGCGAACTGCGGCCACGTGACGGGAATCATCTCCGCTGTGGCGTTGAGCTTCATCGTGCACGAGCCGAGCGGGATCATCGCGCGATCGAGCGCGAGGTCGCGGTCGGCGAGGCCGCGCAGATAGCGCAGCATGGCCGTCTCGGAGCGATGCCGGTGGAACACCGGGTGCGTGAGGAACGCCGACTTGCGCCGCAGCGCGGCGGGAATCGCATCCGGCGCCGCGTGATCGAGCTCCGCGAGCGACAGCGTGGTTGCCTCGCCGGCGAAGACCGTGAAGAGCCGCTCGACGTCCCCGGCCGTCGTGGTCTCGTCGAGTGAAAGGCCCAGCGTCGCGTCGTCGACGAGGCGCAGGTTGACGCCGGCGGCAACGGCACGCTCGAGCACCGTGCGCGTGCGCGGGCCGCTGCGCACCGTGAGGGTGTCGAAGAAGGCGTGCCGGGACACGTCGAAGCCGAGGCGCAGCAATCCGTCGCGCAGCAGGACGGTCAGGCGGTGCACGCGTTCGGCGATGCGCGTGAGCCCTTCGGGGCCATGGTAGACGGCGTACATGCTCGCGATCACCGCGAGCAGCACCTGCGCCGTGCAGATGTTCGACGTCGCCTTCTCGCGGCGGATGTGCTGCTCGCGCGTCTGCAGCGCGAGGCGGTACGCCGGCGCGCCGCCGGCGTCGACGGTCACGCCCACGAGGCGCCCGGGCAGCGCGCGCTTGTATGCGTCGCGCGTCGCCATGAATGCGGCGTGCGGCCCGCCGTAGCCCATCGGCACTCCGAAGCGCTGCGACGAGCCGACGACGACGTCCGCGCCCCATTCGCCGGGCGCGACGAGCAGCGTGAGCGCGAGAAGGTCGCTGGCGCACGCGACGAGGCCGCCGCGCGCGTGCACGCGCTCGGCGAGCGCGCGATAGTCGCGCACCTCGCCGTTGCCGCCCGGATACTGGAGCAGCACGCCGAACGCGTCGGCGTCGGCAGCCTCCTCGGCCGCTCCGACGACCACCTCGATCCCGAGCGGTGCGGCGCGCGTGCGAACGACGTCGAGGGTCTGCCCGAACACGTCGTCGGCCACGAAGAACACCGTGCTCCCGCCCCCGCCCACCCGATGCAGCAGCGTCATTGCCTCTGCCGCCGCGGTCGCCTCGTCGAGCATCGACGCATTGGCGATGTCCATCGCGGTGAGGTCGGTCACCATCGTCTGGAAATTCAGCAGCGCTTCGAGCCGCCCCTGCGCGATCTCCGGCTGATAGGGCGTGTACGCCGTGTACCACGCGGGGCTCTGCAGCACGTTGCGCAGGATCACCGGCGGCGTGTGCGTGCCGTAGTACCCCTGGCCGATGTACGTTTTCATCACGCGGTTGCGGTCGGCGATCGCCTGCAGTTGCGCGAGCGCCTCGGCCTCGGTGCGCGGGCCCGGCAAGGGCAGCGGCCCGCGGCTGCGGATCGCGCCAGGCACGACCGCATCGATCAGCGCGGCGCGCGAGGCGACACCGATCGCGTCGAGCATCGCGCGCTGATCGGCGTCGGTCGTGCCGATGTGGCGAGTCACGAAGTTGCCGTGATCCTCGAGCGCGGCCAGCGAAGGCGCGCGGGGTTCGTTCATCTTCATGGCTTCTCCATCCCGGCGCGGATCAGGCCTCGCCGACGCTCGCCACGTACGCATCGGCGCCGAGCAGCGAGTCGATGGCGCCGGCGTCGTCCGGCTTGAGCTTGTACAGCCACGCACCGTAGGCGTCGGCGTTGACCTGTTCCGGCGCGCTCTTCAGCGCTTCGTTGACCGCGACGATCTCGCCCGCGATCGGCGCGTAGACGTCGCTGGCGGCTTTCACCGATTCGACGACGGCCACGGCGTCGCGGGCCTTGACCTTGCGCCCCACGGCCGGCAGCTCGACGTACACCAGGTCGCCGAGGGCGGCCTGCGCATGATCGGTGATGCCGACCGTCGCGGTGCCGTCGCCTTCACGGCGCACCCATTCGTGGCTCTCGGTGTAATGCAGGTCGGCGGGAACGTTCATGAGCTCTCCTTCACCAGGATCTTGCCGTTGCGAACGAACGGCGGTTTCACGACGCGCGCCGCCAGCCGGCGATCGCGGACTTCGACCTCGACGGTGCTGCCGTCGTGCACGCCGGCCGGGATGCGCGCGAGCGCGATCGACTTGCCGAGCGTGGGCGAGAAGGTGCCGCTCGTGATCTCGCCGTGGCCGTTGCCGGTGTGCACCTTCTGGTGCGCGCGCAGCACGCCGCCGGTGTCGAGCAGGACGAGGCCCGCGAGCCGGCGCGATGGCGGCTGGGCGAGGAGCGCCTCCTTGCCGGCGAAGTCGCGCTCCGACACGAGATCGACGGTCCAGGCGAGCGCCGATTCGAGCGGCGTCACCGTCTCGTCCATGTCCTGCCCGTACAGGTTCATGCCCGCTTCGAGCCGCAGCGTATCGCGCGCGCCGAGGCCGCACGGACGCACGCCCGCGGATTGCAGCGCACGCCACACTTCCTCGACGCACGCCGCGGGCAGCATGATCTCGAAGCCGTCCTCGCCGGTGTAGCCCGTGCGCGCGACGAAGAGCTCGCAGCGCCGCGTCGATACGGGGACCCCATTGAAAGGCTTGAGGTCGCGCGTTGCGTGCTCGGCCTCGGGCAACGCGAGCCACGTGCGCGATCGCGCGTTCGGTCCCTGCACGGCGATCATGGCGAGATCGACGCGCTCCATCAGGCTCGTCGACGAAGCGACGCGTGCCGCGAGGCTGCGCAGCCAGGCGACGTCCTTGTCCGCGGTGGCGGCGTTGACGACGGCCCGGTAGGCATCGTCGCCGCGCCAATACACGATCAGGTCGTCGATCACGCCGCCGTTCTCCGCGAGCATGCACCCGTAGAGCGCCTTGCCGGGCGTGGTCAGCTTGTCGATGTTGTTCGCGAGCGCGTAGCGGAGGAACGCCTTCGCGTCGGGTCCGGCGATGTCGACGATGCGCATGTGCGACACGTCGAACATGCCGGCGTCGCGGCGCACCGCGTGGTGCTCCTCGATCTGCGAGCCGTAGTGCAGCGGCATGTCGAAGCCGCCGAAGTCGACCATGCGCGCACCGGAGGCGCGATGCACGGCATTGAGCGGAGTGGTCTTCGGCAAGGGCGCTCCCGGTGGCAGCGACAAAAAGGGCGAAACGCAATGCCGTTTCGCCCCGTCTGTCCTTTTACCTGAGAGATTGCGGCGCGCGTCGTGCGCTGCGCGCCGGTGCCCCTTCGGTGGACCCGTCGCATCAACGTCGCGCGGGCCGCTCTCCAGATGTGACTTGCGTCGGGTGCAGTCCTTTTGCCTGAGCGTTCTCGGGATTACGCCTTCGGCGGCGCCGGCGTCTCGCCACCCGGCGCGCTCTCCTGCACGGACGGCGGGAAGCTTACCGCATCACGTAGCGCATGTCATCCCGAGGATCCCGGGAAAAGGAATGGACGTTCGCGCCGTCGCGCAGCGACGGCGCGTGGTCGTGCCGAATCGAGTCGTAGGCTTATTTCTTCAGCTTCAGGATGTCGTCGACGATCTTCTTCACGTCCGCGTCGCTCGCCTGCGTGTTCGGCGGCATCGGGATCTGTCCCCACACCCCGGAACCGCCCTGCTTGATCTTGTTGAAGAGATACGTCGGTGCCTTGGCGTCGCCCTTGTACTTGGCGGCCACGTCCACGTACGCCGGCCCGATCACTTTCTTGTCGACCGCGTGGCACGCGGTGCAGCCGTTCTTCTTCAGGAGATCGTCGAGCGACTGCGCGTGGACACCGCCCACGAGGCCGATCGCGGCAACCGCGACGGCAACACGAACTGCTTGCATGACACCTCCGGTCGGGTGGAAACCAAGACGGGGATTCCGCGCAATCTTACAACGCGCGCGCGGACGTCATGTCTCGAGGGTGCGCAACAGGTCGTGGAGGCTGCGCGACGGCGGCAGGCACGTCGTGCCGCGACAGACCCACGCGGTCGCACCGACCGCGCCCGGTGCGCCCTTGTCCAGTTGTGGCGGCACGCTGCGCACGCTCGACACGTCGAAGACGCGCACGGTCGGCCGATAGACGCGCTCCACCGCGCGCTGCCATTCCTGCGCGGCGCGCGGATCGCCGCGAATGACGATGGACGTGGGCGGCGCCTGGAGATCCTCGAGCGCGGTGAGCAGGCTCGAGGAGCCGCCGGGCGCGTCGGCGAGCATCGGCGCGAAGAGCCGCAGCGTGCGCTCGGCCGCGTCGACGTAGCGTGGCTCGCCGCACAGATGACCGAGCGCGATCAGCGCGCCCGCCGCCACGCCGTTGCCCGACGGCGTGGCGTTGTCGTGTCCGGGCTTGGTGCGATGGAAGAGCTTTTCGTGATCGTGGCTGGTGAACCAGAAGCCGCCGCGCTGCCAATCCTCGAAGCGCTCCAGGAGCACGTCGGCGACGTCGCGGGCGAACGCGAAGTCCTCGACGCGAAAGCGTGTCTGCATGAGCTCCAGCGCGGCCGCGAGCATGAAAGCGTAGTCGTCGAGGTAGCCGTTCAGCGAGGGCGCGTCGCCCTTGCGCGTCGCGTGGAGACGCTGGTCGCGCCACGCGACGCGCGTGACCGCGTCGAAGGCGGTGAACGCGAGGTCCGCGAGGCGCGCATCGTCGAGCGCGCGCGAGGCCCGCGCGAGGCCCGCGATCGCGAGCGCGTTCCACGAGGTGAGGATCTTCTCGTCGCGTCCGGGATGAACGCGCGACTCGCGTGCGCGGAACAGCGCGCTCTTCGCGGCCGCGAGGTGCGCCTGCGCCGTCGCGAGCGGAATCGACAGCCGCGTGGCGACCTCGGCAAGCGGAATGACGATGCGGAGGTGCCATGCATGGCCCTCGAAGTTGGGCGCCGCGTCGAGGCCGAAGAACGGCGCCGCGACCGCCCACTGCTCGGGCGTCAGCAGCGCGCGCACCTCGTCGGGCGACCATACATAGAAGCGGCCCTCGACACCTTCGCTGTCGGCGTCGAGGCTCGCGTACCAGGCCCCATCCGGCGCACGCATCTCGCGCACCATCCACGCCACGATGCCGCGCGCGACTTCGCCGAAGCGTCCGTCACCGGTCGCGCGCGCGGTGTCGGCGTAGAGCGCGAGCAGCGGCCCGTTGTCGTACAGCATCTTCTCGAAATGCGGAATGGTCCATTGCGCATCGACGCTGTATCGGCAGAAGCCCCCGCCCAGGTGATCGTGGATGCCGCCGTCGGCCATGCGCGCGAGCGTGGTGCGCACCACTGCGAGCGCCGCTTCGTCGTGTCCCGTCGCGGACGCGCGCAGGCAGAACTCGAGCTCCGCGGCATGCGGGAATTTCGGTGCACCGCCGAAGCCGCCGTGCACCGGATCGAAGCTGCGCTTCAGCGAGGCGAGCGCCACGCCCGGCGCGCGCGCCGGCAGCGCCTGCGCGCCCTCGGCGGGCTCGAGCGATTGCATGGCCTGCGCGAGCTGCTCGTTCTGCGATGCGATCGCGGGTCCCTGCTCGCGATACGCCGCCGCCACGCGCGGCAGGATGTCCATGAATCCCGGCAAGCCGTAGCGGCCGTGCTTGGGAAAGTACGTTCCCGCGAAGAACGGCGCGCCGTCAGGGGTGAGGAACACCGTCAGCGGCCAGCCGCCGGAGCGGCGCGTCAGGAGCGCGTGCGCGGTCTGGTAGATCTGGTCGAGATCAGGGCGCTCCTCGCGGTCGACCTTGATGTTGATGAAGTGCGCGTTCATCGCCGAGGCGACCGCGCGATCCTCGAACGACTCGTGCGCCATCACGTGACACCAGTGGCACGCCGAGTAACCGATCGACAGGAGGATCGGCTTGTCCTCGGTTCGGGCGCGGGCGAGCGCCTCCTCGCACCACGGATACCACTCGACGGGATTGTCCGCGTGCTGACGCAGGTAAGGGCTCGAGGCCCCGGCAAGACGATTGGCCATCGCGCTGACGAGTGTACCGGCCGGCCGGGCCGGTCGTGCGCGAGTTAAGCCTCTTCGAACGCCACCCGCTCGAAGTCCGCGCCGCGCTGGACCAGGCGCGTGAGGCGAAACTTGCGTTCCGGACCCGGATCGACCGAGCGCAGCACGCGGCCCGCGGTGAAGACGCGCGGCAACAGGATCAGCGTCGCCGGCTCTTCGGGCGTCGCAGCGAGCAGCAGCGTCGGCGTCGGCGGCTCCTCGTTGAACGCGATGGTCGCGGGGCGCATCGCCATCGTCTTCGGCGCGCCGGGCCACGTATGGAGCGACAGGGCGAGGTCGCCCGCGGTTCCGCGCGCGACGCGCGTGAGCCAGCCGAGGCGCGTGCGCTCGTCGTCGCGCACCACCACGAGCTGGTCGAAGAACCAGCGATAGTGGCCGGTCTCACGACGCGAGAGGGTCGCCTCGTCCGGTTGGCACGTGCCCTGCCACCGCTCCCAGGGCCAGTTCCGCTCGGCCTCTTCCTTGTTGCGATCGTAGTCGGTCAGCGCGCCGAGCGTTTGCAGGTGCTGGGTGCCATGGAACGTGAGCCGGCCCAGAGGATCCTGGCGGTCGAACGTGCGGCCGCTGATGCGGAAGTACGCGGCCGGAATGCCGCCCGCCACGAGCTCGACGCGATCGCTGCCCGGCGCCGACGGCTTGCCGGGCTGGCACCAGCGCGAATCGAGATGCGTGAGCAGCCCGATCGCCTGTTCGGTGGCCACTTCGTGTCCGAGCTGCAGCTCCGCGGGGCTCGCGCCGGCCGAGAGCCGCTTCAGCCTTCCGCGCACGCTCGTCGACAGCTTGGCAGGATAGCCGAAGCGCATCGAGGACGTAGCGTGCGACGGCGCGACCGCGCAAACGCTCGCGCCTTCGGCGCCGTCGAGGTCCACGACCAGCACCGCGCCTTCGGTCTCGCGCTGCTGCGCATACGGGAACAGCTTGCGCGCCCATTGTCCGAGCCAGCGATCGACGAGCTCGATCTGGCGCACGGACAGCGCGCACCCGTCGGCGAGGCCGAGCAGCAGCGCGTGGCCGTATGTCGAATAGCACGAGATGCCGACCGCGTGCGGCATGAGATCGTCGGACACCGCGGCGACGGTGCAATCGAGCATCTCCGCGAGCCGGTAGTAGGCATGCAATTCCTGCCACAGCGAAGGCGGCGGCACGCGCCGTGCGAGCCCGTGCACGAGCACGAGCTGCTTGCCGACGAAGAGACCGCGCTGCAGCAGCTTGGCCTTCACGCCCTGCAGCTCGGGGTCGCCCTCGAGCAGTGGCTTCAGGCACGAGGAATACTGCTCCCACAGCGCCTGCCACATCGCGATGGCCTGCTCGGCCGCCTCGTGCTCGCGATCCCCGGCGGGCTGCGGCTTGCCGGCATAGCGGCGGGCGAGCTCGGTGTGCAGGTGCGCGGCCTGGATCCGCGCGTGCTCGGCGATGGTGCCGCGCTCGCGCGGCGTGAAGTCGGCGCCGGCCAGCGCCGCAAGCTGTCCCATCAACGCCTCGTACGCCTGTGGGACCGGCAGCAGGACCAGCGACTTGAGATACTTGGACGCGCTCTCCGGATCCGAGAAGGCGAGCGCAGGCGCGTCGGAGGACGGCACCGGGGGCGCTTCGGGAGCGGATACGACCTGTTCGGGCATCACGAGATGCCCCGCGGGTCGCCGCAGGCGCGGGGGGGCCGGCCGATCGATGCAAGCTTCATGGGCGCAACCCGGGACTCCACGTCCCGGCCAGGTTTTCGCGCGACGCGTCGACCCCCCATGGTGCGGCGCTTCCTCGCACAGTTGCACGGCAGCGATGCATGCCGTGCGCTTGACGCGGTCGTTATAGCACAAAGGATTGCGACGACGCGCCCGCGCGCCGTCCGGTGCCGACCGGCGGCGCGACCGCGTTGCAAAACACACGGATTTCACGACGTGCGCCGCCGCGAATTTTCCGCGCGCGCGAGTCCGATTGATCGGTTCCGACCGCATCGCCACCCGTCCTATCGTCCTCCCACGCCGGCGCGGACCGGTCGGCTCACACCGATTGCCTCCACCCGCGGCCCTGTCCGCCTGCCATCGGCCCGTACGTACTTGGAGGTACAGGCATACGGCCGCGGGCTTTTTTTCCGCCCGGCACACCAGGAGCCCTCATGAGCATGACCGCCGAGCAAACCTTCATCAACGACAACACGCGTGCCGGAGCGAGCGCACCGTCGCGACGCGCCACGCGCGACAGACGCCTTGCGGACTACATCGCGGATGTAGTGTTCATCGTGATCCTCGCGGCGCCGTTCGTGATGTTCAGCTGCCCGTCCAGCGTGCTCGACGCGGTGGCGCCGGATCGGCCGGCGGTCGTCGCGGCGTCGCCGGAGGCCAGCGGCCCGTAGGCGCCGCACCCGGGCGCCATCGTCCGGGCTACACCAGGACGCGCTCGATCCCGCCCCGGTTCGCGCGGTCGACGTAATCGCGCAGCCAGTTCTCGCCAAGGGTGAGACGAGCGATCTCGACGACGATGTAGTCGGCATCGGTGCCGGCGTCGTCCGAGAACCGCGACAGGCCCTGCAGGCACGAGGGGCAGGACGTCAGCACCTTCACCGGACCCTCGTAACCGTCGGCGCGCAGGGCGCTCGCGCCCTTGCGCATCTCGCCTTCCTTGCGAAAGCGAACCTGCGTCGAGATGTCGGGCCGGCTCGTCGCCAGCGTGCCCGATTCGCCGCAACAGCGATCGTTCAGCGGCACGCTCGTTCCCATGAGCTTGTTCACGACCGCGAGGGGACGGTGCGTCTTCATCGGCGTGTGGCAGGGGTCGTGGTACATGTAGCGCACGCCGCCGACGCCTTCGAGGGCGACGCCCTTCTCCATCAGGTATTCGTGGATGTCCAGCAGCCGGCATCCGGGGAAGATCTTGTCGAACTCGTACTTCGACAGCTGATCCATGCACGTGCCGCACGACACGATGACCGTCCTGATGTCGAGGTAGTTCAGCGTGTTCGCGACGCGATGGAACAGCACGCGGTTGTCGGTGATGATCTCCTGGCCCTTGTCGTGATTGCCCGCCGCGGTCTGCGGATAGCCGCAGCACAGGTAGCCGGGCGGCAGCACGCATTGCGCACCGACGTGATAGAGCATCGCCTGCGTGGCGAGGCCCACCTGCGAGAACAGCCGCTCGGAGCCGCAGCCGGGAAAGTAGAAGACCGCGTCGGACTCGTCGCTCACCTTGGCCGGATCGCGGATGATCGGCACGATGGTCGGGTCCTCGACGTCGAGCAGCGCGCGCGCCGTGCGCTTCGGCAGTCCGCCGGGCATGGGCTTGTTCACGAAGTGGATCACCTGCGCCGCGCGCGGCGTGCCGCCGGTGGTGTTCGGCGGACGCGACGTCTGCTTCTGCGCGATGCCGAGCTTTTTCACGACCTTGTACGCGAGCCGCTGCGCGCGATAGCCGACGTCGATCATGGCCGTCTTGGCCAGCTTCACCGTCGCGGGATCGGTCGCGTTGAGGAAGAACATGGAGGCCGCGGTGCCCGGATTGAACGGCCGCCGGTGCTCGCGACGCAGCAGGTTGCGCATCGCAATGGACACGTCGCCGAAGTCGATGTCCACCGGACACGGGTTCTTGCACTTGTGGCAGATCGTGCAATGGTCGGCGATGTCGCCGAACTCGTCGAAGTGCTGCAGGCTCACGCCGCGGCGCGTCTGCTCCTCGTAGAGGAACGCCTCGATCAGGAGCGACGCGCCGAGGATCTTGTTGCGCGGGCTGTAGAGCATGTTCGCGCGCGGGCTGTGCGTCGCGCACGGCGCCTTGCACTTGCCGCAGCGCAGGCAGTCCTTGATCGAGTCGGCGATGCCGCCGATGGCGCTCTGCTCGAGGATCAGGCTCTCGTGGCCGATCAGCGAGAACGAGGGCGTGTACGCGTTGGTGAGGTCGGCCGGCTGTGTGGGCGACGCCAGCAGCTTGCCGCGGTTGAACCGGCCGTGCGGATCGACGCGCAGCTTGTATTGCGCGAACGGTGCCAGCTCCTCCTCGGTCAGGTACTCGAGCTTCGTGATGCCGATGCCGTGCTCGCCCGAGATCACGCCCCCGAGCGATCGCGCGAGCACCATGACCCGATCCACCGCTGCCTTGGCTTCCTGCAGCATCCCGTAGTCGTCGGAGTTCACGGGGATGTTGGTGTGCACGTTGCCGTCGCCGGCGTGCATGTGCAGCGCGATGAACACGCGGCTGCGCAGGATCTCGCCGTGGATCTGCCGGATGCGGTGGCGCACCGGCTCGAAGGCGCGTCCCTCGAAGAGCGCATCGAGCGGCGCCTTGAGCTCGCTCTTCCACGACACGACGAGCGAGTGGTCCTGCAGCGCACGAAACGTCTCGTCGATGCGCGCGAGCAGATCGCTCCAGCGCGCGCCCACCTCGCTCACCAGCGCGCGCGCTTCCTCGGCGTTCGCTTCCAGGTGCTCGGCTTCCGGCGGCGCGCCGCTGTCGGTGGTCCACAGCTGTGCGAGCGCCGGCATCGCGAAGAGGTCGGCGAGCGCGTCGCACAAGCGGAGCTTGTTGCGGATCGACAGCTCGATGTTGATGCGCTCGATGCCGTCGGTGTAGTCACCGAGCCGTTCGAGCGGGATGACCACGTCCTCGTTGATCTTGAACGCGTTGGTGTGGCGCGCGATCGCGGCCGTGCGCGAGCGATCGGCCCAGAACTTCTTGCGCGCCTCGGCCGACACCGCGACGAAGCCTTCGGCACCGCGCGCGTTCGCGAGACGAATCACGTCGGACGCGGCCTTCGCGACGTCGTCGTCGTTCTCGCCGACGATGTCGCCGAGCAGCACCATCTTAGGCCGGCCGTGGCGCTTCGCCTTGGTCGCGTAGCCGACCGCTTTGACGTAGCGCTCGTCGAGATGCTCGAGCCCGGCGAGGATCGCGCCGTGCGGCCTGCCGTCGAGGTAGCGCTTGATCTCCACGATCGCCGGCGTGGAATCGCGAACCTGCCCGAAGAATTCCAGGCACACCGTGCGGATCGCCGGCGGCATGCGATGCAGGACGAAGCGCGCGCTCGTGACGATCCCGTCGGTGCCTTCCTTCTGTACGCCCGGCAGGCCGGCCAGGAACTTGTCGGTCACGTCCTTGCCGAGGCCGACCTTGCGGAAGCTGCCACCCGGAATGGTGAGCATCTCCGTGCGGACGACCTTCGCGGCATCGTCGTCGAGCCAGTTGAGCTCGAAGGTCGCCGATTCGGCGTCGTGGATCTTGCCGCGGTTGTGGTCGATGCGCACGACCTCGAGCCACCGCGCGTCCGGCGTGACCATGCGCCACGATGCGAGGTTGTCGAGCGCCGTGCCCCACAGCACGGCCTTCTTGCCGCCGGCGTTCATCGCGACGTTGCCGCCGATGCACGAAGCGTCCGCCGAGGTCGGGTCGCACGCGAACACGAGCCCTGCGCCTTCCGCCGACTGCATGGCCCGTGCGGTCACGACGCCGGCGCCGCAATCGATCGTGGGCGTCGCGTCGTGGTGGCCCGGCAAAACGACACGCTCGACCTCGGACAGCCGCTCGAGCTTCTCGGTATTGATCACGGCGCTGCGCGCGTCGAGCGGGATGGCGCCGCCGGTATATCCGGTGCCGCCGCCGCGCGGGATGATGGTGAGGCCGAGCTCGATGCAGCCCTCGACCAGCCCGCGGACTTCGGCTTCCGTGTCGGGATAGAGCACCACGAACGGATACTCGACGCGCCAGTCGGTCGCGTCGGTGACGTGCGACACGCGCGCCAGGCCATCGAACGCGATGTTGTCCTTGTGCGTGTAGCGACGCAGCGTGCGCTGGACGCGCTTGCGCAGCGCCGCAGTGTCGGGGAACGACGCCGCGAACCGATCCACCGCCTTGCGCGCCGCGACGAGCAGCTGCGCCACCTTCTGCGCCCGCACCGGATCGGTCGCCGCGTTGTGAACGCGCCGCTTCTCGACCTCGTTCAGCCGGTGATGCAGCGCGTCGACGAGCATTTGCTGCCGGCGCGGGTTGTCGAGGAGATCGTCCTGAAGGTAGGGGTTTCGCTCCACGACCCAGATGTCGCCGAGCACCTCGTAGAGCATGCGCGCCGAGCGCCCGGTGAGACGCTCGTGGCGCAGCTCGTCCAGGATTGTCCACATGTCCGGCCCGAGCAGCCGGAGCGCGATCTCGCGGTCGGAGAACGAGGTGTAGTTGTACGGGATCTCGCGCAGGCGCGGCGGCGCCTGTGTCATCGATTCCGTGGCGAACGAGTCCCGTGCGGCGTTCATGGGACCGTTCAGTTTACCGCAGCGCAGCAACGCGACTGCGGGGCTTTGCGATCAGCCCGTGTAGGCCGGCTCCGGCCGCGTGAACCAGTCGTGCAGGATGGCGTACACGAGCTTGTAGTTCTTCTGCTGGAAGCTCGCGTGCGAGATCCCGGGCATGACGGTGAACTGCTTGTCCGGGCTGGGGAGGCGCTTGAAGAACTCGAGGAGATCGTCGAGCGCGGCGATGCCGTCGTACTGTCCGCGCATGACGAGCGTCGGCATCGTGATCCTCGCCGGATCGTTGACCGGCAGGTTCGAGCACATGTCGATGTACGTGCCGTTGGGCATCGAGTCGTCGAGCGCCAGGATCGCGTCGGCGAACGCGTCGACGACGCGCCGTTCCGCGCAATCCGGGTGATCGCGCTCGAAGATCGAGTACACGAAGGCGCGGTCGATCGGACGACGCTTCTTCGCCATGAACTCGGGAAGCTTCTTGCGTCGCTGCTCGAGCGTGGGCGCGCCCGCGCCGGTCCAGACGTAAGCGTCCAGGGCGAGCCTCGCCACGCGCTCGGGATGGCGCTCGGCAAAGAGCGCTGCGCGAAGCGCCCCCGACGAGATGCCGTAGGCGAGGAATCGGTCGACGCCGCGTGTCCGGGCGATGTAGTCGGTCGCGGCGGCGAGATCGTCGGCGCCGTTGGCGATGTCGCAGAAGATGTCGCGCGACTTGTCGGAGCGTCCGTAGCCTTCCATGTCCACCGACCAGCAGACGAAGCCGCGCCGCGCGAACCAGTCCATCACCGACGAATCCGGACGACCCGGAACGGTCAGGTCGAAGGTCGGCTGCGATGCCATCGAGGAGCCGTGGACGAACAGCACCGCGGGCTTGCCTCGCGGCGCGCCGACGTATTTCTCCCAGAGGAAGAGACGCACGTTGCCCTTGCGCGTCCAGTGCTCTTCGCCCGTGACCTCACCGGCCAGCGTTTCACCAACCTCCATCGTCGTGCTCTCCATCAGTCGATCTTCACGCCCGTCTCGCGCACCACGCGGCCCCACAGGTCGCGCTCGGCGCGGAAGAACTGCCCGAAGTCGGCCGGCGTGGAAGCGACGATCTCGATTCCCGCGTTCGCCATGAACCGCTTGGCGTCCTCGGATGCGAGCACTTCGCTCACCTCGCGATACAGCCGGTCGACGATGCGGCTCGGCGTACCCTTCGGCGCGAGAAGCCCCATCCACACGTACGCCTCGTAGCCCGTCACACCGACCTCCTGCAGCGTCGGAACGTCGGGCAGCTGCGGTGCGCGCTTGGCGCCGGTGACGGCGAGCGCGCGCAAGCGGCCCGCCTTCACGTGGCCGACCATGCCGGCCGTGCCGGGGATGGCCACCGCGACCCGGCCGCCGATGAGATCGGTGGTGGCCTGCGCGCTGCCGCGATACGGCACGTGATTGAGCGAAAGCCCGAGCTGCGAGAAGAGCAGCGCAGCGAACAGGTGCTGCCCGCTGCCATTGCCGGACGACGCGAAATCGAGCTGTCCCGGCCGCGCCTTGGCGTACGCCACGAACTCCTGGAACGTCTTCACCGGCAACGAGGGATTGACGACCACCACGCCCGGCTCGCGGCCGATCAGCGTGATCGGCTGGAAATCCTCGACCGGATCGTAGGAGAGGTTGCGATACAGCGAGCCGCTGATGGCGTTCGTCTGCGAAGCGAGCAACAGCGTGTAGCCGTCGGGCGCCGCCTTCGCGACCGCCTCGCTGCCGATCGTGGCGCCGGCACCCGGCCGGTTCTCGACCGTGACAGGCTGCCCGAGGCGCTTGCTCAATTCCTGCGCGATGAGACGCATGGGGCCGTCGACGGCGCCGCCGGGCGAGAACGGGACGATCACCTTGATCGCGTGCGTGGGATAGTCCTGCGCCGAGGCGACCGCAGGTAAGGCCAGTCCAACGAGCGCCGCGAGCGCGAGACGCGCGAGCCATTCGTTCATCGAGGATTCCTCCGGCACCTTGCGCATTCTAACGACCTGCCGGCTCGCCGCACGCGCTCTCGCGCTCCACCACCGCACGGCGATAGGCGAGCGCCTCCGCAGCGTGCGGCGCTTCCACGCGCGCATCGCCCGCGAGGTCGGCGATCGTGCGCGCGACCTTCAGCACGCGATGGAACGCGCGCGCGGACAGCTGCATGCGCGACATCGCGCGCGTGAGCGTTTGCATCGCACCCGGCGTGGCATCGCAGAGCGCGAGCTCGCCGGCGGACAACCGCGCGTTGCATTTGCCCTGACGCGTGACCTGCCGCTCGCGCACCGCGACCACCCGCGCCTGCGCCGCGGGTGACTCGGCCGCCGGTGTCGCAGTGGCCTCGAGCACGGACGCCGGAACCGCCGGCACGTCGATCGCGAGATCGATGCGGTCGAGCAACGGGCCGGAGATGCGGCTGCGATAGCGGCGCACGAAGTCCGGTCCGCAGCGGCAGCGGCCGCCCGGGTGGCCGTACCAGCCGCAGGGGCAGGGGTTCATCGCGGCGACCAGCTGGAACTGCGCCGGAAACGTGCTCTGGCGTGCGGCGCGCGAGATGTTGATCGCGCCCGACTCGAGTGGCTCGCGCAGCACCTCGAGCACGCGCCGATCCCATTCCGGCAGCTCGTCGAGGAAGAGCACGCCGTGATGGGCGAGCGAGATCTCGCCCGGGCGCGCGTGGCTGCCGCCGCCCACGATCGCGATGCCGCTCGCGGTGTGATGCGGCGCGCGAAACGGCCGCACGCGCCATCGCTCCGGCACGAAGCGGCCCGCGAGCGAGGCGATCGCGGCGGCTTCGAGCGCCTCGTCCTCGCCGAGCGGCGGCAGAAGTCCCGGCAGCCGCTGCGCGAGCATCGACTTGCCGGTGCCTGGCGGCCCGATGAGCAGCAGCGAATGGCCGCCCGCAGCGGCGATCTCCAGCACGCGCTTGGCCTGCGCCTGTCCCCGCACGTCGGCGAGATCGAGCGTTGCGCCCGGCGCAACCGGCAACGACGCGCAGAGCGGCGCGAGCGGCGTGCGTCCCGTGAGATGAGCGCACACGGCGAGCAGCGACTGCGCGGGATGGACGACGACGTCGCGCACGAGCGCAGCTTCGTCGGCGGATGCCGCCGGCAGCACGAACGCCCGGCCGTCGCGCCGCGCGGACAGCACCATCGCGAGCGCGCCGCGAATGGCGCGCAGCTCGCCGGTGAGCGCGAGCTCGCCCGCGAATTCGTAACGCTCGAGCGCTGGCGCGGGAATCTGCCCGGTTGCCGCAAGGACCGCCAGCGCGATCGGCAGGTCGAAGCGTCCCGACTCCTTCGGGAGATCCGCCGGCGCCAGGTTGACCGTCACCTTGCGCGACGGAAACTCGAACTGCGCGTTCTGCAGCGCGGCGCGCACGCGATCGCGTGCCTCGCGCACTTCGGTCAGCGGCAGCCCGACCAGATGGAAGTTGGGCAGCCCATTGGCGAGATGCACCTCGACCGCGACGGGCGGCGCGGACACGCCCGCGAGCGCGCGGCTGCGAACGACGGCGACGCTGATGGCGGCCTCGGCAACGTGATCGAGGGCGTCACGATGCGCGAGGCGGCCTCAGCGCGCATTCAGCCCGACGGATGACTCGCCGCGGCGCGCGCCTCGAGCTCCGACAGCCTCGCCTCGAGCTGCTCGACTTTCTCGCGCGTGCGCAGCAGCACCTGCGACTGCGTGTCGAACTCCTGGCGCGTGACGAGATCGAGCCGCAGCAGTCCGCTCTGCAGCAGCGCCTTGACGTTCCGCTCGATGTCCTTCGCCGGCGACGCCTCGATCGCCTTGCCGATGCGCGCCGCGAGATCGTCGAGGGTATTGCTATTCAGGTTCAGCATGGCGGCCTCCGGTCCTTGCCATCGAGCCAGTCTAGCAAGGCCGGCCGCGCGCGCCGCTCGACCATTCGAGCGACCCTCGCGCCGCGACACCGCTCGAAATGCGTGCATCGCGCCATCTGCGCGCACCGCACCGGTGCGACGACCGGGTGCGGCTGCGCCCGCAGTCGCGCACGACGCGACGGATGTTGCTGATTCGCTTGCGCTTTGCGCGGTGGCACAGCGGTTGCTGTCGCAGCATCGCAAGACACTGCTTCTCCCCCTTCAACATCCCAGGATCCAACCAATGACAACGAAATCCTGTTCGCGCCGTCTCGCCGCGTGCGCCGCGCTCGCGGCATGCGCGACCGGTACGGCGCTCGCGCAGACCGCGGCGGCACCGGCGACGCCCGCGACGCCGGAGCACACGCTCACCGCGAACGTCGGCCTCTACAGCGAATACATCTTCCGCGGAATCGCGCAAACGGGTGGCAAGCCCGCCGTGCAGGGCGGCTTCGATTATGCGCACTCGAGCGGCTTCTACGCCGGCACGTGGGCCTCGAACATCAGCTGGCTCGAGGACTTCGGTGCGTACAACCGCTCGAGCCTCGAGTGGGATCTGTACGGCGGCTTCAAGAACGCGTTTCCCGGGCAGGACGACTGGAACTACGACGTCGGCCTCTACTACTACTACTACCCGGGCCACAAGAACGAGAACGTGTCGTCGGCCAACACGCTCGAGCTGTACGGCGCCGTCGGCTGGCGGTGGGCGAGCCTCAAGGCCTCGTACACGCTTTCGGACAACTATTTCGGCACCCGGCCCACGGGCGAGAAATCGCAGGGCACGTGGTACTGGGACTTGAGCGCGACGTATCCGCTGCCGGACACGGCGTGGGCGCTCGTGGGACACGTGGGACACCTCGACCTGCGCAACAACGGCAGCGGCGACTTCGACGCCTCGTATACCGACTGGAAGCTCGGCGTTTCCTACACGGTCGCCGACGGGTTGTTCAAGGGCACCGAGCTCGGCGCCTATTACACCGACAACAACGCCCGGGAAGCCTTCTACACCGACCTCACGGGCTACGACACGTCGAAAGCGCGCGGCGTCGTGTACGTGAAGAAGACGTTCTGACCATCACGCGCGCGCGGCGCACGCGTTGCCGCTGCGCGCGCACCACGGGGAGACCATGAAACTCGTCACCGCCATCATCAAGCCGTTCAAGCTGGACGAGGTCCGCGAGGCCCTCTCGGCGATCGGCGTGCAGGGCATCACCGTCACCGAGGTGAAGGGCTTCGGGCGGCAGAAGGGCCACACCGAGCTCTATCGCGGCGCGGAGTACGTCGTCGACTTCCTGCCGAAGGTGAAGATCGAGGCCGCCGTCAAGGACGACCTGCTCGAGCGCGTCATCGAAGCGATCGAGAAGGCCGCCAACACCGGGAAGATCGGCGACGGCAAGATCTTCGTGTTCGACCTCCAGCAGGTCGTGCGCATCCGCACCGGCGAAGTCGGCGCGGAAGCGCTGTAAGGGAGCTGCCATGAAAAGGACCTGGCTCATGATCGTGCTGGCGTGCACGGTCGCACTCGGCAATCTCGCATTCGCGCAGGACAAGGCCGCGACGGCGCCCGCTGCCACGGCGCCCGCTGCCACGACGCCCGCTGCGGCGCCGGCGGCAACTGCGGCGTCCACGCCGGCGCCCGCCGCGACGGCGTCACCCGCCCCGACGCCGAACAAGGGCGACGTCGCGTGGATGCTGACGTCCACCGCGCTGGTGCTCATGATGAGCGTGCCGGCGCTGGCGCTCTTCTACGGCGGCATGGTGCGGGCGAAGAACATGCTGTCGATGCTGATGCAGGTGTTCGTCGTGTTCTCCATGATCACCGTGCTCTGGTGCATCTACGGCTACAGCCTCGCGTTCACGGAGGGCAACGCGTTCTTCGGCGGCTGGGACCGGCTGTTCCTGAACGGAACGTTCGACTCGGCCAAGGGCGAGTTCGCGATGGCGGCCACCTTCTCGAAGGGCACGCCGCTCTACGAGCTCGTGTACGTCGCGTTCCAGGCGACGTTCGCGGCGATCACCGTATGCCTCATCCTCGGCGGATTCGCGGAGCGCATGAAGTTCTCGGCGCTGCTCATGTTCTGTGCGCTGTGGTTCACGTTCTCGTACTGCCCGATCGCGCACATGGTCTGGTTCTGGCCGGGGCCGGACGCGTACACCGCCGCGAGCGTGGTCGATGCGCAGAACGCGAAGGCCGGGTTCATCTGGCAGATGGGCGCGCTCGACTTCGCTGGCGGCACCGTCGTGCACATCAACTCGGGCATCGCGGGCCTGGTCGGCGCGATCGTGCTCGGCAAGCGCGTCGGCTGGGGCAAGGAATCGATGGCGCCGCACAACCTGCCCATGACGATGATCGGCGCGTCGCTGCTGTGGACCGGCTGGTTCGGCTTCAACGCGGGCTCCGCGCTCGAGGCCAACGGCTTCGCGGCGCTGGCGTTCATCAACACGTTCCTCGCAACCGCCTGCGCCGTGCTGTCGTGGACGTTCGGCGAATGGATGGTGAAGGGCAAGCCGTCGATGCTCGGCGCGGCGTCCGGCGCGGTGGCGGGTCTCGTGGCCATCACGCCGGCCGCGGGCAACGTCGGCATCCCCGGCGCGTTCGTGATCGGGATCGCGGCGGGGCTCGTGTGCCTGTGGGGCGTCAACGGCCTGAAGCGCATCATCGGCGTCGACGACTCGCTCGACGTGTTCGGCGTGCATGCCGTGGGCGGCATCCTCGGCGCCCTCCTCACCGGCATCTTCGTCGCGCCCGCGCTCGGCGGCCCGAGCGTCGTCTCCGACTGGGTGACAGGAAAGACCGAGTACCCGGGCTATCTCGCGCAGCTGTGGATCCAGGCGAAGGCGGTCGGCATCACGGTCGTGTGGTCCGCCGTGGTCGCCTACGTCTCGTACAAGATCGTCGACCTCGTGATCGGTCTTCGCGTGACGGAAGAAGAGGAACGCGAGGGCCTGGACATCTCGTCGCATGGCGAATCGGCTTACCGCATGTAGATCGCGGACGTTCTCCTCGTTGGCCTTCGGGCGCCCATGCGGCGCCCGTTTCTTTTTCGGGACGGCCCCTCCTTATAATCGCGTCATGATCGACCCCGACTACTGCCGCCTGCTCGCGCGCTACAACCGCTGGATGAACGAGCGCATGTACGCGACCGTCGCGGAGCTGAGCGACCAGGAGCGCAAGCGCGATCGCGGCGCGTTCTTCGGCTCGATCCATCGCACGCTGTGCCATCTCGTGTGGGCGGACCGCGTGTGGCTTGCGCGCTTCGGCGGCCCGGCGTACGAGGTGACGGGATACGGCGCGGATCTGTACGACGACTTCGCCGACGTCGCGCGCGAGCGCGCGCAGGCCGACACCGACATCCTCGACTGGGCCGGCCGCGTCACGGCCGAATGGCTCGCCGGCTCGCTCCAGTACACGCGCAAGGCGGACGGCCGCAACGCGAGCCTGCCGGCCTGGGTCGGCGTGGTGCACCTCTTCAACCATGGCACGCATCATCGGGGGCAGCTGACGACGCTCATGAAGCAGGCGGGGCTCGATCCCGGCGTCACCGACCTGCCGTGGACGCCGGGCGTGACGCAGCTCGCCTAGCGCCTGGTCTTTCGCTTCGCCCTGGGGTGCGCGGCGTCGTAGACCTTCGCGAGCGCCTGGAAGTCGAGATGCGTGTAGACCTGCGTGCTCGCGATCGACGCGTGACCGAGCATCTCCTGCACGGCGCGAAGATCACCCGACGACTGCAGCACGTGCGAGGCGAACGAGTGCCGCAGCATGTGCGGATGCACGTGCTGCAGCAGGCCCTGCTTCACCGCCCATTCCGCGAGGCGCTTCTGGATCGCGCGCGGCGTGAGCCGGCGCCCGCGCCGCCCGACGAAGAGCGCGCGCTCGTCGCGTGGGGCGAGCGTCGCGCGCGCCGCGAGCCACGCGTCGAGCGCTTGGAGCGCGGCCGCTCCGACGGGCACCACGCGCTCCTTCGAGCCCTTGCCGAGCACGCGCACTTCGGCGCCTGCGCGATCGAGCCCGTCGACGTCGAGCGAGGCGAGCTCGGCAAGGCGCAGTCCCGACGAATACGCGAGCTCGAACAGCGCGCGATCGCGCATCCCCAGCGGCTCGTCCGACTCGATCGTGACGAGCCGCGCCGCCTCGTCGGGCGACAGCGCCGACGGCAGCCGCCGCGTGGCCTTGGGCGCGCGCAATCCGGCGCACGGGTCTTCGCGCAGCGACGAATCGCGCTCGCGCGCGAAGCGATAGAACGCCCGCCACGCCGAGAGCTTGCGCCGCAGGCTCACGCCCGACAGGCCCTCGCCGTGGAGGCGCGCCAGCGTTCGCGACACTTCGTTCCGCGTGAGCGCGCAAATCGAAGTGCCGTGCGTCATGCGCGCGAGTTGCGTGACGTCGCGCACATACGCGTCGCGCGTACGTGCGGGTTGCGTGGCGAGATGCTCGGCGAAGTCCGCGAGCCAGCGGGCGTTGTCGGCGTCGGGCTTGTCCTCGCCCGCCTTCATGCCGCTCAGGCTGCCGGAAGGAAGCGCGCCGCGGCGACGCTCGCGAGCTCGGACAGGCGCGTCAGGTACAGCGTGCCCATGCCGGGATGGAAGCGATCCTGCTGCTCGCTGCCGAGCGCGAGGAGGCCGAACGTCTGCGCCGTGCGCAGCGGCAGGTAAGCGAAGGACGCGAGGCGATCGCCGCCCTCGAACCATTCGCGCGTCTCGAAAGCGGCCGACGGGCCGCAATACGGCGCGCCGAGGTGCTCGGCGTATTGGCGCACTTCCGCCGACGTGGCGGCAAGCTCCGGCAGGTAGGACTGCTCCGGCACGCGCCCCCACAGGCGTGCGGCGACCTCCGGCACGTCGAAGTCTTCCTTCAGGCTGTGATAGAGCACGGCGAGCGTCGTCTCCAGGTCGGGCGCGGCGAACAGCGCGAGCGTCGCCCGGTGCAGCTTCTCGCCGATCGCGTCGTTCTCGGTGCCGAACGAGATGAGCTCGCGCAGCTTGCTGTCGAGCTCGTGATTCTTGTCGCGCAGCGCGAGGATCTGGCGCTCGGCGAGAGGGATCGCATGCCCGCCGTGCGGATGCGGCACGAGGATCTGCGTGAGGACGTCGGCGTGCTCCTCGAAGAAATGCGGGTGATTCTTCAGGTACTCGGCGACGGCGCTCGCGTCCATGCTCGGGATCGGATCCTCTCGTGATTCTCGGTCTGTCGTCGAAACGGCGCTCGATCAATCGCCCGGCGGCTGCCACGTGCCTTCGAAGACGGTCACCGCGGGACCGGTCATCATCACGGGATGGCCATCGCCGCTCCACGCGATCGTCAGCCAACCGCCTCTCGTCTGCACGCGAACCGGCGAATCGAGCAAGCCGCGGCGGATGCCTGCCACGACCGCCGCGCATGCCCCCGTTCCGCAGGCCAGCGTTTCACCCGCACCGCGCTCCCACACGCGCAGGCGAATGGTAGCGCGATCGACGACCTGCATGTAGCCGGCGTTCACGCGTGCGGGAAAGCGCGGATGATTCTCGATGCGCGGACCCTGCTTCGCGAGCGGTGCGGCGTCGACGTCGGCAACGACCTGCACGGCATGCGGATTACCGATCGACAGCGCGGACACCTGCAGCATGGTGCCGTCCACGTCGAGCGGCTCGATCACGGCGCTCGTGCCACCGGCGAACGGCACGTCTTCCGCGCGAAAGCGCGGCCGGCCCATGTCGACGGCCACGTTGCCGTCGTCGTCGAGCGTGGGATGGATGAGGCCGCCGGCCGTCTCGACCACGAGGCTGCGCTTGTCGGAGAGTCCATGCTCGCGAACGAACACGACGAAGCAGCGCGCGCCGTTGCCGCACTGCTCGACCTCGCCGCCGTCGGCATTGAAGATGCGATAGCCGAAATCGGCGCGCGCACTGCGCGGCCGCTCGACGACGAGCACCTGATCGCAGCCCACGCCGAAGCGACGGTCGGCGAGCACACGGATCTGCGCCGGGGAGAGCTCGAACGGCTCGCGCGTGGCGTCGACGACGACGAAGTCGTTGCCGAGACCCTGCATCTTGGTGAACGCGAGCGGCTTCATGGCGATCGGTTCGACGGCCGCGTGCCGAGCTCGCCGCCGCGGTGGAAAGGAACCTGCAAGCCGCCGGCGAGGCGCGCCGTTCCGGCGATCTCGTAGCGCAGCGTGGGCGGCGAGCCGGGTGCCGCGCCGGCCATCCGGCGCATGGCGCTCGCGACGGCGCGCAGGACGGCGTCCATGCCGGTGTGCGCGACGATCTCGGCCGAGGACGTCGCGCCGGCTGCGAGCGTGACCGGGGCCGCGAGCCGGGCGGTGGCGACCGTCTGGTCCTCGATCGAAAGGCTCGCGTCGATGGCGTCCACCGATACGGGGCGATCATTGGGATTGAACAGCTCCACCGACGCGACGAACCACGCGTCGGCGCCTTCCAGGCGATCGAGCCGGACGTCGACCACCGTGACGCGCGGCGCGTCGATGCGGGGCCCGAGCGCGGCGCACGCCGCGAGCATGCAGGCGACGACCGCGAGTGCGAGGCGCGCCATGACCCGCCTAGACGTTGAAGCGGAAGTGCACTACGTCGCCGTCGTGCACGACGTAGTCCTTGCCCTCGAGGCGCATGCGTCCCGCCTCGCGGGCGCCCTGCTCGCCGTTGCGGGCGACGTAATCGTCGTACGCGATCACTTCGGCGCGGATGAAGCCGCGCTCGAAGTCGGTATGGATCGCTCCGGCGGCCTGCGGCGCGGTCGCGCCGACCGCCACCGTCCAGGCGCGCACTTCCTTCTCGCCCGCGGTGAAGTACGTCTGCAGGCCGAGCAGCTCGTACGCGGCACGGATCAGGCGATCGAGCCCCGGCTCGGTCATGCCCATGTCGGCCAGGAAGAGCGCCTTGTCGTCGGCGTCGAGATCGGCGATCTGCGACTCGAGCGCGGCGCAGATGGCCACGACGGGCGCGTGCTCGCGCGCGGCGAACGCCTCGACCTGCTCGAGCAGTGGATTGCCGGCGAACCCGTGCTCTGCGACGTTGGCGACGTACATCGTGGGCTTCATGGTGAGCAGGAAGAAGGGGCGCAGCAGCGCCTTCTCCTCCGGATACAGGTCCACGGTACGTGCAGGACGCGCCTCGTTGAGCGCCTCGCGCACCTTCGCGAGCACCTCGTAGGTGCGCTTCGCCTCCTTGTCGCCGCCGGCGCGCGCGAGCTTCTCGACTTTCGCGATCTGCTTGTCCACCGCAGCGAGGTCGGCCAGCGCGAGCTCGGTGTTGATCGTCTCGATGTCGGACACGGGATCGATCGCGCCGGCGACGTGAACCACGTTCGGGTCCTCGAAGCAGCGCACGACATGCGCGATGGCATCGGTCTCGCGGATGTTGGCGAGGAACTGGTTGCCGAGCCCCTCACCCTTCGATGCGCCGGCCACCAGCCCGGCGATGTCGACGAACTCCACCGTGGCCGGGATGACCTTCTGCGGTCGCGCGATCGCGGCGAGCTTCGCGAGGCGCGCGTCCGGTACCTCGACGATGCCGACGTTCGGCTCGATGGTGCAGAACGGATAGTTCTCCGCGGCGATGCCGGCCTTGGTCAGCGCATTGAACAGCGTCGACTTGCCGACGTTGGGCAAGCCGACGATCCCGCATTTGAGGCTCATGTCTTGCTTTCTCGCGTATCCGGTGCGCGCGTGTGCAGGTCCTGCATGGCGCGCTCCATGTCGCCGCGCGCGAGATCGGGCCACGCGTCGAGCGCGCGATCGAGCGCCGCATCGATCGCCGACAGCTCCTCGGGCCGCGGAGGCTTCAGCACGTAGTCGACGACCGCCTGCTGCGGCAGCGCGGAATCGCGCGGATGGCCGATGCCGATGCGAAGGCGCCAGAAGTCGGGCGACCCGAGCTGGGCCTGGATGTCGCGCAGGCCGTTGTGGCCCGCCACGCCGCCGCCGAGCTTCAACTTCGCTTCGCCGGGCTTCAGATCGAGCTCGTCGTGCACGACCAGGATGTCGCCGGGGAGATGACCGAAGAAGCGCGCCAAGGCACCGACCGCCCGCCCCGACAGGTTCATGTAGGTGAGCGGCTTGACGATGCGCACGTCGCCCGTCTTCGCGACATCGCTCTGGAAGCGCGACTCGTGCGTGAACGACGCGCCGAGCCGCGAAGCGAGCCGATCCGCGAACCAGAAGCCGGCGTTGTGCCGCGTGGCGAGGTGCTCGCGGCCCGGATTGCCGAGGCCGACGACGAGACGAAGATGGGCTTCTGCGGGCATCGTGCGGGCCGCGCGGCGGCGGGGATGCGCACGCCGCGCCCCGTCGCCGCGGCGCGAGCGCCCTCGCTACTTCTTCTTGTCGTCCTTCTTGTCGCCGCCCTTGTCGGCGCTCTTGGCGTCGCCTGCCTTCGCTTCCGCGGCGGGCGCCGCAACGGCCGCGGCCGCCTCGCCTTCGGCGGGTGCAGCACCTTCCTCGACTTCCTCGACCACAGCCTTCGGCACGACCGCCGTGGCGACGACCGGATCGACGGTGCCATGCGACACCGCGGTTACGCCGGCCGGCAGCTTCACGCCCGACACGTGCAGCGAATGGCTGGTGTCGAGCGGCGACAGGTCGACCTCGATGAACTCGGGCAGGTCCTTCGGCAGGCACGCGATGTCGAGCTCCGTCATCACGTGGCTCACCACGGCGCCCTGCTCCTTCACCGCCGGCGACACGTCCTCGTTCACGAAGTGCAGCGGCACCTTCATGTGAATGCGGCGATTCGGGTCGACGCGCTGGAAGTCGATGTGCAGCACCTCGTTGCGAAACGGGTGCATCTGCACGTCGCGCAGCAGCACCTGTGCCGCGCCGCCGTCGAGCTTCATCGTCAGGATGGACGAATGGAATGCCTCGTTGCGCAACGCATGGATGAGCGCGTTGTGATCGAGCTCGATCGGCGTGGGTTGCGCGGTGCCGCCGTAGACGATGCCGGGGGCCTTGCCGGTGCGGCGCAGCCGCCGCGACGCGGCGCGGCCTTCGGTGCCGCGGGGAAATGCGGTGAATTCGATGGTGGCCATGGTGCGACTCCTTCTTTCGTTGTCTGCGGCCTTCCGGGTGGCGGTCCCGGTCGTCCGCGATGGCCCAGCAGCAGCGGGCAGAAAACCGATGATTATACTAGGAATTAGCGGTGCCGCTCAAGGCATGTACTGGCCGCCGTTGACCTCGAGCACCTGGCCCGTGACATAGCTCGACAGCTCGTCGGAGGCGAGGAACAGGAAGGCGCCGGCGCATTCGTCGGCGGAGCCCAGCCGGTTCATGGGCACCGTCGCGCGCATGGCTTCGAGCATCGCCGGCGTCGAATAGCGCTCGTGGAACGGCGTGGTGATCACGCCCGGCGACACGGCATTGACGCGGATGTTGTCCTTGACGAGCTCCTTGGCAAGCCCGTGCGTGAACGTCGACACGAACCCCTTGGCGGAGGCGTACATCACGGCGCCGTTGCCGCCGCCGGTGCGCGCCGCGATCGAGGTGACGTTGATGATGTTGCCGCGCGCCGCCTTGCGCATGTGCGGGATCGCCGCCGAGCAGCACGTCACGAGCGACCTCACGTTGAGGTCCATCACGGCATCGAAGAACGCGTCGTCGACCTCGGCGATCGGCACGCGCTGGACCAGTCCGCCGGCGTTGTTGATCAGGATGTCGAGGCCGCCGAAGTGATCCGCGGCCGCGTCGACGACCTCGCGGCATTTCGCCGAGGACCGCAGGTCGCCTCCGACGAGGAACGCGTCGGCGCCGTTGAAGCGCACGTCGGCTGCGACTTCCTCGGCGCGATTGAGGCTCGCGTTGTAATGGATACCCACGCGGCATCCCACGCGCGCGAGAAGGCGCGCCACCGCGGCACCGATGCCGGTCGAAGCGCCGGTCACCAGCACCGATTTGCCGGCGAGATCGCCTGCCAATCCGTTGGCCATCGCGTTACTCCGTGAACAGCGAGGAGACCGACTCCTCGTTGCTGATGCGCGTCATGGTCTCGGCGAGGAGCTGCGCGCACGACAGCTGGCGAATGCGCGGGCTCGCGAGCGCCTCCTGCGACAACGGGATCGTGTCGGTGACCACGATCTCGTCCATGTCGGACTGGTTGATGCGCGCGACGGCGCCGCCCGAAAGCACGGGATGCGTGCAATACGCGACGACCTTGGTCGCGCCGTGCTCCTTCAGCGCGGTCGCCGCCTTGCACAGCGTGTTCGCCGTGTCGACGATGTCATCCATGATGACGCACGTGCGGCCCTCGACGTCGCCGATGATGTTCATCACCTCGGCCATGTTCGCCTTCGGCCGGCGCTTGTCGATGATCGCGAGGTCGGAGTCGAGGCGCTTCGCGATGGCACGCGCGCGCACCACGCCGCCGACGTCGGGCGAGACGACCAGGAGGTTGTCGTAGTTGCGCTTCCACACGTCGCCCAGCAGGATCGGCGTGGCGTAGATGTTGTCGACCGGAATGTTGAAGAAGCCCTGGATCTGGTCGGCGTGCAGGTCCATCACCATCACGCGATCGACGCCCACGGTCGTCAGCATGTCGGCGACGACCTTCGCCGAGATCGGCATGCGCGCCGAGCGCGGGCGCCGGTCCTGCCGCGCATAGCCGAAGTACGGAACGGCGGCGGTGACCCGCCCGGCCGATGCGCGCTTCAGGGCATCGACCATGATCAGGAGCTCCATCAGGTTGTCGTTGGTCGGCGCGCACGTCGACTGCAGGATGAACGCGTCGCGGCCGCGCACGTTCTCGAGGAGCTCGACCATGACCTCGCCGTCGGAAAAGCGCCCGACGACCGCGCGGCCGAGGCTCACGTTCAGGTGCCGGCACACCGCCTCCGCGAGCTTGGGATTGGCGTTGCCGGTGAAGATCCTCATGCGCTCGAAGGCCACGGCGTCACCCGAATGCGGTCAGTCGCGACCGGACTGCGATGGGAAGGCAAGCGGCGCCGCGGAGGCGCGGCCCGCCCGAATGCAGAGAAAATGGCTGGGGAGGAAGGATTCGAACCCTCGAATGCCGGAATCAAAATCCGGTGCCTTAACCAGCTTGGCGACTCCCCAGCGGAAATCGTCGGCGCCGCATGCGCCGTCGGGCCCGCCGGGACGGACCCCTTCCGCGACTACGCGAACGATGCCAGCGGGTGCCGCGCCAGCGTGCGCACCACGCGCGACGCGGGCATCCTAGCTGCCGCGTCGAGCGCCTCGCGCTCGCTGCCGTACGCTGCAAACACCGCCGAACCCGAGCCCGACATGCGCGCATGCGGCGCCACGCGCCGCAGTGCGTTCAGTGCGGACGCGACTTCCGGATGGCGTGCCGCGGCGACCGGCTCGAGATCGTTCCGCCCGTAAACTGCGGAAAAGACGCTCATTTTCGCCGACGGCGTGTCGCGTGTCAATTCGGCGGCGGCGAATATCGATGCCGTCGCGACGTGCACCGCGGGGAGCACGAGCACGATCCAAAGCGGCGGCATCGTGACGGGCGTGAGCCGCTCGCCGATGCCGCGCGCGAGCGCGCTGGCGCCGCCGACGAAGAAGGGCACGTCGGCCCCGACCGACCGCGCGATATCCATGAGCGCGGCGCGCGACCATCCGAGCGACCACACGCGATTGAGCGCAAGCAGCGCGCTCGCCGCGTCGGAGCTGCCCCCGCCGAGGCCGGCGCCGGTGGCGATGCGCTTGTCGATCGCGTAATCCATGCCGAAGCGCGTGCCGCTCGCGGACTGCAGCGCGCGTGCGGCGCGCAGGACGAGGTCATCGTCGCGCGGTACGCCGGGCACGTCGCGCACGCGGCGGATCGCGCCGTCGTCGCGCCGAGCAACGGTGAGCGTGTCGGCCAGGTCGACGAGGACGAAGAGCGACTCGATCGCGTGATAACCATCGTCGCGCCGGCCCGTGACGTGAAGGAAGAGATTGACCTTCGCCGGCGCGGGAACGACCAAGGCGTCACTCCCAGCGATCGATCACGATGCGCACTTCCACCGGCTCGCCCTGCGTGTACCGGAGCGTGAGACGCGACGCGCGCGCCTGCGCATCGTCGGGATATGCATAGACGATCTCCCAGCCGTCCTGGCGCAGGAGTG
>Ga0207674_10000881_pt1 | contig 39300 bp, 45 predicted proteins | sample KBSCornC72_FD_184303 | JGI IMG/M metagenome (GOLD analysis project Ga0207674, IMG submission 184303) | Corn rhizosphere microbial communities from Kellogg Biological Station, Michigan, USA - KBS Corn C7-2 (SPAdes) (version 2) | ecosystem: Host-associated > Plants > Roots > Rhizosphere > Soil ... | reverse complement strand
CCTCGGCCCGGGTCGGAGTCGGCGAAGTGACCATCGATTCGAGCATCTGGGTCGCGACCACCACCGGCTTGCCGAACTGCCGGGCGCAGGCGACGATCTTGTTCTGCAGCGGCGGCACCGCTTCGGGCGGGAGCTCGACCCCAAGGTCGCCGCGCGCGACCATCACCGCGTCGGCGAGCGCGACGATATCGGTCAAGCGGTCGATCGCCGCCGGCTTCTCGATCTTGGCCAGCAGCGCCGCTTTCTCGCCGATCAGCGAACGCGCCTCGGCGACGTCTTCGGGCCGCTGGACGAACGACAAAGCGATCCAGTCGGCCTTCTGCTCGAGCGCGAAATAGAGGTCGTCGCGGTCCTTGTCGGTCAGCGCCGGAATCGGAACGACCACGTCGGGAACGTTGACGCCCTTATTGTCGGACACCGTCCCGCCGACCTTCACTTCGGTGACGATGCGGTCTTCGCCGGCTTCCAGGACGTTCAGTCGGACCTTGCCGTCGTCGATCAGGATCTTGGTCCCGGCCTTGATCGAGTCGAACAGCTCAGGATGGGGCAGCTGGACCCGGCGGCTGTCGCCGGCCTTGGCGGTGCGGTCGAAGATGAAGCGCCCGCCCTTCTCGAGGACCGCGCCGCCGCCCTTGAAATGGCCGACCCGGAGCTTGGGGCCCTGCAAGTCGAACAGGATCGTCGTCGGGCGATGGAATTCCTTTTCGAGCGCGCGGATATGGCCGACCAGCTTCGCTTTCTGCTTCTGGTCGCCGTGGCTCATGTTGATGCGAAAGGCGTCGGCGCCGGCCAGCATCAGCCGGCGGATGGTCTTGGCGTCGCTCGACGCCGGGCCGAGCGTCGCCAGGATTTTCACCTTGCGCGAGCGTGGTGCGAGGGTTTCCGTCACCGGCCCCCGCATAGCCGCTTGAGGTGGCGGTTCAACCCGAAGCCGGCGGAAATCAGCCGGTGAGGCCGCGCTCCCGGATGTAATCGTTGTCGAACAGCGCGCGGTCGGCGGCCGCAGGGATCAGGGCGCGGCGCGCATCGAGCCACTTCTGGAGGTTGCCGCCGTAGGCCTTGGCGACCCGCTGCGGGGTATAGGCGTTGGCCTTGCCCCAATGCTGGGTGAAGCTGATGCCGGCCGCCTCGACCCGGTCCGCCGCAGCCGCGAAAAAGGCGCGCGAGGTCGGGCCGTCGACGCCGTCGATGCTGATCATCAGCCCGATCGGGAAGCGGTTGAAGGCGAGCAGCGCCGGGCTCTTGCGGACGTAGCGGCAACCCAGCACCACGGGCACCGGCCCGATGTCCTTGTAGAGCTTGATCAGCGTCTCGAGCGTTCGTCGAGCGTCGGGCAAGGCGACAGCGATGCTGCCGCTCGCGACAAACAGCAGCGGCGGCTTGTAGCCGTAAATCTCCCCCGGCGTGCCGGTCTTGGTCTTGGTGTCGAACAATTGCTTCGCCGCCAGCTTGGAGAAGGCCGGGATGACGTTCTTGAACGCGCCGAGGATCACGCTCAGGGTCGACAGCGCGTCGAAGCCCGGCCCGATCGACTTGGGATCGCTGATCAGGTCGTAATTGGGCTGGTACGAATCCGGCGCCGGGTCCTTGCGATAATTGGCCATGATCAGCACGTCGTCGCTCGACGGGTTGATCACCGCCTGGAAGAAATAGGGCTTCTTGCCGTTGAACGGCGGCACCGAGAAATCGAGCGCCCCGATCGCCTTCCACAGGCTCTCGTCGAGCTTGGCCTGGGTCGGATGGGTCTCGAGCAGATAGCGCGGGACGGTCTCGATCACGACCGCGCCGATGATCCCGAAGCTGCCGAACGCGACCACCGCGGCGTTGAACAGATCGTCGTCGCGCTTGAGCGTCGCGCCGAGGCCGTCGACCCACACCTTGGCCATCACCGGCCGGCTCTTACGCTCGATCCAATAATGCTTGTCGGCGGTGGTGATCAGGTGGAGCGCGACGATATGGTCGTGGAGCGCCCCGAACTCGAGCGCCGAGCCGTGCGTGCCGCACTGCGTCGCGCCGACGATCGTCTGGCCGTTGGCCGCGCCGGAGGTGAACAGGGCGCGCTTCTCGCTGTCCCGCTCGAGTGCGCTGTTCACATCGGCGACCGTGTTGCCGCACTGGAACAGATACAGGCCCGCCTTCTGGTCGGCGGTCCCCGGATAGGCCGGATCGACGTCCGCGGGCTTAACCTTCAGCCGGCCGCGGAGGCGGTTGGTGTTGAACGTCCAGCCCGTCGTCGTCGGGGCCTTGGACAGCGACCAGCTCGAGCCGACCGCGCGCACCTTCAGCCCGTTCTGCTTGCCATCGCCGATCAGCTTCTGGAACTGGGCCGTGGTTTCCTTGAGGTCCGCGACGGTCAGGCCGGTCGCCTGCTGCGGCATGAACAGGTCCCACTCGCCGTCGATCACCTGGCTGTAGGTCTCGTGGAAATTCTTCCACAGCTTCTTCGGGTTGAAGCGCGGCTGGGGCGCGGCCATCAGGAGCCCCCGCCGCCCATCGGCGGCTCGCCCGCGTTGGCGCAGCTATATTCGATGGTAGCCGGAGCGACCATGCCGAGCGTGATCCAGTTGACGAAGCCCTGCCAGAAGTTGCGCTTGACCAGCACTCGGGCGAGCTGCTCCCCGTTCGCGCATTGCCTGGCGGTCACGTGGCCCGAGGGCTGCTGAACTTTGCCGCCCACGTAGGAGTTCGCCTGGACCGTCTGCGGCGTGCCGGCGAGGCTCGGGCGCGGCGGTTGCACGAGATACTGCATGCAGCCGCCGGTGGTCGCCGCCATCGCCAGGGCCGCGATCGCTCGCTTGAGCATCGCTCCTCCTTTCGATTCGGCGGAGCAACCGTAACACGCGCGCCGCCCAAAGTCGCTTGAGCGGCCGGGCGCCCTCCCCTAGAGCCGTGCTTCACACATCTCGCATTGGAGTTTCACCGACATGGCGGAAGGCACCGTCGCGGCCGACCAGCTGCGGCTGTTCATCGAACGGATCGAGCGTCTCGAGGAAGAAAAGAAGGGCATCGCGGACGACGTTCGCGACGTCTATGCCGAGGCCAAGGCCAACGGCTACGACCCCAAGATCATGCGCATGATCGTGCGCCTGCGAAGGATGGAGACGCATACCCGCCAGGAGCAGGACGCGGTGCTCGAAACCTATCGTGCGGCGCTGGGCCTCGCGTAGGGGGACGCCATGGCCGGCCATTCCAAGTTCAAGAACATCATGTACCGGAAGGGGGCGCAGGATAAAAAACGCTCCGCCCTCTTCTCCAAATTGAGCCGCGAGATCACCGTCGCGGCCAAGATGGGCCTGCCCGACCCGGACGCCAACGCGCGCCTGCGCGCGGCGATCATCGCAGCCCGCGCCCAGTCGATGCCCAAGGACAATATCCAGCGCGCGATCGACAAGGCCTCGGGCTCGGACGCCGAGAATTACGAGGAGATCCGCTACGAGGGCTTCGGGCCCGGCGGCGTGGCGCTGATCGTCGAGGCGCTGACCGACAACCGCAACCGCACCGCGACCAACGTCCGCACGATCTTTTCCAAGAACGGCGGCAATTTGGGCGCAGGCGGGAGCGTCAGCCACGGCTTCGAGCGCCTCGGGCTGATCGAATATCCGGCCAGCGCGGGCGACTCCGACAAGGTGCTGGAAGCGGCGATCGAAGCCGGTGCCGAGGACGTCGAATCGGACGACGACGGCCATTGGATCTGGACCAATGTCGCGGGCCTGCACGAGGTCGCCCGGGCGCTGGAGCCGATGCTCGGCGAGGCCGAGGGCGCCAAGCTCGCGTGGAAGCCGGCGACCGAGGTCGAGGTGCGCGGCGACGATGCGTCCAACCTGCTCAAGCTGATCGACGCGCTCGACGAGGACGACGACGTCCAGACGGTGTGGGGCAATTACGATGTCCCCGAGGACGAGCTGGAGAAGCTCGCCTGATCGAGCGTTGACCGCGCATGCCGTCGGCCGTCATCCAGTCGTTCGACTATCGCCCCGAGCGACGCGAACTGCTGGTGACCTTCACGACCGGCCGCCGCTACCTGTATTCCCAAGTCCCGCCGGAGCTCGCCGAAGCCTTCGGCCTCGCTCTCTCGAAGGGGCGCTTCTTCAACCTCCGGATTCGCGACGACTACGACTATCGCGAGCTAGGCCCGGAGGTTACGTAGTTCGAGCAGGAGGGGGTGTGGCGAAAATCATTGGTCTCGATCCCGGCCTCGCCTCGACCGGCTGGGGCGTGATCCGGGCCGAGGGCAACCGGCTCGAGCATGTCGCCAACGGCCAGATCAAGACCGACCCGCTGATGCCGCTGGCGCAACGCCTGGCGCGGCTCGCCGACGAGCTCGACCGAACCCTCGCCGAGCACCAGCCGGGCGCGGCCGCGGCCGAGGAGGTGTTCGTCAACAAGAACCCGCAATCGACCCTGAAGCTCGGCCAGGCGCGCGGCGTGGCACTGATGTGCGCCGCGCGCTCCGGCGTCGCCGTCGGCGAATATGCGCCGGCGCTGGTCAAGAAAGCGCTGGTCGGCACGGGCGGCGCCGACAAGGCCCAGATCCACGCGATGGTCGCGCGGCTGCTTCCCGGCGTGAAGATCGCCGGTCCCGACGCCGCCGACGCGCTCGCGGTGGCGATCACCCACGCGCATCATCTGGCGACCGCGCGGCGCATCGCCTAAGGCTGCGGCGACGATGATCGCGCGCCTCTCCGGACTGCTCGCCGAAGCCGGCGCCGACGGCGCGGTGATCGACGTCGGCGGCGTCGGCTATCTCGTCCAGTGCAGCGGCAAGACGCTCGACGCGCTCGGCCCGATCGGCGGCGAGGTGCTGCTGCTGACCGAGCTCCAGGTCCGCGAGGACGCCTGGACCCTGTTCGGCTTCGGCTCGACCGCCGAGCGCGACTCGTTCCGCGCGTTGACCAGCGTCCAGGGCGTCGGTGGCAAGGTCGCGCTCGCGATCCTGTCGGCCCTTTCACCCGACGAACTTGCGCGCGCCGTCGCCCACGACGACAAGGCGATGATCGGCCGCGCCAACGGCGTCGGCCCGAAGCTCGCGGCGAGGATCGCCAATGAGCTGCAGGGCAAGCTCGGCGTCACCGGGCTCGGCGGAGCGGCCCCGGCCCCGCGCGCCGGAGCAGCCGCCGACGCGCTGAGCGCCCTCGCGAATCTCGGGTTCAAACCCGCCGAAGCCAGCGCGGCGGTCAACGCGGCGCAGGACGAGCTTGGTACGGAGGCGTCGCTGGACGCGCTGGTGCGTCTCGCGCTGCGCAAGGCCGCAAAATGATCGTCGCCGTCTACAGCGCCAAGGGCGGGGTCGGGAAATCGACGCTGGCGGTGAACCTCGCCTGGGCGAGCGCGGCGCTGTCGAAGCGCCGGACTTTGCTGTGGGACCTCGATGCCCAGGGCGCGGCCAGCTATATCCTCGGCCAGGAGCCGGCGACCCGCTCCGCCCGCGCCAGCATCACCCGCGACGCCGACGTCTCCGGCCTGATCCGCCCGTCCAACGTCGCGGGCCTCGCCGTGCTCCCCGCCGACGAATCGCTGCGCACGCTCGACTATGCGTTCCACGACCTCGGCAAACGCAAGCGGCTGGCCAAGATCGCGGCGCACCTCGAGAGCGATTACCAGCGGATCATCATCGACTGCCCGCCCGGCCTGACCGACACGTCGGACCAGATCCTGCGCGCCTCGGACCTCGTGGTCGTGCCGGTGATCCCGTCGGCGCTGTCGCAGCGCTCGCTCGACGTGATCAAGGAGTATGTCGGCGGCAAGAAGGGCCCCAAGGTGACTCTCGCGCCGGTCTTCTCGATGGTCGACCGCCGCCGCGCGCTCCACCAGGCCGAGCTGCTGAAACACAAAGGCTGGCCGGCGATCCCGATGGCCAGCGCGTTCGAACGGATGAGCGCAGAGCGCAAACCGATCGGCGAGCTGCTGCCGCGGTCGGCGGCGGCGGTCCAGGCCGTCGCTGATTTGTGGAAGCGGATCGAAAGAGCGCTGTCGAAATGACTAGCCGCGCCGCCTCCTGCCGCTGCGGTCAGCTTCGCGCGACGGTGACCGGCGATCCGGTGCGCGTGTCGGCGTGCCATTGCCTCGCCTGCAAGAAGCGGTCGGGCAGCGCGTTTGCGGTGCAGGCACGGTGGCCGGCAGACGGGGTCACCATTGAGGGTCGATCCAAGACCCATGTGAACACCGCCGACAGCGGCAACCGCATCACCTTCCATTTCTGCCCCGACTGCGGGTCAGACGTGCATTACGAGATCGAGGGCAAGTTCGACGGGCTGATCGCGATCCCGCTCGGCGCGTTCGACGATCCCTATTTCGCGAGTCCGCGTTTTTCCGTGTGGGAGCAGCGCAAGCACGATTGGGTCGACATATCGGGCGAAGGGGTCGAACATAGCGACTGACCAAAGGGGGCGGTCGCAATGAAAACATGGATCGCAATGGCGACGGCGGCGCTGCTGGCCGCCTGCTCGCCGATCGCCGACACCAAGGCCGCGGAGGCAGGGGTCGACCGCTTCCACCAGGCGATGGACTCGGGCCGGCTGGCCGAAGCTTATGATGCGTCCGCGCCGGACATGAAGTCGGTCACCTCGCGCGACCAGTTCATCGCCTTGTTCGGCGCCGTCCACGACCGGCTCGGGGCTTATAAATCGGGCAAGACCGTCGGCTGGAAGGACAATGCCGAAACCAGCGGCCATTATGTCGTCCTCGACCGGCAGGCCGAGTTCGAGCACGGGTCGGCGACCGAGGAATTCGTCTTCCGGATCGAGAGGGGCGAGGCGGTGCTCGCCGGCTATCACATCACCTCGAACGTGCTGACGGCGAACTAGCCGCCCCACGCCTCGCGGTAGACGCGCAGGAAATTGCCGCCCATCAATTTCTCGAGCCGCGCCTCGCTCCAGCCGCGCCTGGCGAGATCCGCGGCGAAGCGGCGGTAGCGGTCGACGCTGTTGTAGTCGGCGAGGTAGGGATAGACGCCGATCGCCTCGCCCGGGGCCGCGATCCCCGCCTTGATCCGCGACGCCTGCCACTCGTCGAGCTTCCTCTTCGATTCCGGAGTCAGCTCCAGCGGCAGCACGCCGTTGTCGGTGCCGATCCCGACATGGTCCTCGCCGGCGACCTTCGCGACATGCTCGACATGGGCGATCAGGTCGGCGCCCTTGGGATGGCTGTCGAGCGTCAGGAACGGCATGAAATAGACGCCGACGACCCCGCCCTTGTCGGCGACCGCGCGGATGGTCTCATCGCTCGTGTTGCGCGGATGGTCGGCCAGCGCCCGCGCGCCGGTGTGGCTGATCACCAGCGGCCGCTTGGCGAAGGCCGCGGCCTCGGCCATCGTCCGCGCCCCGCCGTGGGCGAGGTCGAGCAGCAGCTTCTCCGCCTCGACCCGTTCGATCGTCGCCTTGCCGAGCTTGGTCAGCCCGCCGTTGCGCGGCTCGAGCGACCCGTCGCCGGCGAGGTTGCCGTTGTTGTAGGTCAGCTGGACGCTCATTACCCCGTCCTTCTTGAGCTGGGCGAGGCGGTCGAGGTCCGGGCTGACCATCGACGAATCTTGCGTGCCCCACAGCCAGGCGAACTTCTTCTCGCGTTTGGCTTTGAGGATGTCGGCCGCGGTCCGCACGCGCTGCAGCCGGTCGGGGTTGGCGTTGAAGATATTCAGCTTGGCGGCGATGTCCTTCTGATAATCGCCCCACGGATCCGTCACGTTGCCGACCGGGAAGACCGTATCGCGGAGCAGGGTGACGCCGGTCCCGGTCATTTCGGTCCACGCGCGGTCGCCGAGGCGAAGTTGGTCGTCCGGGCTGTACGGGTCGGATATTCCACCGAGCGCATCGACGACGATCGCCCTGTCGTACCACGACGAGGTCGCCGGAGCCTTTTTCGCCAAGGCCGGGCCAGCCGCGAGCGCTGCCGCCGCCCCCGCCATCATGGTTCGCCGATCGAGCAACATCCGCTCCTCCCCGTTCGCCGCTTGTCGTTAGGCCGAGCTTCTGCGAATCAACGGCAGATGGCAACCGACCCCGCCCGGATCACGACGCCCGAGCGGACGGCCGAGGACGCGGACGCGGCGCTTCGGCCGAAGAGCCTCGACGAGTTCATCGGCCAGCAGTCGGCGCGCGAGAACCTGCGCGTCTTCGTCCACGCCGCGAAAAGCCGCGGCGAGGCGCTCGACCATGTCCTGCTCCACGGCCCGCCGGGACTCGGCAAGACCACGCTCGCCGGGATCCTGGCGCGCGAGATGGGCGTCGGCTTCCGCGCCACCTCGGGCCCGGTGATCGCCAAGTCCGGCGACCTCGCCGCCCTGCTCACCAACCTCGAGGACGGCGATGTCCTGTTTATCGACGAGATCCACCGCCTCGCTCCGGCGGTCGAGGAGGTGCTCTATCCGGCGATGGAGGACCGCGCGCTCGACCTGATGATCGGCGAGGGGCCGTCGGCGCGCTCGGTGCGGATCGAGCTGCCGCGCTTCACGCTGATCGGGGCGACGACTCGCCAGGGCCTGCTCACCACGCCGCTGCGCGACCGCTTCGGGATTCCCGTCCGGCTCAATTTCTACACGGTCGAGGAGCTCGAGCTGGTCGTGCGCCGCGCCGCGCGGTTGCTCGGCGTCGACCTCGCCGAGGACGGCGGGCGCGAGATCGCGCGACGCTCGCGCGGGACCCCGCGCATCGCCGGCCGGCTGCTTCGCCGAGTCCGCGATTTCGCCCATGCCGCAGGCTCCGATTCGATCGACGCGGCGGTGGCCGATCGCGCTTTGTCACGGCTCGAGATCGACTCGCTCGGCCTCGACGCGATGGACCGCCGCTATTTGACCATGATCGCCGATCTCTACGGCGGCGGGCCGGTCGGCGTCGAAACCCTCGCCGCCGGCTTGAGCGAGCCGCGCGACACGATCGAGGACGTGATCGAGCCGTTCCTGATCCAGCTCGGGCTCATCGCCCGCACCGCCCGCGGCCGCGCCTTGAACGGCCGCGGCTACGCCCATCTCGGCCTGCCGGTGCCCCAGGGGGGCCAGGCCGGCCTGTTCGACCAGGGAGCCTCGTCCGAATGATGCGCCACTTGTTCCTGATCGGCGCGGCCGCGTTGGCTGCCGCCGCACCGCTGCCCGCCCAGACCAATGCGCCGATGCCGGCGCCCGATTACGCCAAGGATTCGACCTGGCTGTGCCTGCCCGGCCGCGCCGACATCTGCTCGACCCCGATCCCGACCACCGCGCTCAAGCCCAAGGGCTACGGCTCGACTGGCGAGAGCGTCGTCGCCAAGGACCCGCCGCTCGATTGTTTCTACGTCTATCCGACGGTCTCGACCGACAAGGGGATGAACAGCGACCTCATCGTCGACAATTCTGAAAAGCTCGCGACGCAGGTCCAGTTTGCCCGCTTCGCCTCGGTGTGTCGGACCTTCGCGCCAATTTACCGACAGATGACGCTGTCGGCCGTCGCTGCCTTCTCGGCTGGCGGGAATATCGATGCAGCCGCCGCGCTCGCTTATGACGACGTGCTGGCCGCGTGGCGCAACTTCGTCCGCACGCGCAGCAACGGCCGCCCGTACGTGCTCATCGGCCACAGCCAGGGCAGCCTGCTGCTGCAGCAGCTGATCGCCCGCGAGATCGAGCCCGTGCCGGCACTCGCTGCCCGGATGAAGCTGGCGATCCTCCCCGGCTTCGACCTGTTCGTGCCCCAAGGGGCGCTGGTCGGCGGCACGTTCAAGAAGACGCCCCTGTGCAGCGACGCCGGCGAGACCGGCTGCGTGATTAGCTGGGTCAGCTTCCGCGAGAAGAACGTTCCGCCCGACGGCGCGATGTTCGGTTACGCGGCGATCCCGGGAATGACCGTCGGCTGCGTCAACCCGGCGCGCCCCGGCGCGACCGATTGGGTGCCGTTCGACAGCTACCTCTACGCACGGTCGAGCCTGCCCGTGCCCGGTGGGCCGATCCAATGGTCGAGCGAGGGCCCGCCGCCGACCGCCTATCTCCACGCCAAGGGGCTCGTATCCGGCAAATGCGTCAATGACGGCCAGCGCGGCTACCTCTCGATCCGCACCAACGCCGACCCCAAGGACAAGCGCACCGACCGCGTCGGCGGCGAGGTCGCGCTGCTCGGCATGTTCTTGCCCGGCTGGGGCATGCACCTCGCCGACGTGCCCGAGGCGCTCGGGGACCTGGTTCGCGAGGTCGGGGCGATCAGTCCGGCGAAATAGAGAAGAGCTCCTCGACCGCCAGGCCGAGGGCCTTGGCGAGCTTCAGCGCGAGCAGGGTCGAGGGGACGAACACCCCATTCTCGACGGTGTTGACGGTCTTGCGCGTGACTCCAACCCGTTCGGCGAGCTCGGCCTGGGTGAGGCCGAGCTCCGATCGTCGCTCTTTGAGCCGGTTGGCAAGCCGCTCAGCCATCCCGGTGAGCGCGCCTTTCGAGGATGCCCCAGCGGATCAGCGCGGTGGCAATGCCCATCGTCATCACGATATGGACCGCATCCCGCGCCGTCACCGTCACGTCGAACAAGGTCAGCGCATAGACCGCAATCGCGGCAGCCATCGAGAACAGGAAGCCCCAGCGCATCGCATCATTGCGATTGGCGCGCGTGTTCTCATCGTCGATCAGGTCCCGCACCTCCTTCCGCTCGAGCCAAAAGCCCTTGGTCGAAAGGGCGAGCAACAGGACGATGGACAGCACCAACCAGGCGGAGATCTTCACCGTATAAGCGGAATGAGGCGCCGGCGAATTGACCGTCGAGAAGAAAGTCGCCTGCTGCGACAGGAAAATCACTGCGAGCGCGGGCAGCATCCGCGCCCTGCGCTTGCTCAGATACTCCGCCTTTTCGGCAACACTCATCGGCATGTCGCGCCGTCGCCACTTGACGATCGCCGCACTCACCAGCGCCACTCCGAGCCCCACCAGCAAACCAATTGCAAAACTATTCATTCCCCGCTCCTCGTGTAACTCATGGGTTACATGTAACCTTGGCGTTACACAAGAGTCAAGCGGGCTTACGCGGTGAGTCGGGCGCCGCTACAGCCGGGGCGATGACGGGCGATTTCGACACTCCCTATCGCGGCGGCTTCGTCGGGTCGGAGCACCATTTCGCCCTGACCGTCTATTTCGAGGACACCGACACTGCAGGCGTCGTCTATTACGCCAATTATCTGAAGTTCATGGAGCGGGCCCGCTCCGACATGCTGCGCGCGGTCGGGGTCGACCAGTCCGAGGTGCTGCACGGCGGCGGCGGCGCCTATCATGTGGTCGAGTGCAACATTCGATATGTGAAGCCGGCGCGGCTCGGCGAGGAACTCCTCGTCCTTAGCAGCGTCGAGCAGGTTCGCGCCGCTTCGGTCGAGATTCATCAACGGGTCATGCGGAATCAGGAACTGTTGACCGACGCTCGGGTGACAGCCGCATTCCTCGATGCGAACGGCCGCCCGCAGCGGCAGCCGAAAGATTGGGTCGAACGGTTCAGGAGCATCACGAAATCCGAATGACTGCCCGTTTCGCACCGTTTCTGCTCAGTCTCGGCCTGCTCGCGGCGCCCGCCGTGGGGCAGGATGCCGCCGTCGTTGCCGTGCCGCCGCTCGCCACCCCCGACCAGAGCGCGCGCGGCCAGGACAGCCCCGCCGCGATCGCCTGGCAGGCATCGCAACTGATCGCCTCGGACCTGCGCACCACCGCCGAGCTGGTCCCGGTCGGACCCAACCAGAAGGATTATTATTCCTATCCGGAAGTGACCGCGCCGACCTTCTCCCGGTGGCGCTCGCAGGGCGCGAAATTCCTGCTCACCGGCTTCGTCCGCGCCAACCCGGACGGCCGCTTCACCGTCGGCTGCTACGTCTATGACGTCGCCAAGGGACGCGAGCTTGGCCGGATCGGCTTCGCCGTCGCGGCCGGCGACTGGCGTCGGGCCGCGCACAAATGCTCGGGGCTCGCCTATACCGCCGCGACCGGGGCTCCGGCGGGCGTGTTCGACACGCGCATCGCCTATGTCGCCGAAAGCGGGACCCAGGCCGACCGGGTCAAGCGCATCGCGGTGATGGACAGCGACGGCAGCAACCAGAGCTTCGTCACCGTCGGCGATTCGATCGTGCTCACGCCGCGCCTGTCGCCCGACGCCCGCGAGGTCGCCTACGTCAGCTTCGTCGGCGGCCAGCCGCACATCCGCATCGTCGATTTCGACAGCGACCAGCAGCGGCCGCTGGTCCCGACGGGCGGGATGACCTTCGCCCCGCGCTATTCGCCCGACGGCCAGCGTATCCTGTTCTCGATGCAGCAGGGGCCCAACACCGACATCTACGTCGTCGGGGCGAAGGGCGGCCTGCCCCAGCGCCTGACCGCAGCGCCGGGCATCGACACCGCGCCGAGCTTCGCGCCGGATGCGAGCCGGATCGTGTTCGAAAGCGACCGATCGGGCGCGCAGCAGCTCTACGTGATGAACGCCGACGGGACCGGCCAGCGCCGGATCACCTTCGGCGGCGGCTGGTACGGCGAGCCGGTGTGGAGCCCGGACGGCGAATGGATCGCCTTCACCCGGCGCGTGCCGGGTGCCGGGATGCGCGTCGGCGTGATCAAGCCCGACGGGAGCGGCGAACAGCTGCTGACCAGCGGCCCGGCCGACGAGGCGCCCGACTGGGCGCCGAGCAGCCGCGAATTGCTGTTCCAGCGCGCCGGGCCCGACGGCCGGCCCGCCCTGTATCGGGTATCGCTGTCGGGTGGAGCGGCGCGCCGGGTCGCGACTCCGCAGGCCGGGTCGGACCCCGATTGGTCGGGAGTGATCGACTGATGCGCCGTCTCGTGACCTTCGCCGTCCTCGCCCTCGCCGCCGGCAGCGCCGCGGCGCAGCTGCCGGGGCTGCGTAAGCGCCAGCCGGTGCCCCCGGCGCCGGTCCTGGTGGGGATCGACGCGCTCCGCGCCGACTTCCTCGCCCAGACCGGCAGCGCCACCGTCTATTTCGGCGGCGACGCGTCGGTTCTGACGCCGGCAGCGCGGGCGACGCTGACCGCGCAGGCGGCGTGGCTGCGGCTGCACCCAGAGGTGGCGGTGCGGATCGAAGGCCATGCCGACCCCAGCGACACGCGCGATCACGCGCTGGCGGTCGGCGCCCGGCGCGCGGAGGAGGTCCGCAATTACCTCGTACTGTTGGGGGTTCCCGCGGCGCAGCTGACGACGCTGAGCTGGGGCAAGGAGAAAGTCGCAGTACTCGGCTCCGCGCCCGAAGCGCTGGCGCTCAACCGCCGCGCGGTGACGATCCTCGTTCGATAGTCAGGCGGCGCGGCGGCTGTAGCCAGTGGTGGCCAGCCAGGCCCGGGCCTGGCGCTGCGCCTCGGCGATCTCGCGCGCGGTCATCTCGACCGCGATTTCGGCGCGGCATTGCTGGCCGCGGGTGCTGCCGTTGAGCGCGGCGAGGTTGAACCATTTATGGGCTTCGATCAGGTCGACCGGTGCTCCGCCGCGGCCCGTCGAATAAGTGATGCCGAGTTCGAACAGGGCATCGACGTCCCCGTTCTCGGCATCGGCAAGGCGGCTGCGGATCAGGAATTCCGCGCCTTTCTGGCTAATCGCTCCCATTTCGTCCCCCTCAACCCTTGTGTTGCGGGCAGCTTCGGCTGCGGATCGGAAAGAAATGGTTAACGCGATTAACCGTGTCTTCAGACGGCCATATTGTCGATCAGCCGGACCGAGCCGATCACCGCAGCCGCGATCAGTCGCGTTTCCCCCTGCGGCTCGGGGACTGGCTCGAGCGTCGCGGCATCGACCAGGACGAAATAATCGACGCGCGCAAATCCTGCGTAACGCAGCATGTTGACGGCGTGATCGATGGCGGCGCCCTCATCCATTCCCTTCCGGATCGCGTCGCGCGCGAGTTCCAGCGCCGCCGGAAAGGCGGCTGCCCGCTTGCGCTCGTCGGCCGACAGCAGGGCATTGCGCGACGACAATGCGAGGCCGTCCCTGTCGCGAAGCGTCGGCAGCCCGACGATTTCGACCGCGAGGCCGAGGTCGGCGACCAGCCGGCGGATCACCGCGAGCTGCTGGAAATCCTTCTCGCCGAACACGGCGACGTCGGGCCGCACCGCCAGCAGCAGCTTGGCGACGATCGTCGCGACGCCGTCGAAATGGCCGGGCCGGGCCTCGCCTTCCCAGCGCTCCGACACTCCGGAGACATGGATCGTGGTCGCGAAGCCGGCCGGATAGATGTCGTCGACGCCGGGCAGCCACAACAGATCGCACCCGGCCTTCTCGAGCTTGCGCGCGTCTTCGCTTTCCTGCCGTGGATAGCGCTCAAGGTCGTTCGGGTCGTTGAACTGCGTCGGGTTGACGAAGATGCTGGCGACGACCGTGTCGGCCCGCCGCTTCGCCTCGTCGATCAGCGCCAGGTGCCCGGCATGAAGCGCGCCCATCGTCGGCACCAAGACCACCGTCCCGCCCCGCGCCGCGGCCAGCGCGCGCGTCAATTCTTCACTGGTGCGAACGGTTTGCACGACCGGCGAGCCTCGGGTAATTTGTTAACGGGGCGGCGTTTCGGTGCCGCGGGGGAAAAGATCAAGCATGAGCCACGCGCATTTCATCGTCTTCGCCAACGAAAAGGGCGGCACCGGCAAGTCGACCACGGCGGTCCACACCGCCATCGCACTGGCCGCCTCGGGCCACCGCGTCGGCGCGCTCGACCTCGACGGCCGCCAGCGGACCATGACCCGCTACCTCGAGAATCGCGACGCGACGATGCGCCGGCTCGAGCAGGACGACCTGCCGCGCGCCGCCTATGAAGTGCTCGAAGATCACAGCGACGGCGGCTTTTCTGCCGCGATCGAGCGGCTGTCTGCCGCGGCCGACGTGATCGTCGTCGACACGCCCGGCCGCGACGACGAGATCGCCCGTGCTGCAATCCTCAGGGCCGACACGCTGGTCACGCCGATGAACGACAGCTTCGTCGACCTCGACCTCATCGGCCAGGTCCATCCTGAAAACTACAAAGTGACTCGGCCCAGTTTCTATGCCGAACTCGTGTGGAACAGCCGCACGCAGCGCGCCAAGGTGACGGGCAAGAGCGTCGACTGGGTGGTCCTCCGGAATCGCCTGCAGCACGTCGAATCGCACAATCTGAAGCGGGTCGGCGCCGCGCTCGACGAGCTCGCGCGCCGCGTCGGCTTCCGGGTCATCCCAGGCCTCGGCGAGCGCGTCATCTACCGCGAATTGTTCCCCAAGGGCCTCACCCTGCTCGACCTGCAGCAGCTCGGCGAGGTCGGGATCGCGCATATCGCGGCGCGCCAGGAGTTGCGCGAAATGATCGCCGGGCTCGCCATCCCCGGGGCGGACGAGCAGCAGGCCAAGGTCGCCTGAGCGCAACCGAATCTTAAAGCCGCCGGGCGATAGTCCGGCGCATGATCCCGATGAAGACCAGTACGATCTTCAAGAGCCGCTGGATGGCGCTCGTGTGGGCGGCCGGAATATTGTGGCTCGCCTGGGACGTCGCCGGCTCCGCGCCGCAAGACAGCAACAGCTCGAACAATTCCGAACAGGCGACCGACGCGACCGGCGCATCGATCACGCCCGCCCAGGAAAAGCAGTTCGAGCAGGCGCTGAACCAGCTCTAGGCGACCGCCTTCCACTCGATCCGCTCGATGTGCCAGCGGCGCTGCCGCTCGGTCGACCCGGGCACGTCGTTGACCCGGCGCAGGATAACCGCGGCCGGCATGCGCAGCGGCTTGCCGCGCTCGGAAGTGCCATAGAAGGTCACCGGGACGGTCGTGTAGATCGACCCGGCCGCGCCCTCGGTCGCACCGAGTTCGCCAATCTCCAGATGCACGTCCTTGAACTTCGCGTCGAGCGCGACGGCGAAGCTGCGCGCGGCCTCGATGTCGTTCCACAGCCGCTCGGCCGGAAGGAACCGGCCCTGCTCGACCAGCGCGCCATAATGCTGGACGACCTGGCCGGCCGCTTCGACGCTCTTGGGGTCGATCGGCCCTTTGGCTCGGGCAGCGAGGCTCGCGGCGGCTCCGCCTGAGCGCCATTGGTCGGCGGCGTCGCCTCCGGGGCGGCGGCGTTTGCGACCTCGGTCGCGGGCTGCTCCGAGCGCGCCGCCGGCGTGGCCTTTTCCGTGCGATTGCAGGCGGAAAGGACGGTCAGGGCGAGGAGGATCGCTGCTGCGGTCGGTTTCATCAAGACTCCCGGTTGGCGGAACCCTCCCGACGGAGGTTCGTTCGTTTCGCTCGAAGAACAGCCGAATACAGGGAGAGTTTCCATGGCCGATAACGACCGCGACACCGATCGCACGACGATCGTCGAGACCGGCGGTGGCGGCGGCAGCGGCGGAGTGATCGCCGTCGTGCTGCTGATCATTGTCGTTCTCGTGCTCCTGTTCCTCTTCCGCGGCCAGCTCGGCTTCGGCGGGGACAAGACCGAGATCAAGGTTCCGGACAAGATCGGAGTCGACGTCAACACGCACTGATCGCGCAGTTTCAGAGCGGGCGGGTTGCGAGTCCCCGTCCGTACTCGGGCGCGGTTCCCCCACGGAGCCGCGCCCGTTTGAGTTTGCGGCGCTGACCGACTAACCCGCGGCGCATGACCGACGCGCTCCGCTATATGTCCGGCTTCGGCGGCCATTTCGAGACCGAGGCCGTCGCCGGCGCGCTGCCCAAGGGACGCAACTCGCCGCAGCGCCCGGCCTTCGGCCTCTACACCGAGCAGCTGTCCGGCAGCTCCTTCACCGCGCCGCGCCACGAGAACCGGCGCAGCTGGCTGTACCGGATGCGCCCGACCGCGGATCATCGGCCGTTCGTCGCTTACCCCGGCACGCCGCTGTTCGGAGCGGCCGCGTCGGAGCAGCCGCTGGCGCCCAATCGACTGCGCTGGAACTCGCCCGAGCTGCCCGACGGTACCGACTTCGTCGACGGCCTCGTCACCCTGCTGCAGGCGCGGGCCCCGCAGGATCTCGAGGGGTGTGCCGTTCACGCCTATCGGGCGACGAAGGGCATGGACGGGCGCGTGCTGGTCGATGCTGACGGCGAGCTCATGATCATTCCGCAGCACGGCGCGGTCGAGCTACAGACCGAGCTTGGCCGGGTCGAAGTCGCGCCGGGCTCGATCGGCGTCGTGCCGCGCGGAATCAGGTTCCGCGTGCAGCTCGCCGAAGGCGAGGCGCGCGGCTACGTCGCTGAGAATTACGGCGCCCCGTTTCGCCTGCCCGAGCTCGGCCCGATCGGATCGAACGGCCTCGCCAACCCGCGCGATTTCGAAACGCCGGCCGCCTGGTTCGAGGACCGCGACGAGCCGACCGAGGTGATCCAGAAGAGCCTTGGGCGATTGTGGACCACAAGCCTCGACCATTCGCCGCTCGACGTCGTCGCCTGGCACGGAAATTACGCGCCCTATCGCTACGATCTGTCGCGCTTCAACGTGATCGGCACGGTGAGCTTCGACCACCCCGACCCGTCGATCTTTACCGTCCTGACGTCGCCGACCACTGTCCCGGGCCGGGCCAATGCCGACTTCGTCATCTTCCCGCCGCGCTGGATGGTTGCCGAGGACACCTTCCGGCCGCCCTGGTTCCACCGCAACGTGATGAGCGAAGCGATGGGCCTGATCTCCGGCGCCTATGATGCCAAGGCGGAAGGGTTCCAGCCGGGCGGCCTTAGCCTGCATAATCTGATGAGCAGCCACGGCCCGGACGTCGAAAGCTGGGAGAAGGCCAGCGCGGCCGAGCTCAAGCCGATGAAGATCGACGGCACGATGGCGTTCATGGTCGAGACCTGCTGGCCCTACCGGCCGACCGACTGGGCGCTGGAACGCGCGCAAGCGGACTACGACCAGGCCTGGGCAGGCTTTCCCAAGGCGCAGCTGCCGTGACCGACGAGACCAACGATCCGGCGCGGACCAGCTGGGTCGCAACCTCCACAGGCAGCGACTTTCCGATCCAGAATCTGCCGCTCGGCATCTTCTCCGAGGCCAAGGGCCGCCGCCGTCCCGGGGTCGCGATCGGCGACTATATCCTGGACCTGACCGCAATCGCCGACCTGCTCGACGAAGGATGGCGCGGCGACTTCGCCCAGCCGGTCCTCAACCGGTGGCTCGGGCGCGGCCCGGACGCCCATCGCGAATTTCGTCTTCGGCTCTCGGAGATCCTGTCCGACGAGCGCTACCGCGACGACGTCGAGCCCAATCTGATCGGCCAGAGCGAGGTGCGGATGCACGTGCCGTGCCTGGTCGGCGACTACACCGACTTCTACGTCGGGATTCATCATGCGACCAACGTCGGCGCGCTGTTCCGGCCCGACAATCCGCTGCTGCCCAACTATAAATATGTGCCGATCGGCTATCACGGGCGGGCCAGCTCGGTGCGCCCGTCGGGCGAGCCGGTGATCCGCCCCAACGGGCAGCGCAAGGCGCCCGACGCCGACGCGCCGGAGTTCGGCGCCAGCCGCCGCCTCGATTACGAGCTTGAGCTCGGCATGTGGATCGGCCGCGGCAATGAGCTCGGCTCGCCGATTCCGGTCGGCGAGGCGGCCGAGCATATCGCCGGCTATTGCCTGCTCAACGACTGGTCGGCGCGCGACATCCAGGCATGGGAGTATCAGCCGCTCGGGCCGTTCCTCGCCAAGAACTTCCTGACCAGCGTCTCGCCGTGGGTCGTCAGCCCGCAGGCGCTGGTGCCGTTCCGCGGGCCGCTGCCGGAGCGGCCGGCCGGCGATCCGCCGCCGCTGCCCTATCTCGACGATGCTGCGGACCGCGCCGGCGGAGCGCTCGCCATCCAGCTCGAGGTCACCCTCACGACCGAGCAGATGCGGGCAAGCGGCGTGAGCCCGCAGGTCCTGTCGCGCGGGTCCGCCGAAGCGGCGATGTATTGGAGCGCGGCGCAGATCGTCGCCCACCACAGCTGCAACGGCTGCAATCTCCAGCCGGGCGACCTGATCGGCACCGGCACGCTTTCGACCGACAGCGCCGCCGGGCTCGGCTCGCTCCTGGAGATCAGCCATGGGGGCCAGCAGCCGGTCGCGCTTCCGACGGGCGAAACGCGCACCTTCCTGGAAGACGGCGACGAGGTCACGCTGCGCGCCTGGTGCGAAGCCGACGGCGCGGTGCGGATCGGCTTCGGCGAGTGCGTCGGGCGGGTCGAGGCCGCGGCCTGACCTAGTCCGCCGTCACCCCGGCGCGCTTCGGCCATTCGAGCACCGGGTCGCGCTCATTGTCCCAGATCATGTGGATGATCCGCCAGCCGCGGTCGGGATCCTTGAACAGCTGGATCGAATTGATGCCGCGGCGCTCGGGCGGGTCCTCGTCAGGCGTGCGCCGCGCCTCGTAGCCGCTCCAGACGTGCGCCATGTTGCCGAACAGGTCGATCCGCCGGCTGGTCTCGACCTCGAAGAAATCGTTGGCATCGAAGAACGGCTGGGTGTTGGCCGAATATTCCGCGAGGCTCATGCTGAGCTTCTGCGGCCGGCCCTCATCGTCGACCCAGGTCCGCACCTGCCGCGCCTCCGGCAGGAAGCATTTTGCCTGCCGCGACCAGTCGCGCGGTCCCTTGGGGCCGGAAATCATCGCATACATTTCGTCGATCACCGCACCGATCGCCTGTTCGTCGCTCATTCATGCTCCCTCGCACGTGCTGGCCGTCTTATTAGCAGCAGCTTTCGTGCCGCGAAGCCAGTCCTGCTCGAGCAAATGGTCGGGAACCTCGATCTGTCCTTCGGCGATGAACGCGCACCCGCCGCCGACCTCGATCGCGGACACCGTCCCACCCTCGAGCTCGGCAGCGGCGCTGAGGAAGCTGGGCCTGCCCATTGCCACACCCTGTACGATGTCCAGCCGGAACGTGCCTGACCGGCCCGCGCCTGCGCGGAGTGCCGCCGTGCCGACGATCGCCGCCGCCGCGGCCCCGGTCGCGGGATCCTCGGCGATGCCGAGGCTCGGCGCAAACATTCGGCCATACAGCTCGGACCCGTCGCTGAGCTCGCCGGCGAAGACGAACAGGTTTGGGGCCCAGCTGTCCGCGAGGATCGCCCGCCAATGCTGGTGGTCGAGTTGGGACCGATCGACGACCTCGGGGGAGGCCACCTGCGCAAAAGTGAACCTCGGGCCCATGCCCGCGCAGAAGACTCCAAGCACATCGCCTGGCTGCAGCGACAGGACCGCCGCCACGTCGTTCGATGCCGGCACCGTGTCGGGAACTTCGGGCGCACGCGCGATCCGCAATCGGGCCGAATAGGCGTCGCCCTCCACTTTGGTCGAAACCAGGACCGGCCCGACCCCTTCCTCGAGCACGAAGTCTCCTGCGGCGCAGTGGTGCGCCATTACCAGGGCGCAGGCGGTGCCGACCGTCGGATGACCGGCGAAGGGCAATTCGGCGCCCGGAGTGAAGATCCGGACGCGCCGGGCGTGGGCCGGGTCGTCCGGCGGCAGCACGAAGGTTGTTTCCGGGTAATCGAACTCTTTGGCGATCGTCTGCATCGCCTCGGTCGTCAGCCCGCGGGCGTCGGTGAGGACCGCGAGTTGGTTGCCGCCGAACGGCGTGTCGGTGAAAACGTCGAGGGTCATGAAGTCGTACCGCATTGGCTGTCCTTTACGGGCGTGCGGGTTCAGGCGCGGACGAGCAGTTCGATCTCGATCGCGGCGCCGAGCGGCAATGCCGCCACCGCGACGGTCGTGCGCGCCGGGAACGGCGGCTCGAACTGCTCGGCGTAGATCGCATTGACCGCGGCGAAATCCTCGATGCGCGTAAGGAACACGCCGACCCGGACGACGTCGCCGAATGACTTGCCCGCCGCCTCGAGCAAAGTTGCGAGGTTGCGGAACAGCTGCCGCGCCTCCGCTTCGACTCCGCCGCCGACCAGCTTCCCGGTCGACGGGTCCTGGCCGACCTGTCCGCTGAAGAAGAGGAAATCGCCCGAGCGGACGGCGGGCGAGAAGGGACCGACGGGCGGAGACAGTTTCTCCGAGCGGATCGCCTCGATCGTCATTTGGACCGGACGAGCCGGAGGGTGAACGTGGTGGTCATCAGGCAGCTCCTTCGTCTGAGCGCCCCTGTCATTCCGCTCCCCAGCGGTTGCCGGCGCCTCCCTAGACATGTTATCGTAAGATTGCAATAGGACGATATGAGCAGCGACAAAGCGCGACGCCTGAAGGCCCTCGCCAACCCTCATCGGTTGCAGATCCTGTCGCTGCTGAAGGAGCCGGTGAAGAACTTCCCGCCGCAGGTCGACGGCGACCTGGTGACGGACGGGGTCTGCGCGATCTTCATCGAGGAGCGGCTCAAACTGGCGCAGCCGACCACGGCCCAGCACCTCAAGGCGCTGGTCGAGGCCGGCTTCCTGATCCCCAAGCGGATCAAGCGCTGGACCTTCTACCGGCGCGACGAGCGCGCGCTCGCCAGCTTCCTCAAGGAGCTCGAGACCGACGTCTAAACTGCCGGTGAAAAATTAGTGCGCGCCGCTGGTGTCGATCGGGCCCTTGGGCTTGGGCACCAGCCAGATGATCATCGCCGAGAAACCGAGGCAGACGGCGATCAGTCCGAACATGTTGAGCGTGGCGAGCATGACGCTCTGGCCCTCGACGACCTGCCACAGCACCGCCCTCGCGTTTTCGAGCGGGACGCCCTGCGCGAGCATGCCGTCGACCGCCGCTTTGCCGTGCTGCATGGCGTTGACGATCTCCCCCTCGTTATGGCGAGTCGCATCGGCCCAGCGGCTCTGGATCAACGACGTCGCGAACGCGCCGGCGAGAGTCCGCATGAAGTTCGACAGGCCGGCGGCGTTGGCCTGTTCGTCGGGGTTGACGCTGGCCATCGCGAGGCCGGTCACGGGCACGAAAAACATGACCATGAACACGCCGGTGACCAGCGTCGGCCACGCCATCTGCAGGAAGGTGACGTCGTTGTTGAACGTCCACATTCGCCAGACCATGATCGCGGCAAGACCGAGGATTCCGGCGCACACGATCAGCCGCGGGTCGAACTTCTCGACGGCCTTGCCGACCAGCGGCGAGCAAAGCACCGCGAGAATGCCCATGATGCCGGTTGCGTAGCCGGCCCAGGTGGCGGTGTAGCCCATGTTGGACTGCAGCCACAGCGGCAGGATGACGATGCTTGCGAAGAAGGCGCCGAACCCGACCGCGTAGGTCGTAGCCGCGCCGACAAAGCCGCGGTGGCGGAAGATCTTGAGGTCGACGATCGGGTTCTTTTCCGTGAGCTCCCAGATCAGGAAGCAGACGAACCCGATTGCGGCGACGATGCCCAGGACGCGGATCTCGGGGCTGTTGAACCAGTCCTTGTTGCGACCCTCGTCGAGCATGATCTGCAGCGCACCGACCCAGACGACGAGCAGCGCGAGCCCGATCTTGTCGATAAACGCCTTGGTCGTGGGATCGGCCTGGCCACGCATCAGCATCAGCAGGACGAGCCCGCCGGCGGCCGCGATCGGGACCTTGATGAAGAAGATCCATTCCCAGCCGTAATTGTCGCAGATGATGCCGCCGAGGATCGGTCCGGCGACGGGTCCGATCAACGTGGTCATGGCCCAGATCACGGTCGCCATCGTCGCCTTCTCCTTCGGGAAGATCCGGAGCAGCAGCATTTGCGACAGCGGCATGATCGGACCGCCGAACAGCCCGAGCAGCACGCGCGTGCCGAGCAGCATGCCGAGCGAGCTCGACAGCCCGCACAGCAGCGAGATGGCAGCGAACGCCAGGTAGCAGGTGATGAACGTGCGTTGCGCACCGAACCTCTTTGCCAGCCAGCCGGTGAGCGGGACGGTGATCGCCTCCGCGACCGCATAGGAGGTGATGACCCACGTGCCCTGGCTCGACGACACGCCGAGGTTGCCGGCGATCGTCGGGATCGACACGTTGGCGATCGTCGTGTCGAGCACGACGAGGAAATTGCCGAGCCCGATCAGGACCGCCGCGATGTACAGCGGCAATCCGGTGAGCGGGGGCGCAGTCCCTTCCTGCCGCAGGCGAGCTGCGGCTGCTGCAATGGCCGACATGGCTGGTTCGTCCTTATTTGGAGACGTTGACGTCCACGTTCATGGAGAGGCCGACGCGCAGCGGGTGCGCGGCGAGCTCTTTGCGATCGAGTTGGATGCGGACCGGGAGACGCTGGACCACCTTGATCCAGTTGCCGGTGGCGTTCTGCGCCGGGACCAGCGCGAAGGCTGCGCCCGTGCCGCCGGAAAACCCGCTGACCGTCCCGTGGAACACCACATCCTCGCCATAGAGGTCGGCGGTGAGTTCGACCGGCTGCCCCGGTTTCACCTTCTTCAGCTCGACTTCCTTGAAGTTGGCGTCGACATAGGCGGCCTGCACCGGGACGACGGTCATGAGCTGTGAGCCGGGTTGCACGCGCTGCCCGACCTGAACCTGACGCCGCGACACGACGCCGTCGATCGGAGCGCGGATGACGGTCCGCTCAAGATCAACCTGGGCCTGCTGGAGCGCGGCACGAGCGGCGAGCACCTCGGGATTGTTGTCGACCGTCGCGTTGGCGATCAACGCCCGGTTGGCATCGCGGTCACCGACCGCGGCCATGCGTGCGGCAGCGGCCTGAGCCTGTGACGCCTGCGCGGCACGGAGTGCCGCTGCCGCATTGCTGTAGGCGGTTCGAACGGTCGTGAGCTCATCCTGCGACACAGCACCCGTCGAGGCGACTCCCTGGCGCCGCTGAAGGTCGATCCGGGCTTTGTCCAAATCGGCCTGCGCCGCCGCGACAACCGCGGATGCCTTGCCCTGATCGGCGGCACGGGCGGCGATCTGGGCGCCGAGGCCGCTGTCGGTGGCGTGCAGGCCCTGGACCTTGCGGATTGCCGTCGCGAGATTGGCCTGGGCGTTCGCCACTGCGATCTTCGCGTCGGTGTCGTCAAGCCGGACCAGCACGTCGCCGCGATGCACCTGCTGCGTGTCTTCGACGAGCACGGCGCTGACCGGCGCGGCGAGCTGCGACGTGACCAGCGCGACGTCGGCGCCGACATAGGCGTTGTCCGTCTCCGCGTGCTTCGACCAGACCAGCGAGTCCATGGCGGAATAGCCGCCGCCGATGAGCGCGACGCCGGCGGCGAGAGCGCCGAACAGTTTCTTGCGCTTGGCCTTGGTCTTCTGCGCGGCAAACTCATCGATTTCGACTTCTTCAACGGCAGTCAGGTGCGAGGGATCTCTCTCGGCCATTTCGATTCTCCTGGATGGGTGGTTCAGGCAGCCGTGAACCCGCCGCCAAGGGCGCGGACCAGCTGCACGTCGAGGGTGAAGGCACGCGTCTCGATCTGCGCGACGACGAGGCGCGCGCTGACGACGCTCTCCTCGGCGATGAGCACGTCGAGGTATGGGGACAGACCCTGCTTGTAGCGAATGCGGGCGAGTTCGAGGGCTTGTTCGTAGGACGCCAGCGCGCTCCGCGATTGCGCGAGACGGTCGACCAGCGATTTCTGGCTGGTGACCGCGTCGGCGGTCTCGCGCAGCGCCTGGATGACCTGACCATCATAGAGCGCGACGGCTTCGTCATACTCGCCGCGGCGACCGCGGTATTGGCCCTGCAGCGCGCCGCCGTGAAAAATGGGCAACGATACGGCGGGGGTCACGCTTGCAAAGGAGGAGCCGGCGCCGAGCAGGCTGCCCAGTCCGAGGGACGCGAAGCCGGCGACCGCCGATATGCTGATGTTCGGGTAGAAGGCCGCGCGCGCTTCCTTGATGCGGTTGGCGGCGGCTTCGAGCCGCATTCGCGCGGCGGCGATGTCGGGACGACGGCCAATCAGGTCGATCGACGCGCTTGCGGGCAGACCCTGCGCCTTGAGCGTATTGGCCGTCGGACGCCCGATGGTTAGCGCGCGGTCCGGACCCTGGCCCATGAGCGCGGCAAGCGCATGCTTGTTGAGCATGATCGCCTCGTCGGTCGCGGCGAGGTCCGCCTGAGTCTGCGGGATGCGGGCTTCGGCCAGGCGAAGCGCCGAATCATTGTCGAGACCGACGTCGACGCGTTGCTTGACCAGCTTCAGCGTCTGCGCGCGGATGTCGAGCGCGCTCTGGAGGCTGTCGCGCTGCGCATAAAGCGCCGTGAGGTCGGCATAAGTGGAGGCGATGCCCGTCGTCAGAATCAGCCGCGCTTCCTGCGCGTCGTAGCGAGCGGCTTCGGCGTCCTTCTTCGCCGCGCGGAGTGCAGCGCGGTTCTTGCCCCACAGGTCGAGGTCGAAGTTGAAGCTGAGCCCGGCGTTCCCGACATCCTTGAACCCGTTCCACACCGGCAGGCCCAGATTGCTGCTGGGATTCGATGCGGTCACCGATGCGTTGGCGTCGATTGTCGGCAGGAGCTTCGCACCGGCCGCCTGGGCGAGACCCTCTGCGCGGCGGAAGCGCGCCGCCGCCGCGGCAAGATCGGGCGAGTCGGCGAGGCCCGCAGTGATCAGCTGGTCGAGCTGCGCGTCGCTGTAGCGCGTCCACCAGCCCTCTCCCGGCCACTCGGCCGAGGTGCCCGCGAGCGACTGGGACGACGCATAATCGCCGGGAGCGCGCGGGATCGGCTTCGGACCCAGGTGAGGAACGGACGCACAGGCGCTGGTGAGCAGCATGAGCGACAGCAATGCCGCGCGGCCGCGCCGCGCAGTTCGGTTGACCATCATCGTGAAACCCGTTCTTTTTGGTTAATCGGTACCGTACGGTCTAGTCCATTTAGACCGGGCTTGTCAATTCGAAAATAGACCGTATGGTACCGTTTAGATTTGAAGGAGTTAGCCGCGATGGTGCGTACGAGATCCGACCAGAAGCGGCGCGAGATTATCCGAGTCGCGGCCGAATCGTTCCAGGAGCTGGGGTACGAGCGCACGTCGATGCTGACGATCGCGGAGCGCATGCGCGGCTCGAAGCAAACCCTGTACAACTACTTCGGGTCAAAGGAGGAACTGCTGCGGGCGGTGCTTGACTTGGATGTGGGCGAAGTGGTCGACGAGGCGCTGGAGGCGCTCCAAAGGGAGAAAAGCTTGCGCAAGGGCCTGGCCCGACTCGGGGAAATCTATCTGGCCCGACAGCTCGCCCCGCTGGCGATTTCGAACATCCGCATCGTTGCGACTCAGCCGGCCGAGTCCGGCGTCGGTGAAGACTTTTACCAGAACATCCTTTGCGCTGCCTGGAGGCGAGTCGCGGACGCCTTCAAGGCGCTCATGGACGCCGGCACGTTGAGGCGCGCCGATTCGTGGCTCGCAGCCATGCACTTCAAAGGCCTGGTGCTGCAGGACCTCCTCGAACGACAGCTCCTGAACGCGGGCAGGCCGCCCGACTCGAAAGAGGTTGCGGCGGCGGCGAAACATGCCGCCGACGCCTTCCTCGGGATCTACGGCAACGAGGAACCCAGGAAGAAAGCCAAGCCCTAGAGCTCCTAATATCCACGCGCGCCTCGCGCGCGCGACCCGGCGCCTGACACACGCGCTTCCACTGCGTCGTTTTTTGAGAGGCTGACTTTCGCCCTTGCCGGCTGCCGCGCCCGATGGACACCGATTAGCAATCCGGCGACTCGGACGGTCTCGATCGCGCAGCGTGGCCGGCAGCGCCTGGCGCCGGCGGTTCGCCGACCCGCGAAGATTCCGTGCAAGAACAGGACCGTACGGTACGGTCCATTTTTCTATTGACGGCGCGCCGTTAGTGGACTAGACCGTACGGTACCACATTCGTACAGAAGGACTCGGCAATGAACGCCATCACGCTGAAGCTCGAATGCTCGCTCACCAACCTCGATTGGCAAGTCGTCGAGATGGCGAAGGCGGATGGCCCGCGGAGCCTGCGACCGGACGGTTTCCTGGCGCGCCTCTCGCGCGACATGTTCGGACTGCCGATCACCCGCAAATTGGCGAACGAAAAGCTCGAGGCGCTGCGCCGCTTCTGCGTCCGCGCCTGGTTCTGGGACCTGATTCGCACCCGCGAGGTGCGGGCGCTGGTCGCGGCCGGATACACCAGCGTCGACGTCTTCCAGATCCTTGCGCACGTCGCCGGCAACCGCGGCTTCACTCCTTCAATCGAGGAAGGCGCGATTTAGTTCAGTTCGGGGCTGGCAGGCTCCTCCCCTCCCCCTCCTGCCTCCCAGTCCCGCCGCTCTGCCCGCGCCTTTTTCCCCCTGTTGGGCGCGGGCAGAGCCTTCAAACAACGAAAGGACCGCGACATGGCTCGCGCCGCAAACCCTGTGCTCTACCGCCGGACCCGGTCCGAGCGTGATCATGACCAGGCGGCGCGTGCGGTCCTGGCGATTTCCGGCGCCTTGTTCTCGCTGGTCGGGCTCGTGCTGGCGATCGGCGGCTTCGTGTCGCCGGACGGGTCCGCCTTTCACATGCTGGCAGGGTTTGGATTGATCGTATCGGGAGATCTCGTCGCTCGGCGGCACCGTGCCGGCGCGTGGACGTACATGCTGGTCGTCGCCTGCACCGTCTGCTGGTCGCTGCGCAACCTCGAAATCGGTTCGGGCCTGCCCCAGCGCCTTCTCGGTCCGTCGCTCCTGCTGGTGATGATCGCCTTGCTGATGCCGCTGCTGTGCGGTTGGCCGGCTCGGCAAACACTCGCCGTATTCGCGGTGCTGATCACCGGGACAGTTGGCCTCGGCATGTCATCGCTGCCCAACGGACCGCTGGCCCATCAGACCGCCGCGGTCACGCGCTTCCTCGATGCTGAGACGAAAGGACTTCGGCAATGACCTACGATTGGCAAACGAGTCTTCGGGCAAGCTCCTACGAAGCGGCAAGAATTGTGCCGCCGGCAACCCTTGAGGAGACTGGCTGGGACATCCTCTTGGCGCTCCACAGGGATCGCCATTGCGACCTGACCCTTCACAGACTCGCCGCGATCGTCAGCGTCCCGGAAGCTGCCATGGTCCGCTGGCTCGCCAGCCTCGAGCAGCGCGAGCTCATCACCGGCGCGCAGAACCCGTCGACAGGCGACCTCCTTGCGGTGCTGACATCGACAGGCCGCGATCTGCTCGATCGCTACTTCTCCGCGACCAGCGGCCTGCAGGTCAGGGCCCACCACTGATGCCATCCCTCCCAACAAGAAAGAGCAATCCCGATGCGCGTGCGTACTGAAGCGAGAAGGCAGGAGATCATGCGGATCGCCGCCGAGCTGTTCGAGCAGCTCGGCTACGAACGCACGTCGATGTCGGCGATCGCTGCCCGCGTCGGCGGGTCGAAGGCCACGCTCTACGGCTATTTCGCGTCGAAGGAGGAGCTGCTTCGCGCTGTCCTCGATCACGACGTCAATGAAGAGGCCGACCGGCTGCTGCACGAGTTCCTGGTCGAAAAGGATCTGCGCAGCGGCCTCATCCGTCTCGGCATCTCCTATTTGTCCCAGCACCATGCGCGAGCGGCGAGCATTCGCACCGTCGCCAACCAGCCGATCGCGCAGGAGTTCTACGAAACCGTGCTGCGTCCGGCGTGGCAGCGGCTCGCCGACCGGTTCGCAACGATGATGAAGGAAGGCCGGCTCAAGTTCGCCGACCCGTGGACTACCGCCATGCACTGGAAGGGCCTCAACGAGTGGGACATGCTCGAACGGCATCTGCTCTCCGCCAACGCGGCCGCCGACCCCAACGACATCGTGACCGCGGCAACCGCCGCCGCCGACGCATTTCTCAAAGTCTACGCGAGTCCTGCTGAAGTGGGCGAGGTGGCGCTGTGAACGCCGCTGCCTGGCGCTCGCCGGCGGATCTGCGCGGAGAAACCACGCCCTCGGTCGGCGACCTGGTGCGAACCAGCAATAACTTTCACCCGCAATTCCAAATCGTCGCCCTGACCGATGACCGCGCTTGGATCCGCGACACACAGCACGGCACCGATCACATCGTGTCGATCGACCAGTGCCGAAGAATCTGACGTCCCCCAACCTAGGAACCTTGCATGCAACTCCACAACAAGATCGCGATCGTGACCGGCGCAGCAAGCGGCATCGGCAAAGAGATCGCCCGGCAGTTTATCGATGAAGGCGCGAGAGTCGCGATTGCCGACCTCAATTTGGAGGCCGCGCGCGCCGCGGCCAAGGAACTCGATCCCAGCGGCGCCGCCACCGTAGCCGTCCGGATGGACGTGACCAGCGAGGACGAGGTCGAGAACGGCGTTGAGGAAATCTGCCAGCGCTTTGGTGGGATCGACATCCTCGTATCGAACGCCGGGATCCAGATCGTCTCGCCCGTCGACCAGTTCGAATTCGGCGACTGGAAGACGATGCTCGCAATCCACCTGGACGGCGCGTTCCTTACGACCCGCGCAGCGCTCCGCCGCATGTACGCGCAGGGACGAGGCGGCTCGATCCTTTACATCGGATCCGTCCATTCGAAGGAGGCATCGAGGCTCAAGGCGCCGTACGTCACGGCCAAGCACGGCCTCATCGGACTCGCCAAGACCGTCGCCAAGGAAGGCGCCGACCACGGCGTTCGGGCGAACGTCATCTGCCCCGGATTCGTCCGGACGCCGCTCGTCGAAAAGCAGATTCCGGAACAGGCGAAGGAGCTCGGGATCAGCGAAGCCGACGTGATCAGGAATGTCATGCTCAAGGGAACCGTCGACGGCGAGTTCACCACGCTCGACGATGTCGCGCGCTGCGCCACCTTCCTTGCAGCCTTCCCGTCAAATGCCCTGACTGGCCAGTCGATCGTGGTGAGTCACGGCTGGTCGATGCAGTGATCTCGAGGACAAAGAGAATGAACATGCCCGTTAGCCCGAAACAGCTGCATCAAGGCCGAACTCGCCGCCTGCCTGGCCGCCCCCCGTTCGATTGCATCGCGTTGCTCCTGCAGGGCGGCGGCGCGCTCGGTGCCTATCAAGGCGGCGTCTACCAGGCGCTCACCGAGGCCAACCTGCACCCCGACTGGGTCGCAGGCATCTCGATTGGCGCGATCAACGCCGCGCTGATTGCCGGCAACCCGCCGGAATCCCGCGTCGAGAAGCTTCGCGCATTCTGGGAGACGATTACCGGCAATCCGTTCGGCGGCTGGGCGCTTCAACCACCCGAAGCCCTTCGCGGCGATCTTGCGAGGAAATGGTCCAACCAGTGGTTTGCTACAGCCGCGAGCCTGTGCGGCGCGCCCGGGCTCTTCGGCCCGCGCGCGGTTCATCCGCTGTTGCAGCCAGCCGGAACGCCTGATGCAACGAGCTTTTACGATACGTCGAGCTTGAAGACGACGCTGGAACGGCTCGTCGACTTCGACCGGATCAACGCCGGCGAGATGCGATTCAGCGTCGGCGCGGTGAACGTCGGCACCGGCAATTTTGTGTACTTCGACAACAGCACGCACAAGATCCGGCCCGAGCATGTCATGGCGAGCGGCGCGCTGCCGCCCGGCTTCCCCGCCATCGAGATCGAAGGCGAGCATTATTGGGATGGCGGACTCGTCTCCAACACGCCGCTCCAGTGGGTCCTCGAAAGCGCGGAGCGCGAGGACACGCTCGCATTCCAGGTGGATCTGTGGAGCGCCCGCGGCGCTGTGCCGAGCACGCTCGGCGAAGTGGTGACCCGGCAGAAGGAAATCCAATATTCGAGCCGGACGCGCGCGAGCTCGGACCAGTTCAAGAAGGAACAGAGGCTGCGCAACGCGCTAGCCGACCTTTTCGCCAAACTGCCGGACCGGCTCCGCGAGACGCCGGAATTCGCGCTGCTCAACGCGGAAGCCGGCCGCAAGGTCTACAACGTCATCCAGCTCATCTACCGGTCGAAACAGTATGAAGGCGAGTCGAAGGACTTTGAATTCTCCTCGCTAAGCATGGAGGATCATTGGGCCGCGGGTCTCAATGACACCATCCGTACCTTGCGCCATCCCGAAGTGCTGGAGCGGCCGAGCAGCGCCGACGGCGTCTCCACGTTCGATCTCGCCGCGCATGGACGGATGTGATGAACGCCGCCGATGTTCGCGATCGCGCGTTCGCAATGCCGCTCACCCAGCCGGCTTACCCGCCGGGCCCATACCGGTTCTACGACCGCGAATATCTGGTCATCACCTACCGCACCGACCCGGAAAAGCTTCGCGACCTGATCCCGGAGCCGCTCGAGCTCGTCTCGGACCTGGTGAAATTCGAATTCATCCGCATGCCCGATTCGACTGGCTTCGGCGACTACACCGAGGCCGGACAGGTGATCCCGGTCCGATACGGAGGCCGGACGGGGAACTACACGCTGAACATGTTCCTCAACGACCACCCGCCGATCGCCGCCGGCCGCGAGCTGTGGGGCTTCCCCAAGAAGCTCGCCGGACCGACGCTGCGCGCCGAGACGGACACTTTGGTCGGCACCCTCGACTATGGTCCGGTCCGCGTGGCGACCGGCACGATGGGTTACAAGCACCGGCAGGGCAACGCCGAGGCAACCCTGGCAGAGCTCGTCGCTCCCAATTTCCTGCTCAAGATCATCCCCCACGTCGACGGCAGCCCGCGGATCTGTGAGCTGGTCGAATACCGCCTCGAAGACATTCAGTTGAAAGGCGTGTGGAGCGGCCCCGGCGCGCTGTCGCTCCATGCGCACGCGCTCGCGCCCGTCGCCGAATTACCAGTGCTGGAGGTCGTCTCGACCGCTCACCTCGTGGCGGATCTTACGCTTGGGCTCGGCAAAGTCGTGCACGACTACCTTGCACCTGGCACCGCCTACTCATCCTCTGTCGATCACCTTTCAAGGAAGGCCGCTTGAAGGGCAGAAGCGTTCCTTCGCGCACGACCACGGGCGCCAAGTCATCGTTTCTACGCGATGTTTTGGAGTGGTGCCGCTTGCGTGACTCGAACACGCGACCCCATCATTACGAATGATGTGCTCTACCAGCTGAGCTAAAGCGGCTTGGTTCCCGGAAGGACGTGCGCCCCTAACAGCGACCGCGGGGATGGGCAAGTTGCGGCCAGCGCCACAGCTGAACGAATATGCTTAACATTTTGGTAACCGCGCTCCTGCATTTTCCGGTCGAATTGGAGTGTGGGGCCCTCGAGTAATGGACAGCTACCGCGAGCATTCGGGCGACTTCGATCCGCCGGCGACCGATACGGCGTCAGCGGCAGACGTCGCCGCTGCGATCGGCACCGACGAGCGGCGCATGCATGTGCGCGCCTACAATTACTGGGTCTCGCTGCTCGACGGCCGCGACTTTCCGTCGATCGAGGAGCTCGAGCCGGGCGACGTGCAGGACTTCGCGTCTAACAGCGTCCTGCTCGATTTCACCTGCGGCCGCGACAATCCGGCGGTGCCGTACATCGGCGGCGCGATCCGCGAGGAGTGCGGGCTCGACGACAGCATGCGCACCATCGCCGACGTGCCGAGCCGGTCGCTGCTGTCGCGGCTGACCGACCATTATCTGCAGATCATCGCCAATCGCGCGCCGGTCGGCTTCGAGGCCGAGTTCGAGAACCAGCGCGCAGAAACGATCTGCTACCGCGGCATCCTGATGCCCTTCTCGTCGGACGGCGACACGATCGACTTCATCTACGGCGTGATCAACTGGAAGACCGGCGGGGCGGCGGCCGCCGACACGCCTGCACCGGACCCGGCGACCGACGATTCGGCGCCGGAGGTTCCAATGGTCGAGCCGGATGCCGAGCCGGAGTTCGCCCCGCTCGGAATCGATGACGATCCAACGCTCGTCCCGCCCGCACCCGAAGAGCATCTGATCTGGGCCGACGGGCCGCTCGCCGACACCACTGACGATGACGGCGCCGACGGGCCGCTCGCCGACACCACCAACGATGATGGCGCCGACGAGCCGGCGATCGAGCTTGGCGACGATGCCGGACTGGCCGATCGCCTGTGGGCGGCGCGCGAGACGGCCGAAGCCGTCAAGTCGGCCGACGGCCGCACCCGTGCGGCGCTCTACCGGGCGCTGTCGCTCGCTTACGATTTCGCCATCGCGTCGCTCGAGAATCCTGAGGACTATGCCGAGCTGCTCGAGGAATCGGGCGTCAAGGCGCAGGCCCGGGCGCCGATGACCCCGATCGTCAAGCTGGTGTTCGGGATCGACTACGACAAGGCGCGGCTGACCGAGTTCGCGGCGGCCCTGTCCTACGCCCAGCGCCGTCAGGTCGGGACCGGCGGGTTCCAGCAGCTCATCGAGCAGCAGCCGGGCGGGCTCAAGGCGCTGGTCGCCGCCGAGCGCGAAGCGCGGCGGCCCGAGCCGCGGCCCGACACGCGCGGGGAGGCGGCCCGGGCCAAGCTCCGCGCCGCACCGTCGATCTCGCTTGCCGAGGTTCCGGGCGACGAAGAATTCGCGGTGGTGATCACCCGCCGCGGCGCCGACGGGCACCACGAGCCGGTCGCGATCGTCAGCGACGAGGCGCTGGTCGAGCGGGCAATTCGCCGCACGATCTAGTTCGCGGGGTTGTCCGCCTCGGGAGCGCACGGCTATAGGCGCGCGGCATCCTACTCGCGGAGCTCAACCCGTTCATGACTGCCCACATGCGTCTGGCCAGGCCGTTGGTCGAATCGCTTCGCAAGGCGCTGACTGGATATGCGTTGCCCGGGGAAACCCAGGGCCTTAGCCGGGACGCCGAGCGCCAAGCCGCCGAATTCCTCGCGCAGGTCGCGGCCCGCCGCCAGCGCGGCGAGCTCGGCCTTGCGATCGAGTCGATCGGCGGCGAGGCGGGCAACCGCCGGATGCGCATCGGGATCGTCAACGACGACATGCCGTTCCTGGTGGATTCGGTCGCCAACGCGATCGCCGCCCGACAGCTGACGATCCATCGCCTGCTCCACCCGGTCGTGTGCGTGACCCGCGACGAGGACGGCGATCTGACCGAGCTCGAGCAGCTGTGCGGCGACAAGAGCCGGCGCGAGTCGATGATGTACCTCGAGCTCGACCGCGCCGATGCACGCGCTCGGCAGGAGCTCGCTACCGACCTCCGCCGCGTGCTGCACGACGTCCGGCTCGCGGTGCGCGACTGGCGTTCGCTGCAAAGCAAGATGCGCGAGGACGCAGCGGCGATCGAGGACGGCGAGGGCCGCGCTCTCCTTGAGTGGTTTGCCGACGGCGCGATGACCCTGCTCGGCTATCACGTCGAGCGACCCTACGAGGCACCATCGGAATCGCTCGGCATCTTCAGCATTCCGGGAGCGCCGACCGATGAGGGCGGCTGCCTCGGTGCGATGCACTACCTCGAAAGCGGCGAAGCTCCGCTGATGGCCAAGGCCGAGCGCAAATCGACCGTACACCGCCGGGTGCCGCTCGACCTCGTCGTCGTTCCGCTCCGTCAGCAAGGCAAAGTCGTCGGGATCGGCGTGCACGCCGGGCTGTGGACCAGCGAAGCGTTGCGGCTTCCGCCCGAAGAGGTCCCGGTCCTTCGTCGCCGCTTGCAACAGCTCGATGACGACCTCGGGTTCGATCCGAAGGGCCATTCGGGCAAGGCGTTGCGCCATGCCGTCGCGTCGCTGCCGCGCGACCTGCTGATCACGATCGAATATGAATCGATGCGGTCGCTGGTGATGATGGCGATGTCGCTTGCCGACCGCCCGCGCCCCGGCCTGCTCCAGGTCCGCAGCATCCTCCACGGCCAGCTGTTCAGCTTCGTCTGGCTGCCGCGCGAGGAACTGACCACCTCCCGCCGGACCGCGATCGCGCTGCTGCTCGAAAGCGAAGTCGGGCGCGAGATCACCAGTTGGTCGGTCGAGCTGGGCGATGGCGACCTCGCGCTGATCCGCTACACTCAATATATCGACGAGAAGGCGGCGCTGCCCGACGGCGAAGCGCTCGACGCGGCGATCGTCGAGATGGTCCGCGGCTGGGCCCCGGCGGTCGAGGGCGAGCTGGTCGCCGCCGCCGGCGTGCCGCGGGCGACCCGTCTGGCGCTGACATACATCGGGACCTTCCCCGACAGTTACCGCCTGCGGTCCGCGCCGGAAGAAGGCGCGGCCGACATCCTCCGGCTGTGCGAGCTCCGCGACGACAACGACCGCGACGTCCGCATCAGCCGGCTCGACAGCGACCCGCCCGGCCAGCTGCGGCTCAAGACCTACCGTACCGGCGCCCTGATCCCCTTGTCCGACGCCGTCCCGGTGCTCGAGAATTTCGGCTTCCGCGTGCTCGAGGAGATGCCGACCGCATTGTCGGGCGGCAACGGCTACATCCACGATTTCCGGGTCGAGGTCGGCAGCGGCGCCGACATGGACATGATCCTCGGGCGCAAGGGCGAGATCGAGCTGGCGATCGCCAATGTGCTGCGCGGCGCGGCTGAGAACGACGAATTCAACCAGCTCGTACTCTACGCCGGGCTGGACACACGCCCGGTGGTCTGGCTGCGCGCCTGGTTCCGCTACCTGCGCCAGACCGGGAGCAGCTTCGGCCTGGTGACGGTCGTCGATGCCCTTCGTCGGGCGCCGGCCGCAACCGCCGCGCTGGTCGATCTCTTCGCCGCGCTCCATGACCCCGCGATCCGCAAGCGCGAAGCGAAGCGAGATGCGTTTCGCGCGGACTTCGACCATGCGGTGGCCCACGTGCGCTCGCTCGACGACGACCGCATCCTGCGCCGCCTGCGCGCGCTGATCGAGGCGATCGTCCGGACCAACGCCTTCGCGCCCGCGGCCGAGGAAGCCCTCGCCTTCAAGCTCAATTCGTCGATGGTGCCGAACCTGCCGCGGCCGGTGCCGTGGCGTGAGATCTGGGTCTATTCGCCGCGGGTCGAGGGCATCCACCTGCGCGGCGGCCCGATCGCCCGCGGCGGCCTGCGCTGGTCCGACCGGCGCGACGACTTCCGCACCGAGATCCTCGGCCTGATGAAGGCGCAGCTGGTCAAGAACGCGGTGATCGTCCCGACCGGTGCCAAGGGCGGCTTCTATCCCAAGCAGCTGCCGCCCGCGGCCAACCGCGACGCCTGGCTGGCCGAGGGCACCGAAACCTACCGGATCTTCATCCGCTCGCTGCTCTCGGTCACGGACAATCTCGTCAACGACAAGGTCGTCCACCCCGACTCGGTCGTGATTCACGACGGCGAGGACCCCTATTTCGTGGTTGCCGCCGACAAAGGCACCGCGACCTTCTCCGACGTCGCCAACGCCATCGCGCTCGAGCGCAACTTCTGGCTCGGCGACGCTTTCGCCAGCGGCGGGTCGAACGGCTACGACCACAAGGCCATGGGGATCACCGCCAAGGGCGCGTGGATCTCGGTCCAGCGGCATTTCCTCGAGATGGGCATCGACGTTCAGAAGGATCCGGTGCTCGTCGCCGGCTGCGGCGACATGTCGGGCGACGTATTCGGCAACGGCATGCTGCTGTCCGATGCGATCAAGCTGGTCGCGGCGTTCGATCACCGCCACATTTTCATCGACCCCAACCCCGACCCGGCGAAAAGCTGGGCCGAGCGCAAGCGGATGTTCGACCTGCCCCGCTCGAGCTGGGACGATTACAACCGCAAGCTGCTGTCCAAAGGCGGCGGGATTTTCCCGCGGACGCAAAAGTCGATCGAGCTCAACGCCGAGATCCGCAAGCTGCTCGGGATCGAGGCCAGGAGCCTCGACCCGATGAGCCTGATCAACGCGATCCTCAAGGCCAAGGTCGACCTGTTCTGGTTCGGCGGGATCGGCACCTACATCAAGGCCTCGACCCAGAGCCACGCCGACGTCGGTGACCCGGCGAACGACACGCTGCGAGTCGATGCAACCGAGGTCGGCGCGCGGGTCGTGGGCGAGGGCGCCAACCTCGGCGTGACCCAGGCCGGGCGGATCGAGTTCGCGATGCTGGGCGGGCGGATCAACACCGACTTCATCGACAATTCGGCCGGCGTCGACTGCTCGGACAATGAGGTCAACATCAAGATCCCGCTCAACCGCGAGATGCGCGAAGGGCGGCTCCCGTTCGAGAAGCGCAACAAACTCCTGACGCGGATGACTGACGCGGTGTCGGAGCTGGTGCTCGAGGACAACCGCCTGCAGAGCCTCGCTTTGTCGATCGCCGAATCGCTCGGCGCCAATGCTCTCCCCGGCCACGTGCGGACGATCGAGCTGCTCGAAGCGTCGGGCCGGCTGGATCGCAAGGTCGAGGGCCTCGAGCCGAGCGAGAGCCTGCTGCGCCGAGTCCAGGAGAACCGCGGCCTGACCCGGCCCGAGATCGCCGTGCTGCTGTCGATGTCGAAGCTGGCCCTCCAGGATTCCGCCGAGAAGCTGCGCCTCGCCGACGACAAGCTGCTGGAACCGCAATTGTTCGCGGCGTTCCCGCAGCCGATGCGCAAGCTCCATCCCGATGCGGTTCGCGCCCATCGGCTGCGCCACGAAATCCTCGCCACCAAGGTCGCCAATCGCCTGGTCAACCGGCTCGGCCCGGTCACCCCGTTCGACCTGACCGAGGAGGAAGGCGCGTCGCTCGGCCAAGTGATCGCCGCTTTCCTGGTCGCCGAGCGGCTCCTCGAGCTCGACGTGCTGTGGGACAAGCTCGAGCGCGACCAGCTGCGCGAGGACGTCCGCATCGAGCTGTTCACGGTCGCGGCCCGGAGCATCCGCTCGCACCTTTCGGACATTCTCCGCGCGGCCGCCGGCGAAACCCGGGTCGGCGTGCTGTGCAAATTGTTCGAGCCGGGGCTGCGCAGCATCTCCGCGGAGGCCGACCGGCTGATCCGCACCGAGGTCCGCAACGAGGCCGACGCGCGCCGCGACCACCTGCTGTCGCGCGGCGCCAGCGAGGACGTCGTGCGGCGCCTGGTCCGCCTCTACGAGCTCGACGGCGTGTTCGGCATTTCGGCGCTGGCCGCGCGGCGCAAGTTCGACGAGCTGCTGCTGACCCGCGCCTACACCAAGATCGGCGAGGCGCTGGGGCTCGACTGGGCGCAGCAGCAGCTCGCGCGCTTCGTTCCGGCCGATCAATGGGAGCGGCTGCTGACCGCCGGGCTCGCCCGCGACTTCGAGCAACTGCGGATCGAGTTCCTGTCACGGACCCGCGACAAGGACCCACACGAAGCCGTGCTGCGCTGGATCGACGCCCAGAGCGCGCGCATCGACCAGTTCCGCGGGCTGGTCTCGCGCGCCCGGACCGAAGGCAACGCCAGCGCGGCGATGCTCGCGCAGATCGCAAGCCAGGCGCGCATTCTGCTCGCGCGCTGAGATGCGCATCGCGATCCTGGTCCCGGAGCCGGACTATCCGGAGCCGTGGGACTGGACCTATGACGCCGAGGCCGCCGCCTTGGCCCGGCATGGGGCGTCGGTCGAGCCGCTGCCCTGGACCGATCCGGGCGACTTGTCGGGCTTCGATCTGGTGCTGCCGCTGGTCGCCTGGGGATATCATCACCATTACGGGCCGTGGCTGCGGCTGCTCAACCGCTTCGACGCGGAGCAGCTGCCGGTCGCCAACCCGCCCAGCCTGCTGTGGTGGAACAGCGACAAGACCTATTTGACCCAATTGGCCGCGAGCGGCGTCCCGACCGTCGACACGGTCGAGGTCGATAAGCTCGACAACGCCAGCCTCGCGGCGGCGGCCGAACGGTTCGGCACTCCCGAGCTCGTCGTGAAGCCGCCGGTTTCCGCGTCGGCGGCCGGGACCCATCGAATCCGTGTCGGCGAGCCGATCCCGGCGGCCGAGCGCGGCCGGCGGATGATGATTCAGCCATTCGTCTCGAGCATCGCGACCGAAGGCGAACATGCGCTCATCCTGTTCGACGGAGTCCACAGCCACACGGTGGTGAAGCGCCCGAAAGACGGCGACTTCCGGGTCCAGCCGCATCTTGGCGGCGTGACACTGCCCTCGTCGCCGCCCCCCGGCGCCGTGACGCTCGCGCAGCGGGCGCTCGCCGCCGCTCCGGCTCAAGCGACCTACGCGCGGGTCGACATCGTCTCCGACCATCTCGGCGTGCTGCGCATCATGGAGCTCGAGCTGATCGAGCCGGCGCTGTTCCTCGAGCATGCGCCGGACGGCGGCGACGCCTTCAGCCGGGCGGTCCTGCGCGCCGCGCGAACAGCCACTGCCGAATCGCCGAGGTAAGGTTGGGCACGCGGTCGGAGTCGAGCCGCTCGGCGTCGATCTCGGCGACCAAAGCGTTAAGCGGGCGGCCGCGCTCGCGGGCCGCGGCTTCGAGCGCGCGCCAGAACATCGGCTCGAGGCTGATCGACGTCTGGTGGCCGGCGATCAGCACCGACCGTTTCTGCGGCGGAGCGTAGTCCGGCGCCATCAATACATGTGCTGGCCGCCGTTGATCGACAGGGTCGAGCCGGTGATGAAGCCGGCATTCTCGTCGACCAGGAAGGCGACGCCCCGCGCGATTTCCTCGGCCTTGCCGAGCCGCCCGACCGGAATCTTGGCGACGATCTTGCCGAGCACCTCCTCGGGCACTGCAGCGACCATGTCGGTGTCGATGTAGCCGGGCGCGACCGCGTTGACGGTGACGCCCGAACGCGCGCCTTCCTGCGCCAGCGCCTTGGTGAAGCCGTGGATGCCGGACTTGGCGGCGGCGTAATTGACCTG